>Ga0209130_1000027_pt1 | contig 327700 bp, 305 predicted proteins | sample AraplaMF_Cvi_mLB_FD_184264 | JGI IMG/M metagenome (GOLD analysis project Ga0209130, IMG submission 184264) | Arabidopsis root microbial communities from the University of North Carolina, USA - plate scrape MF_Cvi_mLB (SPAdes) (version 2) | ecosystem: Host-associated > Plants > Roots >... | reverse complement strand
GCAGGCACATGGCAAAGGAGGCGATCATCGCGATCGGGTTGGCGATGCCCTTGCCGGCAATGTCGGGGGCCGAGCCATGCACCGGCTCGTAGAGCGCCTTGCGCTTGCCGGTCACCGCATCCGGGGCACCGAGCGAGGCCGACGGCAGCATGCCGAGCGAGCCGGTCAGCATGGCGGCGACGTCCGACAGCATGTCGCCGAACAGGTTGTCGGTGACGATGACGTCGAACTGCTTGGGCTGGCGCACCAGCTGCATGCCGCCGGCGTCCGCCAGCATGTGCTCGAGCTGAACGTCAGAATATTTCGCCTTGTGCGTCTCGGTCACCACCTGGTTCCACAAGACGCCCGACTTCATGACGTTGCGCTTTTCCATCGAGCAGACGCGGTTGGACCGCGTGCGGGCCAGCTCGAAGGCGACGCCGGCGATGCGCTCGATCTCGTAGGTGTCGTAGACCTGGGTGTCGATGCCGCGCTTCTGGCCGTTGCCGAGATCGATGATTTCCTTCGGCTCGCCGAAATAGACGCCGCCGGTCAGTTCGCGCACGATCAGGATGTCGAGACCTTCGACCAGCTCGGGCTTCAGCGACGAGGCGGCGGCCAGTGCCGGATAGCAGATCGCCGGGCGCAGGTTGGCGAACAGTTCGAGATCCTTGCGCAGACGCAGCAACCCGGCTTCCGGACGCACCTCGTAGGGCACCGCATCCCACTTCGGGCCACCGACGGCGCCAAACAGCACCGCATCGGCGGCCAGCGCCTTCTTCATGTCCGCTTCCGAGATCGCCTGGCCATGGGCGTCATAGGCCGAACCGCCGACCAGGCCCTCGTCGGTCACGAAGCCGGCACCAAGCTCGGCATTCATGTAGGCGATGATTTTGCGGACTTCCGCCATGGCTTCCGGGCCGATGCCGTCGCCGGGCAGAAGGAAGAGGTTGCGCACAGTCATGGATAGTCCTTCTCGCGGGGGAAAACTCGGCCGCGTTCTAGCGCAACTTCGTATCGAGGGAAATCGCCGCGACGAAAGATTTGTGCGCGGCTGCGAGCGGCACGTTCCCGGCGGAACAGCTGCTCTACCGAGGAAGTGGGATGCTCTTTTCGAGGCCGCGCATCTTGCCCGGCCATCGATCCTCCTAGGAGAAAAGCATGCGCAAGTTCGTCCATGCAGTCGCCACACATATCCGCGCCACGGCCAAGAATTTAACCTTTGCTGGCAAGCGGTCACCCGCGTCGTCATATAGCTGGCTTAGCTTTCCTCTTGACTGAATCGGTGCCTCCGGATCGAATGCGGGCAACACAACCGGGAACCCGCCATGTCCGAGACGCTGCTGATCGGAGCCTTTCTCGCCGCCCTTTCCTATGTCCTTATTCCCGGACCGGCGTTTCTGGCGTTGCTCGGTATCGGCGCCGGACAGGGGCGCAAGGCAGGCGCCTTGTTCATGGGCGGGCACCTGGCGGGTGACGTTCTCTGGTCGACCCTGGCGCTGGTTGCCATCGTTGGCGCGCGCTCGGTCGGTAGCACGATCTTCGATATTCTCGGCCTCTTTTGCGGCGTCTATCTCGGCTGGATCGGCTGGACGGCACTCCGTGCGAGGCCGGCGGGCGAGAACCGGGCACTCCTGACCGTCGAGCGTCCGCTGCGGCGCGGCCTGATCTTTGGGCTCACCAATCCCAAGGGATATCCGGTGGCGCTCGCAACTTTCACGGCGTTGCTTGCCAGCTCGGCGAACGCGCTTGAGTTCAACGCGCTTCCGGCGCTGCTTGGCGTCTCGCTCATCGGCTTTCTTGTTGCCGACCTGATCCTGATCGTCATCATCGGCACCTCTGTGGTGCGGCGTTTCTACCGACGGCACGAATTGGCAATCGTCAGGCTCTCCGGTCTCCTGTTCATGGGCTTCGCCGCTCAAGCCGTCTGGCACGCAGCGCCGGGACTTCTCGGGCTGCGCAAACCTTGACGGTATCCCTGCCGGCAACCACCTTCATTTTCGCCGCTTCCTCATGTCGGAGGTAGCCGGCCCCCTCCCCGGACCTAAGCCGGACCGCATGCGAAAGGATTTCTGATGACCACCAGCACCCCGCTCAACCCCGCGCTCACATCATGGTCAGGCCACGAGGGCCTGCCGCGTTTCGATCTGGTGAAGGACGAGGATTTCGCGCCGGCGTTCGAAGCGGCCTTCCGGGAGCACGAAGCGGAGATTGACGCGATTGCCGAAAATTCGGCCGCTCCGACCTTCGAGAATACCATCGTTGCACTCGAAATCGCTGGCGATGCACTTTCGCGCGTGTCCTCCATCTTCTGGAATAAGGCCGGGGCCGACACCAACGAAACGATTCAGGCGCTGGAGCGCGACATCGCCCCAAAGATGTCGCGGCACTATTCCAAGATCGGCATGAATGCCGCGCTGTTCAAGCGCATCGACACGCTGTGGGAAGGCCGCCAGTCCCTGGGGCTTGATCTTGAAGCGACCCGTGTGCTCGAGCGGCACTGGAAGGGTTTCGTTAAATCCGGCGCCAAGCTCGCAAAACCCGAGCAGGAGCGGCTGGCCGCGATCAACGAAAAGCTCGCCGGCATCGGCGCGAAGTTCGGGCAGAACGTGCTTGCCGACGAGAAGAACTGGGTTCTGTTCCTCGAAAGCGAGGAACAGCTCGCCGGTGTGCCGGACTTCCTTCGCGACGCCATGGCGGCAGTGGCCGAGGACCGTGGCCAGAAGGGAAAATACGCGGTTACCCTGTCGCGCTCGATCATCGAACCGTTCCTGACCTTCTCGGAAAATCGCGAGCTCCGTGAACAGGCCTTCCGCGCCTGGGTCGCGCGAGGCGAAAACGGCGGCGACACCGACAATCGCGGGCTGATCGCCGAGATGCTGGCGCTGCGCGCGGAAAAGGCGAAGCTGCTCGGCTATGAAAACTTCGCGTCGCTGAAGCTCGACAACACCATGGCGAAGACGCCGGCCGCAGTGAACGGTCTCCTGATGCAGGTCTGGGAAAAGGCCGTTGCCCGCGCCCACGAGGAAGAGGCGGAGCTTGCCCGGCTCGTTGCCGGCGAGGGTCGCAATCACGACGTCATGCCCTGGGACTGGCGCCATTATGCCGAAAAGCTCCGGGCCGAGAAGTTCAATTTCTCAGAAGGCGAACTCAAGCCTTACCTGCAGCTCGAAAAGATCATCGAAGCTTGCTTCGACGTTGCCAAGCGCCTGTTCGGCATCACCGCGACGGAGAAGAAAGGCATCGCCGCCTATCATCCTGACGTGCGGGTCTTCGAGATCAAGGACGCGTCCGGCAAGCTGGTGGCCCTCTTCCTCGGCGATTATTTCGCCCGGTCGTCGAAGCGTTCCGGCGCCTGGATGAGCTCGTTCCAGTCGCAGCACAAGCTGAAACTGAAGAACGGCGCCGAAGGCGAACTGCCGATCATTTATAACGTCTGCAATTTTGCCAAACCCGCCGAGGGCAAGCCGGCACTGCTGTCGCTCGACGATGCCCGCACGCTCTTCCACGAGTTTGGCCATGCCTTGCATGGCATGCTATCCAACGTCACCTATCCGTCCGTTTCGGGTACCGGTGTGTCGCGCGATTTCGTCGAGCTGCCGTCGCAGCTCTACGAACATTGGCTGACGGTGCCGGAGATCCTCAAGCGCTACGCAGTGCATTACCAGACCGGCGAGCCGATGCCGCAGGCGCTGCTTGACAAGGTGCTCGCCGCCCGGACGTTTAACTCCGGCTTCGCCACCGTCGAGTTCACTTCTTCTGCTCTGGTCGACATGGCCTACCACACGGCCGAGGAGACGGCGGAGCCGATGGCGCTCGAAGCAAAGAAGCTCGATGAGATCGGCATGCCGAAATCCATCGTCATGCGCCACCGCAGCCCACATTTCCTGCACGTCTTCTCGGGCGACGGCTATTCGGCAGGCTACTATTCCTACATGTGGTCGGAAGTGCTCGACGCCGACGCCTTCGCGGCCTTCGAGGAAACCGGCAATGCCTTCGATCCGGCGATGGCCGCCCGCCTCAAGGACAATATCTATTCGGTCGGCGGCTCGATCGATCCGGAGGATGCTTACAAGGCGTTCCGCGGCAAGCTGCCGAGCCCGGATGCGATGCTGGCAAAGAAGGGCCTGGCGGCCTGAGGTGTCCTGAAACCTGCCCGGTTGGCTGGATATTGGAACGGCGCCCTCGGGCGCCGTTTTAGCATTCTGCTCAAGCGCTCTGCTCGACGCCAAATGTCGATAGCAGGCTTTGCATCCGTTGCGCCGCCAGTTCCGGCCGGTCGAGCACATTGGCGCGGTCGGCGAGACGGAAGATGTCGGCATAGTGCAGCGCCCCGCGGGCGGACTGCATGCCGGCGGGCATGGTGAAGTGGCGCTGGTGCCCGTTCAGCCAGGCAAGGAAAACGACCCCGGCCTTGTAGTATTGCGTAGGCGCCTCGAAGATCTTGCGTGACAACGGCACGGTCGGCTCGATCACGCCGCGGAAGGTGGCGAGGTCACTCTTGGCGAGTGCTGCGAGCGCCTTGGAGGCGGAGGGTGCCACCGCATCGAAAATGCCGAGCAGGGCGTGGCTAAACTTCGTGCCGTCGCCTTCGATCAGTTCCGCATAGTTGAAATCGTCGCCAGTAAAGCAGAGCACGCCGTCCGGCAGGCGGTTGCGTAGCGCCACTTCCCTGGCGTTGTCGAGCAGCGAGATCTTGATGCCTTCGACCTTGTCGCGGTTGGCTTCGATGATCGAGAGCACGGTATCGAGCGCCTGGTCGAAGTCCTCAGAGCCCCAGTAACCCCGAAGTTGCGGGTCGAACATGTCGCCGAGCCAGTGCAGCACGACCTTGTGTCGGGTCTGGCCGAGGATGCGCCCATAGACATGGCGATAGTCGTCGGCGGAGCGGGCAACGCGGGCGAGTGCGCGGCTTGCCATCATGATCGCCCTGCCCCCCTCGCCTTCGACGAAGCCGACCTGCTCTTCGTAGGCGGCAATCACGTCGTCCAGCGATCGCGCATCGGTCGGCGCCAGGTGGTCGGTGCCGGCACCGCAGGCAAGATCGGCGCCCGGAACCTGCCGCGCGTCCGCAAGCGAGCGGCGGATCAGTTCCTGCGCGCCCGGCCAGGCAAGGCCCATACCGCGTTGGGCGGTGTCCATCGCCTCGGCGATCTTGAAGCCAAGGCTCCAGAGATGGTGGCGAAACGCCATCGTCGCCCCCCAGTCGATCGCCGGATTGCCCCAGGGATCGAGATCCCGGAGAGGATCCGAGACCACATGGGCGGCCGCATAGGCGATGCGGTTGAAGGTCGGCGGCGTCTGCGGCCGTTCGATCGGGGTTCCCGTCAGGCGGTAGTGTTCGAGCGAGCCGTCTTGGTGCGGCAGCGTCAGGCTTGTCATCGGGGTAGGTCTCCTCCGCGGAAGTTTGTGTTGAAATACTTTGGATCGTTCCAAATGGCAAGTGGCATTGTTTTTGGGAATTCGCCAACAGTGTTATCGGTAGCGGCTCACGTGTGATTACATCGTTGTTTTGTATGGATTTATGTCATCAAGAAGGCGCCAGTATCACTGGCATTTAATGCCGATTGATCGCTAGAAGAGTCGTTGGTCCAGAAAAAAGTGATCAATCATCTCTTGACGAAATTGGAACGTTCCAATTATGAAAGAGAAAAGCAGGTACGAGAATTCGGGAGGATGCTGTGGTCAAGGAAAGGGTGACGGTCATCGATATTGCGCACGCCGCCGGCGTGTCCAAGTCGACCGTGTCGCTCGTTCTGCAGGGCAGCTCGCTCGTCAACGAGGCGACGCGCGCCAAGGTGAATGCCGCGATCCGCGATCTCGGCTACGTCTACAACCGTGGAGCTGCCAATCTTCGCCAGGCGAAGTCCAAGATCATCGGCATCGTCGTCAACGATCTCACCAACAGCTTCTTTGCGGAGCTGGCCGTCGGTGTCGATGCCGTCGTGCAGTCGGCTGGCTTCGTGCAGTTCCTTGCCAACACCGGTGAAAAGATCGAGCGTCAGCGCGAAGTGGTGGCGTCGATGCGTGAGCACGGCGTCTCCGGCCTGATCGTCTCTCCGGCGCGCGGCACGGAAGTTGCCGATCTCGCGCCTCTGGTCGATAGCGGCATTCCCGTCGTGCTTGTCGTGCGCGACATTGCCGGCGCCGACGTTTCTTCACTGATATCCGACAATCACGCCGGCGCCATGGCTGCCGTGCGTCACCTGATCGAGCGCGGCCATCAGCGCATCGCCTTCCTCGGCGGCTTTCCCGATACCGCCGTGTTCGAGGCGCGCATGCGCGGCTACTGCGATGCCCTTATCGAGGCCGGCATTGCGGTCGCTGATGCGTTGATCATCGGTTCGGCGCCGTCGCGCGCCGGCGGGGTAACGGCGGTGGAACAGGCGATGATGCTCGCCGACCGGCCGACGGCGGCGCTGTGCTTCAACGATGCGGTCGCCTTCGGCGTCTGCGATGGCCTCAGGGCGCGGCGGCTGGAGCCAGGCGCCGATTTCGCCGTCATCGGCTTCGACGACGTGATCGAGGCGAAGACCGCCGTGCCGGCACTGACGACGGTTTCCGTTGATCCGCAGGGCATGGGTCAGCGGGCTGCCGAATTGCTGTTGAAGCAGATCAAGGCCGGAAAGGCGGAACCCGAAGCAATCGTCGGTTCGGTGCGCCTCGTCGTTCGCCAGAGCTGCGGCGCTGCGGTGGAAAGAAAAAGGGAGGCATTGGCATGACGCGGTGGGGTCTGATCGGCGCAAGCACGATTGCGCGCGAATGGGTGATCGGCGCGATCCGCGCCGCCGGCGGTGAGGTCGTCTCGGTCATGAGCACCAACGCCGAGCGAGGCGCTGCCTATGCCGAAGAAAACGGCATTCCGAAGTCGGTGACGTCAGTTGCCGAATTGGTCGGCGATCCCGACGTCGATGCGGTCTATGTCTCGACCACCAACGAATTGCATCGCGAACAGACGCTCGCGGCGATCGCTGCTGGCAAACATGTGCTTTGCGAAAAGCCGCTGGCGATGAACCTCAATGATGGCTGCGAGATGGTGCTGAAGGCGTGTGAGGCGGGCGTGGTGCTCGCCACCAACCACCACCTGCGCAATGCCGCCACCCATCGTGCCATGCGCGACGCGATCGCCGAGGGCAAGATCGGCCGGCCGATTGCCGCCCGCGTGTTCCATGCGGTCTATCTGCCTCCGCATCTCCAGGGCTGGCGGCTGGAGCGGCCGGATGCCGGCGGCGGCGTCATCCTCGACATCACCGTGCACGATGCCGATACGCTGCGCTTCATTCTCAATGACGACCCGATCGAAGCGGTCGCCATCAGCCATAGCGCCGGCATGGGCAAGGAAGGTCTGGAAGACGGCGTCATGGGCGTGCTCCACTTCCGCTCTGGCGTCATCGCCCAGTTCCATGACGCCTTTACCACCAGGTTTGCCGATACCGGCCTTGAGGTGCATGGCACCGACGGTTCGCTGATCGGCCGAAAGGTCATGACGCAGCGACCAGTCGGGACCGTGACGCTACGCAATGCCGATGGTGAGACCGAGCTGTCGCTCGACCATCGCAATCTCTACGAAACCGCACTTTCCGCCTTCCATGCTGCCGTCAGAGGCGAAGGCCGTCCTTCGGCGACGGGCGAAGATGGTGTCTGGTCGCTGGCGACCGGCCTTGCCGTCGTCAAGGCGGCTGCGACCGGCCAGGCCGTGGCGATCGAAACGGGACTTTGAACGATGTCGATGAACAAGCATATCTCGCCGGCCGAAGCGGCCGCCTTGATCCCGGATGGTGCGGTGGTTTCCGTCTCGTCGTCCAGCGGGCTCGGCTGCCCCGACCTGATGCTGAAGGCGATCGGTGAGCGCTTCGAGGCGACCGGTCATCCGCGTGATCTCACGACACTGCACCCGATCGCCGCCGGTGACATGAGCGGCATCAAAGGTGTCGACTACATCGCGAAGAAGGGCCTCCTGAAGAAGATCATCGGCGGCTCCTATCCCTCCGGTCCTTCGAGCGCGGAACCGCCGCTGATCTGGCAGATGATCGGCGCCAACGAAGTGGCCGCCTATAACGTCCCGTCCGGAATCCTCTTCGACATCCATCGCGAAGCTGCGGCCAAGCGGCCGGGCGTCATGACCAAGGTCGGCCTCGACACCTTTGTCGACCCGTCGCGCGAGGGCTGCGCGATGAATGCTTCGGCGGCGGCCGAACCGGTGGTCAAGAAGGTCTCGTTCGAGGGCGAGGACTGGCTCTATTTCAAGGCGATCGCGCCTGAGGTGGCCATTATCCGCGCAACGACCGCGGACGAGCGCGGCAACCTCACCTATGAACACGAGGGCGCCTATCTCGGCGGCCTCGACCAGGCGCTCGCCGCCCGCAACAACGGCGGCATCGTCATTGCCCAGGTCAAGCGCATCACCAAGGAAGGCTCGCTCAAACCCCACGACGTGCGGGTGCCAGGCGTGCTTGTCGACTATGTCATCGTCGATCCCGACCAGAAGCAGACGACCCAGACGCTCTACGATCCGGCGATCTCAGGCGAAATCTTCCGACCGCTCGAGAGCTTCCGCGTGCCGGAATTCAACATCCAGAAGGTCATTGCCCGCCGTGTGGCGCAGGAACTGCAAGCCGGCAGCGCCGTCAATCTCGGCTTCGGCATCTCGGCCAACGTGCCGCGCATCCTGCTCGAAGAAGGCCTGCATGGCGCGGTCACCTGGGTGATCGAGCAGGGCGCCGTCGGTGGCGTGCCGCTCCTCGACTTCGCCTTCGGCTGCGCCTCCAATGCCGATGCCTTCATGCCCTCGCCCTACCAGTTCACCTATTTCCAGGGCGCCGGCTTCGACGCCTCGCTGCTTTCCTTCCTCGAGATCGACCGCAACGGCTCGGTCAACGTCTCGAAACTCTCCTTCCGCCCGCATGTGACGGCCGGCGCCGGTGGCTTTGTCGACATCACCGCACGGGCGAAGAAGATCGTCTTCTCAGGCATGTTCAATGCCGGTGCCAAACTTGCGATCGCCGACGGCAAGCTTGTGATCGAGAAGGAAGGCAAGCTCAAGAAGCTGGTCAACGAGGTGGAGCACGTCACCTTCTCCGGCCGTCGTGGCGTCGAGCAGGGCCAGGACATCACCTATGTGACCGAGCGTTGCGTGATGAAGCTGACGCCTCGAGGCGTCATGCTGACCGAGATCGCGCCGGGCGTCGATCTGCAGGCGCATATTCTCGACCAGTCCGAGTTTCCGCTGATCGTGTCCGAACAACTGAAGACCATGGATGCGGCTCTGTTTCAGGAGGGGCTGATCGGGCTCGAGTTGCCGAAGAAGCCGGCGCGCCGGCTCGCAGGAGGCCACGATGGCTGAGGGGCGCATCCGTATAGAGGTGGAGGGCGCGATCGCGACCATGACGATCGCCCGTCCGGAAAAGCTCAACGCCTTCGACATCGACATGCTGAAGGCCCTGGCCGCCGCCTGCGATACGGTGGAGGCCGACCGCAACATCCGCGTTGTCATCCTCACCGGCGAAGGCAAGGCGTTTTCCGCCGGTGGCGACATCAAAGCCTGGGGCGGCATGGATGCACCCGCATTCGGTCATGACTGGGTGCGCTTCGGCCATCGCGTGTTCGAGCGGCTGGCGACGTTGCGCATGCCCGTTATCGCCGCGCTCAACGGCCACGCGCTCGGCGGCGGGCTGGAGCTCGCGGCCGCCGCCGACATCCGCCTGGCCGAGGCGCAGATCAAGATCGGCCTGCCGGAAACGAGCCTCGGCATGGTTCCCGGGTGGTCGGGCACGCAGCGCCTGGTCTCTCGGTTTGGCGCTCAGATCGTGAGGCGCATGGTGCTGGGTGGCGAGATGTTCACTGCCGAGACTGCGCTCAAGGAAGGTTTGGTCGATGCCGTCGTCGAGACCGGCACGGTCCTTGCTGCCGCCCGCGACTACGCGGCGCGTGTTGCGAAGCGCGGCCCGGCGGCACTCGAAATCTCGAAACTGATGATCGCTTCGGCGAATGGCGAAGACAATGGCTCGGCGGTCGAGGCTCTCGGTTCGATCCTCGTCGCCAAGACCGGCGACCTCAAGGAAGGCGTTGCCGCCTTTTCCGAAAAGCGTGAAGCCCAATTCAAGGGAGAATGGTAATGACCGTGCTCGTGAAACCCAAGCCGATCGAGGGCCACAAGGTCCGCGCCTTCCAGATGATGATCGACGGCAAATGGGTGGACAGTGCCGAGGGGCGCACCATCGAGCGCGTGTCGCCGGGCCATGGCGTCGTCGTCAGCCGCTACCAGGCCGGTACCAAGGCCGACGCCGAAAAGGCGATCGCCGCCGCCCGTCGCGCCTTCGATGAAGGCGCCTGGCCGCGCATGACCGCATCACAGCGTTCGCTCGTGCTGCTGCGTGCCGCCGACATCATTGCCGAGCGCGCCGATGAACTTGCCTATCTCGACGCGATCGAATCCGGCAAGCCGATCAGCCAGGCCAAGGGCGAGCTTGGCGGCGCCGCCGATATCTGGCGCTATGCCGCAGCCCTTGCCCGCGACCTGCATGGCGAAAGCTACAATACGCTCGGCGACGGAACGCTCGGTGTCGTGCTGCGCGAGGCGATCGGCGTCGTCTCGATCATCACCCCCTGGAACTTCCCCTTCCTGATCGTCAGCCAGAAGCTGCCATTTGCGCTTGCTGCGGGCTGCACCACTGTGGTCAAGCCGTCCGAACTGACCTCGGCTTCGACGCTGCTGCTTGGCGAAATCCTCGAAGCGGCTGGCGTCCCTGCTGGCGTCGTCAACATCATCACCGGCACGGGGCCGGAGGTCGGCGCGCCGATGACGACGCATCCGGATGTGGACATGGTGTCCTTCACCGGTTCGACCGGCGTTGGTCGCCTGACCATGGCCAATGCCGCACAGACGCTGAAGAAGGTGTCGCTGGAACTCGGCGGCAAGAACCCGCAGATCGTCTTCCCCGACGCCAATCTCGACGAATTCATCGATGCGGCCGTCTTCGGCGCCTATTTCAATGCCGGCGAATGCTGCAATGCCGGCTCGCGTCTGATCCTGCATCGCGATATCGCCGACGAGGTGACGCGGCGGATCGCCGAGCTTTCGGCCAAGGTCAAGGTCGGCGATCCGCTGGATCCGGAAACCCAGGTCGGCGCGATCATCACGCCGCAGCATCTGGAAAAGATTGCCGGCTATGTTTCTGCTGCATCCAAGGATGGCGCTGCGGTCGCGCATGGCGGCACGGCCCTCGATCTCGGCATGGGTCAGTTCATGGCGCCGACGATCCTCTCGGCCGTGCGCCCCGACATGGCGGTGGCGCGCGAGGAAGTGTTCGGCCCGGTTCTTTCGGTATTGACCTTCGAGACGACCGAGGAAGCGATCAGCATCGCCAATGCGATCGACTACGGTCTTTCGGCCGGCGTCTGGAGCCGCGACTTCGACACCTGCCTGATGATCGGCCGCCGCGTGCGCGCCGGCACCATCTGGATGAATACCTTCATGGATGGCGCGTCCGAGCTGCCCTTCGGCGGTTACCGCCAGTCCGGCCTCGGCCGCGAGCTCGGCCGACATTCGGTCGAGGATTACACCGAGACCAAGACGCTCAACATGCATATGGGGCCGCGCACCGGCTGGTGGATGCCGCGTTAAGGCGCTGCTGAGGGAGGAGAAGACATGCGGATCGAGGGCGGAGATCAGAGGCGGCAGGAGGCAGCGTCACGCGACGCGGCCTTGCGCATCTTTTCCGCCCGCTCAGCCCGCCGTGCTGAAACTCGCGGGGATCTGCGGACAGAGCAACAGTTGCAGCTTGCTGACGTCGCTTTCGCCGCCGATCTTCTGCAGGAGCACCCGGCCCATGTCCTCGCCGGTTGCCGTCAGGTCCTCGTAGATCGTCTCGACCTGCGGCTGGATGGCGCTCAGCAGATGCGAGGTCTGCTTGGCCACGATGTCGTATTCGCGGCCAAGCGTCAGCCCGCAATCGCTCATGCCGGTGATGGTTGCGAGCGCGCAGACCTCCCCGCCGCACATGAAACTGTCCGGCGGACCGGGCTCGGCGTAGCGCTGCCGGATACGGTCGCGGATCGCGCCGGCGGGACTGTCGAGGTCGATGCCGGTGAGGATCTCATAGGCGCAGCCGGCCTCGCGCACGGCGGTCATGAAGCCATGCTGCAGATGACCGGCGAAGGTGAAGTCGGCGGGGCCGCTTATCAGCGCCGGCTTGCGCCTGCCCTTGGCGATCAGCCGTTTCGTCGCCTGATAGGAAAAGGTGAAATTGTCGTAGTCGACATAGGGGTGCGGGGTGGAAAGCTCCGTGCGCCCATGGGTGACGAAGGGAAAACCGAGATCGGACAGCAGCCGGACGCGAGTATCGAGCGGTTCCGTGCGCGAGAAGATCAGGCCGTCGGCCATGCCGTTGCGGGTGATGTAGTTGACCGCCTCGACATTGGTCGAATTCATGAAGTTCGGCATGACGATCAGGTGAAACGCCGTGCCCTGCAGCGCCTTGGCGATGCCGCTCATGATCGAAGTGCCGTAGCCGAGGATTTCCTCATGCGGGTCGAGCAGCACGCCGATGACATTGGTGCGGCCGGTCTTCAGGCGCTGGGCGGCGCGGTCGGGCGAGTAGCCGATCTCATCGGCGACCTCGCGCACCCGCTTGCGGGTATCGAGCGAAATCTGCGGCGCATCGGAAAGCGCGCGGGATACGGTGGTGACCGCAAGGCCGGTGATTTCCGCGATCGTGCGAAGGGTCGGCTTGCCGCGCTTGGCGGTGGAGCCGCTGTCTTCGTGATGGGCGGGCTTGGAGGGATCGGCCAATGCTAGTCATCCTGAGAGCGGGTGAGAGCGGGTTTTGTAACGTGGTGCGAACGCTTAGGCAATCGAATCATGAAAACGTTTTAAATCTCGCATCGCGGCATGATTTGCTGCACTGCAATAGCTAATGCGTGCTATATAATTCAGCAAATTCAAAAGGTTCCGAAGGTGCTAAAATACAAAATGGCGGAATGCTTGACTTGCTGAATTTATAACGTTTTAAATGGCCAGCCGCTGGCTAGAGCGGCGCGAATTCCGGGGTGGAAGGAGGTTCCACTTCGAAAACTTGCAAACGGGAGGATAACGATGCGCAAGTTGATGACGACGACGGCCGTTGTGGCGCTGATGATGGCGGCCACCGCCGCGCGCGCAGCCGAGAATGTGGAAGTTCTGCACTGGTGGACATCCGGTGGCGAAGCTGCCGCGCTCGACGTTCTGAAGAAGGATCTGGAAAGCAAGGGCATCACCTGGACCGACATGCCGGTTGCCGGCGGTGGCGGCACGGAAGCCATGACCGTCCTGCGCGCTCGCGTCACCGCGGGCAACGCTCCGACCGCCGTGCAGATGCTCGGCTTCGACATTCTCGACTGGGCCAAGGAAGGCGCGCTCGGCAACCTCGACGAGACGGCTGCCAAGGAAGGCTGGGACAAGGTCGTTCCGACCGCCCTGCAGCAGTTCTCGAAGTATGACGGCCACTGGATCGCAGCTCCGGTCAACGTGCATTCGACCAACTGGGTCTGGATCAACAAGGCCGCACTCGACAAGGCTGGCGGCAAGGAGCCGGCCAATTGGGACGAGCTGATCGCTCTGCTCGACAACTTCAAGGCTCAAGGGATCACCCCGATTGCTCATGGCGGCCAGCCCTGGCAGGATGCGACGATTTTCGACGCCGTCGTGCTTTCGCTCGGCACCGACTTCTACAAGCAGGCCTTCATCGATCTCGACCCGGCAGCGCTCGGCGGCGACAAGATGAAGGAAGCCTTCGATCGCATGACGAAGCTGCGCTCCTATGTCGACGACAACTTCTCCGGTCGCGACTGGAACCTCGCTTCCGCCATGGTCATCGAGAACAAGGCCGGCCTGCAGTTCATGGGCGACTGGGCGAAGGGCGAGTTCCTGAAGGCCAAGAAGGTGCCTGGCACCGATTTCGTCTGCATGCGCTTCCCGGGCACGCAAGGCTCGGTCACCTTCAACTCCGACCAGTTCGCGATGTTCAAGGTTGCTGACGACAAGGTTCCGGCGCAGCTCGCCATGGCTTCGGCCATCGAAAGCCCGACCTTCCAGTCGGCCTTCAACGTCGTCAAGGGTTCGGTCCCGGCCCGCACCGACGTTCCGGACACGGACTTCGACGCTTGCGGCAAGAAGGGCATCAAGGACCTCGCCGAAGCCAACAGCAACGGCAAGCTTTTCGGTTCCATGGCGCATGGCCATGCCAACCCGGCTGCCGTCAAGAACGCGATCTACGACGTCGTGACGCGTGAGTTCAACGGCGAACTGACGTCCGAAGAGGCCGTCAAGGAACTGGTCACAGCGGTCGAGGCCGCGAAGTAACGGGCTCGTTCCGGGGCGCTCAAAGCGCCCCGGACACCCATTCCGACATGCAAGCGTCGTCGTACCGCCGTGGCCAATAGGACGCGGGGAAGGGCGCTTCGATACCCAGAACCTCGCGCGGATGCCGATATCAGGGATTTCCCGACGGCCGCGCCAGAAGTGGTGAACGTTCATGGATAGCCGCAGCCGCCTGCAGGACCTGATACCGAAGCTGGTCCTTGCCCCGAGCTTCCTTATCGTCCTGATCTTTGTCTATGGCTTCATTGCCTATACCGGCTTCTTGTCGATGACGGACAGCAAGATGCTGCCGTCCTACAATTTCGTCGGGTTCAGCAATTACGCGAAACTGTGGGCGCTGCCGCACTGGTGGCGGGCGGTGAGCAACCTGGCGATCTTCGCCGCGCTCTATATCGCCATCTGCTCCGTGCTCGGTCTCGGGCTGGCAATCCTGCTCGACCAGAAGATCCGGGCCGAAGGTTTCCTGCGGCCGATCTACCTCTATCCGATGGCGCTCTCGTTCATCGTGACGGGAACGGCCTGGAAGTGGTTCCTCGATCCTGGCATCGGTCTTGAAAACACCATGCATCTCTGGGGCTGGGAGAGCTTCTCCTTCAACTGGATCAAGGACCGCAACTACGCGATCTACTGCGTCGTGATTGCCGCGGTCTGGCAGTCGACCGGCTTCATCATGGCGATGTTCCTGGCCGGCCTTCGCGGCGTCGACAACGAGATTATCAAGGCAGCACAGATCGACGGCGCCAAGACCTCGACGATCTATCGCCGGATCATCATTCCCTTGATGCGGCCGGTGTTCCTGTCGGCCTTCGTGGTGCTCGCGCACCTGGCGATCAAGGCCTACGACCTGATCATCGCCTTGACCGGCGGCGGCCCGGGGCAGGCGACCGAACTGCCGGCGACCTTCATGTATTCCTACACCTTCACCCGCAACCAGATGGGCATCGGCGCGTCCTCGGCGATCATCATGCTGGTGATGATCTTCTCGATCATCGTGCCGTACCTCTATTCCGAAATCCGGGGAGCAAAACGCTGATGAGCGCTCCGAGCCCAGACAACATCATCTCGCACAACCGCCTCACCCGTGCGCTGATCTATACCGCACTGATCCTTTTCGCGCTCTATTCGCTGCTGCCGCTCTATGTGATGCTGGTGAATTCGGTGAAGCCGCTCGATGAGATCCGCCAGGGCGGCATGCTCAACCTGCCGCAAACCTTTACCATCGAGCCCTGGCTTCAGGCCTGGTCGACGGCGCAGATCGGTGTGCAGCCGACCGGCCTGAAACCCTTCTTCATCAACTCGATCCTGATGGTGGTGCCGGCCGTGGCGATCTCGACGATCATCGGCGCGCTCAATGGCTACGTGCTGACGAAGTGGCGCTTTCCCGGTGCCAACATCTTCTTCGGCATGCTGCTCTTGTCCTGCTTCATCCCGTTCCAGATCGTGCTGATCCCGATGGCGCGCATCCTCGGTATCCTGGGGCTCGCCGGTTCGATCTGGGGCCTGATCTTCGTCCATGTGATCTACGGCCTGGGCTTCACGACGCTTTACTTCCGCAACTACTACGAGGCGTTTCCGACGGAACTGGTGCGCGCGGCGCAGATCGATGGCGCCAGCTTCTTCCAGATCTTCTGGCGCATCCTCCTGCCGTCGTCCGGCCCAATCATCGTCGTTTCGGTCATCTGGCAGTTCACCAACATCTGGAACGACTTCCTGTTCGGTGCGTCTTTCTCCGGCCCCTATTCGACGCCGATGACGGTCGCGCTCAACAACCTCGTTTCGTCGTCGACCGGGGTCAAGGAATACAACGTTCACTTCGCAGGCGCGATCCTTGCCGCCCTGCCAACGCTCATCGTCTACATCGTGTCCGGCCGCTACTTCGTTCGCGGGCTGATGTCGGGCGCCGTGAAAGGATAAGCTCATGTCTTTCTTGAAAATCAGCAACCTGCGCAAATCCTATGGCTCGCTCGAGATCCTGAAGGACATCAACCTGGAGATTGAAAAGGGTGGTTTCCTCGTGCTCGTCGGCCCCTCGGGCTGCGGCAAGTCCACGCTTCTCAACACGATTGCCGGCCTTGAGCCGATCACGTCGGGGGAGATCGCCATCAACGGCCGGTCGGTCGCCGATCTGCATCCGTCGAAGCGTGACATCGCCATGGTGTTCCAGTCCTACGCGCTCTATCCGAACATGACTGTCGCCGGAAACATCGCCTTCGGCATGGAAATCCGCGGCGTGCCGAAGGACGAGCGCGAGAAGGCGATCAAGCAGGTCGCCGACATGCTGCAGATCGGCCATCTGCTCGACCGCAAGCCGAGCCAGCTTTCCGGCGGCCAGCGCCAGCGCGTCGCCATGGGCCGTGCGCTGGTGCGCAACCCGCAGGTCTTCCTGTTCGACGAGCCGCTCTCCAACCTCGACGCCAAGCTGCGCGTCGACATGCGCACCGAGATCAAGCGCCTGCACCATCGCATGAAGACGACGATCGTCTACGTCACGCACGACCAGATCGAGGCGATGACGCTAGCGACCAAGATCGCGGTCTTGAAGGACGGCGTGCTGCAGCAGTTCGGAACGCCGGCGGAGATCTACAATAATCCGGCCAACATGTTCGTCGCCGACTTCATGGGCTCGCCGGCGATGAACCTGTTGACGGCGCGCATCGAAAAGAGCGGTTCCGACGTTGCCGTCACGCTCGCGCGCCCGAACGCTGAGCCGATGAAGCTGGCGGTGCCGCATAACGGCGCGCTCGCCGCCTATGCCGGCAAGGACGTCGTCTTCGGCATCCGTCCGGAAGCGCTGACCGATCCTGACGGGGCCGACCGCAATGCCAAGGCGATCGTCGAAGGCGAATGCCTAATCGAGGTGGTTGAGCCCGCGGGTTCGGACACCTTCGCGGTGACCCGTCTCGGCGGCAAGGAGGTCGTTGCCCGCCTGCGCGCCGATGCGCGCATCGCCCCAGGCCAGACCTCGCGCCTTGCCTTCAACCTCGACAAGGCGGTGTTCTTCGACCCGCAGAGCCAACAGCGAATCGTGTAACGAACGATGCAGGAGCAGCCGGACATCGTCATCATCGGGTCGGGTATCGGCGGCTCCACCATTGCGGCGGGGCTTGCCGGCTCCGGTGCCCGCATCGCCATCCTCGAGCGCGGCGAGCGCCTGCCCGATACGCCGGAGGCGCGCAGCTACAGCTCGATCTTCGTCAAGGGCCATTTCCGGCCCAGGGAGATGTGGCGCGAGCCCGATGGTACCGAATTCAATCCGGGAAATTTCTACTTCGTCGGCGGCAATTCCAAGCTCTTCGGCGCGGTGCTCCTGCGCTACCGGGCCGAAGATTTCACCGAGATGCAGCACCTTGGCGGCGTCTCGCCGGCCTGGCCCTTTCCCTATGAGGAACTGGAGCCATGGTACGGCAAGGCCGAGCAATTGTTCGAGGTGCGCGGCGAGCTGGGCCAGGACCCGACCGAGCCGTTCCACGCTTCGCCCTATCCACACGGCCCGGTACCGGACGAGCCGGCGATTGCCCGCGCGCGCGCCGAGTTGAAGGCGCAGGGACTGCACCCGGCGACGCTGCCGCTCGGTGTCGATATCGAGACGTGGCTCGCCGGCGGGCGCACGCCATGGGATGGATTTCCCAATACCGGCAAGGGCAAGAAGGATGCCGAGACCGCATCGCTCGCGGCCGCTCTGAAGGACCCCAATATCGAGCTGATCACCTCAGCCCATGTCGACACGTTGGAGGCGGGGCCGGGCGGCCGGATCGAGGCGATCCACTATACCCACAGGGGCGAGAAGAAGAAGCTGTCGCCGAAGCTGGTGATCCTGGCGGCGGGCGCGATCAATTCGGCGGCCATCCTGCTGCGCTCCGGCGACGGCAAGGGGCTGGCAAACGCTTCCGACCAGGTCGGCCGCAACTTCATGAACCACAATTGCAGCGCCATGCTGGCGATCAATCCGTTCCGGCGCAATGACAGCATCTACCAGAAGACGCTGATGCTGAACGATTATTACCTGACCGGCGGCCGGGACGGTTTGCCGCTCGGCAATGTCCAGCTGCTCGGCAAGATCAACGCCGACATCCTCAAGGCCAATGCGCCGGTCTGGGCACCGCGCTTCGCCTTCGACTTCATGGCCGGTCATGCGGTCGACTGGTACATGATGACCGAGGACCTGCCGAACCCGGAAAGTCGTATCATGGTCGACGGCAAGGGCATCATCATGCAGTGGCGGCGCTCGAACATGGAGGCACTTTCCGGGCTCGAAGCGAAGATGCGCGCGCACTTCAAGGTCGCCGGCTATCCGATCGTGCTATCCCAAGCCTTCGACAAGCGCACGCCGTCGCACCAGTGCGGCACGGTGCGCATGGGCAAGGACCCGAAGGATGCGCCGCTCGACGTTTATTGCCGTGCTTTCGACCACCCGAACCTTTTTGTCGTCGACGCGAGCTTCCTGCCCACGTCTGCTGCCGTCAATCCGGCGCTGACGGTTGCCGCCCAGGCGCTGCGCGTCGCCGACCATATCGTTGCGAAGGAGTTCCGATCATGACGTCATCGACGCGTCCCGTCGCCATCGTCACCGGCGGCCGCCGCGGCATCGGGCTCGGCGTTGCCCGCGCGCTTGCGCGCGAGGGTTTTGACATCGCCATCACCGGTCTCGGCGCTCCAGACACTGCCACGGACCAGACGCTTGCCGAACTTGCGGGCGATCGCGGCCGGGCCATCTACATCGAGGCCAATCTTGCCGATGTCGGCGGGCATGGCGCCACCGTCGAGCGCATCCGTAACGAACTCGGTCCGATCCGCTGCCTCGTCAACAATGCCGGCATTGCCTCGGTCGTCAGGGGTGACTTTCTCGACCTGCTGCCGGAGAATTTCGACACGATCGTCGCCACCAACCTGCGTGGCACGGTGTTCTTCACCCAGGCCGTTCTGGTGTCGATGCTGACCGATCCGGCCGATGTGACGCCGCGATCGATCATCAACATCACCTCGGTTTCGGCGACGATGAGTTCGCCGGAGCGGCTCGACTATTGCATGACCAAGGCCGGGCTTGCCGCCTTCAGCCAGGGTCTGGCGCTCCGGCTCGCCAATACCGGAATCTCGGTCTTCGAGATCCGGCCGGGCATCATCCGCTCCGACATGACCGCGGGCGTCTCGGCGAAATACGACACACTGATCGATGGCGGGCTGGTGCCGATGCGCCGTTGGGGCGAGCCGGAGGATATCGGCAACATGGTGGCCGGTCTCGCCGGTGGCAAATTCGGCTTTGCCACGGGTTCCGTCATCCAGGCGGATGGCGGCCTTTCGATCGGCCGACTCTAGGAAACAGGCAGGACTTACGGACGCTCGCAAGCGGGCAGGGTTTGGAGTTATCACGTCGAAAATTTGGAACGTTCCAAATGGCGGCGGCGGAGGAAAACAGGGAATGAGCTACGACTACATCATCACCGGTGCCGGCCCGGCCGGCTGCGTTCTTGCCAACCGGCTCTCCGAGGATCCGTCGGTTCGCGTGCTGCTGCTGGAAGCCGGTGGCGGCGACTGGAATCCGCTGTTCCACATGCCGGCCGGCTTTGCCAAGATGACCAAGGGTGTTGCCAGCTGGGGCTGGGAGACCGTCCCGCAGAAGCACATGAAGGGCAGGGTGCTGCGCTATACCCAGGCCAAGGTCATTGGCGGCGGCTCCTCGATCAACGCCCAGCTCTACACCCGCGGCAACGCCGCCGACTACGATCTCTGGGCTTCCGAGGACGGCTGCGCCGGCTGGGACTATCGCAGCGTGCTTCCCTATTTCAAACGCTGCGAAGACAACCAGCGCTTTGCCGACGACTATCACGCCTATGGCGGCCCGCTCGGCGTCTCAATGCCGGTCTCGGCGCTGCCGATCTGTGACGCCTATATCCGCGCCGGCCAGGAACTCGGCATTCCCTATAACCATGATTTCAACGGCCGCCAGCAGGCGGGCGTCGGCTTCTACCAGCTCACCCAGCGCAACCGTCGCCGGTCGAGCGCGTCGCTTGCTTATCTCTCGCCGATCAAGGATCGCCGTAATCTGACGGTCCGCACCGGCGCGCGCGTCGCGCGGATCGTGCTTGAGGGCACCCGCGCCGTCGGCGTCGAAGTCGTCACCGGCAAGGGCAGGGAGATCATCCGGGCGGAGCGCGAGGTGCTTGTCTCCTCTGGTGCCATCGGCTCGCCGAAGCTGCTGTTGCAATCCGGTATCGGCCCGGCCGATCACCTGAAGTCGGTCGGCGTCTCGGTGAAGCACGACCTGCCCGGGGTCGGCGGCAACCTGCAGGACCACCTCGATCTCTTCGTCATTTCCGAATGCACCGGCGACCACACCTATGACGGCGTGGCGAAACTACATCGTACGCTGTGGGCCGGGCTGCAATATGTGCTGTTCCGTTCCGGTCCGGTGGCGTCCTCGCTCTTTGAAACCGGGGGCTTCTGGTATGCCGACCCCAATGCGCGTTCGCCGGATATCCAGTTCCATCTGGGTCTCGGCTCCGGCATCGAGGCGGGCGTCGAAAAGCTGAAGAACGCCGGCGTGACGCTCAATTCCGCCTATCTGCATCCGCGCTCGCGCGGCACGGTCCGGCTCTCGTCCTCGGATCCGGCGGCAGCGCCGCTGATCGACCCCAACTATTGGGAGGATCCGCACGATCGCAAGATGTCGATCGAAGGCCTGAAGATCGCCCGCGAGATCATGCAGCAGGCGGCGCTGAAGCCTTTCGTGATGGCGGAACGTCTTCCCGGCAATTCGGTCATCAGCGATGAACAGTTCTTCGACTATGGCTGCGCCAATGCCAAGACGGATCACCACCCCGTCGGAACCTGCAAGATGGGGACGGAGGCCACGGCGGTGGTCGGCCTCGATCTCAAGGTGCGGGGGCTGGAGGGACTGCGCGTCTGCGACAGCTCGGTGATGCCGCGCGTTCCCTCTTGCAACACCAACGGGCCGACGATCATGATGGGGGAGAAAGGCGCCGACATCATCCGCGAGCGTCAGCCCCTGCCGCCTGCCATCTTTGCCCACGAACGTAACGACAGCCGCCCGCGCGCCCGCGCCGATATCCGTTGAGGTCCCCATGATCCGCCATTGCGTCTTCATCCGCTTCCGCCCCGATATCTCCGAGGAGGAGAAAGCAACGATCTTCGACGAGATCGTCGCGCTGAAATCACGGTTGCCGGGTCTCATGGCAGCCCATATCGGCGGCAATGTCAGCCCGGAAGTGGGCATGGACAAGGGCCATGGCCTAGGCTTCATCGTGGATTTCACCGATGCGGCGGCACGCGATGCCTATCTTGAAGACGAGGAGCATCGCAAGACCGGCGCAAAGATCGTTGCGGCGGCCGAGGGTGGTGTCGCCGGCATCTTCGTCTACGATCTCGAAATCGCCGACTGAGCCGCGACGATGATCGAAGCCCGCCCCTTTCTGACCAAGCTGTTCGACGCGGCCGTTCGAGCCGCTGACCCCTATGAGGCAATCAAGGCGCATCTGCCCGATCCGCCAAAGGGGCGGACCGTGGTCGTCGGCGCCGGCAAGGCAGCGAGCCAGATGGCGGCCGCCTTTGAGCGGCTCTGGAAGCATCCGTTGAGCGGGACGGTGGTGGCACGACACGGCCCGATCGAACATTGCGAGCGGATCACGGTGCTGCAATCGGCCCACCCTGTGCCGGACGAAGCCGGCCTCGCGGCCTCAAGCGTGCTGCTTTACGCCGTCTCCAACCTGACGGCCGACGATCTCGTGGTTGCGCTGGTCTCGGGCGGCGGCTCGGCCCTGCTGCCGGCGCCGCCTGAAGGCTTGACGCTTGCCGACGAGATTGCGGTCAACAAGGCGCTCCTAGCTTCCGGCGCACCGATCTCAGCGATGAACGTGGTTCGCAAGCACGTGTCGCGCATCAAGGGCGGTCGGCTCGCTGCGGCGGCTTTCCCGGCGCGCGTCGTCAGCCTCGTGGTCTCCGACGTGCCATGCGACAATCCGGCCTTCGTCGCCTCCGGCCCGACCGTTCCGGATCGCAGTACGCCGGCGGAGGCACTTGATATCGTTGCCCGTTACCACATGGTGCTGCCCGATGGGGTGATGGCGCATCTGCGCTCGGAAGCGGCAAGGGCGCCCGATCCGGACGATCTGCGTTTTGCCGGACATGAATGCCACGTGATCGCCTCGGCGAGCGTGTCTCTCGAAGCGGCCGCGGCCGAGGCGCGCGAACTCGGCATCGAGGCGCACATTCTATCCGATGCGATCGAGGGAGAGGCGCGTGATATCGGCCGCATGCATGCGGCGCTCGCTCGTGAGGTGGCGCTCAGGAGCCGCCCCTTCGAGAAGCCAGTGGTGCTGCTTTCCGGCGGCGAGACGACCGTGACGATCTCAGGCAAGGACTACGGCAAGGGTGGGCGCAACAGCGAATTTCTACTGTCGCTGGCGCTCGACATCGACGGCGTGGATGGCATCGATGCGCTTGCCGCCGATACGGATGGCATCGACGGTTCCGAGGACAATGCCGGCGCCTTTGCCGACGGTGAGAGCATAACCCGCATGCGGGCGGCCGGCATCGATCCGCGCCTGCACCTCGCCCGCCATGATGCCTGGTCGGCCTTTGCCGCGAGTGGTGATCTCTTCGCGCCCGGACCGACCGGAACCAACGTCAACGATTTCCGGGCGCTGCTGATACGTTAGGACGTGGCTTTCTGGCAGAGAAGTTAGCCGGATTCACAGACAGCCGAAACTGCGATGCCGCCGCCGAAGATCTCGGCGGCGGCGTTGCTTTGAGTTACTTGGCGCGCTTCAGCGCGTCGCCGAGGATCGAAACGATCTCGCCGAAATGCTTCTCTTCGGCGATCAGCGGCGGCGAGAAGGCGATGATGTCGCCGGTGACGCGGATCAGCAGACCCTTTTCGAAGCAATCGACGAAGACGTCATAGGCGCGGGCGCCGACAGCGCCGTCGCGCGACTGCAGCTCGATGCCGGCAATCAGGCCGATCGTGCGGATGTCGATGACGTTTGGCAGGCCTTTAAGCGAATGCATGGCACCGTGCCAGGCGTCCTGTAGCTCGACAGCGCGGGTCATCAGGCCCTCGTCGCGGTAGATGTCGAGCGTGGCGATGCCGGCGGCGCAAGCGGCCGGGTGGCCGGAGTACGTGTAGCCGTGGAAGAGCTCGATCGCGTTTTCCGGGCCATGCATCAGAGCGTCATGCACCTTGCGGCTGGCAAAGACAGCGCCCATCGGGATCGCGCCGTTGGTGAGCCCCTTGGCGGTCGTCACCAGATCGGGCGTGACGCCGAAGAAATCCGTCGCAAAGGGGGCGCCCAGGCGGCCGAAGCCGGTGATGACTTCGTCGAAGATCAGGAGGATGCCGTGCTTGTCGCAGATGGCGCGCAGCCGCTCGAGATAGCCCTTCGGCGGGATCAGCACGCCGGTCGAGCCGGCAACAGGTTCGACGATGCAGGCGGCGATGGTCTCGGCGCCGTGCAGCGCCACCAGCCGCTCGAGATCGTCGGCAAGTTCGGCGCCGTGCTCCGGCTGGCCTTTGACGAAAGCGTTCTTGGCGAGGTCGTGGGTGTGGCGCAGGTGATCCGAGCCGGGAAGCTGCGGGAAGACGCGGCGGTTGTTGAGAATGCCGCCGACCGAAATGCCGCCGAAACCAACGCCGTGATAGCCGCGCTCGCGGCCGATCAGCCGGGTGCGCGTGCCCTGGCCGATCGCGCGTTGATAGGCGATCGCGATCTTCAGCGCCGTGTCGACCGATTCCGAGCCGGAGCCGGTGAAGAACACGCGGTCGAGCTTCTGTCCCTCCGGGCCAGGCGCAATCTCGGCGAGGCGTTCGGCGAAGTCGAAGGCGATCGGGTGGCCCATCTGGAAGGAGGGGGCGAAATCCATGGTCGATAGCTGGCGCTCAACGGCGGCTGCGATCTGGCGGCGACCATGGCCGGCGTTGACGCACCAGAGGCCGGCGGTGCCGTCGAGGATCGTGCGGCCATCGGTGCTGGTGTAGTGCATGCCCTCGGCCGAGGCGAGCAGGCGCGGTGCCTGTTTGAACTGCCGGTTGGCGGTAAAGGGCATCCAATAGCTGTCGAGTACGGGAGCGTTGGGTTTGGTGTGCTGGTTCATGGCATCCTCCTGAGGTCGGCGATTGACGCCATGATTTGATTTGCCAAACAAGTCCTTTTCTGCTGTCACTTAACTCATTGAATTTCATCGGGTCGATGCAGTGTATTTGCGCTATTTCGAACAACCTGAACACCAAGGTTTGATCTGCATGACAGTCGACATCGGAAACCGGCTTCGTCATCTGAGGCTGATGCACAATCTGTCGCAACGCGAACTCGCCAAGCGCGCCGGCGTCACCAACTCGACGATCTCGCTGATCGAATCGAACGCCTCCAATCCGTCCGTCGGCGCTCTGAAGCGCATCCTCGACGGTATTCCGATCGGGCTTGCGGAGTTCTTCTCCTTCGAGCCGGAGAAGCCGCGCAAGGCGTTTTATGCGGCGGAGGAACTGGTCGAAATCGGCAAGGGGCCGATTTCCTACCGGCAGATCGGCGAGAACCTCTTTGGCCGCAGCCTGCAGATCCTGAAGGAATGTTACCAGCCGGGCGCCGACACCGGAAAGGTGCCGCTGGTGCATGATGGCGAGGAGGGAGGCATCGTACTCTCGGGCCGCATCGAGGTCACCGTCGATGACGAGCGGCGGATACTGGGGCCGGGGGATGCGTATTACTTTGAGAGCCGGCGGCCGCATCGCTTTCGCTGCGTCGGGCCGGTGCCTTGCGAGGTGATCAGCGCCTGTACGCCGCCGACGTTTTGAGGACGGACGGCGTCGGGGCGCCGTCCGTAGTACGTTACGAAAGCCGCGCGCAGGCGTCGGCGATGCGCGTCAACGCTAACTTCAGTTCCGCTTCCGAGGTCGCATAGGAGATGCGGAAGAACGGCGAAAGGCCGAAGGCCGAGCCGGGAACGACGGCGACGTGGGCATCGTCGAGCAGGTAGGCGCAGAAGTCCGTATCCGCCTCGATCCTCTTGCCCGAGGGTGTGACCTTGCCGAGCATGCCGGCGCAGCCGGAGAAGGTGTAGAAGGCACCTTCCGGAACGCGGCAGTCGAGACCGCCGATGGCGTTGAGGCCGTTGACGACGAGATCGCGGCGGTGCTGGAAGCTGGCAGTGCGTTCCTTCAGGAACTCCTGCGGCCCGGTGAGTGCTGCCACCGAAGCGGCCTGGCTGACGGAGGAGGGGCAGGAGGTCGCCTGGCTCTGGACCACGGCCATAGCCTTGATCAGATCGCGCGGACCACCGGCATAACCGATGCGCCAGCCGGTCATGGCATAGGCCTTGGAGACACCGTTGACCGTGAGCGTCCGATCCTTGAGGCGAGGCTCAAGCTGGGCCGGGGTGACGAAGCGGAAGCCGTCATAGACGATGTGCTCATACATGTCGTCGACCAGCAGCCACACATGCGGATGCTTCAGGAGCACGTCGAGCAGCGGACGATAGTCGGCAGCGCTGTAGGCGGCGCCCGACGGGTTCGACGGCGAGTTCAGCAGCACCCAACGCGTCTTCGGCGTAATTGCAGCTTCGAGCTTGTCGGCCGTCAGGCGGAAACCGGAGGAGGCGTCGCAGGGGATCAGAACCGGCTTGCCTTCGCAGATCTGGACGATATCGGAATAGGAGGTCCAGTAGGGCGTCGGGATGATCACCTCGTCGCCGGGATTGATCGACGCCATCATGGCGTTGAACAGGATCTGCTTGGCGCCGGTTGCCACCGTGATCTCGTCCTGCTCGTAGGCAAGGCCGTTTTCACGCTGGAACTTTTCGCGGATAGCCTTCTTGAGGTCCGGCGTGCCGTCGAGTGCGGTGTACTTGGTTTCGCCGCGCTTGATCGCCTCGCAGGCGGCGTCCTTGACGTAGTCGGGCGTGTCGAAGTCCGGCTCGCCAGCGCCGAGAATGATGACCGGCTTGCCTTCGCGCTTCATGGCTTGCGCGCGGGCGCCGATTTTCAGGATTTCGGAGACTCCGATCGAGGAGATCCGCGAGGCGGGCTGAAAGCCCGCCTCCTTGACCGTTTGGTTGATGGTCATGGTCGAATCCTACTTAAGTGCGCCGATTATTCGATGTCGAACGACACGCCCTGCGCCAGCGGCAGAGCCTTCGAATAGTTCACCGTGTTGGTGGCGCGGCGCATATAGGCCTTCCACGAGTCCGAACCGGATTCGCGACCGCCGCCGGTTTCCTTTTCACCGCCGAAGGCGCCGCCGATTTCAGCACCCGAGGTGCCGATGTTGACGTTGGCGATACCGCAATCCGAGCCGTCGACGGCGAGGAAGCGTTCCGATTCCTGCATGTCGCGGGTGAAGATCGAGGACGACAGGCCGGCCGCGACCGCATTGTGGTCGGCAACGACGGCGTCGAAGTCGCTGTACTTCATGACGTAGAGGATCGGCGCGAAGGTCTCTTCGAGCACCGGGCCAGCCTGCTTCGGCATTTCGACGAGGGCCGGCTTGGCATAGTAGCCGTTATCATAGCCGAGCTCGACGCGTTCGCCGCCGGTGACGGTGCCGCCATGCGACTTGGCTTCGCCGATTGCCTTCTGCATGCTGTCGAAAGCAGCCTTGTCGACGAGCGGGCCGACGAGGGCGGTCGATTCCAGCGGGTTGCCGACCGATACCGAGCCATAGGCCTTCTTCAGACGCGGAACGAGCTGGTCGTAGACGCTCTCGTGCACGAAGAGACGACGCATGGTGGTGCAACGCTGGCCGGCCGTGCCCATGGCGCCGAAGGCGATGGCGCGCAGCGCCATGTCGAGATCGGCCGACGGGCAGACGATGCCGGCATTGTTGCCGCCGAGTTCGAGGATGGCGCGGGCAAAACGCTTGGCAAGGCGCGGACCGACGTCGCGGCCCATGCGGGTGGAACCGGTGGCCGAAACGAGCGGAACCTTCGGGTTGTCGACGAGGACTTCGCCGACGGTGCGGTCGCCGATGAGAACCTGCGACAGGCCTTCCGGCGCATCGCCGAAGCGGGCGAGAGCACGCTCGAAGATTGCCTGCGAGGCAAGCGCTGTGAGCGGGGTCTTTTCCGACGGCTTCCAGACGACGGAGTTGCCGCAGACGAGCGCCAGCGCCGTGTTCCACGACCAGACGGCGACCGGGAAGTTGAAGGCCGAGATGACGCCGACGACGCCGAGCGGATGCCAGGTTTCCATCATGCGGTGGCCGGGGCGCTCGGTGGCGATCGTCAGACCGTAAAGCTGGCGGGAAAGACCGACGGCGAAATCGCAGATGTCGATCATTTCCTGGACTTCGCCGAGGCCTTCGGAGGTGATCTTGCCGGCTTCGATCGAAACCAGGCGGCCGAGGTCGGCCTTGAAGGCGCGCAGTTCTTCGCCGAGCAGGCGGATCAGTTCGCCGCGCTTCGGTGCCGGAACCAGGCGCCAGGCCTTGAAGGCTTCATGAGCCTTTTCGATCTTGGCAGCGGCTTCCGCGGCCGAAACCGTCTTGAGGTTGCCGATCTTTTCGCCGGTGACCGGGCTGTAGGACGGCATGTCGCCGCCGGTGTAGAGTTCCTTGGCGACGCCCATCTTTTCGAGAAGCGCTGCGGCTTCCTTGGTCACGTCGACTTTTTTGGTTGCGATGTTCATGGTCTGACTCCCGTTTTCCTGGCTTGACCTATCCGAAGCGCACGCTGCCGAGCTTTCCCGGCGAGGTGAGCGACTTCAGGCCCGCGGCCATGTCCTTGAGTTTGTCTGGTGTATAAAAGTCGTAATAGGCCTGGTTGCGGCGGCCGATCGCATGTTCCGCGCTGAAGCTGCCGTGATACTCCTCAACGGCGACGGCGAAAACCCATTCGCGAAGCCGGGATTCGAAGGTCTCGTCCTTGAGAAGGTCGCTGTCTTTCGGCACGACGAGGTTGAAGTGCACGCCGCCGTCGCCGATATGGCCGAAGTCGCAGACGGTCACATCAGGGAATTTCGCCGGCATTTCTGCCTTCATATGGTCGCAGAAGGCCATGATGTCACCCCTGCGGAAGGAGACGTCGAAGGCGATCAGCTTGCCGAGATGCTTGACGCCCTCGGACAGCGCGTGGCGCAGCGCCCAGATCTCGTGCGGCGGGCCGACGAAGGCATCGGCGAGCGGTGCCTCTTCCATTTCCCAGATCTCGGCGAGCGCCGATTCCAGCACGGCGTCGAGCGACTGTTCGCCGTCGCGGGGTGCCCAGGTGCGGCTGATCTCGGCGAGGATGACATAGTCGGGAACGTTGCCGCCCTGGAAGGGGTTCTTCAGCGACGGCACATGGGCGAAGGCGGCCGTGACGGCGTTCTTCGACATGCCCTCGAAGGCCGAGAGATAGGCGCCGAGCCGCTCTTCCATGGCTCGGAGCAACGGCAGTACATGGGCGCCGCTTGCCGGAACGAGCAGCGCGGTTGCCGTCTGTTGCGGCAGGCGTTCTAGGTTCAGCACGCATTCGGTGACGATGCCGAAGGCGCCCGAAGTGCCGATAAAGAGCTGCTTCCAGTCAACGCCGGTGTTGTTCTTGCGCAGGTCGCATTGCAGGTCGAGCACGGTGCCGTCCTCGTCTGCGAGAACGACCTTGAGCCCGAGGGTGTTGCGGCGCACGTCGCCATATTTCAGAAAGCGCGAACCGCCGGTATTGGTGGCGATCATGCCACCGATACGCGGGTCGGCGCCGAGATCGATCGGGAAGAACAGGCCGTGCTCTTCCAGGCGCCGGTTGAGATCGGACAGCCGAAAGCCGGCGTCGAGCCGCACCGAGCGATTGTCGAGGTCGAGCTCGAAGCGCTTCGCCAGCCGGTCGAGGCTGAGCACGGCCTCGTCGCCCGACTGATCCGGGGTCGAGCCGGAAACGAGGCCCGTGTTGCCGGATTGCGGGATCAGCGCGATGCCGTTCGTGACGCAATAGGCGACCGCAGCAGAGACTTCTTCCGTCGTTGCCGGCCGCAGCACGAGCGAAGTCCGGCCGCGATCGTAGCGCGCGCCGGTCTCGTAGGCTTCCAGGTCTTCAGGACGCGTAACGACACCCTTGTTTCCAAGGATGTCGGCGAGCGCGTCGATGTGCCGTTTGTCGATCATCAGAAAAGCATCATTCCGCAGCGATCGCGCCGGTCAAGGCCCGGATGCAGCTTTCGATCGAAGCCTGCTCGATGCCGGCATAGTGGTCGAATTCGTTGAGCACGGTGGCGCCGAGATCGCTTTCGAAGCGCTTCTGGTTCGGGCTGGCGACGAAGTCCTGCTGGGCGCCGTCGCCGAGGTTCGACTGGAAGATACCCGCGGCGCTGACCGGCAGGAAGTCTTCGTAGACGATCGCGTCGAACTGGACGAGACCCCTCGCGATCAGCGCTTCGATGTCACGCGCCGGGGAGACGCCGGCCTTGCGGCCCTTCTCCGTCAGCGAGTAGCTGAAATAGCCGAGGCCGGCTTCGCGGATGCCTGCCCAAGTGTCCGGGAAGGGCTCAAAAGCCTTGGCGAGGGCTGCTTCGTATTCGCGGGCATTGGAGCCGTCGGCGGCCGGGCGGACGATCTTGCGCGAGGCGTCGAGCAGGTCGTCGTAGAGCGCGCGGCCTTTCGGGGTCAGCGCGATGCCGCGCTGTTCGATCTCGCCGAAACGGGCGGTGTGGGAGCCGGCCTTCCAGGCGCCGTCGGCATCCTTGAAGGAAACAGGCTCTTCCAATGCCTTGAACGAGGTCTGGCGCAAAAGGATCGGGCACTTGCGGGTCGGCGGGCCCTCGACGACGGCCTTCGGCGCGATTTCGTATTCCGGCATCAGCGCCTGCACCTTGTCGATGTCGAGCGTGCGCGGCGTCAGGTGGTTGATGTGCGGACCCTTGAAGGAGACGACGTCGGCGATCAGACGATGGGCGTCGTGCAGGCGCTTGTACATGTCGGCGCTGACATTGGCCTTGTCGTGCCAGCGGAAGGTTTCGAGCACTTCTGAGACGAAACGCTCAGCGTCGGCTTTGTCGAGACCGCCGTCACGTTCAGCCTTTTCGGTCAGTTCGACAGCGACGGGCGTAAAGATCCGGCGCTCGGCGAGGATCGCCTGTGATTCGGCGCGCAGGCTCTCGTCAGCGATCAAGTCCAGGCGCAGAAGCGAGGTGAAAACGCGGAAGGGATTGCGCTTCAGAGCGGCGTCACCAACGGGGCGGAAGGCCGTCGAGTGCACCGGGACACCGGCAGTCGACAGGTCGTAGTAGCCGACCGGGTACATGCCCATGACGGCGAAGACGCGACGCATCATCGATAGCTCGGCGGGTGTGCCGAGACGGATTGCGCCGTGGCGTTCCTCGGAGATGCGGTCGAGCGAATCCGTGGCGTCCAGACGCTCCTTCAGGACCGGGTCGGCGGCGAGCGTATCGTCGTTTACCTTGGCGACCAGTTCCATCAGCGTGCCGTAGGCCGGCACCTCTTCGCGGTACATGACCGACATGGCTGCGGAAAAGGACGAACGGATGTCGTCGGCCGATACGAAACTATTCTCTTTCACTGGGGCTCGCCTCGCGCTATGGGTGAAGGACAAGGTCATTCTCATTTCGGATCATATCCGATCGAACTGGCCATTGATCGCGTTGCTTCTGACTATGTTGATGCGAGGCTGGAATGAAGTTAAGCCGCAGGCTGGTTCCCGACGTGACGACGCTGCAGGCGTTCGAATGCGCGGCGCGACACGGCAGCTTCACGCAGGCCGCCGCCGAGCTGAACCTTACCCAAAGCGCCGTCAGCCGGCAGATCAAGGATCTCGAAAATCAGCTCGGCGTGCTTTTGTTCGAGCGCGTGCGCCAGCGGGTGATCCTGTCGGATGCCGGCCAGAAGTTCCTGCCCGAGGTTCGCCGTCTCCTCAATCAGACCGAGGAACTGATGGTGCGCGCCATGGCTTCGGCGCGGGCAGACTCGACGCTCTCGATCGCGTCGCTCCCGACTTTCGGCAGCCGCTGGCTGGTGCCGCGCCTTCCCGATTTCCTCAAGCGCCATCCGGATACGGTGCTGAACATCGCCTCCCGTTCCGCGCCCTTCGATTTCGACGAGCAGAACTTCGATCTCGCCATTCATTACGGCCAACCGGTCTGGGCGCGCGCCACCTGCAGCTATCTGTGCAGCGAGATCATCGTGCCGGCAGCGAGTCCTGCCCTGTTGGCGAACCATTCGATCGAGACCCCCGAGGATCTCGTCGCCGGCCCATTGCTGCATCTCGCCACGCGGCCGAAGCTCTGGGCGCAATGGTTCGAGGCCAACGACATGGACGGCCGCGGCGCCTATCGCGGCAACCGTTTCGACCAGTTCTCCATGGTGATCGAAGCGGCGACGGCGGGGCTCGGTTTCGCGCTGCTGCCACGTTACCTGATCGAGCAGGAAATCGCCGCCGGCACGCTCAGCATCGTGCTCGACCGGCCGATGAAGACGGAAAACAGCTATTATCTGGCCGTGCCCGAGGGTAAGCTCGAAAACCCCATCAGCCTGGCCTTCCGGGAGTGGATCACCGAGCAAGTGGGCTGAGCGGATCGACGCTTTTCTACGAATCGAGGGAACCTTCCTCGCCGCTTCACGTTTCGCCTCGTCTGCCATTCGCGATGAAGCTTGAGAAGAGGGCAATTGAGAGAGCTGTATCGAAGTGCCATTGGGGGCGCGCACAGCGGCCGGTTTCGGCTTGATTCGTTTGTGCGCAAATCGTCCGAACTTGTATGAGCAATCCTTGCAAGCTGTTGGCACCACGGCTAAAAAATGCCATTTTCATGCATCACCGCGGCCTTGAAAACCAATGCGCCGCCGGCTTTGCGATCTCCGATGCCCAGTCGAGGGCGGTGCCTGTTACCGCCAATTCCCCACATGCGGGAATTGACGGTGGATGGGAGGACACATGACCGTGTCTAGCAATGCGCCGGCTCAGCCTGACTTCTCAGGTCCGCAGCCAACCCGGCAACCCCAAGAGGACCGGGCCGATCAACCCCGGTTGGATTCAGAACCCGTACCCATGCAGCTTCAAACAACGCCGCCCACCTCTCCGCGCGAACCGGAAGCAAAGCAGATCGATTACAACGATTCGATCCGCGCCACCTTCTTCTCGATGGAGGACCTCCGGCAATGCGGCGAGGATCTCGCAGTGAAGGGTGCCTCCTCGCTGCCGGGATTCTTCCCGTTCGAGTTCCGGCCGCGGCATCGCGAAAACGAGAGCGAGATCCTGCGCGTCTACCGCGCGACCGCTGCGGACGTGGAAGCCGGGGCGACGATCACGCCGGCCGCCGAATGGCTGCTCGACAACCACCACGTCGTCGAAGAGGCGATCCAGGAGGTCCGGCGCGATTTCCCGCGTCGGTTCTATCGCCAGCTGCCGACGCTTTCGGTTTCCGGTACGGTGATCCCGCGCACCATGGCGCTCGCCTGGCTCTATGTCGCCCACACCCACAGCACGGTGACGCGCGATAGCATCACGGCGATGGTCGAAGGCTTCCAGAAGCACGACACCTTCAAGATCGGCGAACTCTGGGCGCTGCCGTCGATCCTGCGCTTCGTGCTGATCGAGAACCTCCGCCGGATCGCCATCCGCGTCGAGCGCTCGCGCGGCATGCGCCGAAAGGCGAACGACATTGCCGACCAGATCATCCGCCTGAACGATCCGGAGAAATATCGGGCGCTGCTTGCGGAATCGGAAGCGCTGGCTGCCGACAACACCTTCGTCGCGCAACTGCTCTACCGCACGCGTGACGGCTCGCAGACCTCCGGTGCCGTCATCGGCTGGATCGAGGAACAGCTTGAGAGGCGCGGCAGCGACGTCGAAAACGCGCTGGTCGCCGAACAGAACCGCCTGTCGTCCGGCAATGCGACGATGAGCAACATCATCCGCAGCCTGCGCGAGATCGACGATACCGACTGGGCTGTCTGGTTCGAAAGCGTCAGCAAGATCGACGCGGCGCTACGCGAGGGCTCCGACTATGCGGCGCTCGATTTCGGCTCGCGCAACAAGTATCGCGACACGATCGAGAAGCTCGCGCGTCGTTCCGGTCACAGCGAATACGAGGTGACGCAGATCGCCATCGAGATGGTGCGCGAGGCGGAGACTGCGGCCGAGACCGAAGTGCCGCTGCAGGAGCCGAACGTCGGATCCTTCCTCGTCGGCAAGCAGCGCAAGGTGCTCGAGAAGAAGATCGGCTATCGACCGTCGCTGCTGCAGACCATCATCCGTATCAGCCGCAAGCTCGACTGGTTCGCGATCGCCGGCCCGAACATCCTCTTGACGATCCTGGCGATGATCGCCGTCTATTCCTTCGTCAGTCCGATGGATATTCCGAACGGCGCGAAGCTGATCATGCTGCTTCTGTTCGCGCTGCCGGCGTCCGAAGGCGCGATGGGCCTGTTCAACACGCTGGTGACGCTGTTCGTCAGACCATCGCGACTTGTCGGCTATGAATTCCTCGACGGAATTCCCGAGCATGCCCGCACCCTCGTCGTCGTACCTTGCCTGATTGCCAAGCGCGACCATGTCGACGAACTCGTGCGCAATCTCGAGGTGCACTACCTCGCCAACCCGCGCGGCGAGATTTATTTCGCGCTGCTCAGCGACTGGGCCGATAGCAAGGTTGAGGAGTCGAGCACCGATTCCGATGTGCTCGACTACGCCAAGCGCGAGATCGCTCAGCTTTCGGCGCGCTACGCCTATGATGGCAAGACGCGCTTCCATCTCCTGCATCGCCGCCGCCTGTTCAACGAGCAGGAAGGCGTGTGGATGGGTTGGGAGCGCAAGCGCGGCAAGCTGCACGAACTGAACATGCTGCTTCGCGGCGACCGCGACACCTCGTTCCTGCAGGGCGCCAACACGGTGCCGGACAACGTGCAGTACGTGATGACGCTCGATTCCGACACGCGCCTGATGCGCGATGCGGTGACGAAGCTCGTCGGCAAGATCTACCATCCGATCAACCGTCCGGTGGTCGACCCTAAGACACAGGACGTGATCGCCGGCTACAGCCTGCTGCAGCCCCGCGTGACGCCGTCGCTGACAACGGGCAGCGAAGCTTCCGCCTTCCAGCGTATCTTCTCGGCCAACCGCGGCATCGACCCCTATGTCTTCACCGTTTCCGACGTCTACCAGGACATCGCCGGCGAAGGCAGCTTCACCGGCAAGGGCCTCTACCATGTCGACGCCTTCGAGGCGGCGCTGAAGGGCCGGATCCAGGAAAATGCCGTTCTCAGCCACGATCTGCTCGAAGGTTCCTATGTGCGTTGCGCGCTGGTAACCGACGTCGAGCTCGTCGAGGACTTCCCGACCCGCTACGAGGTCGAGATGTCGCGCCAGCATCGCTGGGCGCGTGGCGACTGGCAGCTGCTGCCCTACATCTTCAATTTCTCGAACGGGCTGTCGATGCTCGGGCGCTGGAAGATGTACGACAACCTGCGTCGCTCGCTGATCCCGCTTGCCTGGCTCGTCGCCTCGGTGATGGGCTGGTACTACATGGAGCCGACCGAGGCGCTGATCTGGCAGATTGTCCTGATCTTCAGCTTGTTCGTGGCCCCGACCCTGTCGCTGATCAACGGCCTCCTGCCGCGCCGCAACGACATCGTCGCCCGCGCCCACCTTCACGCGGTGCTGACGGAAGTCCGCGCTGCCAATGCACAAGTGGCGCTCCGCATCGTCTTCATCGCCCACAATGCGGCGATGATGGGCGACGCGATCGCGCGCTCGCTCTACCGCACCTTCGTCAGCCGCAAGCTGATGCTCGAATGGCGCACGGCCGCGCAGGTGCAGAGTGCCGGCCACGGCACGATTGGCGATTACTACCGCGCGATGTGGATCGCGCCGGCGCTTTCGGCGCTTTCGCTGGCGCTTGCCGCGATCTCCGACACCGGCCTGCCGTTCATCGGCATTCCCTTCGCGTTGCTCTGGGCGCTTTCGCCTGCGGTCGCCTGGTTCGTCAGCCAGTCGGCCGAAACCGAGGACCAGCTCGTCGTCTCCGATGAAGCGATCGACGAGATGCGCCTGATTGCCCGGCGCACCTGGCGCTATTTCGAGACCTTCGTGACCGCCGAGCAGCACTTCCTGCCGCCGGACAACTTCCAGGAAACGCCGCAGCCGGTCCTGGCCGAGCGCACCTCGCCGACGAATATCGGCGTCTACCTGCTGTCGGTGATGTCGGCACGCGATTTCGGCTGGATCGGCTTCGAGGAGACGATCAACCGGCTGGAGCAGACGATCGCCACCATCGACCGCCTGCCGAAGTATCGCGGCCACCTGTTCAACTGGTATCGGACGAACACGCTCGACACCATGGAGCCGCGCTACATCTCGTCGGTCGACAGCGGCAACCTTGCCGGTCACCTGATTGCCGTATCGTCGATGTGCCGCGACTGGGCCGAGGCGCCGTCGGCGCATGTCCAGGGCAGCCTGGACGGCATCGGCGACGTGGTGGCGATCCTCCAGGAGGTGTTGCGCGATCTGCCCGACGACCGCAAGACGGTCCGGCCGCTGCGTCGCCTGATCGAGGAACGCATCGTCGGCTTCCAGAACGCGCTTGCCGCGGTCAAGCGCGAGCGCGAGTTCGCGTCGATCCGGGTGATCAACCTCGCGGTGCTGGCGCGCGACATGCACAAGCTCACCGTCAACCTCGACCACGAGGTGCGCACGCCGCAGAGCACCGAAGTGACGAAGTGGGCAAATGCGCTCGTCAGCACCTGCGAAGCCCATATTTCCGACGGTGTCTTCGATCTCGGTGCGATCGAATCGTTGCGCCAGCGCCTGCTGGTGCTGAAGGATCGCGCCCGCGACATCGCCTTCTCGATGGATTTCGGCTTCCTGTTCCGGCCGGAGCGGCGCCTGCTGTCGATCGGCTTCCGGGTCAACGCCAACGAGCTCGACGAGGCCTGCTACGACCTTCTCGCTTCGGAAGCACGTCTCACCAGCCTGTTTGCCATCGCCAAGGGCGACTTGCCGACGGAGCACTGGTACAAGCTCGGCCGTCCGATCGTGCCGATCGGCGCGCGCGGCGCGCTGATCTCCTGGTCGGGCTCGATGTTCGAATATCTCATGCCGCCGCTGGTGATGCAGGAGCGGCAGGGCGGTATCCTCAACCAGACCAACAATCTGATTGTGAAGGAGCAGATCAACCACGGCCGCCGTCTGGGCACGCCCTGGGGCATTTCGGAAGCCGCGTTCAACGCGCGCGACCACGAGCTCACCTACCAGTACACCAACTTCGGCGTGCCGACGCTCGGGCTCAAGCGCGGCCTCGGCCAGAACGCGGTCATCGCGCCCTACGCCTCGATCCTCGCCTGCATGTACGATCCGAAATCGGCGCTCGCCAACCTCGGACGTCTGCGCGAGGTCGGCGCACTCGGTGTCTACGGCTTCCATGATGCCGTCGACTTCACGCCGACGCGTGTGCCCGAGGGCCAGAAGTGTGCGGTCGTGCGCAACTACTATGCGCACCACCATGGCATGTCGATCGCGGCTGTCGCCAATGTCGTCTTCAATGGCCGTCTGCGCGAGTGGTTCCACGCCGATCCGGTGATCGAGGCCGCCGAACTGCTGCTGCAGGAAAAGGCGCCGCGCGACATCCCGATCATGAATGCCAAGCGCGAGCCGGAATCGGTCGGCAAGGGTCAGGACGATCTCCTGCGTCCGGAAGTCCGCATCATCGAGAACCCGCTGGCACAGGACCGGGAGACCGTGTTTCTCTCCAACGGCCATTACTCAGTCATGCTGACGGCCAACGGCGCCGGCTATGCCCGCTGGAACGGCCAGTCCGTCACCCGCTGGAAGCCGGATCCGGTCGAGGACCGCACCGGCACCTTCATCTTCCTGCGCGACACGACGACCGGCGATTGGTGGTCCGCGACATCGGAGCCGCGCCGTGCGGCCGGCGAGAAGGTGCTGACCCGCTTCGGCGACGACAAGGCCGAATTCGTCAAGACCGTCGGCGACCTCACCAGCGAGGTCGAGTGCATCGTCGCCACCGAACACGACGCCGAAGGGCGCCGGGTCATCCTGCTCAACACCGGCACCCAGGATCGCTTCATCGAAGTGACCTCCTATGCCGAGCCGGTGCTTTCGATCGACGAGGCCGACAGCGCGCACCCGGCCTTTTCGAAGATGTTCGTGCGCACGGAAATCAGCCGCCGCGGCGACGTCATTCGCGTCAGCCGCAACAAGCGCAGCTCCAGCGACCCGGACATGGAAGTGGCGCATCTCGTCACCGACAATGCCGGCAGCGATCGCCATACGGAAGCGGAGACCGACCGTCGCCGCTTCATCGGCCCGGGCCGGACGCTTGCCGAAGCTGCCGCGTTCGACACGGACGCAGTGCTTTCGGGCACGGACGGCTTTACGCTCGATCCGATCATGTCGCTGCGCCGCGTCGTTCGCGTGCCCGCCGGCAAGAAGGTCAGCGTCGTCTTCTGGACAATCGCTGCGCCGAGCCGCGAGGAGGTCGATCGCGCGATCGACCGCTATCGCCATCCGGAGACCTTCAACCAGGAACTCATCCACGCCTGGACCCGCAGCCAGGTGCAGATGCGCCATGTCGGCGTGACATCGCAGGAGGCCGCGAGCTTCCAGATGCTCGGCCGCTACCTCGTCTATCCGGACATGCATCTGCGTGCCGACACGGCGACGGTGCAGGCAGGCCTCGACTCCCAGTCGAAGCTCTGGCCGCTGGCGATCTCGGGCGACTACCCGATCTTCTGCCTCCGCATCAACGACGACGGCGATCTCGGCATCGCACGTGAAGCGCTGCGCGCCCAGGAATATATGCGCGCCCGCGGCATCACCGCCGACCTCGTCATCATCAACGAGCGGGCCTCGTCCTATGCGCAGGATATGCAGCATGCGCTGGATTCCATGTGCGAGAACCTGAGGCTTCGCGGCCTTTCGGACGGCCCGCGCCAGCATATCTTCTCGGTGCGCCGCGACCTGATGGAACCGGAGACCTGGTCGACCCTGCTGTCGGCCTCGCGCGCCGTGTTCCATGCCCGCAACGGCACGATCTCCGACCAGATCGCCCGCGCCAACTCGCTCTATTCGCCGGCGCCGGCGAAGGGTGCGGAGAAGAGCGGCGAGTTCGTGGGACCGCTTTTGGCGGCGCCGCAGGAGAAGGCAGACGTTGCCCCGGCCGAGATCAAGGGCGATGGCCTTTCCTTCTGGAACGGCTTCGGTGGTTTTGCCGAAGGCGGTCGCGAATATGTCGTGCGCCTTCGTGGCGGCGAAGCGACGCCGCAGCCCTGGATCAACGTCATCTCCAACGAGCAGTTCGGCTTCCACGTTTCGGCGGAAGGCGCGGCCTTCTCCTGGAGCCGCAATTCGCGCGACTACCAGTTGACGCCGTGGACCAATGACACGGTCATCAACCGTCCGGGCGAGGCGATCTTCATCCGCGACATGGAGAGTGGTTCGGTATCGACGCCCTATGCGTCGCTCTCGCGTCGCCGCTCCGTCGTCTTCGAAACGGCGCATGGGCTCGGCTATTCGCGCTTCCGCAGCACCCAGGACGACCTCGAGATCGAGGCGACCCATACGGTGCACCGCAGCTTGCCGGCAAAGCTCGTCCGCGTCTCGATCCGCAACCGCGCGAAGACGGCGCGGCGGTTGAGGCTCTACGGCTATAACGAGTGGGTACTCGGTAACAACCGCGCCCGCTCGGCGCCCTTCATCCTCTCGAAGTGGGATGAGGAGACCGCGGCGCTGGTTGCGACCAACCCTTACAGCATCGACTATGCCGGTCGTTCGGCGTTCTTCACCGCCGATGGCGGCCAGGCTGCCGGTTACACCGCGAGCCGGCGGGAGTTCCTGGGCTCGCTCGGCGGCATCCTCGTGCCGCAGGCGGTGCTTTCGGGTGCCGATCTCTCGGGTTCGGTCGACGTAGACGGCGACCCTTGCGCGGTCATTGCGTCCGATCTGACCATCGAACCCGGTGCCGAGCAGCAGGTCACCTTCATTCTCGGCGATGCCGACAATGAGGATCAGCTTCGTGCCGTACTCGGTGAGTTGCGTGAGACTGCATTCGACACGGTGCTCGGGGCGGCCAAGACGTTCTGGCGCGATTTCACCGATATCGTGAAGGTGGAAACGCCGGATCCGGCCTTCGACGCCATGATCAACAACTGGCTGCCCTACCAGAGCCTCGGCTGCCGCATCATGGCCCGCTCCGCCTTCTACCAGGCGAGCGGTGCCTTCGGCTTCCGCGACCAGCTGCAGGACACGCTGGCTTTCCTGATCCACAGGCCGGAGCTTGCCCGGGCGCAGATCCTGAATGCTGCGGCTCGTCAGTTCGTCGAGGGCGACGTGCAGCACTGGTGGCTGCCGGGAACCGGCGCCGGCGTGCGCACGATGATATCCGACGACGTCGTCTGGCTCGCCCATGCCGTTACGCATTACTGCTCGGTGACCGGTACCTCCGACATCCTGAGAGAACAGATCGCCTTCATCAGCGGTCCGGCTCTCGAAGAGGGCCAGCACGACGCCTTCTACAAGCCTGAGATTTCCGAGGAGGTCGGCGACGTCTACGAGCATTGCGCCCGTGCGCTCGACCTCGCGATCAAGCGGACCGGCGAGAACGGCCTGCCGTTGATCCTCGGCGGTGACTGGAACGATGGCATGAACCGTGTCGGTGCTGCCGGAAAGGGCACCAGCACCTGGCTTGGATGGTTCCTCGCAGGCACGCTCCGCGGCTTCCTGCCTTACGCTCGCGAGCGTAAGGACCAGGCACGCGTCACCCGTTGGGAGGCGCATCTCGAAGCCCTGAAGAAGGCGCTCGACACCGCCGGCTGGGACGGCGACTACTATCGTCGCGGCTATTACGACGACGGCACGCCGCTCGGCACCAGCGAGGCGCTCGAGTGCCGGATCGATTCGATCGGCCAGTCCTGGAGCGTCCTCTCAGGCGAAGGCGACGAGCAGCGTTCGCTCAAGGCGATGGATGCGGTCATGGCCGAACTGGTCGATCCGGACCAGCACATCGTGCGGCTGTTCACGCCGCCGCTCGAGCGGACGTCGCAGGATCCAGGCTACATCAAGGCCTATCCGCCCGGCGTGCGCGAAAATGGCGGGCAATATACCCATGCGGCCACCTGGGTGGCGCTGGCCTTCGCCGAACAGGGCAGGGCGGAAGAAGCCTGGCGCGTCTTCCAGATGCTGAACCCGGTCTCGCATGCGCAGAGCCGCGAGGCGGCGGAACACTACCGCGTCGAGCCCTATGTCGTCGCCGCCGATATCTATGGCGAAGGCGATCTGGCGGGACGCGGCGGCTGGACCTGGTACACCGGTTCGGCTGGCTGGCTCTACCGCGTCGGCGTCGAAGGTATTCTCGGGATCCGCAGACAGGGCGACAAGCTGGTCATTCGGCCGGTGCTGCCGGCGGCCTGGGACGGCTACTCCGCAGAAGTGACGCTCAACGGCGCGCGGCACAAGATTTCGGTGCAGCGCGACCAGAAAAGTGGCGAGCCGATTGTCAGCATAAACAATAGTGTCACAAAAAACGCGCATGAAGGCATTTTGCTGTAACGGCCGGCATTGAAGACAGGATGAGACCGGCTTTGTTCCCGCAAGGGCAAGGCCGGTTTTTCTTTGCGGAAATGCGGGCGGCATGACCCCGACGGCCGGGTGTCGTGTCTTGGAGCGCCAGGCGTTCAGACGAACGCGCAAAGGGCGCTCTAACACTTTGAAGCCAGAGCATCTTATCCGCTTCCAGTGACTTCACTTGAAAGCGGGATGCTCTAGATCATCGGAGCGGGATGGGGCGGAGAACTGCAACATGTTCCTCATCCCACCTAGTTCATGGTGCCGGGCATCTCGCGCGTTTGAATGACGGCGCGGGCTGTCGGTGCCCGTTTCAACAGGGATGGGGCAGGGGCGCCAAATCCTGGAAAACGGACCGCATGCTGCAAAAGACTTTTCAGGGTGGTGTCAACCCGACGTCCGCCCGAATGGTTCCCAACGAGCGTGACACACGCCTCGACGTGTTCAGGGCGCTGTGCCTGCTGACGATCTTCGTCAACCACGTTCCGGGACAGTACCTCGAATATCTGACGCACAAGAACTTCGGCTTTTCCGATTCCGCCGAAGCCTTCGTGCTGATCTCCGGCCTGTCGGTCGGGATCGCCTATGGCGGCAAGTTCGCCGCCGGAGAACGGCTGGCGATGACGCTGAAAATCTGGCGCCGGGCGCTGGCGCTTTATGTCGCCCACATCATGACCAGCATCGTGACGCTGGCGATTTTTGCGGCCGGGGCGATCTATTTCGGCCGGCAGGATCTGATCGGCGAGATCAACATTCGGCCGATGGTGGAACAGACGGAACAGGGCATCGTCGCCATGGTGCTTCTGGGGTATCAGCTCGGCTACAACAACATCCTGTCGATGTATGCGGCGCTGTTCCTGATGCTGCCGGGTATTCTCTGGCTGAACGGCGTCAGCAAGAAACTGCTGCTGTCGCTGTCGGCCGCCCTGTGGCTCGCCGCAGGCATCTTCAAGTTCGTGCCGTCGAATTTCCTCGACGAGGGCTATTGGTTCCTCAATCCCTGGTCCTGGCAGTTCCTGTTCGTCATCGGCATCGTCATGATGACCTTCGTTCGCAATGGTGGATCACTCCCCCGATGGCCCTGGCTGATCGTCCTGTCGGGCGCTTATCTTGCGGTCTCCGCTGTCTGGGTGCTCTTCTCCTTCTGGAGCATCGACCTTTCCTTCGGTCTTCCAGCGGTCTTGACCGGCTTTGACAAGACCTTCCTGTCGGGCCCCCGGCTGCTCCATGTGCTGGCGCTTGCCTACATCGTCGCCGTGACGCCTCGCATCAGCAACCTCGCCAAACTCGACAGCGATCATCCGCTCGCGGTTGTCGGGCGACACTCGCTGCCGATCTTCATCTTCGGCACGATCCTGGCGATGTCCGGCCAGGTGCTGCTGTTCGTCACCGGGAGAAACCCGATCTTCGGCAGCCTCTTCGTGCTCGTCGGCATCGGGCTGCATTTCGCCTATGCCTATTATCTCGAATGGTTGCGCGGCATTGCTACTGCAAAGCCGCTGCGGGCGGCGTAACAGAACGCCGCCCCTGCTGGGCGACTAATTTCTGGAACCAAGGGCAAGGCGGCAGGCGAGCCCCGTGAATACGCCGGCGAGAAGATACTGCGGCAGCTTCGGGAAACGCCTGATGCCAGCGAGCCGCGCGCGCAGATGGCTGCCGACCAGGATGACCGAGCCGTTCACGAGGAAGCCGACCCCGTTCAACACGGTCGCCAGCAGAAGCATCTGCGTGACCATCGACCCGCTCTTTGGGTCTACGAACTGTGGGAGCAGCGCCAGTACGAAGAGCGCCATCTTCGGATTGAGCAGGTTCGTCATCAGCCCCTCGCCGAAGATCCGCCAGTTCGAAAGTCGCTTGAGCGTCGAAACCGGTGACGCGCTCGATGCGTTCGAGCGGACTGTCTTGTAGGCGAGGTACAGCAGATAGGCGCAGCCCGCCCAGCGCACGATCTCATAGGCAACCGGCAAGGTGACGAAGAGCTGGGAAAGACCGAGTGCTGCGGCCAGCGCGTGGCAATAGGTGCCGACTGCGATCCCGGCATAGGTGAGGAACCCGGCTGCGCGCCCCTGGCTCACGCTCCGAGAAGCGATGAGCAGCATGTCAGGGCCGGGCGTGGCGGTGAGCACGAGGCTTGCTGTGGCGAAAACTGCGATTGTGGAGATGTCCGGCATGATGATTCCTTTGGAATTGGGGCCGGAATTCCCGTCTACCAACAATCTCGAGAATGGCAAGGCTGGTCGACGCGACGTTGTCAGAAAGCCGAAAAGCAAAAAACCACCCGCGTTTGACCGCGGGTGGTTCGGTTCGTTCGCTTGACTTCAAGCGCGTGTCTTATGCCGCCGTGTGGCTCATGCGGACGTCTTCGTCCGTCAGGATGCCGCTGGCGCGCAAGAGGGCTGCGAAGCGGCCATTGCTCTGGCTGAGCTCGTTGAAACCGCCCATTTCGACGACGCGGCCCTGATCCATGAAGATTACCAGGTCGGCCTCGCGCACCGTCGACAGGCGGTGTGCGATGATGAAGGTCGTGCGGTTCTTGCGCAGGGCATCGATCGCATCCTTCACGCGGGCCTCGGTTTCGACGTCGAGCGCGCTGGTCGCCTCGTCGAGCACCAGGATCGGCGCGTTCTTGAGGATGGCGCGGGCGATGGCCACACGCTGGCGTTCGCCGCCCGACAGACGGTTGCCGCGTTCGCCGACCACCGTGTCGTAGCCGCCCGTCCGGCCCTCGATGAAGTCGCAGGCGGCGGCCGCTTCGGCGGCAGCCATGACTTCCTCGATCGTCGCATCGTCACGGCCGAGGCGGATGTTGTCTGAGATCGAACGGTTCATCAGGCCCGCGTCCTGGAAGACGGTGGCGATCGAGCGGCGCAGCGACTTGCGCGTTACCTTCGAGATATCGTTGCCATCGATCAGGATCTGGCCATCACGCGGATCGTGAACACGCTGCAGCAGGTTGACGAGCGTCGTCTTGCCGGCACCCGTCGGGCCGACGATCGCGATCGTCTGGCCGGCCTTGGCCGTGAACGAGACGTTGTGCACGCCCTGGTTCGTGTTGGCAAAGTCGAAGGAGACGTTGCGGAACTCGACTTCGCCGACAGCTGGCGGCAGTTCAGTCGCGCCTGCCGGCTCGTCACGTTCGCGCACGGCGTCTTCGAGCTGGAAGAAGTCTTCGAGCTTGGCACGGGCTTCGAAAATCTGCGTCACGAAGGCCTTCATCTGGTCGAGACGGCCGATCAGCAGGTTGGCAAAACCGATGAAGGCGATGACTTCGCCGACGCCGAGCTCGCCGCGCTGCACCAGCACGGTGCCGATGACGAGGATCGCCATCATCGAAATGGTGGAGGCGACGCGGTTCAGCGCGCTCGCCAGTGCCCACCAGTCGAGCACCGGGAACTGGGCGGAGATCAGCCGCTCGGTGAACTTCTTCAGCTCGCGGGTTTCAGCCTCGATGCGGTTGTAGCTGTGCACGACCGAGACGTTGCTGATGGCGTCGGAAACGTGGGAGAAAACCGTATGATAGTGGTTCTCGACCGAGGCCTGACCTTCCTTGGTGCGGCTCATCACCGCCTTGCTGATCATGACATAGGCCGCGCCGAGCACGAGAAGGACGAGCGAGAGGCGCACGTCCATGGCAAAGGCGGTCGGAATGAGCAGCATCAGCGCGACGGCCGTAGCCAGGTGCTGGCGCATGAATTCGAGCCAGAGACCGAATAGGGTTTCGCAGGCGCGCAACAGCGTGTGCAGCGCGTTGGACGTGCCGCGCTGGCTATGCCAGGCGAGCGGCATGGAAACGATCCGTCCAAAGGCTTCCGTCAGGAGCGTGGCGCGGCGGCCATGGGCCAGCCGGTCCGCCTCGCGGGCAACGAGCACGAAGGCGACGGTGTTGAAGACGCCGAGGCCAGCCCACATCAAAAGCATCGGCGTGACCTCGCCCTTTGACGAGATGGCGTCGATGATGCGCCCGAACAGGATCGGTTCGGCAATCGAGATGGCTGCCAGAACGACGTTGGCGAGGACGATCGCCGAGACACGAAACTTGTGAACCGCAAGATACTGGAGCGCTCTTGCATACACTTGGAACAATGACACTGTCTCACCCCTTCCGGGTACCGGATTTGACGCGCCGCAGTCCTTCTGCGGCGGATGCACCCGCGTCCTCGAGCTACGGTTGGCGGGCTTGGGCTCCGCCCCTATACACTCGGGGCCGCGCTGAGACGGTCTTTTGCGGCAAAGGGAAGCCGTAGCCGGACGCATGGACAGCCACTCGTTTTCCCGTTTCGCTCGCATGCGAGCTTGGCGAGAATATTCATAGTCTGCTATCTGTCGTGCCAACTCCGATTTCTTGCATATTTCGCATAAGACCGGGCGTGGTATGAGGGATTATCGCGGGTGCAACATGAATGGTCGCTGAACGGTGCCTTTATGTCCGGATTCGGAAATGCGACCATATGCATCTACCTGGAAGGTGATCCATGAACATTACGCTGCTCGTACAGTTTCTCGCGCTTCTGGAGGAGATGAAGACACGCGAGGAAATCGTCCCGGAATTCGAGCGCCTGCTCGATCGCTGCGGCTTCGACTTCTACGGTGTCGTTCGGCAGCCGAAACCGCATGACAATCCGCTGCGGCTGCTGCTCGCCGGCCGCTGGCCGGAAGGCTGGCCGCAGATCTACATCCGCAAGAAGTTCGTGGTGATCGATCCGACCATCCGCTATCTCGGCCATGCGCAGCGCGGCTTCCGCTGGCGTGACACGCTGTTTGCCTTCCGCTCCGATCCACATCGCAAGCGCATGGAAAGCATGATGATCGAGGCCAGAAACCACGGTCTCTACGATGGCTACATCTTTCCGGTGCACGGCCGGCGCGGCCTGCTCGGCAACCTGACGGTCGGCGGTCGCGTCGTCGACTTGAGCCCGGTCGAGATCAGCCTCTTCGACGCCATCGCCAAGCGGCTGTTCTGGAAGCTTCTGGAGCTGACCGATCCCGAGGTTTCGGCCGAACTCGGCTCGCGCGTCGAGGTGCAGATGACGCGGCGCGAAATGGAAGCGCTCAACTATCTCGCCGACGGCATGACTTCGAACGACATAGGCAAGGTGCTCGATATCTCGAGCCATACGGTCGACTGGTATATGAACGGCATCCAGGAGAAATTGAAGGGCAAGAACCGCCATCACGTCGTGGCGATCGCCTTCCGGCTCGGGCTGATCTCCTAGAGTCGAAGGCTTTCGGTTTCCTGTCGCATCTGAAATTGCGCTCTGCTCGGTGACTCGCTAATACTTTATTTCGCGGGTGCAGCATTTCCCGCAATATCAAGTCATTGAGGAGACCGACTTGCCTATCTCGAAGATCCTTGTTGCCAACCGTTCTGAAATTGCCATCCGCGTTTTCCGCGCTGCAAACGAACTCGGTCTGAAAACGGTCGCGATATGGGCTGAAGAGGACAAACTGGCGCTGCACCGCTTCAAGGCGGACGAAAGTTATCAGATCGGCCGCGGGCAGCACCTTGCCCGCGACCTCGGTCCGATCGAGAGCTACCTGTCGATCGAAGAGGTGATCCGCGTCGCCAAGCTTTCGGGCGCCGACGCGATCCATCCGGGCTACGGCCTGCTTTCGGAAAGCCCTGAATTCGTCGATGCCTGTGATGCCGCCGGCATCATCTTCATCGGTCCGCGGCCGGCGACGATGCGCCAGCTCGGCAACAAGGTTGCCGCGCGCAACCTCGCGATTTCCGTCGGCGTGCCGGTCGTTCCGGCCACCGATCCTCTGCCGGACGACGAAAAGGAAATCCACCGCCTTGCGGCCGAGATCGGCTATCCGGTCATGCTCAAGGCCTCCTGGGGCGGCGGCGGACGCGGCATGCGCGCCATTCGCGACCCGAAGGACCTGATCCGTGAGGTGACGGAAGGCAAGCGCGAAGCCAAGGCCGCCTTCGGCAAGGATGAGGTTTATCTTGAAAAGCTGGTTGAGCGCGCCCGCCACGTCGAAAGCCAGATCCTCGGCGATACCCACGGCAATGTCGTGCATCTCTTCGAGCGCGACTGCTCGATCCAGCGCCGCAACCAGAAGGTCGTCGAGCGCGCGCCGGCGCCCTACCTCTCGGATGCGCAGCGCCAGGAGCTTGCCGACTATTCGCTGATGATCGCCCGTGCGACGAGCTATGTCGGCGCCGGCACGGTCGAGTATCTGATGGATGCCAACACCGGCAAGTTCTACTTCATCGAGGTCAACCCGCGCATTCAGGTGGAGCACACCGTCACGGAAGTCGTGACTGGCATCGACATCGTCAAGGCGCAGATCCACATCCTCGACGGCGAGGCGATCGGCACGCCGGAATCGGGCGTGCCGAAGCAGGAGGACATCCGCCTCAACGGTCACGCGCTGCAGTGCCGCATCACCACCGAAGACCCGGAGCAGAACTTCATTCCGGACTATGGCCGCATCACCGGTTATCGCTCGGCGTCCGGCTTCGGCATCCGTCTCGATGGCGGCACCGCCTATCCGGGTGCAGTCATTACCCGCTTCTACGACCCACTGCTCGTCAAGGTTACCGCCTGGGCGCCGAACCCCCTCGAAGCGATCAGCCGCATGGACCGCGCGCTGCGGGAGTTCCGCATCCGCGGTGTGGCAACCAACCTGACCTTTCTCGAGGCGATCATCAGCCATCCGAAGTTCCAGGATAACAGCTATACGACGCGCTTCATCGACACGACTCCGGAACTGTTCCAGCAGGTGAAGCGCCTGGACCGCGCGACGAAGCTCCTCACCTATCTCGCCGACGTCACGGTCAATGGCCACCCGGAGACGAAGGGCCGCCCGAAGCCGCCGGCGGATGCGGCAAAGCCCGTCGTCCCGTTCATCGACGGCGACATCAAATCCGGTACCAAGCAGAAGCTCGACGAACTCGGCCCGAAGAAGTTCGCCGAGTGGGTGCGTGGCGAACGCCAAGTGTTCCTGACCGATACGACGATGCGCGACGGCCATCAGTCGCTGCTTGCGACCCGCATGCGCACCCATGATATCGCCCGCGTCGCCGGCACCTATGCCCGCGCGCTTCCCCAGCTCTTCTCGCTCGAATGCTGGGGTGGCGCGACCTTCGACGTGTCCATGCGCTTCCTCACCGAAGACCCGTGGGATCGCCTGGCCCGCATTCGCGAAGATGCCCCGAACCTGCTGCTGCAGATGCTTCTGCGCGGCGCCAATGGCGTCGGCTACAAAAACTACCCCGACAACGTGGTCAAATACTTCGTGCGCCAGGCGGCAAAAGGCGGCATCGACGTGTTCCGCGTCTTCGACTGCCTCAATTGGGTCGACAACATGCGGGTGTCGATGGAGGCCGTTGCCGAGGAGAATCGCATCTGCGAGGCGGCGATCTGCTATACCGGCGACATCCTGAATTCGGCCCGGCCGAAATACGATCTCAAATACTACACAGCCCTTGCCGCCGACCTCGAAAAGGCCGGCGCGCACATGATCGCCGTCAAGGACATGGCGGGCCTGTTGAAGCCGGCGGCCGCACGCGTGTTGTTCAAGGCGCTGCGTGAGGCGACCGACTTGCCGATCCATTTCCACACCCACGACACCTCGGGCATTGCGGCCGCGACCGTGCTTGCCGCCGTGGAGACCGGCGTCGATGTCGTCGATGCGGCGATGGACGCGCTTTCCGGCAATACCTCGCAGCCCTGCCTCGGCTCGATCGTCGAGGCGCTCCGGGGGTCGGACCGCGATCCGGGTCTCGATCCCGAGTGGATTCGTCGCATCTCCTTCTATTGGGAAGCGGTGCGCCACCAGTATGCCGCCTTCGAAAGCGACCTCAAGGGACCGGCGTCCGAAGTCTACCTGCACGAAATGCCGGGCGGACAGTTCACAAACCTTAAGGAACAGGCGCGTTCGCTCGGTCTCGAAACCAAGTGGCACCGCGTCGCCCAGGCCTATGCCGACGCCAACCAGATGTTCGGCGATATCGTCAAGGTGACGCCATCGTCCAAGGTCGTCGGCGACATGGCGCTGATGATGGTGAGCCAGGACCTGACCGTCGCCGACGTCGAAAATCCTGCGAAGGACATCGCTTTCCCGGATTCGGTCGTCTCGATGCTCAAGGGCGATCTCGGCCAGCCCCCGGGCGGCTGGCCGGAAGCGCTGCAGAAGAAGGCGCTGAAGGGCGAAAAGGCCTATACCGCCGTTCCGGGCTCGCTGCTGCCGCCGGCCGACCTCGATGCTGAGCGCAAGGCAATCGAGGACAAGCTTGAGCGCAAGGTCGACGACTTCGAGTTCGCCTCCTATCTGATGTATCCGAAGGTCTTCACCGACTATGCGGTTGCTGCCGACACCTATGGCCCGGTCAGCGTCTTGCCGACGCCGGCCTATTTCTACGGGCTTGCGCCGGGCGAGGAGCTGCAGCCGGAGATCGAGCGGGGCAAGTCGCTCGTGATCCTGCACCAGGCCAAGAGCGAGCCGGACGAGAAGGGCATGGTCAAGGTGTTCTTTGAGCTCAACGGCCAGCCGCGCCTGATCAAAGTGCCGGACCGCAACCGCAGCGCTCAGAGCGCGGTGCGCCGCAAGGCCGAGGTCGGTAACGCCGCCCATCTCGGCGCGCCGATGCCGGGTGTCATCTCGACGGTCTTTGTCTCGCCAGGACAGGCGGTCAAGGCGGGCGACGTGCTGCTTTCGATCGAGGCGATGAAGATGGAAACGGCGCTGCATGCGGAGAAGGACGGCACGATTGCCGAAGTGCTGGTGCGCGCCGGCGACCAGATCGACGCCAAGGATCTGCTGATGGTCTTCGGCGCCTGAGGGTAAGTTCAAACAAACAGAAACGGCCGGATGCGAATCCGGCCGTTTTGTTTTCTGGAAGTAGAGGGGGCGTCTAGCCTGCTGGGGTCGTCCGTCCTGCTCCCCGGACTGAACATCAAGCCCGAGGATGACGGTAGAGATAGACAAGGCTGGCGCAAAGGGTGCCCGACCCACACCCGCCGGATCGTCCTGTGATCCGTCGTCCCCTCCGCTCAGATTTCGTAGTCGTGCGGGGCGCTCAGCGAGGCGATGAACTTCTTGGTACGCTCACGCTCGGGCGCCGAGAAGATCGTCTTCGGGGCACCGCTTTCGACGATGACACCACCATCGAGGAAGATCACCTTGTCGGCGACGCGGGAGGCGAGGCGCAGGTCATGGGTCGCCATGACCATGGTCGTGCCTTCACGGGCAAGCCGGCTCAGGACTTCGACCACTTCCTCCGCCAGTTCCGGGTCGAGGGCAGAGGTCGGCTCGTCGCAGAGAAGCACGCGGGGCGACGGGGCAAGCGCGCGGGCGATCGCCACGCGCTGTTGCTGGCCGCCGGAAAGGGTCGCCGGCCAGGCGTCGGCCTTGTGCGCCATGCCGACCTTTTCCAAGAGTTCCATCGCGCGCGTCTTCGCCCTGTCGGCCGGCCACTTCAGCACCGTGACGAGGCCTTCCATGACGTTGCCGAGCGCGGTCTGGTGGGGGAAGAGCTGGAAGTTCTGGAACACCATTCCGGTCTGCCGGCGCAGGCGCTGGATCGCCGCCCAGCCGACCTTGCGGCCGGGCGAAAATTCGAGCGTCTCGTCCCCAAGCCGGATTGCGCCGGACGTTGGGATTTCCAGCAGATTGATGCAGCGCAGCAGCGTGCTCTTGCCGCCGCCGGATGGGCCGACAAGCGCCGTCACCGTGCCTTCGGCGAGTGTTACGGAAATATCCTTCAGCACGAGATTGTCGCCGAAGCGCTTTTCGATGTGGGAGAGCTCGATCATGCACGTGCCTCCAGGAAGCCGCCATAGCGGGCAAAGCGCCGCTCCAGCCGCACTTGCAGGGCCGAGAGCACGGAGCTCATGGCGAGATAGATCAGCGCCGCCAGGATATAGAGGATCAGCGGCTCGTAGGTGGTGGCGACGATGCGCTGCGCGGTCTGGAACATCTCCGGCACGGTGATGGCGGCGGCCAGCGAGGTGTCCTTCACCAGCGAGATGAAAGTGTTCGACAGCGGCGGCACGGCGACGCGGGTCGCCTGCGGCAGGATGGTGCGACGCATCGCCTGGCTCCAGCTCATGCCGATGGAGTAGGCCGCTTCCCACTGTCCGCGTGGCACTGACGAGATGACGGCGCGGATGATCTCGGAGGTATAGGCGCCGACGTTCAGCGAGAAGCCGATGAGCGCGGCGGTGAAGGCGTCGAGCAGGATGCCGGCGCTCGGCAGCCCGTAGAAGATCACGAAGAGCTGGACGAGCAGCGGCGTGCCGCGGATCACCCAGACGTAAAATCGCGCGATCGCGACGACCGGCGCCGGTCCGAACAGGCGGGCGACGGCGGTTGCGAGCCCGAGGATCAGGCCGAAAATGAAGGAAAGCAGCGTCAGCGGGATGGTGAAGGTGAGGCCGGCCCAGAGCAGGGACGGCAGCGAATCCAGCATCAGTTGGAGCCAGGTGGGCAAGGGGCGGGCCTTTCAAAAAGCGCGATCCGCCCCGGTGTCCGGAACGGATCGCGATTCATAACCGAGAATGGCCGGCGGAGAAACCGACCCGGCGCTCGGGACAGGGGTTACTTCGAGACGTCGGCGCCGAAGTACTTCTGCGAGATCTTGTCGTAGGTACCGTCGGCCTTGATCTCGCCGAGCGCCTTGTTGATCGCTTCCAAGAGTTCCGGCTCGTCCTTGCGGATGATGATGCCGGAGAAGTCGGCGTCAGCCTGTTCGGCCGCGATCTTTACCGGCGCGTCGGGCTTCTTCTTCTTGAAATCGAGGAAGGAGAGGCTGTCGTTTATCGTGGCATCGGCGCGGCCGGTGAGCACGAGCTGGATCGACTGGTCGAAGCCGTCGGTGCCGACGAGTTCGGCGCCGGAGGCGGTTGCGAGCTTGCCGAAGTTGCTGGTCAGCGACTGAGCCGACTTCTTGCCCTTGAGATCGGCGAAGCCCTTGATCTCCTCGTTGTCGGTCTTGACGATCAGCACGGCCTTCGAGGCGATGTAGGGCTCGGAGAAGTCGTACTTCTTCTTGCGCTCTTCGGTGATGCCGACCTGGTTGATGACCGTGTCGTAGCGGTTGGCGTCGAGGCCGGCGATCAGGCCGTCCCACTTGCCTTCGAGGAATTCGGCCTTGACGCCGAGCTTCTCGGCGACGGCCTGGCCGATCTCAACGTCGAAGCCGACAAGAGCGCCGGAGGCATCGTGATAGGTGAAGGGCGCATAGGTGCCCTCGGTGCCGATCTTCAGGACGCCGGCGGATTTGACCGCGTCGAGATTCTCGCCGGCTTCAGCGGAGGCGAGGGCGGCAACCTGCATCAGAGCGGCGGCGAACAGCGTGGGGAGGAGCTTCATCGTGATTTCCATCTTCTTTGTGGTCCGGCCCGTCGTCCGGATTGAGCGGACAATCGCACAAAAGATTGGCGATCTGAGCGTATAAAACACCAATTCCCGAGCGTTTTGATGAAGAATTTTCCTCGAAATGGCGTCGACCACGCGCAAAAGGCACGGTTTGCTCGAATTGCTGGCCCGCGGTGATTTGGCTGACTCCGCGACTTGAAATCGGTTTCAAAATTCGCTATGCACATTTATGGCGATTCATGCACGTTTATGCACGATTGGTAAAAATGTCCGGTGAACTCCTTCTTCGTGAACGAAAGACGCTGATCCAGGAGCGGCTGAAGGCCAAGGGCCGGGTGCTGGCTGCGGATCTTGCTGCCGAGCTCAATGTTTCCGAAGACACGATCCGCCGTGACCTGCGCGAAATGGCGGCAGCGGGGCTTTGCGAGCGGGTCTATGGTGGCGCGCTCCCGGTCGTTCCTGCTGCACACAGCAGTTTGAGCGAGCGGGCGGCGATGGCGCCGGAGCGCAAGGCAGCACTTGCCCGCACGGCGGTCGGATTGATCAAGCCGGGCATGACCGTGTTCCTCGATGCCGGTTCCACAAACCTCGCCATCGCGCAATTGATCGAGCCGGAGCTCCAGGTCACGATTGTCACCAATACGCCGCTGATCGCTGCAGCGCTGATGGAGAAGCCTGGCGTCGATCTCATCCTGCTTGGCGGGCCACTCAACCGTGCGGTCGGTGCGGCCATCAGCGCGCGGGCGCAGCGCGACGCCGAACTGCTCAGGCCCGATCTCTGCTTTCTCGGCACCTGCGGCGCCGATGCCGAAGCGGGCCTGACGGCGATCTATTTCGAGGACGCCGAATTCAAGCGGCTCGTCGCCTTGCGCAGCCGCCGTCTGGTCGTTGCCATCACCAGCGACAAACTCGGGACGGCTGCCGCTCATGGGATCGTCGATATCGACGACAAGGCGACGCTGCTTCTCGAGGCAGACGCGCCTGCTGAGCATCGCGCGGCATTCGAGGCAGCGGGTGCAGACATCCTGATTGCGGGAGGGGTGGAACAATGACGATAACCCATGTGGCTCTCTGGACCCACGACCTCGATAAGATTGCCGGATTCTGGTCGGCGTTCTTCGGTGCGGAGGTCGGCGACGTTTACGAAAGCCGGCGGCGGCCTGGCTTCCGTTCGCGCTTCCTGACACTCGGCAAAGGACCGGCGATCGAGATCATGGAAGGTCCCTGGGTCGCTCCGGGTGATCCGGCCGAGCTCGAGCGCGCAGGCTTTGCCCATGTCGCGCTGTCGCTCGGCAGCGAACAGGCGGTCGATGCCATTGCTGTGCGCGCCGAGGCCGAGGGCATCCTGGTCGCGAAGGCGCGCTGGACCGGCGACGGCTTCTACGAGGCGGTGCTGCGCGACCCCGATGGAAATCTGATCGAAATCACTGTTTGAGCCGGCCCGATCCGGCACAGAGGCAATACCATGGACCAACGTTCTCCCACTGCAACCGTCCGCCAGGGCTATATGACCCGCAACCGGCTGGCGGTTTCCCTGCTCTTTCTGATGAATGGCTTCGTCACCGGCAGCTGGGCGCCGAAGATCCCCGAGTTCAAGGACCGGCTCGGCATCAGCGAAAGCGTACTCGGCCTCCTGATCCTGATGTTTGGCATCGGCTCGCTGGTGCTGATGCCAATTGCCGGCGGCTACATCGCCCGCATCGGCTCGCAGAAGGTCGTCAAGGTCACGGCCATCATCCTGTCGCCGCTGCTTCTGCTTTTGACCTTGGTGCCAAACGTCTGGGCGGCGGCGATCGGCATGTTCGTGCTCGGCGGTTTCGTCGGCGCGATGGATGTCGCCATGAACGCCAATGCGGTCGAGGTCGAGAAATCGATGCGGCGGGCAATCATGTCCTCCTGCCACGCCTATTGGAGCCTCGGCGGCCTGATCGGCGCCGGCATCGGCGGGTTCCTCATGGCGCGCGTCGGCGTGCTGCCACATGTCTTCGTCGTCACCGTGATCTGCCTGACGTTGATTGCGATTGCCTGGCCGATGATCCTTGCCGACAAGCCGCATCCGGCCGCCGCCAAGGAAAAGCTCCGCCTGCCGATGACGCCGCTTCCCTGGCTGATCGGCATCATGGCGCTGTTTTCGATGGTGCCGGAGGGCACGGTGCTCGATTGGGGCGCGCTCTACCTGCGCAACGAGCTTGGTGCCTCGGTGGAACTGTCCGGCTTCGGCTTCGCCGCCTTCTCCGCCACCATGGCGACCATGCGCTTTGCTGGCGACCTCGTGCGCGACCGCTTCGGCGCCAAGAAGACGCTGCGCATCTGCACGGTCACTGCGCTTATCGGCATGATCATCGCGGGCACGGCGCCGAATGCCTATATCGCCATCCTCGGCTTTGCGATTGCCGGCGTCGGCATCTCCAACATGGTGCCGATCGCTTTTTCGGCGGCTGGCAACATGCCGGGCCTGCAGCCTGGCATCGGCCTTTCGGTCGCGACCTTCATGGGCTATTCGGGCATGCTGTTTGCGCCATCGGTGATCGGTTTCGTCGCCGAGCATACGGGCTTTGCCATCGTCTTTGCCTCGGTGCCGGTGCTGTTCATCGTCGTGCTGATGCTGTCGCATCATGCTCATCATGCCGACCACGCAAAGGGACACTGACGGCGGCCGCCTGCCATCAAATCGCCGTCAGGGCATGATGTCGCCGTTGACAACGGTGCTTTCCTCATCCACCTGATGGACGAAAAGCAAGAGCGGGACGGGCAGAAGTCCATGTGGTTTTCCGCCCGCATCCCGCGCTGAAACGATGAGACCAGGTCACTGGCGTGACCTGGGGACCAAGAGGCCTTCATGTCTGCCGCCTTCGATTTTGATCCGCAGCCCCGCCGCGCGTCCGTCGCCGTCGATGTCGGCGGGGTCATAGTGGGCGGTGGCGCGCCGGTGGTCGTCCAGTCGATGACCAACACCGATACCGCTGATATCGACGGAACGGTGGCCCAGGTGGCGGCCCTCCACAAGGCCGGCTCGGAACTGGTGCGCATCACCGTCGACCGCGACGAAAGTGCCGCCGCCGTGCCGAAGATCCGCGAGCGCCTCGAGCGCCTCGGTCTGGATGTGCCGCTCGTCGGCGACTTCCACTATATCGGCCACAAGCTGCTCGCCGATCATCCGGCCTGCGCCGAAGCGCTCGCCAAGTACCGCATCAACCCGGGCAATGTCGGCTTCAAGGACAAGAAGGACAAGCAGTTCGCCGAGATCGTCGAAATGGCGATCCGCTACGACAAGCCGGTGCGCATCGGCGTCAATTGGGGCTCGCTCGACCAGGAACTGCTGACGCGGCTGATGGACGAGAACCAGGCGAACGGCTTTCCGCTGACGGCCCAGCAGGTGACGCGCGAGACCATCGTGCAGTCGGCGCTCTTGTCGGCGGATCTCGCAGAAGAGATCGGCCTGCCACGCAACCGCATCATTCTCTCCGCCAAGGTTTCGGGTGTCCAGGACCTGATCGCCGTCTACGCCATGCTGTCGGCACGCTCCGACCATGCGCTGCATCTCGGGCTGACGGAAGCCGGCATGGGCACCAAGGGCATCGTCGCCTCCTCGGCCTCGCTCGGCATCCTGATGCAGCAGGGCATCGGCGACACGATCCGCATTTCGCTGACGCCGGAGCCCGGTGGCGACCGCACCCGCGAGGTGCAGGTGGCGCAGGAACTGCTACAGGTCATGGGCTTCCGCCAGTTCATTCCGGTGGTTGCAGCGTGTCCCGGCTGCGGGCGCACGACGTCCACCGTGTTCCAGGAGCTCGCGCAGAAGATCCAGGACGACATCCGCCGCAACATGCCGGTCTGGCGCGAGAAATATCCCGGTGTCGAAGGCCTGAAGGTCGCGGTGATGGGCTGCATCGTCAACGGCCCGGGCGAAAGCAAACATGCGGACATCGGCATCTCGCTTCCGGGCACCGGTGAAATGCCGGCCGCCCCAGTTTTCGTTGACGGCCAGAAGGCGATGACCCTGCGCGGCCCGAACATCGCCGCGGACTTCGAGACGCTGGTTTCCGATTATATCGAGAAGCGTTATGGCCGCGGCCAGGCGGCTGCCGAATAGGCGGTTTCTTCCGGGCAGTTCCAAGCGACGTACAAGGCTCCTGCCGCCCGGAAGCGCGCGGCTTGGGGCCTATCGCCGCGACGTCAGCCCGCTCTCAGGTGGAATCACTCGAAGCGGAAAGACGCTCTAGAGGATCTCGTCCAGCGCTTCGATCAGTCGCGCGCATTCCTGATCGGTGCCGATCGTGATGCGTAGGAAATCGGAAATGCGGGGCTTGGCGAAATGGCGGACCAGCACGGCCCGTTCGCGCAGCGCCTTCATCAATGCCTCGCCGTCATGGCCCGGATGCCGGGCGAACACAAAGTTGGCCTGAGATGGCAATACCTCGAAGCCGCGTTGAGCGAGGTCCGCCGCAAGCTGTTCGCGGGAGCCGATGATTTTTGCGCGCGTTTCCTCGAACCAGGTTTCGTCCTCGATCGCGGCGATGGCGCCTGCCTGCGCCGGACGGCCGAGCGGATAGGAGTTGAAGCTGTCCTTCACCCGCTCCAGCGCCTCGATCAGCGGCCGCTGGCCGATGGCGAAGCCGACACGAAGGCCTGCAAGCGCGCGCGACTTGGAGAAGGTCTGGACGACCAGCAGGTTCTCGTATTTCGAAACGAGTTCTGCTGCCGACTGGCCGCCGAAGTCGACATAGGCCTCGTCGATGACGACGGGCTGGTCCGGGTGGCTTGCGACGAGCCGCTCGATTTCGGCGAGCGGCAGGCCGATGCCGGTCGGAGCGTTCGGGTTCGGCAGGATGATCGCGCCGCAGGGGCGATCATAGTCGGCGATGTCGATCTCGAAGGCGTCGTTGAGCGGGACCTCGACCGTGTCGATCTCGAAAAGCCGAGCGTAGGTCGAATAGAAGCTGTAGGAAATATCCGGATAGAGCAGCGGAGAGTCGTGCTTCAGGAGGCCGGCGAAGATATGGGCCAGCACCTCGTCCGAGCCGTTGCCGACGAAGACTTCTTCCGCCGTCACGCCATAGCGCGCGGCGATCGCCTGGCGAAGCTTCAGCGCCAGCGGGTCGGGATAAAGGCGGAGATCGCTGCTTGCTGCAGCACCGATCGCGTCGAGCACGTTTTGCGAGGGACCGTAGGGGCATTCGTTGGTGTTGAGCTTCACCAGATTGGCGATGCGCGGCTGCTCGCCCGGGACGTAGGGCTTGAGCTTGGAGACGATCGGCGACCAGAATTTGCTCACGGGGCTAGTTCCTGCGGTTGGCGACGAAGCGGGCGGTATCGACGAGAATGGCAGAGCGCTCGCCATAGGGCGCGAGCAGGGCTTCGGCTTCTGCGACCAGTTGCTCCAGCCGCTCCTCTGCCCAGACCTGGCCGTGCAGCGCGACGAGCGTGCCTTTGCCGCGAGCGGCGTCCTTGCCGGTCGCCTTGCCCATGGTCTCTGCGTCAGCGGTGAGGTCGAGCAGGTCGTCGGCGAGCTGGAAGGCAAGGCCGATCTTTTCGCCGAAGTGGCGAAGCCGGGCGCGGTCGTTTTCCGATGCGCCGGCGACGATGGCGCCCGCTTCGCAGGCGAAGCGGATGAGGGCGCCGGTTTTCATGGCCTGCAGCGTCACGATGCCGGCCTCGTCGGGCGGCGACTTCTCTGCTGCCAGATCGAGCGCCTGTCCGCCAGCCATGCCGCCGTGGCCGGCGGCGCGTCCGAGCGCCAGGATCAGCTCCACTTTCTGGCCGTCCGTCAACAGCGTTTCGGGGGCCGCGATGATGTCGAAGGCGAAGGTCAGCAGGCTGTCGCCGGCGAGGATCGCGGTTGCCTCGTCGAAGGCCCTGTGCACCGTCGGCTGGCCGCGCCTGATATCGTCGTCATCCATCGCCGGCAGGTCGTCATGGACGAGGGAATAGCAATGTACGCATTCGAGTGCCGCGCCGACGCGCAAGGATGCATCGAGGCCGCCGCCGAGAAGATCCGCACATTCGATCACCAGGAAGGGGCGCAGACGCTTGCCGCCGTTCAGCACGCCGTGCCGCATGGCCGCGAGCAGGTTTGTCGGTCGCGTGATCTCGTCGACCGCCGTCGCCGAGCCGAGCAGGCGCTCGAGCAGAGCTTCGACGGCGCGGGCATTGCCGGTGAGGCGGCGGGTGAAGGGCGATGTGTCCTGGCTCATGCGCGCTCTTTGGCACGGGCGAAGAGGGCTTTCAACGGGGATTCGTGTCGCAGCGGCGCGCTTTCCCTGGGACAGCCGCCTGGGCGCCTTGCCTTTTACCAGAAAGCCCGTTCAACTTTGCCGGACCATACACTAAGAGAAGCGGATGGACAGCGAGGTGAACAGTCAGGCCGTGAACGTCGTTCCGGAAGCGCGCGAGGAGGGCGAAGTGCCTTCCAGTCGCTGGTCGTCGCTTCGCCGGACGTTGCGCACGAAACGCCGCCAGATCATCCTGGCTGTCCTGGGTTTCGTTGCCCTGCCCTATGTGCTGATCGTTCTCTATCTCTTCGAGTTCGTCCACCCGGTCTCCACCTTGATGCTGCGCGATCTCGTTCTACTTCGCGGCTACGACCGCCAATGGGTCGATTTCGAAAACATCTCGCCGGTGCTCGTCCAATCGGTGATGATGTCAGAGGACGGTCAGTTCTGCGCCCATGACGGCGTCGACTGGGGCCAGATGCGCGGCGTGGTCGAGGATGCGCTTGAAGGGGAATCGACCCGTGGCGCCAGCACCATCCCGATGCAGACCGTCAAGAACCTCTACCTCTGGAACGGCCGCTCCTTCCTGCGCAAGGGCATGGAGCTGCCGCTGGCGGTCGCTGCCGATTTCGTCTGGAGCAAGCGGCGGATGATGGAGATCTATTTGAACGTCGCCGAATGGGGTGATGGGATCTACGGTATCGAGGCGGCGGCCCGCCACCATTTCGGCGTTTCCGCGGCGAAGCTCTCGCGCCGGCAGGCCGCACTGCTTGCGGTTTCGCTGCCCAACCCGAAAGAGCGCAATGCCGGCAAACCCGGCCGTGGGCTCAAGCGTCTGGCGAATTTGATCGAGCGTCGCGCCAGCCGCTCCGGCGGCTACATCACCTGCCTTTATGATTGAGATCAGACCTTTTCATTGGATGCGGTTGCCGGGGGATGTCATCCTGGCTTCGTAGAGTTCTGCCATCTGGGCCCTCTCTCCATTCAAAAGGCCCGATCGCTCCCATGACCTCGATTTCCCCTTCGCTTCTCGCCTTTGGCCGCAACGCGGACACCATTCCGCCGAAGCATCTCGGAACCCGCTACGCCACGGACGGCCGCTTCCTGCGTGAGCCGGGCAACACGGTCGTCTCCCACGTCACCGCCGGATCGCCGTCCGAGACGGCCGTGCTTGCCGTGCGCGAGCGTCTGATGGCGATGCCCGAGGCGGGGCAGTTCGCCTTCACGCATCCGTCCAGCCTGCACATGACGATCTTCCAGGGCATCATCGAATATCGTCGCAGGCTACCCTATTGGCCCGTCGATATGGCGCTCGATACACCGATCGATGTGATGACCGAACACTACTGTGCGCGGCTGAGGCACTTTGCGCCGTTGCAGCCCTTCCGTGCCCGCGTGACCGAGATCACGCCAACCGGTCTCGCGCTTGAAGGCGACAGCGTCGCCGATCGGGCTTGCCTCAAGGCCTGGCGCGATGCTTTCGCCGAAGTCTTCGGCTATCGCCATCCTGATCATGACGACTATGCGTTTCACATCACCTTCGCCTATGTCATCGACTGGCTCGATGACGCGGCACTGCCGCGCTGGCAGGAAATGTTGAGCGAACAACTCGCCTGCCTCAGGGAGCGGGCGCCCGTGATCGAGCTCGATCCGCCGGCCTTCTGCTCGTTCGAGGACATGAACCATTTCGAGGAACTGATCGTTTTCTCGGACAGATCAGCAATCACGGCCAGCAATTAAGGCCAGCATCAAGGAATGTAGATGACCGGACTTACCCTTTACGTCGGCAACAAGAACTATTCGTCCTGGTCGATGCGGCCCTGGATGGCGATGACCGCCGCGGGCATCGCCTTCGAGGACGTGGTCATTCCCTTCGATTTCGCGGCCGGCAATCCTGATATCCGCGCGATCTCGCCGACCGGAAAGGTGCCGCTGCTGCGCCACGGCGATCTGCTCGTCTGGGAATCGCTGGCGATCATCGAATATGTCGCCGAGCTCTTTCCCGACGCCGGGCTTTGGCCGTCCGATCGCCAGGCCCGCGCCCGGGCCCGCAGCTATTCCATGGAGATGCTCTCCGGTTTCAGGGCGCTGCGCGGTGCCTGCCCGATGAACATCCGCCGGGAGAGGCGGGCGCTTCAGGTGGATGCCGACGTTCGCGCTGATGTCGTGCGCATCGAGCAGATCTGGAAGGAGGCGCTTGCCCACTCCGGCGGGCCGTTCCTCTTCGGATCCTTCAGCGCGGCCGATGCAATGTACGCGCCTGTGGTCAACCGCTTCGACGTCTACGATCTCGTTGCGGATCAAGAAACGCTCGGCTACATGCAACGGGTGAAGGCACATTTCGCTTTCCGGAAGTGGGAAGAGGCTGCCCGCGCCGAGCCGTGGGTCGTTCCCGATGACGAGGTCTGAATCGGCGCCGCCAGATCTTGAGTCGAAAAATTGCGGCTGGGGACTGGTCAAACAGCAGTTGCCCATGTATAAGCGCGCCAAATTTCCGTGATTGACATCTGTTTAACACGGCCATTTCGGCTGCTGAACAGTGTTTGCCCGATAAGTGGAGAATGAAATGGCTGTACCTAAAAGAAAAACGAGCCCGTCCAAGCGTGGCATGCGCCGTTCCGCTGACGCTCTCAAGACGCCGACCTACGTCGAAGACAAGAACTCCGGCGAACTGCGTCGCCCGCACCACATCGACCTGAAGACCGGCATGTACCGTGGCCGTCAGGTTCTGACCCCGAAGGAAAACGCATAAGCGTTTCCGTTCGTGGAATGGTTCAAAGGGCTGGCTCTGCCGGCCCTTTTGTTTTGCGTCTGACATTTTCTCGCTTGGACCCTGTGTTATCCGCAGGAGCTAGAGCATCACGCGCCAAGGTGAAGTCACTGGAAGCGGAGAGATGCTCTAGACCCTAAGTGCTGGAGCGTCCTTGGTGCGTTCATGCGAACGCACAGCGCTCTACAGCGCCGCGCGTCTTATCAGACGCGCAAAGGTCGCTGTAGCACTTTGAATTGCTGCATGTTTTTGTCCTTTAACCGGCTACGATTAAAGGAAACATGCAGTAGGCCTGAAGACGCCGCAAGACGCGGCAAAGGAGTTCGTGCCCGATGCTCGCTGCCGTTCCGCTGCTGATCCTGCCGTTCGTTGTCTACAATCTCGCGATGATCGGAATGTTCGGCGGTATTGCCGGCTTGAACGCCGAGATGCTGTCGCTGTCCATGCTGTCGGGCGCGACCTGGACGATGCGCTTCGGCGACCTCCTGATCGTCGTCGCACTGCTGTTGCTCTTCGTCGAATTGCTGAAGGCGACCCGCACGAGCACGCGTGCGCTGATGGATCACCTGTTGTCGATGATTCTGTTCATCGCCTTCCTGATCGAATTCCTGCTGCTGGCGCCGGCGGCAACCCAGCTCTTCTTCATCCTGATGACGATCAGCTTCATCGACGTCATCGCCGGCTTCGCCGTCTCGATGCGCTCGGCCGGACGGGACGTGTCGATCGGCCTTTAAAGCCTGTCGCGCAAAAGTGCGCAGCGGTTTTGCGACAACGACATGCGAAATATCAAGAACTTAAAGCGCAAGGCGCGAATCTGAAAGATCGCGACGCGCTTTAGGTCACGATCGATCCCGGGGCGTTGGCCCAATTCAAAACATGGTTTGCTGGACGGGAATTGGGCGGGTGACTCACACCCGCCTTTGCAAGGAGAATGCGCTCAGCCGAGATTGTCGAGCTTGGTCTGGAGCGCGCGAAGCTGTTCCTTGAGCTCGTCGATATCCTTGGCTTCGGCCTTCTTGGTTTCCTTCACCGGCGGGGCGGTGATGAAGGGCGAGAACATCTGCATCGCCTGATGGAACATCTCGGTATTGCGGCGGACCTGCTCTTCGACAAGTTGCAGCGGAACCTGCAGGTTCTTGCCGAGCGGCGTGTCACCGAAGGCCTTGTTGATCTGCTCGCGCATCTGCGACTGCTGCTCGGTGAAAGCCTGCATCGAATGCTCGAGATAGCTCGGCACCACCATCTGCATCTGATCGCCGTAGAACGAGATCAGCTGGCGCAGGAAGGAGATCGGCAGCAGCGTGTTGCCGGTCTTGGACTCCTGCTCGAAGATGATCTGCGTCAGCACGGAATGGGTGATGTCCTCTCCGGACTTTGCGTCCTGGACGATGAAATCGTCGCCCTTCTTCACCATGACAGCCAGGTCGTCGAGCGTGACATAGGTGCTGGTCCCGGTGTTGTAGAGCCGCCGGTTCGCATATTTTTTTATAACGATCTGGCCTTCGTGCTTCGCCATCAGGGTCTCCTCTCACCCATCATCCCGTCTTTATTGCGTTTTTCAGAGTATCCGCAAAAGAGCGCCGCTGACAATGTCTTTGTGCGTTGCGGCGACGCAAGTGCGAAATCTTGCGGTTGCGTCTTGGGTGACGGTTTTGTGGCACCGCATCAAGGCGTTTGACTTGCGCCGCGCGCTTTGCCAGTCTGCTTCCATTAGGCAAGAAAGATCTGAGGAAACGTCCCATGAGCAATCCCTCCATCGTGATCGCCAGCGCCGCCCGTACCGCGGTCGGATCCTTCAACGGTGCATTCGCCAACACACCGGCGCACGAACTCGGCGCCGCCGTCATCAAGGGCGTGCTCGAGCGCGCAGGCGTCGAGGCAGGCGAGGTCGACGAGGTGATCCTCGGCCAGGTCCTGCAGGCCGGCGAGGGCCAGAACCCGGCGCGTCAGGCGGCGATGAAGGCGGGTCTTCCGCAGGAGAAAACCGCCTGGGGCATGAACCAGCTCTGCGGTTCCGGTCTTCGTGCCGTGGCGCTCGGCATGCAGCAGATTGCAACCGGTGATGCGGATATCATCGTCGCCGGCGGCATGGAGTCCATGTCGATGGCGCCGCATTGCTCGCATCTTCGCGGCGGCGTGAAGATGGGCGATTTCAAGATGATCGACACGATGATCAAGGACGGTCTGACCGACGCCTTCTACGGCTATCACATGGGCATCACCGCCGAAAACGTCGCCCGCCAGTGGCAGCTCAGCCGTGAAGAGCAGGACGCCTTCGCGCTCGCCTCGCAGAACAAGGCCGAAGCGGCCCAGAAGGCCGGGCGGTTCGCCGACGAGATCATTCCCTTCATCGTCAAAGGCCGCAAGGGCGACGTCACCGTCGACCAGGACGAATATATCCGCCATGGCGCAACGCTCGACCAGATGACGAAGCTGCGTCCGGCCTTCGACAAGGAAGGCACGGTCACCGCCGGCAACGCCTCTGGCCTCAATGACGGCGCCGCGGCCACTCTGCTGATGACCGAAGCGCAGGCTTCCAAGCGCGGCATCCAGCCGCTCGCCCGTATCGTTTCCTGGGCAACGGCCGGCGTCGATCCGCAGGTCATGGGCACCGGCCCGATCCCGGCTTCGCGCAAGGCGTTGGCGAAAGCCGGCTGGGCGATCGGCGACGTCGAACTGGTCGAGGCCAACGAGGCTTTCGCGGCACAGGCATGCGCGGTCAACAAGGACCTCGGCTGGGATCCGTCGATCGTCAACGTCAATGGCGGCGCGATCGCCATCGGCCATCCGATCGGCGCTTCCGGCGCCCGCGTGCTCAACACGCTGCTCTTCGAAATGAAGCGCCGCGGCGTTTCCAAGGGGCTTGCAACGCTCTGCATCGGCGGCGGCATGGGCGTCGCCATGTGCGTCGAACGGCTCTAATCGGTTTGGCGGCATGAACAGCGCCAGGTGGGTTCCGTTTTCCCTTCTTCTGGCCGGTTCGCCGATCGTTTCCGCACATGCCAATCCCGCGCCTCTCGACGAGGCGCGGTTGGTTCAGTGCATGCTGGAACATACGACCTCGGACGACGAGGCCGTTTTCAAGGACATGATGGTTGCGGCCCCGAACGATGACAGTGGCGCTTTGAAAGCGTCGCTCGTTCAGCTCTCCAGTCTGATGATGAACCTCGCGCTCACCAAGTGCGAGGTGGGTATGTCAATGCTCGCGACGCCTCAGTTCCAGGCTGCCGCCGAGCTCTACGGACGACAGGTCGGCGAAAAGCTGATGAAGAAGGCCTTTGAGAAACTGAACTGATCAAGTGGGAGGCGTGCATGAGCAGGGTAGCATTGGTCACAGGCGGGTCGCGCGGCATCGGCGCGGCAATCTCCATCGCACTCAAGAATGCCGGCTACAAGGTGGCCGCAAACTATGCCGGCAATGACGAAAAGGCTGAGGCCTTCAAGCAGGAAACCGGCATCCCGGTCTACAAGTGGGATGTTTCCAGCTATCAGTCCTGCGCCGAAGGCATCGCCAAGGTCGAGGCGGATCTCGGCCCGGTCGAAGTGCTGGTCAACAATGCGGGCATCACCCGCGACGCGATGTTCCACAAGATGACGCCCGAGCAATGGGGCGAGGTGGTCGGCACCAACCTCACCGGTCTCTTCAACATGACGCATCCGATCTGGTCCGCCATGCGCGACCGCGGTTTCGGCCGCGTCATCAACATCTCGTCGATCAACGGCCAGAAGGGCCAGATGGGCCAGGCCAACTATTCGGCGGCCAAGGCCGGTGATCTCGGCTTCACCAAGGCGCTCGCCCAGGAAGGTGCGGCGAAGGGGATCACGGTCAACGCCATCTGCCCGGGTTATATCGGCACGGAAATGGTGCGGGCGGTGCCGGAGAAGGTGCTGAACGAGCGGATCATCCCGCAGATCCCGGTTGGCCGCCTCGGCGAGCCGGAAGAAATCGCCCGCTGCGTTGTGTTCCTGGCCTCCGACGACGCCGGCTTCATCACCGGCTCGACGATTTCGGCGAATGGCGGACAGTTCTTCGTCTGACCTTTTGATCTCATCATTGCTTTTGAACGGCGCCCTTCGGGGCGCCGTTTTTGTGTAGGGCGGAGAGAAGAAACGGCTGTTCCCCCGGCATTTGGACCCGAAGCTGCGCCCGTGATTCTGTTGCCGGCGCGCGGCGCAGACACTATATCTTGTGGAGAACAAAAGCGGAATGATGCGCGTATCACGAGTCGCCATCGGATCCTCCCGTATTGGTCGAGGGTGCTCGGTGCGATTCTCATTCTCTCTGCCCAGCGAATCTGCGATGAATTTCGTTAAAAATTTTCTAGGCTTTCCAGAGTCTTGGATTCGGAATCCTTTGACCTGTCTGGCAATGGGACAGCCAGAATTGAGGCGAGTCGTGGGCTCTAACACAAGCGCGCGGCGTCAGATTCAGCATGTGGTGCAACGTTCGGTGTTGAAATCTATATGTAGTCGTGAACATACAGTGAATCGCGATGAGTCTTCGATTCGTCGCCGATTCGTTCCATGGCTGTTCCTGTTCTCGATTGCGCCAACCACAACAGGTGGTGCAATGGGCTGGGAGACGCCGAACATGGTTTTAGTTGTCGGCGCCCCTTGCGTTTGGCTCGGTGCGTGGGCATGTGTTTGCCGCCAGCGTGAAAAGACGCTGTCGTAATTTCTGAATGCCCGGGATCGATGACGTGTCCGTTCACCCCATGATCCTGAGCGGCCGCGGCGTAACCGCGGTGCTCGGGCCAACCAATACCGGCAAGACGCACTACGCGATCGAGCGCATGATCGCGCATGATAGCGGCGTCATAGGCCTGCCGCTGCGCCTCCTGGCGCGCGAGGTCTATACGCGCCTGGTCGAAAGGGTCGGCCATCACAATGTCGCGCTGATCACTGGCGAGGAGAAGATCACTCCGCATCGCGCCCGCTATTCGGTCTGCACCGTCGAAGCGATGCCGCGCGAGACGACCGCGTCCTTCGTGGCGATCGACGAAGTGCAGCTTGCCGGCGATCTCGAGCGCGGTCACATCTTCACCGACCGGATCCTGCATCTGAGGGGGCGTGGCGAGACGCTGCTTCTGGGGGCTGCAACGATGCGGCCGATCCTGGAGCACCTCCTGCCCGGCATTACCGTCGTCGAGCGGCCGCGCATGTCGCAACTGCTCTATGCCGGTTCGAAGAAAATCACCCGCCTGCCGCATCGCTCGGCGATCGTCGCCTTCTCGGCCGACGAAGTCTATGCGATCGCCGAACTGATCCGTCGCCAGCGCGGCGGTGCCGCCGTCGTGCTCGGCGCGCTTTCGCCGCGCACGCGCAATGCGCAGGTGGCGCTCTATCAGGAAGGCGACGTCGAATATATGGTGGCGACCGACGCGATCGGCATGGGTCTCAACCTCGACGTCGATCACGTCGCCTTCGCGCAGGACCGCAAGTTCGACGGCTACCAGTTTCGCAACCTGAACCCGGCGGAACTGGCGCAGGTCGCCGGGCGCGCCGGGCGACATCTGCGTGACGGAACGTTCGGCGTCACGGGTCGCGTCGATCCTTTCGACAACGAGCTCGTCCATCGCATCGAGTCGCACGAGTTCGATGCGGTCAAGGTGCTGCAATGGCGCTCGAAGGCGTTCGACTATTCCTCGCTTACCGCCTTGAAGAAGAGCCTCGATGCCGCGCCGAAAGTTCCCGGCCTTGCCCGGGCGCTACCTGCGGTAGACCAGCAGGCGTTCGAGCATCTGGCCCGCTACCCGGAGGTCGTCGACATTACGACCAATGCCGAGCGCGTCGAAAAACTATGGGAAGCCTGCGCGCTGCCGGACTATCGGCGCATCACGCCCGCCCAGCACGCCGATCTGATCTCGACGATCTACGCGGATCTCGTTCGCCGGGGTACGGTGAACGAGGACTTCATGGCCGAACAGGTCAGGCGTGCCGATCACACCGACGGTGAGATCGACACACTTTCGGCGCGAATCGCGCAGATCAGAACCTGGACCTATGTGTCGAACCGGCCGGGATGGCTGGCCGATCCGACACACTGGCAAGAAAAGACGCGGGAAATTGAAGATCGATTATCCGACGCACTACATGAACGGTTGACGAAACGCTTTGTTGATCGCAGGACATCTGTGCTCATGAAGCGCCTGAGAGAGAATGCTATGCTGGAAGCTGAAATCAGTGTGAATGGTGATGTCTTCGTCGAAGGACACCACGTAGGACAACTAACCGGTTTCCGGTTTACGCTGGCGACCGGCGGCGACGGCCCGGATGCCAAGGCCGTGCAGGGCGCTGCCCAGAAGGCGCTGGCGCTCGAGTTCGAGGCGCGGGCCGCACGTCTGCACGCCTCGGGCAACAACGACCTGGCGCTTTCGTCGGATGGTCTCGTGCGCTGGCTCGGCGATCCCGTCGCCCGTCTGGCAGCGAGCGACCATGTCATGCGTCCGCGCGTCATCCTGCTTGCCGACGATCAGCTGCAGGCGAACGCCCGCGAGCATGTCGTGGCGCGCATCGAGCGTTTCGTGAACCATCACATCGGTACGGTGCTGAAGCCGCTCGACGATATCTCGCGCGCTGAAGACCTCGAAGGCCTCGCCAAGGGCCTTGCCTTCCAGCTCGTCGAGAACCTCGGCGTGCTCTTCCGCCGCGATGTCGCCGACGACGTGAAGTCGCTGGACCAGGACGGTCGCGCGTCGATCCGCAAATACGGCGTTCGCTTCGGCGCCTACCACATCTTCCTTCCGGCGCTCTTGAAGCCGGCTCCGGCCGAGCTGATCACGCTGCTCTGGGCGCTGAAGAACGACGGCCTCGACAAGCCCGGCTATGGCGACCTCATCCCGATGCTCGCTGCCGGCCGTACGTCGGTCGTCACCGATCCGTCCTTCGAGCGCACCTTCTACAAGCTTGCCGGCTTCCGCTTCCTCGGAAAGCGCGCCGTGCGCATCGACATCCTCGAGCGCCTGGCCGATCTCATCCGGCCGCTGCTGCAGTGGAAGCCCGGCGCGCAGCCGCGTCCTGAAGGCGCCTATGACGGCCGTCGTTTCACCGCCACCACCTCGATGCTTTCGATCCTCGGCGCAACGCCTGATGATATGGAAGAGATCCTGAAGGGCCTTGGCTATCGGGCCGACAGCGTCAAGGCCGAGGAGGCTGCGGCCTTCCTCGCCAGCCAGGACGGTGCGCCCGCCTCTGCTGCCGCCGCCTCCGAGCCGGTTGCCGCCGTCGATGACGCGGACGCTGCTGACAGCGCGACGGATGCCGAGACCGCAGCCATTGAGGCACCTGCCGCCGAGGCCGAGAACGCTGAGGGCAAAGTCGCCACCAGCGACGTGCAACCAGCCGAAGCTCAAGTCGCCGAGACCGGAGAACCGGTCGAAGCCAAGCCCGTGCTGCTGTGGCGTCCCGGCACCCGCCAGGATAACCAGCGCCAGGGCGGCGGTCGCCACCAGGGCGACCAGCGTCGCGGCGGCCAGCGCCATGGACATGGCCAAGGCCAAGGCCAGGGCGAGGGACGTGAGGGCGGACGCAAGGGCGGCCAGCCGGTGCGCGGCAAGCGCCATGACGGCGGCAAGTCGGAAGGCGGTCCGCGCCAGGACCGTGGTGACCGCCATGATCGCCACGACCGCGGCGGCAAGCCCGGCCAGGGCAAGTTCGAGGCGCGCCCGCCGCGTCGCGAGAAGCCGGTGGATCCGGATTCGCCCTTCGCCAAGCTCGCGGCGCTCAAGGAGCAGATGAAGAAGTAAGGCAGGTCATGGAAAAACAGCCCACGTCCAACCCGGCATCGCGCCAGCGTCTCGACAAGTGGCTGTTTTTCACGCGGCTGATCAAATCGCGCTCGCTTGCGCAAAAAGCGATCGAGGACGGCCGCGTGGCCGTCAACGAGCAGCGCGTGACGCAGTCGTCGTTTCAGGTCAAGACGGGGGACCTGCTTGAGCTCGTCCTCGACCGCCGCAGCGTGACCGTGCGCGTGCTTGCTCCAGGGGAACGACGTGGCCCCTACGAGGAAGCGCGGCTTCTTTATGATGATCTCACGCCGGAATTGCCTAAGGAGAAACTCTCGGCATTTGATCTCGCCACACGCGACCGTGGGGCGGGACGCCCGACCAAGAAAGAGCGGCGGGATACCGATCGGCTAAAACCCGATTTCGATCCGCGCGAGGATTAGAAAACTCTGCCTTTGCCGCGGCGTTTCGCGCATTGAATATTCTTGCAAAGGGTCCATAAAGCCTTTACCTGACAGACCCACGTTGGGTGCATCGGTCTTGCTTCGGCAGCTATGCGCGCCGGACATTCCTAGCATGCGCGGACGATGAGCATCACCATTGATTGCCGTCTGCCATCAAACGTGAGCATTGGCTGGAGTACCTCATGACGTATGTCGTGACCGACAATTGCATTCGCTGCAAGTATATGGACTGTGTCGAAGTCTGCCCCGTGGACTGCTTCTATGAGGGCGAGAATTTCCTCGTCATCCATCCCGACGAGTGCATCGATTGCGGCGTTTGCGAGCCGGAATGTCCTGCCGAGGCGATCAAGCCGGACACCGAGCCGGGCCTTGATATGTGGTTGAAAGTGAACGCTGATTTTGCCACGAAGTGGCCGAACGTCACGGTCAAGCGCGACCCGATGCCGGAAGCCAAGGAGATGGACGGCGTCGAAGGCAAGTACGAGAAGTTCTTCTCCGCCGAGCCGGGACAGGGCGACTGAGACGGACGATCTCTATCGTTCGTCGAGGCTGACGCAGCGAGCGCGACCCAGCGCGCCAAACCTGGGGAAAAACCCGCACTGCGCTCGCAGGTGCGAGAATGGTGGCTTGATGGCTGCCATGCAGCAAATTATTGATTTCGGCACTTTTTTGTGATAGGTTCCTTCTACTGATCCACAGAGGGTGTTTTTGCGCGCCCGAAAACCATCACGAAAGCAAACGATCTCCAAAAGGCGGTTTCTCCCTATTACGCAACATGGCTTTGCTCTGTTGCGACCGCATTTCATGAGGCTGTTTGCGTTCCGTGGACGGACCAGGATGTACCCACCCGGCGGTATCCCCGTCTATCCCGGGCCTCACTGACCCGGCCCCGGCCAGAATGGCCGGCGCGAAACAGGGAGTTTTTGAAACGAATGACGACCCAGCAGAAAAAATCTTCGACACGCCAGGGCTTCAAGACCGGTGAATCGATCGTCTATCCGGCCCACGGCGTTGGCCAGATCGTGGCGATCGAAGAGCAGGAAGTCGCGGGCATGAAGCTTGAGCTTTTTGTCATCGATTTCGAGAAGGACAAGATGCGGTTGAAGGTGCCGGTGGCCAAGGCTGTCAGCATCGGCATGCGCAAGCTGTCTGAAACCGATTTCGTCGATCGTGCGTTGAAGGTTGTGCAGGGCAAGGCTCGCGTGAAGCGCACCATGTGGTCGCGCCGCGCCCAGGAATACGATGCCAAGATCAACTCCGGCGACCTGATTTCCATCGCGGAAGTCGTTCGCGATCTCTATCGCGCTGAAAACCAGCCGGAACAGTCCTATTCCGAACGCCAGCTCTATGAAGCTGCCCTCGACCGCATGGCGCGCGAAATCGCTGCCGTGAACAAAATGTCGGAGACCGAAGCTGTGCGCCTCGTCGAGGCCAACCTCAGCAAGGGCCCGAAGCGCGGCAAGGCGATCGACGAAGACGACGCCCAGGACGAAGCAGCATAAGCTTCCAACCCGCAGTGAGACTGCAAAAAAGCCCGGCCATCGCGCCGGGCTTTTTCTTTGATCTGATGGAACTTTTGCCCGCCACGCGCATTTACATTAGCCGGCAGGAACGCGCCGCTTTCGCGCCGGGCGATCTTGGTTCTGTGATCCGTCACCGTTCAGGTTCGTGATTTTGAAGTTAGGGCGCCGCGTCGTTTCTTCAAGTTCGGCTCCGGGGCTCTTGAGCGGGGAAGGAAAAGATCATGCGGTTTTCCGCGCCCATCCCGCTCTGACTTAAAAGAACCGATCACGATGATTTGGATCGATCCGATCCAAATCATCGTGATCTAGACGCCCCTGCTGCCGGACGCGCCATCTGTCCGGCCTTTTAGACTTCACACGCAATGGCGCCCGGGCGCCAGTCACGGAGTGATCGATGAAAACTCTCACTGCAGACCGGCGGATGATCAAGATCGCAATGGAGGCGCCTTATCTCGAGCGCGACGAGGAGCACGCGCTGGCACAGGCCTGGCGGAACGACCATGATCAGGAAGCCCGCAACAAGATCGCCATGTCGCATATGCGGCTCGTGATCTCGATGGCAGCGAAGTTCCGCAACTTCGGCCTGCCCATGGGCGACTTGGTGCAGGAAGGCCATATCGGCCTCCTGGAAGCGGCGGCCCGCTTCGAACCCAGCCGTGAGGTCAGGTTTTCGACCTATGCGACCTGGTGGATCCGGGCATCGATGCAGGACTATGTCCTGCGCAATTGGTCGATCGTCCGGGGCGGCACGAGTTCGGCTCAGAAGGCGCTGTTCTTCAATCTGCGGCGGTTGCGTGCACGTCTGGCGCAAGGCGACAGGCAACTTACATCGCAGGCTATGCATGAGGAAATTGCCGCGGCGCTCGGCGTCAGCATCGCCGATGTGCAGACCATGGATGCGCGGCTTTCCGGCAGCGACACTTCCTTGCAGGCCCCCGTTGGCGGCGCCGATTCCGATGGCGGCGAGCGGCTGGATTTCCTGGCCAGCGATGCGCCGCTTCCGGACGAACAGGTCAGCGACATGATCGACGGCGAGCGGGCCCGTGTGTGGCTCCGCGATGCGCTGGGTGCCTTGACCGAAAGGGAGATGCGGATCATCCGTGCACGACGACTGTCGGAGGACGGTGCGACGCTGGAAGAGCTCGGCCTCGATCTCGGCATTTCCAAGGAACGGGTGCGACAGATCGAAACTCGGGCGCTCGAAAAGCTCAGAGTGGCGCTCGCGACCAAAGCGCCGGCCCTGACTGCGGGCATTCACTAAAGCTTGTCGCGCAAAAGTGCGCAGCGGTTTTGTGATAACGACCTGCGAAATGTCGAGGGCTTAAAGCGCAAGGAGTGAATCTGAAAGATCGCGACGCGCTTTAGCCGTGCATGTTTTCTTTGGCCGTAGCCGGTCAAAGGACAAAACCATGCAGCACTTCAAAGTGCCTTTGCGTGTCTGACAGGACGCGCGGCGCTGTAGGCCTCAGGGGCATAGTCGTACGGGCTCGGACCTCAATCTGAGGCACTGCCCTGTGTTCGAACATCGAGGTCTGGCGCAGCAGCGAAGGCCGGAGCCTTCAGCAGCATATGCGCCTTGGTGCAGGTGCGGTGAGGCTGCCGTGCTTACTCGGAAACGATCTTGACCTTGTCGCCCGGCTTCACTGTCGAGGTGACCTGCATCGCATTGATCACCCGGAACAGGTCCAGCTTGCGATCCGTCCCCATCATGCGGGCGGAAAGCGTTGCGATCGTCTCGCCGGGCCTTACCGTTACGACGCGGATGCGCAGCGGCTTCAGCGATTGGGCCTCGCCCTGCGTCATGCGGCGGAACGAGCTGCGCAGCTGGTTCGCTGTCGGCTCGAGCGCGTTCGAACCCTTGGGAACGGCGGTCAGGAAGCGGTAGATGCGGGTGTCGATGCGGATGACCGTGACATCGAAATCCCAGCGATCGGCCGAGGCACGCGCGGTCGCGGCTTCCAGACCGTTGATGTTGATCGGCCTGATCGTGTCGGGCTGCAGGCCGGTGACCCAGCCGCTGGCGATATAGTCGGTCAGGCTGCGACCGCCCGTATCCGCCACGCCGTCGAAGCGCACAGCGATGTCACCGGGTCCGGTCGCAAGGACCGCTTCTGCCTTGTTGTCGATCTGGAAGCCGGTCGGCACGTCGAAACGGATTCCGAGCTGGCCGTGCAGGAAGGTCTGGCCGCGGACATAGCCTTCCTGGGGGCTGTCGCCGTAGAGCAGGCCGTCGATACCGGCGAGGTAATAGTCCCGGCCGCGATCGCCGCTGGTGCCTTCCGGCCCGAAGGCGCGGGCATGCCTGCGCGCAAGGTCCACACGCTGCGGTGCATTCGGGTGGCTCGACAGGAAGTCGAGGCTCTGGTCGGATTCCGGATCGACGGCGGTAAAGCGGCTATAGGCTGCCATCGAGTCCAGGAAGCGTGCGGCGGCGTAAGGATCGTAGCCGGCTTCGCCGAGCATGCGCACACCGATGACGTCGGCCTGGAGCTCCTGGTTGCGCGAGAAGGCCGCAAGCCGCAGCTTGCCGCGGGCGAGCGCCTGCTTGCCGGCGAGATCGGACGACAGCACCTCGGAGACCACGCGGCTGGCGATGACTTCCGCTTCCTCGCGTTGCTGACGTTCGATGCCGTGGTTGGCGGTGACGTGCGCCATCTCGTGCGAGAGTACGGCGGCGACTTCGGAGGCATCATTGGCAAGGGCCAGCAGGCCGCGGGTGACATAGAGATAGCCGCCCGGCAGTGCAAAGGCGTTGATCGCCGGCGAATTGAGGATGGTGATGCGGTAGGACTGCTGCGGGTTCTCCGAGACGGCGGTCAGCGCTCCGGCGATGCGGGCGACCAGCCGTTCGGTCTTCGCGTCCTTGTATTCGCCGCCATAGCTTGCGACGATGCGCGGATGTTCGCGTGCGCCCATCTTCGCGCGCGGATCGTTCTTCTGGACCTCGTCGACAATCTGCGGATTGGACGAGGGCGAAACTGTCGGCTCGTAGGATTGCTCGATCACCGACTGGCATGCGGAGAGAAGCGCGGTCGCGATCAGTGCAACCACGGCGCGTGCACGCAGCCGTCCGCGTTTCGGCGGGAACCGGTCGTGTGTGACTGTATGCCTCTCCATGCCTCAGCCCGTTTCCCGTCTGTCGCTCCACCCGCATGCAGCGGGGCAATGGAACGACAGCGTTGAAAGTCCTACTTTTTCAGTCCGGCAGCGTTGCTCCGCCGCGACTGTTCAGCCCTGGTCTTGCTGTATCTGATTTCAGCGCCACCTGCCTAGTTTGTCTCGGTAGAAATAGTTGCCCCGTGGTATCACGGCAACGGATGCGCGAATATTCGCGCTCCCGGCCGGATATTTCGCGCGTCGCACGGCGCCGCGGTCAAATTGTGGCGATCGGCTGAGGGCGAGGAGAAACCGGCCCCACCGTCACGCGTTGCCAAGAAAGCGGTCGATTGCCGCATTGTCGCGCCGCTCCAGGAAGCGGTCGAGCGTATCGTGTGCAATGATACGCCCCTGGTCGAGAAAAAGCACGCTATCGGCCAACGCCTTCACGTCTTCGGGATGGTGCGTGATCATCAGAATGGTGTTGCCTTCTTCCGCGTGCAGTTCGCCAAGAAGCGTGCGCATGCCGGTGCGCATCCCGGGGTCGAGGGCCGCAAATGGTTCATCCAGCAAGAGCAGGGGGCGGTGCCGCACAAGTGCGCGGGCGAGCGCGACCCGCTGGCGTTCGCCGCCGGAAAGCGTAGGCGGCAGCCTTCGTCCGAAGCCTTCAAGCCCAACGCGGCGAAGCGCGTCCTCGATCCTCTTCCGATCTTCGTCCGTCAGGCGAAGTGCCGGGTCGATACCGAGGCCGACATTGGTCGCGACATCGAGATGGGCGAAGAGATTGTTGTCCTGGAAGATCATCGAGACCGGACGCTCCGAAGGTGCCTGGTTGGCAGCGTTCTGGCCGAGGACACGGATCTCGCCGTGGTCGGCATCTTCAAAGCCTGCGATGAGGTGAAAGAGCGTCGACTTGCCGGAACCGGAGGCGCCGGCAACGGCGACGATGCCGCCGGCAGCGATAGTGCAATCGAAGTGCAGCGTGGTCGTTTCGAAACGAATCTCGACATTGCGCAGTTCTATGGCAGCGTTGGGCTCGGTCATGCTTTGCGTCCTTCCCGCCGGCGGACGTCTTCCGTTGTGCCGAGGATGGTGAAGATCAGGCAGAGAAGCCCGAGGAAGAGGGCGAGGCCGGCCGCATCGGCGGTGCGGTAGCTGCCCATGCGGCTATAGAGCAGCCAGGGAAGCGTCACCATGTCCTGCGAGCCGAACAGGGCGACGGCGCCGAGATCGCCGAGCGATAGCGCCATGGCGAAGGAGAGCGCCATCAGCAGTGGCCTTCGGAGCGCCGGAAGGTCGATCCATCGCAGGCGATGAAAACCGCGGATGCCGAGGCTCGCGGTCAGCCGCTCGGAACGCGCCGCGTGCGTCGCCATGGCCGGCGCCAGGATGCGGTGGACGAAAGGAAGCGCCATCAGGGCGTTGATTGCCACGACGATGGCAGGCGCAAAGCGCGCGACATCGCCGAAGGGGCGAAGGAGCAGAAACCAGCCGGCGCCGAGCACGACAGGCGGCACCAGCAGGATCAGCGAGGTACTGGCGCCGATCGCACCGGCAAGGCCGTGTGCCGGCGCGCCCGCATGGCGTGGCGCGGTGACCGTCGCCGCGGCGCGGATCATCACGGCCGCCATGGCGACGGAGGCGAGTGCCGAGGCGAGCGCGATCGCCGCACTCGTCATCAGTGCCCGGTGCACGCTCGGATCGCGCGCGAGCTTCAGAAGATCGGCCTGCAGGCCGGAGACGACCACCGCAATCAACGGGGCGATGAGAAAGAGCAATGCCAGGATGATCCAGGCGCCATCGTTGAACAGCGCCGCTGTCGTTGTGCCATCGAAGCGTCGAACGGTTCGGCCGCCGGTCATGCCCTCTTCCGGATCCGTTGCCAGACGTCTGAGGATGAGAAGCAGGACGCCGGTCATGGCGATCTGCAGGCCGGACAGCGCGATGGCGCATGGCGGATCGAAATCGAAGCGCAGCGCCTGATAGATCGCGACCTCGATGGTGCTGGCAGCGGGCCCGCCGCCAAGCGTCAGCACGAGCGTGAAGCTGGTGGCGCAGAGCATGAAGACGAGGCCGGCCGCGCCTGGCAACAGGCCGCGCAGGACGGGCCATTCGATGAAGCGGAAGAGCGCTCGGGAGGGCATGCCGAGATTGGCAGCGCTGCGCCAGTATTCGGCGGGAATGCGCTCGAGGCCGGCCAGGAACAGGCGCGCCGCAAGCGGCATGTTGAAGAAGACATGGGCAAGCAGGATGCCGAACAGGCCATAGATGCTGATCGGTTGCTCGAGGCCGAGCCAGCGCAGGCCGGAATTGAGGAAGCCCTGGCGTCCCCAGATCTCGATCAGCCCGAGTGCGCCGACGAGAACGGGCAGGCCGAGCGGCAGCGCCATCAGCCGCAACAGCCAGATCCGGCCGAAGAAGCGCGGCCGCCGCGCCAGCGCCCGCGCCACCGGTATCGCGAAGAGCACGGACAGCAGAGTGGAAAGGCTTGCCTGCAGCAGCGTGAAGCGGGTGACGCGCCAGATATAGGCGTCGAACAGAGTGCCTTCGTCCGTGCCGCCGGTTTGGGCGAGCAAGGCGGCGATCGCCAGGCCGACGAAGAGCAGGAAGGCGCCGAGGCAAATCGCCCCGGCGACAACAGTCATGCGGTTTTCGCGAAGTGCGAACAATCCGGCCTCAGTTCTTGCTCATGGCAGCAAGCCACTCGTCGATCCAGGCCTTGCGGTTCTTCGCGACCTCTTCCGATGGCAGCAGGAAGGTCTTCTCCGGGTTGACCAGCTTGTTGAAGGCGTCCGGCAGCGGCTCCTTGGTTGCTGCGACCGGCATCATCCAGTTGGTTGTCGGAATGATCGACTGGAATTCCGGACCGGTCATGAACGCGAGGAACTGCTTTGCCAGTTCCGGCTCCTTGGCACTCTTGGTCATGCCGGCGACTTCGATCTGGATGTAGTGACCTTCCGAGAAGGTGGCCGCCTGGTAGCGCTCGGTGTTCTCAGCGACCATGTGGTAGGCGGGCGAGGTGGTGTAGGAGAGCACCATCGGCGCTTCGCCCTTGGTGAAGAGGCCATAGGCTTCCGACCAGCCGGGGGTGACGGTCAGAACACGGTCCTTGAGCTTCGCCCAGGCAGCACCCGCCTCGTCGCCATAGACCGCCTTGACCCAAAGCAGCAATCCGAGGCCCGGCGTCGAGGTGCGCGGGTCCTCGATGACGATCTTCTGCGACGCGTCGCCTTCGACCAGTTCCTTGAGGCTCTTCGGCGGTGTCTTCAGGGTCTCGGTGTCGTAGACGACGGCGAAATGGCCGTAGTCATAGGGCAGGAAGGTGTCGTCGGAGAAGTTGCCGGGCACCTTCAGGTCCTTCGCTTCGATGCCATGCGGTGCGAAGAAGCCCGTTGCCTTTGCTTCCGCCACGAGGTTGGTGTCGAGACCGAGCACGATGTCGGCCTTCGAGGCAGCACCCTCGAGCTTTAGGCGCGTCAAGAGTTCGACGCCATCGGCAACACCGACATAGTTGACCTTGCATTCGCAGGTCTTTTCGAAGGCTTCCGCCACCTTGGCGCCCGGCCCCCATTCGGTGATGAAGCTTTCATAGGTGTAGACGGTCAGCGTCTTGTCGGCAGCGGCGGCATAACCGGTGAAAACAAGGCTTGCGCTTGCGGCCAGCGCTAGCCGGCTAAGTATTTTGAGCTGTGATGAATTGGACATGCGAAGCACCTCTCCCAAAGTTCGTTGTTGCACGGGAAAAGGGCGTATCGGTGCGATCGCGTCTAATCCCTCCGCCGGTATGAGCCGGATCAGGTTCCGCGGGTTGGCGTTTTGACGCCTCTCAGCCTCCGGCCGCCATGCGGTCGGGAGGCACCCCGTTAGAGCGGCAAGAGATTTACCGCTGCGGCGGCTTCATGGCAAGCGGTGTTTGGAATGGGCGACGCATGGGGCGAGCCCATTTTCTGTCGGGCGTTTTCGCCAACCGGCAACTGCGCTATGACACCATCACGCTTGGCCGCAAGGAGGAAATCCCATGCCAGATATGCTAGTTCGCCTTTATGCCCTTCCGGCAGAGCCCCAGTCGCGGCTTGGTTCAGGCATCAGCATCCGTCGCGCCATGGCGCCGGAACGCCGTCTGGTGGTCTCCTGGATCGAAAAGACGTTTGGCGCCGGCTGGGCAGGCGAAGCGGAAGCTGCCTTCTCCTCGACCCCGACACGCATGCACGTCGCGGTGCACGACGAAAAGATCGTCGGCTTTGCCTGCCACGACGTGACAGCGCTCGGCTTCTTCGGCCCAACCGGCGTCGATGAAGGTATGCGTGGGCAGGGCATCGGCGAGGCGCTGCTGCTTGCAAGCCTGACGGCGATGCGCGAGGCGGGCTACGGCTATGCGGTCATCGGTGGCGTCGGCCCGGCGAAGTTCTACGAGCGCGTGGCCGGCGCGATCGAAATTCCCGATTCAACACCCGGGATCTATGCCGGCATGCTATTCCCGGAACCGGTGCCGGAAGGACACTGACGGCTTCGGCAAATTGCTGCGATCGCAGCGGTTTGCGGTTTTCTTCGTTTTCCTTCCGCGATCCTTTGCGCTATGGGCATTGCCATGGCTCGATCGACCTTCACCATATTGCTTGGCGGCGCCCTCTCGGTGACCAGCCGGCTGACAGAGCAGCTCAGCGGCAGCCGCTTCGTTGCCGCTGACGGCGGCATGCGCCATGCCCGCTTGCTCGGCGTCGTGCCGGATGTCTGGGTCGGCGATTTCGATTCGACCGAAGACGCCCTGCTGTCCGAGTTCGCCTCCGTTCCACGCGAGCCCTACCCGGCGGCAAAGGCTGCGACGGATGGCGAGATCGCGGTCGAGGCTGCGTTGTCCCGCGGCGCTGATCGGCTGATCTTTGCCGGCGCGCTTGGCGGCAGCCGCAGCGACCATGCCTTCCTGCACCTGCTGCAGGCCGCAGCGCTTGCCGAGCGCGGGCTTTCGGTGCTGATGACCTCCGGCGAGGAAGAAGCCTACCCGCTGCTGGCAGGCACGCTCGATCTCGACCTGCCGAAAGGTTGTCTCTTTTCCGTGCTGGGATTGACCGAGCTGACCGGCCTTTCGATCGTCAATGCGCGCTATCCGCTTGACGATTTCACCCTGCCGTTCGGATCGTCCCGAACCGTTTCCAACGTCGCGGAGGGTCCCCTTCGCTTCAGCCTCAAGAGCGGACGCGCCATCGTGCTTGCCCGCCCCTATGATCTTTCCGGAGCCTGAGCCTTGGCGCCCCCAATTCTGAAACTCGACGATATCTTCTTGACCTTCGGCGGCGCGCCGCTGCTTGCCGGTGCCAATCTGCAAGTGGAACCGGGCGATCGCATCTGCCTTGTCGGGCGCAATGGCTCGGGCAAGTCGACCTTGATGAAGATCGCCGCGGGCCTTTCAGAGGCACAGTCGGGCGAGGTGTTCCGCCATCCCTCAGCGACCATCCGCTATCTCCACCAGGCGCCGGATTTCGACGGCTACGACACGGTGCAGGCCTATGCCGAAGCCGGCCTCGGACCGAGCGACGATCCCTATCGCGTCGCCTACCTGCTGCAGCATCTGGGCCTGACCGGCGAAGAAGACCCGACGCGCCTTTCGGGCGGTGAGGCGCGCCGTGCCGCACTGGCGCGCGTCATGGCGCCGGAACCTGACATCTTGCTGCTTGACGAACCGACCAACCATCTCGACCTGCCGACGATCGAATGGCTGGAAGAGGAGCTTACCCGCAGCCGTTCGGCGCTGGTGTTGATCTCGCACGACCGGCGCTTCCTGGAGAAGGTCTCGACGGCGACCGTTTGGCTCGACCGTGGCCAGTCGCGCCGGCTCGATCGCGGCTTTGGCCATTTCGAAGCCTGGCGCGACGAGGTGCTGGAGGCCGAGGAACTGGAGCAGCACAAGCTCGGCAAGGCGATCGAGCGCGAGGAGCACTGGCTGCGCTACGGCGTGACGGCGCGGCGCAAGCGCAACATGCGCCGCCTCGGCGAGTTGCAGACCATGCGCGCGGTCTATCGCGGCCACAAGGGGCCTCAAGGCACCGTGCAGGCAACGGCAGCTGACGCCAAGGAGTCCGGCAAGCTGGTGATCGAGGCCGAAAAGGTCAGCAAGGCCTATGGTGACCGCACCATCGTCGCGCCCTTCTCGATCCGCGTCCATCGCGGTGACCGCATCGGTCTCGTCGGTCCGAACGGTGCCGGCAAGACGACGCTCCTCAAGATGTTGACCGGTCAGATCGAGCCGGACACAGGCACGGTCAAGCTCGGCACCAACCTCGAAATGGCGACGCTCGACCAGAAGCGCGAAGACCTCAACCTGGACGACACGCTGGCCCATTACCTGACCGACGGGCGCGGCGACAACCTGCTTGTCAACGGTGAGCAGCGCCACGTTACCGGCTACATGAAGGATTTCCTGTTCCAGCCGGAACAGGCGCGCACGCCGATCCGCGAGCTCTCGGGTGGCGAGCGCGCTCGGCTGATGCTGGCGCGCATTCTTTCGCGGGCGATCAATCTTCTGATCCTCGACGAGCCGACCAACGACCTCGACATCGAGACGCTGGACCTGTTGCAGGAGATCGTCGCCGGCTTTGCCGGAACGGTCATTCTCGTCAGCCACGACCGTGACTTTCTCGATCGCACCGTCACCTCGACGATCGCGCCGGCAAACCCGGAGGAGCCGGATGGCCGCTGGATCGAATATGCTGGCGGCTATTCCGACATGATGGCGCAGCGCAAGGGCGCGATTGAAGAAAAGCGCAAGGCAGAGAAGGCGGAAAAGGCCAAAGCCGACGCCGCTGCACCCTCCGCCGATGCGCCGAAGGCCGCCAAGGGCAAGCTTTCCTACAAGCAGAAATTCGCGCTCGAAAACCTGCCGAAGGAGATCGCCAAGGCAGAGGCCGAGGCCGCCAAGCGCGAAGAAAAGATGGCTGATCCCAAGCTTTTCACAAAAGATCCAAACGCCTTTGCGAAGCTCGCGCAGGAACTGGAGAAGCTACGTGCGGATCTCGCCCGCATGGAGGAGGAATGGCTGGAGCTCGAAATGCTGCGCGAGGAGCTCGAAGGCTAGCCGCAACCAGTGGCGCGTTGAACAGCGTCAGGAGATATGATAAGAAAAACTTATTATATCATTTGTGAATGATCCTGATGCCCTTCAAACTTGAATCCGAAACCATCGGAATGCTGCTCACGGACGTCTCGCGCCTTTTGCGCGGGGCTTTCGACCGCAAGGTCAATGCCATGGACCTGGGCATCACCCCCGGCGAGGCGCGCACGCTGATCCAGGTGGCGCTGAAAGAGGGCATCAAGCAGGCCGAGATCGCCACCCGCATGGGCATCGAGCCGATGACGCTTTCGGCCTATCTCGATCGGCTGGAGGCGATGGGCCTTGTTGCCCGCGTACCGGATCCGGCGGATCGCCGCGCCAAGAACGTCGCCATCACCGAGAAGGCCGGTCCGCTGCTCACCGAGCTGATGACGGGGCTCAGGGAGATGATGAACGCCTATACTGCCGGGCTCGACGAGGCGACGCGCGAGGTTCTCTGCGCCAATCTGCGCATCCTGCGCGACAACTTGCGTGAGCTTGACCCGTGCCTTGCCGGCAAGGAGACAGCGGAGAAGTCCGAGGACCAGCCTGGAGCCTCGCAATGACGCGTCGCATGAGCGAGCGGCGCACCAGCATCATCGGGGCGTTCCTGGTGGCGCTCGGGCCAGTTTCCATGGCGCTCTATACGCCGGCGATGCCGGAGCTGGTGCGGGCGTTTTCGTCGAGCGAAGCGGCGATCAAGATGACGCTGTCGCTCTATTTCGCCGGCTTCGCCTTTGCCCAGCTCGTTTCCGGCACGCTATCCGACGTCATCGGGCGCCGCCGCGCGACGCTGATCTTCATGGCGATCTATCTCGTCGGCAGCCTGATGTCTGCCTTTGCGCCGTCGGTTGCGGAGCTGCTTGCCGGGCGCCTGGTTCAGGGTATCGGTGCTTCCGTCGGTATGACGGTGGCGCGGGCGATCGTGCGGGACCAGTTCACCGGGACCGAAGCGGCGCGGATCATGAACATGATCGGCATGATGCTGGCGCTGGGGCCAGCCTTATCGCCGACGCTCGGCGGTCTGGCGCTCGGCCTTTTCGGCTGGCAGTCGATCTTCTTGCTGATGGTCGGCTTTGCCGCCATGGCTTGCATCACCGTGCAGTTCTTTATGGCCGAGACCGCGACGCCCGATCCGAGCAAGGGACACCTAAGGCCGATCTTGGCGGCCTATCGCAGGTTGGTGAGCGACAGCCGCTTCGTCTCCTCGACGCTCGTCATCGGCGGAGCTGTCGGCGCGCTCTATGCCTGGGCGACGATGCTGCCTTTTGTGCTGATCAACGAAGTCGGCCTGACGCCGACCGAGTTCGGTGTCGGCATGCTGATGCAGTCGGGGCTGTTCTTTTCGGGAACGGTGGTGGTACGGCTGCTGATGCGCCGGTTCACGCCGCAGGCGCTGGTACCGGCAGGCCTCGTCTTCATCGGTCTCGCCAGCCTGATCCTCGCCTACAGCATGCACGCGCTGTCGCCGAGCTTCCTTTCGGTCATGCTGCCGATCGGCGTCTATGCCTTCGGCATCGCCTTCGTCATGCCCTACATGATGACGGCGGCGATGGCGCCCTTTCCCGATATCGCCGGCACGGCATCCGCGATGATGGGCTTCGTCCAGATGGGCTCAGGCCTGCTCGGTGGCGCGATCGCCGCTGCGGTGGGGGTCCCGGTGCTGGCACTCGGCACGATCATTCCGAGCTTCGGCCTCGTCTCTATCCTCAGCTATGTCTGGTATCGCCGGACGGTTCGGCTGAAGCCGCTGGCGGCGGCCGTTGACCGCGAGGATCCGCTGCTGGAGGCGGCGGAGTAGCGGAAACAAAAAAGCCTCCGCGAACGGATCGCGGAGGCTTTGTCTTTCAGCGCTTACCGACTTAGCGGTTGCGCGCAGCCAGCGTGCGCAGGCGCAGCGCGTTGAGCTTGATGAAGCCGGCGGCATCCTTTTGGTCGTAGGCGCCCTGGTCGTCCTCGAAGGTGACGAGTTTGTCGGAATAGAGCGACTTGTCGCTTTCGCGGCCGATGGTCATAACGTTGCCCTTGTAGAGCTTCAGCGTCACTTCGCCCTCGACATGCTCCTGGCTCTTGTCGATCGCTGCCTGCAGCATTTCGCGCTCCGGCGAGAACCAGAAGCCGTAGTAGATCAGCTCGGCGTAACGCGGCATCAGCTCGTCCTTGAGGTGTGCGGCACCCCGGTCGAGCGTGATCGATTCGATCGCGCGGTGCGCGGCGAGCAGGATCGTGCCGCCGGGGGTCTCATAGACGCCGCGCGACTTCATGCCGACGAAGCGGTTCTCGACGAGATCGAGACGGCCGATGCCGTTGTCGCGGCCGTACTCGTTAAGCTTGGCAAGCAGAGAGGCGGGCGACAGGCGCACGCCGTTGATCGAGACGGCGTCACCACGCTCGAAGCCGATCTTGATGACGGTCGCCTGGTCCGGAGCGGCTTCCGGCGAGATCGTGCGCATATGCACGTATTCCGGGGCTTCCTGGGCCGGATCTTCGAGAACCTTGCCCTCGGAGGAGGAGTGCAGCAGGTTGGCGTCGACGGAGAACGGCGCCTCGCCCTTCTTGTCCTTGGCAACCGGGATCTGGTGCTTCTCGGCGAATTCGAGCAGGTCGGTGCGGCTTTTGAACGACCAGTCGCGCCAGGGAGCGATGATCTTGATATCCGGGTTCAGAGCATAGGCCGAAAGCTCGAAGCGAACCTGGTCATTGCCCTTGCCGGTGGCGCCATGGGCGATGGCGTCGGCACCGGTCTTCTTGGCGATGTCGATCAGGTGCTTGGAAATCAGCGGGCGTGCGATCGAGGTGCCGAGCAGGTAGACGCCTTCATAGACGGCATTTGCGCGGAACATCGGGAAGACGAAATCCTTGACGAATTCCTCGCGGACGTCCTCGATGTAGATCTCCTTGATGCCGAGCATTTCGGCCTTCTTGCGCGCCGGCTCGAGCTCTTCGCCTTGGCCGAGGTCAGCGGTGAAGGTGACGACTTCCGCGCCGAGTTCGGTCTGCAGCCACTTCAGGATAATCGAGGTGTCGAGACCGCCCGAATAGGCGAGAACGACCTTTTTCACGTCTTTATGCGATGCCATGGTTTCCGTCCGTCTGGTCTTGGGGAGGGCGGCGATGCCGCGTGCAAATCTGCGGCACTTTAGCCAGAACCTGCGGCGATACAAGCGCTAGAACGCGCCATGGCGCGAATCCGCTGGCAAAAGCGAAGGCGTGGCGTTAGAGGGGGCGATCTTGCCCCGAGGTGACTGACGATGGACTTCATTCCTGGCCTGCCGACCCTCGCCACCTTCGCCGCCGCAACGCTGCTTCTGGCGGCGACGCCCGGCCCGGACATGACGCTTTCGATCAGCCGGGCTCTGGCTCAGGGCAAGAAGGCGGCACTCTTCGTGGTGCTCGGCACCAGCTTCGGCATCGTCGTGCATACGCTTCTCGTCGCCTTCGGCATTTCGGCGCTGATCACCGCTTCGCCCACCGCCTTCACCATCCTCAAGACCGGTGGTGCCGCCTATCTTCTGTGGCTTGCGGTGCAGGCGATCCGCTTTGGTTCGAGCATTTCCGTTCAGAAGGTCGAGGTCACGGAGGGCACCGCGCTTGCCAACATTTCGGCCGGCTTCTGGGTGAACCTGCTCAATCCCAAGGTCATCATCTTCTTCATGACCTTCCTGCCGCAGTTCGTCAGCGCCGACGATCCTTCGGTCACCGGCAAGCTTTTGTTCCTCGGCCTGCTGTTCATCCTGATCGGCATGCCGGTCAATATGCTGGTGGTGTTCACCGCCGATTGGCTGGCCTCCTGGCTGCAGCGCAACAGGGGCGTGATGCGAGCGCTCGATTACAGCTTCGCCGGGGTCTTTTCGGTGTTTGCGGTCAAGATCTTCATGACGACGGCGCGGTAAGCGGACAGTTTCGCCCCTCATCTGCCTGCCGGCATCTTCTCCCCGCTTGCGGGGAGAAGAACACGTGCCGCACTGTTCGGCGGAAACGGTGATTGTTGGGGGTGCTTTCAGGCGAAGTGTAAAGCGGTCATAGGTTGCAACCCACGCCATCTGCCGAAAAAGGACTGAGAGACTGCCACTTGTCTCTTCTCCCCGTGGCAACGGGGAGAAGATGCCGGCAGGCAGATGAGGGGCCGGCTGTGACCGCGAGACAGGCAGACCGGATCAGCCGATCAGCAGGGCGTCGTCGTCGAGCGTCTGGCCGCGGATGCGGCGGAACATGGCGATCAGGTCCTCGACCTGCAATTCCTTGCGGCTGTCGCCGGCGACGTCGAGTACGATCTCGCCGCCGTGCAGCATGATGGTGCGGTGGCCGTAATCGAGCGCCTGGCGCATCGAATGGGTGACCATCATCGTCGTCAGCTTGCGCTCCGAGACGATCTTCTGGGTGAGGTTCATCACGAACTCGGCCATGCCCGGGTCGAGCGCTGCGGTGTGCTCATCGAGCAGCAGCACTTCGGAACCCGCGAGCGTCGCCATGACCAGCGAAACCGCCTGGCGCTGGCCGCCGGAGAGCAGATCCATGCGATCGCCCATGCGGTTTTCAAGGCCGAGGTTGAGTTCGGCGATGCGCTCGCGGAAATGCTCGCGGCGCTTGGGGCCGAGCGCGGCAGTCAGGCCGCGCGCCTCGCCGCGCTTGGCGGCAAGTGCCAGGTTCTCCTCGATGGAGAGAGCGCCGCAGCTGCCGGTCAGCGGATCCTGAAAGACACGGGCGACGAGGCCGGCGCGGGCGGCGGTGCCCTTGCGGCTGACATCGGTCTTGCCGATCATCACCTGGCCTTCGCTCGGCAGCACATCGCCGGCGAGCACGCCGAGAAGTGTCGATTTGCCGGCGCCATTGGAGCCGATGACGGTGACGAAGGAGCCTTGTTCGATCGTCAGGCTAACGCCATTCAGCGCCTGCTTCTGCAGCGGCGTACCCTTGCCGAAGACGACCTGGATGTTGTTGACGCTGATCATGCCGCACCTCCACGACGCAGGCGGGGAAGGACGAGGGCGAAGGTGACGAGCGCGGCGGTGACGAAGTTAAGGTCGGAGGCCTGCAGCCCGAGCATGTCGGTCGACAGCGCCAACTGAATGGCGATGCGGTAGAGGATCGAGCCGAGCACGCAGCCGATCAGTGCGATCAGGATGCCGCGCGCGCCGAGCAGCGTCTCGCCGATAATGACGGCGGCAAGGCCGACGACGATGGTTCCGACGCCCGAGGTGACATCGGCGAAACCGTTGGTCTGGGCAAAGAGCGCGCCGCCGAAGGCGACGAGCGCGTTGGAGATCGCCATGCCCAGATAGATCTGGCGGTTGGTGTCGACCCCTTGCGCGCGAGCCATGCGGGCATTGGCGCCGGTGGCGCGCATCGCGAGACCGGCATCGCTCTCAAGGAAGCGCCAGACGATGATGACGGCGATGACGACGAGCACGCCGATGAACAGCGGCCGGACGTAGAAATCACGAAGACCGAGACCGTAGAAGGGCGACAGCATCGTGTCGGCATTGATCAGCGCGACGTTCGGCTTGCCCATGACGCGCAGGTTGACCGAGAACAGCGCGATCATCGTCAGGATCGAGGCGAGCAGGTTGAGGATCTTGAAGCGCACGTTGAGCATCGCCGTTACGATACCGGCGGCAGCCCCCGCGACCATCGCCACGCAGGCGGCAAGCCATGGGTTGACGCCGGCAATGATCAGAACGGCGGTGACGGCGGCGCCCAGCGGAAACGATCCGTCGACGGTCAGGTCGGGGAAATCGAGTACCCGGAATGCAAGAAAGACGCCGACGGCAACAAAGGCGTAGACCAGCCCCAGTTCCACGGCTCCCCAGAAAGCGATTAGACTCAACCCCAGACCCTCTTTTCTACGTGTCGCGCGTGGTTGTCCTTATGCGACGCTCCCGCCTGGCACATGGGGCCATCTGTGGCCGGGCGCATGTGCGGCTTAGAACTTCGGAGCGGCCCCTCAATCCCAAGGATGCAGGCCCCTCATAGCGAACCGCCCCCGTATGGAACGGAGGCGGGCAAAACGCAACAAACTTGAACCTGAAAAGGCAGAAAGCCTTATTCAACGACGCGCGTTGCGCGCTTTACGACACTTTCCGGAAGGGTGACGCCCATTTTCTCGGCGGCCTTCTTGTTGATCACCAGGTCGGAACCGGCGGCGACCTTCACGGCGATGTCGCCGGGGTTTTCGCCCTTGAGGATGCGCACGACGACTTCGCCGGTCTGCTTGCCGACGTCGTAGTAGTTGAAGCCGAGGGCTGCGAGCGAGCCGCGGGCAACCGAATCCGTGTCGGCGGTGAAGAGCGGCAGCTTGGCTTCTTCAGCGACAGCGACGGCGCCTTCCAGCGCGGAGATGATCGTGTTGTCGGTGGGCACGTAGATCGCATCGGCGCGACCGACGAGGGCGCGGGCCGCACCCTGAACTTCAGCCGACTTGGTGGCGGCGGATTCGACGACGGTCAGGCCGGCCTTTTCGGCTTCGGTCTTGAGAACTGCAAGCAGCGAAACGGAGTTGGCTTCACCGGAATTGTAGAGATAGCCGATCGACTTGGCGTTCGGCAGGATTTCCTTGATCAGCGCGACGTGTTCGGCAACCGGCGACATGTCGGAGAGGCCGGTGACGTTGCCGCCGGGCTTGTCCATGTCCTTGACGAGCTGCGCGCCGAGCGGATCGGAAACGGCGGTGAAGACAACCGGAATGTCGCGGGTCGAGGAGACGACGGCCTGGGCCGACGGCGTCGAGATCGGCACGATCACATTCGGTGCCTCGCCGGCGAACTGGCGGGCGATCTGGGCGGCGGTTGCCGGGTTGCCCTGGGCCGACTCGTAGATGAACTTGAGGTTCTCGCCTTCCTTGTAGCCGGCGGCAGCCAGCGCATCCTTCACGCCGTCGCGGGCGGCATCGAGCGCCGGATGCTCGACGATCGCGGTCACGGCGACGGTCACCTCATCGGCACGGGCCGGCAGAGTGAATGCCACCGTGGCGGCAAGGGCGATGAGAAGTGAGCGCATGGGTTGTCCTCCTGAATTGATTTCCCGCTTTCTTAGGAAACCGGGAGAATGAAATCAATCGATAGGAACTGCATCACCCATCAAAGTTCTTCATCGATCCCGGCGAGCCGGGACCGGAAAACCGCCGCGGGGCAGGCGGTTCGTCTCAGTCCTCGCCGTGATTGGCGATCATCATCGCCTCGAAGGCAAGGCGGTCGACCTTGCGCATGCGCTCGGATTCCGACTTCAGCTGGCCGCAGGCGGCGAGAATGTCGCGACCGCGCGGCGTGCGGATCGGAGAGGCATAACCGGCCTGGTTGATGAAGTCAGCAAACTTCTCGATGTGTTCCCAGTCGGAGCACTGGTAGTTGGTGCCAGGCCACGGGTTGAAGGGGATGAGGTTGATCTTCGCCGGTACCCCCTTCAGGAGCTTCACCAGTTGCTTGGCGTCTTCGAGGCTGTCGTTGACATCCTTCAGCATCACATATTCGAAGGTGATGCGGCGGGCGTTCGAGAGACCCGGATAGGCGCGGCAGGCGTCCATCAGTTCCTTCAGGGGGTACTTCTTGTTGATCGGCACCAGCATGTCGCGCAGGTCGTCGCGCACCGCGTGCAGCGAGATCGCCAGCATGACGCCGATCTCTTCGCCGGTGCGGTAGATTTCCGGCACGATGCCGGAGGTCGAGAGCGTGATGCGGCGCTTGGAGAGCGACAGGCCCTCGCCGTCAGACGCGATCAGCAGTGCGGTCTTGACGTGTTCGAAATTGTAGAGCGGCTCGCCCATGCCCATCATCACGATGTTGGTGATCTTGCGGCCCTCGGCCGGCACGATCGCGCCCTGTGGCGTGTCGCGCTCCGGGAAATCGCCGAGCCGGTCGCGGGCAAGCAGCAGCTGCGCCAGGATTTCTTCGGCCGTCAGATTGCGCACCAGCTTCTGCGTGCCCGTGTGACAGAAGGAACAGGTGAGTGTGCAGCCGACCTGGCTCGAAATGCAGAGCGTGCCGCGGCCTTCTTCGGGGATGTAAACGGTCTCGATCTCGACCGGGCGGCCGGCACCGCGTGCCGGGAAGCGCAGCAGCCACTTGCGGGTGCCGTCGCCGGAGATCTGCTCCTCGACGATTTCGGGCCGGGCAATGGTGAAATGCTGCTTCAGCATCTCGCGCATGTCCTTCGACACGTTCGTCATGTGGTCGAAGTCGGAGACGCCGCGCACGTAGAGCCAGTGCCAGAGCTGACTGACGCGCATCTTGACCTGGCGCTCCGGCACGCCCTTTTCGACGAGGGCCTTCGCCATGTCCTCGCGCAGGAGGCCGATCAGCGACGGCTTCTCCGCTTCGGGCGCTGCGCGCACCTGCGGTGCCCTAGCGATCTCCACCCGGTTCAGAATTTCAGTGGCTGCCATGCTCTTGATGTCCTGTCGTACAGCGTGAGGCCGTCCGGAGAGCGGGTCCGGAATTCGTCCTGATGCGCGAATTGAAATCGGTCGAGCCATCGAAAGCGGCCAATCAGGGCGCGGAGGCTCTCAAGTTGGGCCGGGCTTTAGCATTGTTTTGGCCCGGAGTCACGAGGCAGACCCTTTGAATGCAAAAGGCCGGCTTCGCAGCCGGCCCAATGTCTGGTTCTTCGCCATGGCTTTCACGCCTGTTGTGCCGCAAGACCGCTGCACACTGCGTGACATGCCTGGATTACTTGCAGGCTTCGATCTGCTTCAGCGCAGCCGAGATGCCCGAGAGCGAATAGGAGTAGGAGGTGGCCGTGCCCTTGCGCGACTTGGCGTTGACCGACATGGCCTTGCCGGTCTTCATCGCGGCGACGAGCGCCGGTTCTTCCGCCGCGTTTTCCACCCAGGCGGAGTTGCCCTTGGTAAACATCACGAAGGTGCGGCCGTCGATGACGACGTTGACCTTGGAGTTTTCCTGAAGGGGGTAGCCCATCATCGCCTGCGGCTCATAGCTGATGTTCTGGCCCGGGCGCTGGGATACGAGGAAGAAGATGTCGCCGTGGTCGACGCCGGCCGGGCTCTTTTCCTTCGGAACCGAGAGGACGTAGCAGACCTTGCCGCCGCCGGCGTTGTAGGAATAGGCGCCCCAGGCGTTGAACTGCTGGATGCGCGTCGGAGACTGAGCGGCAGCCATGCTGGCGGTTGCCAGAACGAGTGCGATTGCGGTTGCGATCTTTCTTACAAACATGAGGTCCTGCCGCTTTTCTTGCTTTTCGATCACCCGAAACAGGTCAGACGGGCGACGCGTAGTCATGATTTGATTTGTTTTGACTTAATTCAGGTTACCAAACCGTCAACGAAGGCTGAAAACCGCGGGTTTAGCCCCGAAATGGGGCGGTTTGCCCCATCTGCCCCAGCGTCTTTCACCCGATGATTCGCGGTGAGCGAACCAAGGGTCGATGCCGGATGCGCGTCGCCTCGGAATGCTGTTCCAGAAGGTTTCCTGCCCCAAGCCATTACATGGCGCCAGCCGCGCCTAACCGTGCGACCAGCGTCATTTGCAAGTCTATGCCACAAAGATTCGGGCAAGAGTTTGACTTTCGGGCAGGAATGGGGCGCCACAACCTGGCGGCCGGCTTTCAACATCAGCCCTCGGGCGTGTCGGCCAGCGTCTCGTCGGCCTTGGTATAGTGCGTTTCCTTGATCTGTCCGCTGATGGCGGCGAAGGCCGCGGTCAGCACCGCCACGTCGTCGGAGAAACCGACCACTGCCAGCACGTCGGGCAGGAAGTCGAGCGGCAGCACGAAATAAGCGAGCGCTGCGAGCAGAATGCCGCGGGTGCGTGTCGGCGTCTTCGGGTCAATCGCGCAGTAATAGGCGGCGACGAGATCGCGGCTGAACGGGATCTGCCGGGCAGCGCGCCGAAAGGTCGGCCAGAAGCGTCGCTTCACGCGCTTTTCCCGGCGCTCCTGCTCGGATTCTTCGCCTGGCAAGAGAATTTCACCGATCTTGATGTCGTCCATCGTCCCGCTTCCGGCGCTCTAGCATTTTGATTCCAGAGCATCTTATCCGCTTTCCGCTTGAAAGCGGGATGCTCTGGCGTTTCTCAATATGGGGATCGGCCGTGCTATTTCAAATGATCCGGCATCCGGCCGGCCGCCGCCTTGTCCATGCGCGCCGCCAATTTGAAGTCGAGTTCCGTCAGCCCACCGGCATCATGGGTGGTCAGGGTTACGTCGACGCGATTGTAGACGTTGAACCATTCGGGATGATGGTTGAATTTTTCGGCGACGATCGCGCACTCGGTCATGAAACCGAAGGCTTCGACGAAGTTCTTGAAGCGGAACGCCTTCCAGATCGAGTTGCCGTCTTCGGCTCGCACCCAGCCTTCCATCTTGTGCAGGTTTTCGGCAATCGTTGCCTCGTCGAGCTTTTCCGCAGTCATCGTCTCTCTCCCACACATCGACCTGTTCGAAGGCCGAGCTGCTGCGTATAAATGCGCATCAATCTCCAGTCCTGTCGAAATTGAATAGCATGAAACCGGTCAGAGTTCTTTTCGTTTGTCTCGGCAATATCTGCCGGTCGCCGCTGGCCGAGGGTGTGCTGCGCGCATTGGCCGAGCAAAAGGGATTGGCACCAGCGCTGCAGGTGGATTCGGCCGGAACCGGTGCCTGGCACATCGGCGATCCGCCCGACAACCGCTCGATCCAGGCGGCGCGGCGGCGCGGGATCGACATCTCTGCGCTGCGCGGGCGCCAGGTTCGGCCGGACGATTTCCGGGATTTCGACCTGATCCTCGGCATGGACGAAAACAATGTCCGCACGCTCAAGCGCTTGGCGCCCGCCGATGCGGCCGAGAAGGTGCATCTCTTCCTCGACTATGCGTCCGCCCGCAATCAGGATGTCCCGGACCCCTATTACGAAGGGCCAGAAGCCTTCGAGGCGCTCTACCAGATGCTCGAAGCCGGGTGCTCGTCGTTGCTCGAAAGGTTCGGTGACCGCGCCTCGTGAAGCGGGAAGACCTCTTCCGTGAGGTATGGCCCGCCACCGACCGAGTCGCGCGATGACAGAAGCACGAAGCGCGAGACGGTGAAGAGCGAAGTCATGAAATTACCGCGTCCGGAGAGGTACTCGACCACATCCTCGACGCGGCTTGAGCGCAGCCGGGCGAGCGTCACATGCGGCGTGAATTTTCGCGGATCCGGCCCGAGCCCGAGCCGCTGGCAGATGCGCTCGATCTCGGCCTGAAGGGCGTACATTTCCGGGTGGTTGCTGACGCCGGCCCAGACGGAATGCGGCTTCTTCGAGCCGAAAGCGCCGGTGCCGGTCAGCTGCAGTTGGAATTCCGGTCTTTCGATCCGATCGAGCTTGTCGATGATCTCGTCGGCGGTGCGCCAGTCGACGTCACCGATGAAGCGCAAGGTGATGTGGTAGTTCTCCACATCTATCCAGCGAGCTCCGGGAAGTCCTCCGCGCAGCAACGAAAGACTCATTGCTGCATTGCGCGGAATTTCGAGGGCGGTGAATAGTCTCGGCATGGCGAGCTCCCCGAATCTCTTGCAGATGTCTCAGCGAATCACGCATCGAGTCTGCACGCAACTAGTATTTGACACTTACGAATATTAACGTTCCCTTAACTGTGGACGATGTCATCACTCCGTCTTATTCAAGGTTGCCAGAAAGCGTTCGACGATAGGCAGTGCCTTCTCGACCATTACGCCGACGCCGTCGCCATTGGGATGCATGCCGTCTTCGAGCTTGAGCTTCGCCTCGGTCACCACGCCGTCGAGGAAGAACGGGTAGAGTTCCAGCCCATATTTTTCGGCGAGCTCCGGGAAGATCGGGTTGAAGCGGGCGGCATAGTCGGCGCCCATGTTCGGCGGTGCCATCATGCCCGCGAGCAGCACCGGAATGCCACGGTCCTTGAGGCGCGTAATCATCGCCTCGATGTTCTTGCGGGTCTCTTCCGGCGGGATACCGCGCAGCGCATCGTTGGCGCCAAGCTCGAGGATCACGCCCTTTGTGCCATCGGGCACGGACCAGTCGATGCGGGCAAGACCGCCGGATGAGGTGTCGCCGGAAACGCCAGCGTTCGCGATCGTCACGTCCAGGCCCTTTTCCTTCAGCGCCTTTTCGAGCCGAGCGGGGAAGGCGTCCTGCGGCGGGAGCTGATAGCCCGCCATCAGGCTGTCGCCGAACCCCACGAGGCTGATCGTCTCGGCGCGTGCTGCCGATGATAACGCAATTGTCATCGTCAGTGCCAAGAAAACCCGTTGAAATCCTTTTAATGCCATGGGCCTGTTCCTAAATCCCGAATGCCGTTTCTGTTCCCCATTTCGTTCATATAGGGTTGTTTCGCTTGGCCAGCACCATCATCGAACTCAAAAACGCGGATCTGACCCTCGGGGAGGCGGCGGCCTCGGTGCACGTGCTGAAGGGCATGAGCCTCACGATCGATGCCGGCGAGTCCGTCGGCATCGTCGGTCCGTCGGGTTCGGGGAAGTCGACGTTGTTGATGGTGCTTGCCGGGCTCGAGCGGCTGGATAGCGGTGAGATCGTCATCGACGGTACGCCGTTGCATCGGCTTGACGAGGACCGGGTGGCGGACTTCCGCGGGCGCAACATCGGCATCGTCTTTCAGTCCTTCCACCTCATCCCCAACATGACCGCGCTCGAAAACGTCGCGGTGCCGCTCGAACTCGCCAATGTGGCCGGCGCCTTCGAGATCGCGCGCAAGGAACTCGTCGCCGTCGGTCTCGGCGAGCGGCTCAGCCACTATCCCGGCCAGCTTTCCGGCGGCGAACAGCAGCGTGTGGCGATCGCTCGCGCCTTGGCGCCTTCGCCGAAACTGCTGATCGCCGACGAGCCGACCGGCAACCTCGACGCCGACACCGGACGCCAGATCGCCGATCTGCTTTTCGCCGAACAGCGTGACCGCGGCATGACACTCGTGCTCGTGACGCATGATGCGGCACTTGCCGCGCGTTGCGTGCGGCAGGTCCGCGTCCGCTCCGGCGAGATCGTCGCCGGCGGCGAGGCGGGGCCGCTTGCAGTGACGCCGCGCCAGGAGGCGGCCTCGGCATGAGCGGCGCGTCATCGGTTCGGCTGCGGCCGCTGCTTGCCCTTCGCCTGGCACTGCGCGAAATGCGTGGCGGGCTTAGAGGTTTCTACATTTTCCTCGCCTGCATCGCGCTCGGGACCGCGGCGATTGCCGGCGTCAATTCGCTGTCGCAATCGATCACCGCGACGATCGCCACGCAGGGGCAGGAACTGCTCGCCGGCGACATCCGCTTTGAGCTTAACAATCGCGTCGCGACGTCCGACGAGCGGGCCTATCTCGACAGTCTCGGAACCGTCGCGGTTTCCGCCGGCTTGCGCTCGATGGCGCGGTTGCCCGACGGATCCAACCAGGCGCTGGTCGAACTGAAGGCGATCGATGTCGCCTACCCGCTCTACGGCGCGCTGGAAAGCGAGCCGAACCGTCCGCTGCATGAGCTGCTGGCGCGCGATGGCGAGACCTTTGGCGCCGTCGTGGCACCGCTGCTGCTCGACCGTCTTGGCGTGCAGGTGGGAGATGAGATCCTTCTCGGCAACGCCAGGATCCGGATCGCCGGCACGATCGTGCGCGAGCCGGACGCCTTGTCCGACGGCTTCGGCTTTGCTCCCCGCCTGATGGTCTCGGCCGAGGCGCTGGCCGTGAGCGGCCTGGTGCAGACAGGAAGCCTTGTTGAGCATAGCTACAAGGTGAAGGTCGCCGACCCGACGCAGCTCGCGGCCATTCGCACGGATGCCGAGAAGCGCTTTCCGGCGGCCGGCTGGTCGATCCGCACCAGCGCCAACGCCGCGCCGTCGCTGACGGCGAACATCACCCGCTTCTCGCAGTTCCTGACTCTTGTCGGGCTGACGGCGCTGATCGTCGGCGGCGTCGGCGTCGCCAACGCGGTGCGCGCCTATCTCGACCAGAAGCGCAGCGTGATCGCGACCTTCAAATGCCTGGGCGCTCCTGCCTCGCTGGTGGCGATGATCTATCTCGCGCAGATCCTGATGATCGCCTTGATCGGCATCGTGATCGGCCTGTTGCTTGGCATGCTGATCCCCTTCATCGCGGCGCAGTTCCTGGCAGATCTATTGCCGATCTCGACGGAGTTTCATCTCTATCCGGGTGCGCTCGGTCTTGCCGCGCTCTTCGGCGTGCTGACGGCGCTGACCTTCGCCATTCTGCCACTTGGCCGGGCACGGGCCATTCCGGCAACCGCGCTCTTCCGCCAGCAGGGCTTCGACCCCTCCGGCTTTCCGGCATGGCCCTATTTGCTGGGCGCCGTCGCTTGTCTTGCTGCACTTGCGGGGCTTGCGATCTGGACGGCCTACGACCGCTATATTTCGCTGGTGTTCCTGGGCGCGATCGCCTTTGCCTTCATTGTCCTGCGCGTCGTCGCGCTGCTGATCGCCTGGCTTGCGCGCCGCAGCCCGCGGGTCAACTCGCCGGCCCTCAGACTGGCGATCGGCAACATCCACCGCCCCGGCGCCCTCACGTCCTCGGTCGTGTTGTCGCTGGGTCTTGGGCTGGCATTGCTTGTGACGCTGGCTCTGATCGACGGCAATCTGCGCCGCGAGCTTACCGGCAGCATGGCGGAGCGCGCGCCGAACTTCTTCTTCGTCGATATTCAGGGCAACGAGATCGAAGGCTTCCGCTCGGTGCTCAACCGGACGATCCCGAAGGGCAAGGTCATCGAGGTGCCGATGCTGCGCGGCCGGATCATTGCCTTCAACGGTGAGGACGTGAACAGCCGCAACGTGCCGCCCGGCGGCCAATGGGTGCTGCGCGGCGACCGCGGCATCACCTATGCCAAGAACAAGCCGGAGAACTCGACGCTTTCCGCGGGCGCGTGGTGGCCGGCCGACTATAGCGGCGAGCCCTTGGTTTCCTTCTCGGCGGAAGAGGCCGGCGAACTCGGCCTGAAGATCGGCGACACCGTGACCGTCAACGTGCTTGGCCGCAACATCACCGCCAAGATCGCCAATTTCCGCAACGTCGAGTGGGAATCGCTTTCGATCAACTTCGTCATGGTGTTTTCGCCGAACACCTTCGCCGGTGCGCCGCATGCGTGGTTGGCAACCGTCATCGATCCGGCAGCGACGCCGGAAGAGGAGGCGGCGGTGCTGAAGGCCGTCACCAACGCCTATCCGACGATCACAAGCGTGCGGGTGAAGGATGCTCTCGACATCGTGAACGGGCTGCTTGGACAGTTGGCAACCGCCATCCGGGCGGCGGCCGCAGTGGCGCTCGTCGCCTCCGTCCTGGTGCTTGCCGGTGCGCTCGCCGCTGGCAACCGGGCGCGCGTCCACGACGCCGTGGTGCTGAAAACGCTGGGTGCGACGCGCGCGACCCTTATCCGGGCGTTCAGCTACGAATATGCCATTCTCGGCCTCGCAACGGCGGTTTTCGCCCTGTTTGCCGGCGGAGTTGCCGCCTGGTTCGTCGTCAGCCGCATCATGAAGTTGCCGTCAGACTTCCTGCCGGATGTCGCGATCCTGACCGTCGTCGGGGCGCTGGTGATGACCGTCGGCATCGGTCTTGCCGGTACCTGGCGTATTCTCGGGCAGAAGGCGGCGCCGGTCCTGCGGGAGCTTTGAGCGGTGAAGTTAACCGTAAATCCCTGTCGTGCATGCCGGAAACGGCCGGATGCGTTCGAATCCAGGGGCTTCGGGTCTTGTACGCAACGGGTTTCGGCATCATATTTATCCACAGGCATGCTGGAGCTCCGCAGCGGCGCCTGGGCGTGGAAGCCAGCCTTCCAAAGCGAGACTGTTCGCCGCCCGACACCGTAACTTCCACCGGAGCTTAAATGAGGAAACAATGGCTGATCTGAGAAACTACCAAACCCGAATGTCGCCCGCCGGCGCTCAGGCGGGTGCCGTGATCGATGAGGGCCTTCGCGCGTACATGCTGAAGGTCTACAACCTGATGGCCCTGGGCCTGGCGATCACCGGCGTGGCAGCTTACGGAACCTATGCGCTTGCCGCCTCCAATCCGGCATTCGCCCAGCTCATCTACGCTTCGCCCCTGAAGTGGGTCGTGATGCTGGCGCCGCTGGCGATGGTCTTCTTCATGAGCTTCCGCATTAATTCGATGAGCGTCTCCGCAGCACAGACGACGTTCTGGATCTATGCCGCCCTGATGGGCCTGTCTCTGTCGTCGATCTTCCTGGTCTTCACCGGCCAGAGCATCGTGCAGACGTTCTTCGTCACGGCCGCTTCGTTCGGCGCTCTGTCGCTCTACGGCTACACGACCAAGAAGGACCTGTCGGGCTTCGGCACGTTCCTGATCATGGGCCTCTTCGGCCTGATCATCGCGTCGATCGTCAACATCTTCCTTGCTTCGTCGGCCCTCGGCTTCGCGATCTCCGTGATCGGTGTTCTGATCTTCGCTGGCCTCACCGCCTACGACACGCAGAAGATCAAGGAAATGTACTACGAAGCCGATGACAGCACCGTTGCCGGCCGCAAGGCGATCATGGGCGCGCTGACGCTCTACCTCGACTTCATCAACCTGTTCATGTTCCTGCTGCAGTTCATGGGCAACCGGAACAACTAAGCTTGAAACGAATAGCGGAAAAGGCGGCCTCGGCCGCCTTTTTTGTTGCCGGAAATAGTTGATCGCGTCCCGGCCCCCATGGGAGTAAAGGACGACGAAACCTCGAGATGCAGTTTACCGCCATGTCCCTGAGTCTGCGTGACGCCACCTTGGCCGACCTTCCTGCCATCGCAGCGATCTATCGCGAATCCGTACTGAACGGCGTCGCCACCTATGAGATCGAACCTCCTTCCGAAGCGGAGATGCGAAACCGCTTCGAGACGATCATCGGCAACGGCTACCCCTATGTGGTCGCATGCGATGGCAGCGGATCGATCGTCGGCTATGCCTATGCGTCCGCCTTCCGGACGCGCACGGCCTATCGCTTTCTGGTCGAGGATTCGATCTACCTGGCGCCGGAAGCGCGCGGCAAGGGTGCTGGCAAGGCGCTGCTCGTCGAACTCATTCGTCGTTGCACCGAGCTCGGCTTCCGGCAGATGGTTGCGGTGATCGGCGGTGCCCACCCGGCATCGATCGCCGTACACAGTTCGCTCGGCTTCGAGCATCAGGGCACGATGAAAGCGACCGGCTTCAAGCATGGCCGTTGGCTCGACACGGCGATCATGCAGCTCGCGCTTGGCGAGGGCCAGAAGAGCGATCCGCCGGAAGACGTCTATCCAGACACGCTCTATCAGAACTGATCGTCGCCTCGCGGACGCCCGACATGCGCTGATTGCAGTCGGCCGTCCCGGGGCGGGTCAAAGCCCTGCGTCGGAAGAGGTCGCCGCGCATCTCACCGGGACGCCGGTGCGGATCAGGTCTTAAGGCGCGTCGCGATCTTGCAGGTCCGCTCCCAGCGCTTCAAGCTTCTGATATTTCGCAGGTCGTTATTGCAAAACCGCTGCGCAGTTTTGCGCGACCTGCTTCAGGTTTCCACCAGCTTCAGGACCTTGTCGAACACCTTGAGCACCTGGGCGAGCTCGTGGCCGCGTTTCAGGATCGTGCCGTGAATGTTCAGCACGCTATAGGCGCCCTGTTTCGTCGACAGCTTCGGGTTCTTCTCGATCCGGTAGAGCGGCATTTCTCCCGAACGCTTGAACACCGAGAAGACCGCGCGGTCCTTCAGGTGGTCGATGGCGTAGTCCCGCCATTCGCCTTCGCCGACCATTCGACCGTAGACCCAAAGGATCTGGTCCAACTCGCGGCGATGGAAAGTGATGGGGGGAGGGTTCTTGGCGTTCTTGTATTCGTGAAGATGGACGACCACTTCGGAAGTGGTCTCGCGCTGATGGCGCGCCTCGCCTTGCGGCAAATCCGGCTCATCGGTCATCGGCAATCCGGCCTTCTGTTGTGACAGAACGATAACAGTGTGCCTGACGTGAGCCGAAAAGCAAGCCGGAAGCCGTTGGACGAAGAGGGCATTTCTTACCTCTGCCCCATTTCAGTCAAATCGCCGCCCCAATTCACCGCAAAACTCGCGAGCGCTGACGGACAGAGTCGTTGCCACCGTATGTCCGGTCAGGTCGTCATGCTGCGGGAGTTCACCGAACGCAGCCATGGCCGGTTCGGTCCGGTAACTTCGAACCCTCAGCCCCAGCCCCTCGATGCTGCCGGGCCGAACCACCCCCTTGCGCCGCGCCCGCTTACAACTTGCCTTGCGGGCCGGCGAGCACCGCCGTGGCGCCGATGATCGCGCCCGGCGTTTCCTTGTCCTTCATCGATTGCAAGAGAACGGCACAGCCACTGTTGCCGGGGCGCTCGGTCAGAACTGTTGCGGGAAGGGTGAAGGTTGCCGGCTTTCCGTCCCACATGCCGATCGTCTGAATGTCGCGCACGGCATGCCAGTAGGGGATTTCCTTGCCGCTGTTCTCCCCCTTCTCCATCTTCACCACTTTCGCGCGGTCGAAATAGACGACGACGACGTTCGCCTTGCCGATGCCGCTACCGACGTTGATCTGGATTTCTTCGCCCTGGATCTTCGCCTCGACGGGAACGGCAAGCCCCTTGCCTTCGGCCTTCATTGTCTCCAGCCGCGTTTTGATCGCCTGAAGATTGCCGCCGTTGACATGGTCGCGCCCGTTCAGGATCGCCTGGGGCGTATAGACGCCATTGCGACCGAGCATCCGGGCATAGGCATATTGCCGTTCGGTATTTTCCTTGGAGGCCAGTGTGTCGGCCCAACCGAGATAGTTCCAGTAGTCGACATGGTAGGCGAGCGCCACGACATCACCGCCATCGACAAGCGCCTTCAGCGCCGCATCGGCCGGCGGGCAGGAGGAACAGCCCTGGCTGGTGAACAGTTCCACGACGCCTTTGATCACCTGTCCGTCCTGTGCCCCGGCCGGTGCACCAGCGGCTGCGAACAGCCCGAAAGCCAGTGCAAAAGGGCGAATGAAAGAACGGTCTGCGGATGTCATGGCGTCACTTCGTTGGGGGCCGTCGGCCTACTCCTTATGGGGGAGTTCATTACATACGCCGGCCACGCATCAACGGGAAGTCACGTTGGAGTGAGGTGGCGGGTGAGCACAGGCTTGTGTTGGGACGTTTTGGGATTTGACAACCAAAGAAAGAGCCGGGTCGCCTCTCGGCGTCCCGGCTCCAATGCTTCGCGATGGTCTGGCGATCAGGCGGCGAGGTCGCGCAGAACCGTCTGCAGGATGCCGCCGTTGTTGACGTAGGTCACTTCGTCCAGCGTATCGATCCGGCAGATCAGCGGAATTTCCTTCGCGCTGCCGTCGCCATAGGTGACCTTGGCAACGCGCTTTTCGCGAGGCTGGACATTGGCGAGGTTGTCGATGGTGACGATTTCATCGCCCTTGAGGCCCAGCGATTCCCAGGTCGTGCCTTCTTCGAAGACGAAGGGGATGACGCCCATGCCGACCAGGTTCGAGCGGTGGATACGCTCGAACGACTGCGCGATGACGGCCTTGACGCCGAGCAGATTGGTGCCCTTCGCAGCCCAGTCGCGCGACGAACCGTTGCCGTATTCGACGCCGGCGAAGATGACGAGCGGAACGCCCTCTTCCTTGTATTGCATGGCGGCGTCGTAGATCGACATCTCTTCCTTCGACGGATAGTGGATGGTGTAGCCACCTTCCTTGCCGTTCGGGCCGAGCATGTGGTTGCGGATGCGGATGTTGGCAAACGTGCCGCGCATCATCACCTCATGGTTGCCGCGACGCGTACCGTACTGGTTGAAGTCGGCAACGCCGACGCCATGACCGATGAGGTAGGCACCAGCCGGCGAGGCAGCCTTGATCGAACCGGCCGGCGAGATGTGGTCGGTGGTGATCTTGTCGCCGAATAGGCCGAGGACGCGCGCGCCCTTGATGTCGGAGATGCCCGAGCCGGACTTGCCCATGCCGACGAAGTAGGGTGGGTTCTGCACGTAGGTCGAGCCATCGTCCCAGGCGTAGGTCTGGCCCGGAGGAACCTGAACGGCCTGCCAGTTTTCGTCGCCCTTGAAGACGTCCGCGTACTTGGTCGCGTAGAGTTCGCGGGTGACGTACTTGAAGATGAACTCCTGGATTTCCTTGGAGGTCGGCCAGATGTCCTTGAGGAAGACCGGGTTGCCGTCCTTGTCTTCGCCGAGCGGTTCGTTGGTCAGGTCCTTCTGGACCGTACCGGCGAGTGCATAGGCGACGACGAGCGGCGGCGAGGCGAGGTAGTTTGCCTGGACGTCCGGCGAGATACGGCCTTCGAAGTTGCGGTTGCCGGAGAGAACGCCGGCGGCGATCAGGCCCTTGTCGTTGATCGTCTTCGAGATCGGCGCCGGCAGCGGACCGGAGTTGCCGATGCAGGTGGTGCAGCCAAAGCCGACGAGGTTGAAGCCGAGCGCGTCGAGGTCCTTCTGCAGGCCGGACTTGGCCAGGTACTCACCGACGACCTGCGATCCCGGTGCGAGCGAGGTCTTGACCCAGGGCTTGGACTTCAGGCCCTTGGCAACGGCGTTGCGGGCGAGCAGGCCGGCGGCGATCAGAACCGACGGGTTGGAGGTGTTGGTGCACGACGTGATCGCAGCGATGGCAACGTCGCCATGGCCGAGATCGAAATCGGTGCCTTCTACGGCGTAGCGGTTCGAAAGCTGGCCCGGCTTCTTGTAGTCGCCTTCGAGCGCGGTTGCGAAGCCCGACGCGATGCTTTCGAGCGGGATGCGGCCTTCTGGACGCTTCGGACCAGCCATAGCGGGAACGACGTCGCCGAGGTCGAGTTCCAGCGTGTCGGTAAAGACAAGCTCCGAGCCGTCACCGTCGCGCCACATGCCTTGCGCCCTGGAATAGGCTTCGACGAGCGAAATGCGCTGCTCTTCGCGGCCGGACATGGTGAGGTAGTTGATGGTCTCGCTGTCGACCGGGAAGAAGCCGCAGGTGGCGCCGTATTCCGGACCCATGTTGCCGATGGTCGCACGGTCAGCGAGCGTCATGTTGTCGAGGCCCGGGCCGAAGAATTCGACGAACTTCGAAACGACGCCCTTCTTGCGCAGCATCTGAACGACCATGAGCACGAGGTCGGTCGCGGTGACGCCCTCTTTCAGCTTGCCCGTCAGCTTGAAGCCGATGACTTCAGGCAGAAGCATGGAGACCGGCTGGCCGAGCATCGCGGCTTCAGCTTCGATACCGCCAACGCCCCAGCCGAGAACGCCAAGGCCGTTGATCATGGTGGTGTGGCTGTCGGTGCCGACGCAGGTATCCGGGTAGGCGGTGATTTCGCCATCTTCTTCACGGGTCCAGACGGTCTGGCCCAGATACTCCAGATTGACCTGGTGACAGATGCCGGTGCCGGGCGGGACGACGCGGAAGTTCTTGAACGCCTGCTGGCCCCACTTCAGGAAGCGGTAGCGCTCGCCGTTGCGCTGGTATTCGAGCTCGACGTTGCGGGCAAAGGCGTTCGGCGTGCCGAATTCGTCGACGATGACGGAGTGGTCGATGACGAGGTCGACGGGAACGAGCGGGTTGATCTTTTCCGGGTCGCCGCCGAGCGAGACCATGGCGTCGCGCATTGCAGCGAGGTCGACCACGGCGGGAACGCCGGTGAAGTCCTGCATCAGCACGCGGGCCGGGCGGTAGGCGATTTCGTTTTCAGCCGTGCCCTTGTCGTTGAGCCAGGCGGCAACGTTCTCGATGTCCTTCTTGGTGACGGAGCGGCCGTCTTCATTGCGCAGCAGGTTCTCGAGCAGAACCTTCATCGAGTAGGGCAGCTTGGAAACGCCGGCGAGACCGTTCGCCTCCGCCTTCGGCAGGCTGTAATAGACGTAGTCCACACCGTTGACGGTGAGCGTGGAGCGACAATTGAAGCTGTCTAGGGATTTGGACACTGGATAATACCCCGTTCCGTCTGATCGCCAAAAACTGACGTACGAACGCCCGAGCGCAATGAAGCGCGAATTGGGATGCGGGTGCGGCCATTTCCGCTGTCCGTACGTGGAAATTCATTCCATGTTCGGCGCTAGGATGAAATTCACGCCGACCGCTGGCGTGTTGGCCGCCTTATAGATAATTTCTCCAAAACGTGCCAGAGCAACGAAGGTCCAATTGGAACTTTTTTTGCTCTGCGGAAGACACGCGAAGGGAAGTCTAATATTCATGCGCCTGCTGGCTGAAGGTTTGAGTGCGAAGCGCGGCGAGGATCTGATTTTTAACGATATTTCCTTTGCGCTCGATACCGGTGAGGCCCTTGTGGTGACGGGTCCGAACGGCTCGGGAAAGTCGACTTTGCTGCGGGTTCTGGCCGGGTTGCTGAGCCCCGAAAGCGGACATTTGAAACTTGAGAACGCCCCCCCAGAAATAGCTCACCCATCGGAGCTCAGCCACTATCTCGGGCATCGCAACGCGATGAAGCGCGAATTGACCGTCGCAGAAAATCTTTCCTTCTGGCAGCGTTTCATGGGCGATTCGCCCGGCGGCGTCGGAATCGCTCTTACCGAGGCGGTCGAAGCGGTCGGCCTGCCTGATATCGCGCATCTGCCCTTCGGATATCTCTCGGCCGGCCAGCAGCGCCGCATGGCGATGGCGAAGCTGCTCGTCGCCCATCGTCCGATCTGGATTCTCGACGAGCCGACCGCGGCACTCGACGCCGGCGCCGATCGGCTGTTTGCCGACCTGGTAAAGGCGCATCTCGGGAAGGGCGGCATCGTGATCGCAGCGACGCATCAACCGCTGGGGCTCGATCAAACGAGGGAATTGCACATGAAGGGCTTCGAGCATTTCGCGGGAGGGCTCTGGCATGATGCGTAAAAGCGCGTCCGTGCTCGCTGCCGGGAGAGTGCCGGCATGATCGCGCTCTTCTTCCGCGATCTGAAGCTGTCGATACGCGCCGGCGGCGGCGCGATGATCGGCGTGCTCTTCTTCATGACCGTGGTCGCGGTCATTCCCTTCGGCGTCGGCCCGGATCTGAACCTGCTTTCGCGCATCGGCCCGGCGATCCTGTGGATCGGCGCGCTGCTCGCCTCGCTACTCGGTCTCGACCGCCTGTTCCAGGCGGAGCGGGACGACGGTTCGCTCGACCTGATGCTGATGCAGGAGACGCCGCTGCTTTTCACCGTCTTCGTCAAATGCGCGGCCCATTGGGCAGCGACCGGCCTGCCGCTGGTGATCGCCTCGCCCTTGCTCGGTCTCTTCATGAACATGAGCGAGATCGCGATCGGCGCCACCATGCTGACGCTTCTGATCGGCACGCCGGCGATCACCTTCATCGGTGCGGTCGGCGCTGCCGTCGCCGTGTCGTTGCCACGGGGCGGGCTGCTGGTGTCGATCCTGGTGCTGCCGCTTGCGATCCCGGTGCTGATCTTCGGCGTCAGCGCCGTCTATGCGGCGATCGAGGACCCGGCGCCGTTCCTGCCGCCCCTGATGATCCTCGCGGCGATCACCCTGTTCTTTGCCGTCATCGGGCCGGTTGCCGCCGCCGCAGCACTTCGGCACGCGTCCGATTGACGCAATGAGAGCGGAACGGCTGAAACAGTTTGCGGTTTTCCGTCGCAGCCGTCGCTAAGTCCTTCAGATCGATCACGTTTATGATTGGCGGCCCAAACTGATCGTGATCGGTCGATTGACGCGGATCAATTGCAGCAGGGGGACTTAAGCGTTAAAGAGCCATCATGAGCGAAAACAGCCTGGCCATCCGCAAATTCAGCGACCTCGCCAACCCGACACGGTTCCTGGCGCTGGCCGACCGTCTGCTGCCGTGGCTTGCCGGCCTGACCGCGCTGTTCTTCGCCGTCGGCCTCTGGCTGTCCTTCGCCACAGAAGGCGACTACCAGCAGGGCGAGACGGTGCGCATCATGTATGTGCACGTGCCCGCTGCCTGGCTGTCGATGATGTGTTATTCGGTGATGGCGCTGGCAGCGCTTGGCACGCTCGTTTGGCGCCATCCGCTGGCAGATGTTTCTTCGCGCGCGGCCGCGCCGATTGGCGCCTGTTTCACTTTCCTGGCGCTCGTCACCGGCTCGCTTTGGGGCAAGCCGATGTGGGGCACCTGGTGGGTCTGGGACGCGCGGCTGACGTCGGTCTTTGTGCTGTTCCTCATGTATCTGGGACTGATGGCGCTCAACCGCGCGATCGACGACCCCGCACGGTCTTCCAAGGTTTCCGCAGTGCTGGTGCTGGTCGGTTTCGTCAATATCCCGATCATCAAGTTCTCGGTCGAATGGTGGAACACGCTGCATCAACCGGCGAGCGTCATGCGGCTCGACGGGCCGACGATCGATCCCGAGTTCCTGTGGCCGCTGATCGTGATGGCGGTTGCCTTCACGCTTCTGTTCTTCACGCTGCACATCGCCGCCATGCGCAACGAAATCCTGCGCCGGCGGGTCACTGCGCTGCGCCGTCTGGCGGCGCGCAGCGCTGGCCGGGGAGCGCGCACGAAATGATGAGCCACGCCGCTTACGTCTTCACGAGTTATGGAATAGCGACGCTGACCGTCCTCGGCCTGATCGGCTGGGTGGTTCTGGATGGGCGCGCGCGCCGGCGCGAACTTGCCGAGCTCGAAGCATCCGGCATCCGCAGGCGCTCGGCCGAACCGGCGTCGGGAGAGACACGATGACCAGCACTCCTGCGCCCGGCAGCGACGAGCGCAAACCGGGGCCGATGCGTTTCGTGCTCGCGGCACTGCCGCTCATCATTTTCGCCGGGCTTGCGGCGATCTTCTGGAGCCAACTCAATTCCGGCAAGGACGTGAGCGAGATCCCGTCCGCACTGATCGGCACGAAGGCGCCGAAACTCGACCTTCCTGCACTCGAAGGGGCGACCCGCGATGGCCAGCCGATGCCGGCGCTGACCGACGTGGCGATCAAAGGCAAGCTGACGCTCGTCAACGTCTGGGCCTCCTGGTGCGTGCCCTGCCGTCAGGAGCATCCCTTCATTCTGGAACTGTCGAAGGACCCGCGGCTCACCGTCGTCGGCATCAATTACAAGGACCAGAACGAAAACGCGCTGCGTTTCCTCGGCGAGCTCGGCAATCCATTTTCCGCCGTCGGCGTCGATCCCCGCGGCAAGGCGGCGATCGATTGGGGTGTCTACGGTATTCCGGAATCCTATCTGGTCGGCGCCGATGGCACGATCCTCTACAAGCGTGTCGGCCCGTTCGACGAGAACAGCGTCAAGAATGGACTGCTGCCGGCCATCGAGAAGGCTACCGCCGGCTCGTGAGTGGTTCGGGCCATTTCGAGAGCAGTTGGGGCTGTAAAACCTGACCGAGAACCGGGGCAGTTTTTCGCCGGGGGCTACTTCACCCACCTCATCCCTGTGCTTGTCACAGGGATCCAGCCACGGTGCGTCTGCACCGTGAATGACATCCCGACCAGAAGCAGCCACAGCTCGCCTAGCGGCACATTTCTGAAAAGTTCGCTTCCGGCCGGAACTTTCCAGTCGGAACAGAGCTCCCCAGCGCCGCGGACGCGGCGCTGCTGGATCCCTGTGACAAGCACAGGGATGAGGGAGGCTGAGGGAACGGTTCGCTTCCGATAGATATCTGGATGTGAAAGGTTGGCCTATACGCCGAGCCCGACTAAATCCCCGCCTGCCAATCCCTGACGGCATCGAGCGGCCAGACCAGCATCAGCACGTTCAAAGTGAGGTTGTCGCGGATCAGCCAACCAGTGAAAAGCTCGAAGACGATGGCGATCGTGACCGTCAGCCAGACGGGCATGCGGGCCGCGAACATAAAGCCCGCGACCATCGCCAGGGTGTCCATGGTCGAATTCAGGATGCTGTCGCCGAAATAGTCGAGCGAGATCGTCGCCGATCGGTAGCGGTTGATCACCATGGGGGTGTTTTCGGCGATTTCCCAGGCGGATTCGATCGCCATCGCCAGGAAGAGCTTTGCCGTCAGCGGCTTGCGGCGCAAAAGCAGGTGGCCGAGGCCGTAGAACAGGAAGCCGTGGATGATGTGGGAGGGTGTGTACCAGTCGGCGATGTGCTGCGAGTTGCCGCTGGATTTGACGACGGGTTCGAAGAGTTTGACGTAGCCGCAGTCGCAGATCCAGATGCGACCCATCAGATGCTGGGTGACGATCTGTATCAGCAGAACCGCGAAACAGGCGGCGAGCCAGAGGAGTGCGTGCCGGTTGCGGCTGTCATTCTCCTCAAGCGCGGTGCTCACTCGGCGTTCTCCTGGTCAAGCGAATGTTTCATGATCAAGGGCATCTGGGCGAGCGTGAAGAGGATGGTGATCGGCATCGTGCCCCAGACCTTGAAGGCGACCCAGAAATCGGTCGAGAACGAACGCCAGACCACTTCGTTGAGCACGGCCAGGAACACAAAGAACACACCCCAGCGCAGCGTGAGCTTGCGCCAGCCGTCCTCGTCGAGCTTGAAGGCGGAGTGAAAGACGTAGCCGAGCAGCGACTTACCGAAGAGAAGACCGCCGAGCAGGATCGCGCCGAACAGCGTGTTGACGATCGTCGGCTTCATCTTGATGAAGGTGTCGTTCTGCAGCCACAGCGTCAGCGCACCGAAGACGAAGACGACGATGCCTGAGATCAGCGGCATCATCGGCAGGGTGCGGGTCAGCATCCAGGAGACGGCGAGCGCGATCGCGGTCGCGGCCATGAACAGGCCGGTGGCGATGAAGATCGGACCGCCGAGCTCGGCGAGCGCCGGGAAATGCCCGGCCAGCCATTCGCCGCGCGAATTGGCGAAGAAGAAGACCATCAGCGGTCCAAGCTCCAGCACCATCTTGAGCAAGGGGCTGACTTCCTTCTGCGGCTTGGTAGCCTCGATCGACGACATTTCCGGGTCCTGTTTCTGCATGTGCCTGCTGCTCATAACACCAGCTTTGCGGCAAAACCATATCAAGGCAACGGCCCCGCGCAAATGCGCGGGCGCAGAACGGCCTCGTCAGGCGGCAACGCCGGCGATCGCTTCGGCGAAATCCTTGGCCTCGAAAGGCTCCAGATCGTCGATGCCTTCACCGACGCCGATAAAATAGACTGGCAGCTTGTGCTTGGCGGAGATGGCAACGAGGATGCCGCCGCGCGCCGTGCCGTCGAGCTTGGTCATGATCAGACCGCTGACGCCGGCGATATTGCGGAAGATCTCCACCTGCTGCAGCGCGTTCTGTCCGGTCGTGGCATCGAGCGTTTGGAGCACCGTGTGCGGTGCATCCGGATCGAGCTTGCCGAGCACGCGCACGATCTTCTCAAGTTCGGCCATCAGCTCCGCCTTGTTCTGCAGGCGGCCGGCGGTGTCGATGATCAGCACGTCGGACTTCTTCTCGCGCGCCTGCTGGAACGCTTCATAGGCGAGACCGGCGGCATCGGCGCCGAGCTTGGAGGAAACGATGTCGGACTTGGTGCGCTCCGCCCAGATCTTCAGCTGCTCGATCGCCGCGGCGCGGAAGGTGTCGCCGGCGGCAAGCATGACCTTGAGGCCTGCGCCCGAAAGCTTGGCGGCGAGCTTGCCGATCGTCGTGGTCTTGCCGGTGCCGTTGACGCCGACTACCAGAATGACATGCGGCTTGTGGCTGAGGTCGAGCTCCAGCGGCTTGGCGACGGGAGCGAGCACCTTGGTGATCTCGCCGGCCATGATGCGCGAGACGTCCTCGCCGGAGACATCCTTGCCATAGCGCTCGGAGGCGAGCGTGTCGGTGATGCGCATCGCGGTTTCGACGCCGAGGTCGGCCTGGATCAGCAGGTCTTCAAGGTCCTGCAGCGTTGCTTCATCGAGCTTGCGCTTGGTGAAGAGACTGGCGATCTGGCCGGTCAGTTGCGACGAGGTGCGGGCAAGGCCGCGGCGCAGGCGCTGGTACCAGGTGAGCTTTTCCTTCGGCGCGGCGAGGGGCTCGTCCTTGGGCTTGTTGTCGGTGGTCGCGAAGCCCTTGGGAAGGGCAGGGGCTGCGGCGGCTACCTCTGCTTCGCCGGCCTCGGTCGGCGCGACTTCGGCCACTGCTTCTGCAGCGTCGCTCTCTGTGGTTTCGAAGCTTTTGGGGAGGGCTGCGGCTTCACCCCTCTCTGCCCTGCCGGGCATCTCCCCCACAGGGGGGGAGATTGCGCTGGGCTCGCCCACGGCGTCAGCTACGGGCGTTTCGGCTGTCGTGATGTCGCGTAGTTCCGCTTCGGCATCGTCCGCAGTTGGCAACGCTTCTGCGGTGCCCTCGATGGTCCCGGCCACGTGGGAGGTTACGACGATCTCAATGGAATCCGCTGGGGAATCCGCTGGCTTCTCGTCGGCAACAGCTTCCGCGGTCTCGGTGGTTAGAGACGCATCGTCGATGGCTGCCTTGGTCTCCGTCTGATCTCCCTCCTTTTGGGGGAGATGTCCCGAAGGGACAGAAGGGGGTATCGCAACGCTGTCCTCAAACGGTGTGGCCCCGGCCTCGTCACGCGTCAGCTCTTCGGCATCGTCGGAAGCCGGACCGCCCGCAGTCTCGATCTCGGCTTCGAGCACCGGATCGTCCTCGGAGAGCGGCAGCGTCTCGATATCGACAGGCGGCTCGAAGGCGGCGTCCGGGGTCTCTTCGGCAATTTCAGCCGCGGCGACAGGCGCAGACGGTTCCACCGCCTCGACACTTGGCTCCACCTCTGGCGAAGAGACAATCGTCTCCTCGGGCACACCTTCCGGCGGCTTCGTTTCCTCCACCGCGCCCTTGCCGAAGGTGAAGATCCTCTTGATGAAACCCATTGCCATTCAGGAATTCCGCATAAATCAGGCCGCAGCCATCTGTTTTACCTGCATCGTCAGATGCTTGCCATTGTGGCCGGTGATTAAGACCGGGACAAGCGCGCGGGCCTTCAGGCCGGCGGCATCGACGAGCGTGAAGTTTTGTGTGTGGGCGAGCCCGTTGTTTTCGACCAGGATCGTCTGCTCGCTGCCGACCATGCCTGCGAGGTGGCGGGCGTAGAGCGTTGCGCCAACCGCGCGCAGACGCGCGGCGCGATCCTTGACGAGCGCCCGATCGAGCTGTGGCATACGTGCTGCCGGCGTTCCAGGACGCGGGCTATAGGGAAAGACGTGCAGATGGGCGATGCCGCAATCCTCGGCGAGCTTCGTCGCATTCTCAAACATCTCCTCGGTCTCCGTCGGGAAACCGGCGATCATGTCGGCGCCAAGACTGATCTCGGGCCGCAGCCGGCGGACTTCATCCGTAAAGGCGCGGGCGTCGGCGCTTGAGTGGCGGCGTTTCATGCGCTTCAGGATCAGGTCGTCGCCATGCTGCAGCGACAGGTGCAGATGCGGCATGAAGCGCGCCTCGTCGGCGATCAGGTCGAAGAGATGTTTGTCGGCCTCGATGCCGTCGATCGAGGAAAGGCGCAGGCGGAGGATCTCCGGCACCTGCTTCAAAAGCGTCTTGGCAAGCAGGCCGAGCGTCGGGGCACCCGGTAGGTCGGCGCCGTAGCTGGTCGCGTCGACGCCGGTGAGCACGATCTCGCAGTAGCCTGTTTCAACGAGCTTGCGCGCCTGGTCGACCACTGCACCCATCGGCACGGAGCGGGAATTGCCGCGGCCATAGGGGATGATGCAGAAGGTGCAGCGATGATCGCAGCCGTTCTGGACCTGGATGAAGGCGCGCACGTGGCCGTCGATATGCTTGACCATCTGCGGTGCCGTCGCACGCACGCTCATGATATCGTTGACGCGCAGTTTCTCTTCCGCCGAAACGCCGAAATCGGGCAGCGAACGATAGGATGCGCTTTTCAGCTTCTCCTCGTTGCCGAGCACGGCGTCGACCTCAGCCATTTCGGCAAAGGTCTGCTTTTCCGTCTGCGCGGCGCAGCCGGTGACGATGATACGGGCATGCGGATTGTCGCGGCGGGCACGGCGGATCGCCTGGCGCGCCTGGCGCACGGCCTCGCCGGTGACGGCGCAGGTGTTGACGAGGATGGCGTTGTTCAGCCCCGCCTTCTCGGCTTCGGCCCGCATCACTTCGGATTCGTAGGTATTGAGACGGCAGCCGAAGGTTATGACCTCGACGCCGCTCAAAGCGCCCGCGCTCCGCTGCCCGCGCTCTCCGCCTCGTCGCGCTGCCAGGTGCCGGTGGTCGGGTTCAGCGTGCCGGACCATTCCCATTCGGCCGGGCCGGTCATGATCACGTGATCGTCGCGCTCGCGCCATTCGATCGTCAGCGGCCCGCCGGGCACGTTGACGATGACATTGCGGTCGGTGCGTTCGGTACGGGCGGCGCTGACGGCGGCGGCACAGGCGGCCGAGCCGCAGGCAAGCGTCAGCCCGGCGCCGCGCTCCCAGGTCCGAAGATCCAGTTCGCCGCGCGAAAGGACACGGGCAATCGAGATGTTGGCGCGCTCGGGGAAGATCGGATGGTTTTCGAGCAACGGGCCGAAGCGCTCGAGATCGTAGGACCAGACGTCGTTGTCGACCCAAAAGATCGCGTGCGGATTACCCATCGAGGCGACCGACGGCGAATGCAGCACGGGATTGTCGATCGGGCCGATCTGCAGCTCGATGCGGCGCGTGTCGTGGAATTCCTCGGAAAGCGGGATTTCGTTCCAGGCAAAGCGCGGGGTTCCCATGTCGACGGATATGGTGCCGTCGTCGTGTTCCTTGGCTTCGAGCAGGCCGGCGACCGTATGAAAGAGGAAGGCCTTCTTGCCGGTTTCGGCGGCGAGCGCCTGGACGACGCAGCGCGTGCCGTTGCCACAGGCCTGGGCCATGGAGCCATCGGAATTGACGATGTCGATCCAGGCATCGGTGCCGGTGGCCTTCGGGTCGTGGATCGCCATGATCTGGTCGAAGGCAGTTGCTGCGTCGGCATTGAGCGCGATCGCGGCTGCCGGCGTCACCCGATCTTTCCGACCGCGCATGTCGACGACGAGGATCTTGTTTCCAAGCCCGTTCATTCTGGCGAATTGCACGTTGTCGGTCATGTAGCGATGGTCCAAACCGGCCCGCGTCAAGCAGGGCACCCTTCATTCGGGCTGTATATGGCGGAAAAGCCCGGAAATTACCAGTGCCGCCTTCATTCCGCGGCGGATGCAGCGGCAGGCACGTCGAAGACCTCGCCGGGGCGCAGCGGCCGGAAGCGGGCGCGGGCGATACCGGCCGCATCAAGCGCCCGTTCCAGCGCCAGCCGCGGCTCGTCGACGCCCTCGTCGGTCAGGCGGAACGTGCCCCAGTGGTGGCCGGCGACATGGGTGGCGGCGCAATCGATCATCCCGCGCACTGCCTCTTCCGGATTCTGGTGCTGGTCCTGCATAAACCAGCGCGGTTCGTAGGAACCGAACGGCAGGTTGGCGAGGCGGAACGGCCCGTGTTTTTCGCGGGCGGCCCGATAATTTATGCCGTCGTGAAAGCCGGTGTCGCCGACATGGTAGATCTTGCCTGCCGGAGTCTCCAGAACGAAGGCGGCCCAGAGCGCCATGCGGCGGTCGCGCGAGCCGCGGGCCGACCAGTGATGGCAGGGCTCCGCATGGATCACGATGTCATCACCGCAATCGACCCGGTCGTTCCAGTCGACCACGGTTATCTCGGCATCGGGAACGGCGTGGCGGATGATCGTGTCGTTACCGAGCGGGGTGATGATCCGGGGCGCGTGCTCCTCCTGCAGTGCGGCCAGCGTTTCGACATCGAGATGGTCGTAGTGGTTGTGGGTGACGAGCACGATGTCGATCGGCGGCAGATCGTCGAGCTCGATGCCGGGGGCGTTGTAGCGCTGCGGTCCGGCAAAGGCGAAAGGGCTGGCGCGACGCGCCCAGACGGGGTCGGTGAGAATGTTCACGCCGTGCACCTGGACGAGCAACGTCGCGTGGCCGACCATCGTCACGCGCAGGCGTTCGCCTTCGACGCTGAGTTCGGGTTTCACTTGCTCGAACGGACTTGGATTGTGCGCCGGCCAGCGTGCCTTGCCACCAGCGAACTGCCAGCGCAGCAAATCAGCCATGCCCTTGGGCGGCCTGCCGCCGGGATTGAAGAAGCGCGTCCCGTCGAAATGGTCGGAGACGGGGCCTCGATAGTATGGGTTCTGCGATTTCTTCATCCCGAGCCTTTCGGCATGTCTGTGATTGCATGAGATGGTGCGCCGGCGCATCCGATGGAAGATCGGGCTTTAACAAATTCTTGAAAACAGCAACTGGATTGCTATCGTGCTTTGATGCTCGTTCGATTCGACCCGCATGAACGCCTCTACAAGACCCTTCGGCTGGTCCGCTCCGTCCATCTCAATATGCAACGAGCGTCGGAGCATATGCTCGATGGCGCAGGTATATCCGTGGCGGAGCGCGCGGTTCTCGAACTTTTTTACGAAGTGCAGCTGACTGTGCCGGACGCGGCGCGACGCCTGTCGATGAAACGGCAGTTCGTGCTGCGCATCGTCACCGGGCTGATGGACAAGCAATTGCTGGAACGGCAGCCGAATCCGGAGCACCGACGCGCCTATCTTTGCGTCCCGACTGCCGCCGGACGCGATCTGTTCGAGGAAATCCATCGCCGCGAAGTCGAGATGCTGCACGCCTTGCTCGGCGATATCAATCAGACCGAAGTGGTGGCTACGCTCCGGGTGATGACGCGGGTGGCGACGGCCTTTGAGCAGCTGGCGGGCGAACTGGATGCAGCCGTCGAGGGCGAGGCGGTCTGAGCCAAAACGCCGTCATTGCCCTGCCGTCCTTGACTTTTGCCGCGCTTTCCTGTTTATCCGCCGCAATTCCTTCGCAAGCTCAAGTCTTCGAAGCCGCCGACCGGGTCCCGTAAAGGTGTAAAGAGAACCCGGAGGTCAACATCCGACAGCGCGTTGCGCCCTCGGGTGGTTTTTGGCTTTGCGCCTTGTTTTCTGCGCGAAGGAACCCACGTTTCCGGCGAGTTGATCGCCACCGGAAACCAGAAGGAAGTGAGAATGTTCGAGAGCCTCCAGGACCGCCTTGGTTCCATATTGAATGGACTGACCGGCCGCGGCGCATTGTCGGAAGCCGATGTTTCCGCTGCGCTTCGCGAGGTTCGCCGTGCGCTGCTCGAAGCCGACGTCGCGCTCGACGTCGTGCGCTCCTTCACTGAAAAGGTTCGCGAAAAGGCCGTCGGCGCCGAAATCCTGAAATCGATCAAGCCTGGCCAGATGGTCGTCAAGATCGTCCATGATCAGCTGATCGAGATGCTCGGCTCCGAGGGAGTCACCATCGACCTCAACGCGCCGGCGCCGGTTGTCATCATGATGGTCGGTCTGCAGGGCTCGGGTAAGACGACCACCACCGGCAAGATCGCCAGCCGGATGAAGACGCGGGACAAGAAAAAGGTCCTGATGGCTTCGCTCGACACGCGCCGCCCGGCTGCCCAGGAGCAGCTGCGTCAGCTCGGCGTGCAGACCGGCGTCGATACGCTGCCCGTTATTACCGGCCAGTCGCCGACCGATATCGCCGCGCGCGCGGTCCAGGCCGCCAAGCTCGGCGGTCATGACGTCGTCATCCTCGATACCGCCGGCCGTACCCATATCGACGAGCCGCTGATGATCGAGATGGCGGAGATCAAGCGGAAGTCCAATCCGCATGAAATCCTGCTCGTCGCCGATGCGCTGACCGGTCAGGACGCCGTCAATCTTGCCCGCAGCTTCGACGAACGCGTCGGCATCACCGGCCTGGTGCTCACCCGTATGGACGGTGACGGCCGAGGCGGTGCAGCGCTGTCGATGCGTGCCGTCACCGGCAAGCCGATCAAGCTCATCGGTGTCGGCGAAAAGATGGGCGAACTTGAAGAGTTCCATCCGCGCCGTGTTGCCGACCGCATTCTCGGCATGGGCGACATTGTCTCGCTGGTCGAAAAGGCGGCCGAGAACATCGACGCCGAAAAAGCGGCCGCCATGGCCGCCAAGATGGCCAAGGGCAAGTTCGACCTCAACGACCTCGCCGACCAGCTTGGCCAGATGCAGAAGATGGGCGGCATGGGCGGTATCATGGGCCTGATGCCCGGCATGGCCGGCATGAAGGACAAGATGGCCGCCGCCGGTCTCGACGATAAGCTGTTCGGACGCCAGATCGCCATCATCTCCTCGATGACCAAGGCCGAGCGCGCCAATCCGGACCTGCTCAAGCATTCGCGCAAGAAGCGCATTGCCGCCGGTTCCGGCACCGATGCCGCCGACATCAACAAGCTTCTGAAGATGCACCGCCAGATGGCGGACATGATGAAGATGATGGGTGGCAAGGGCAAAGGCGGCATGATGAAGCAGATGATGGGCGGCCTTGCCAACAAGATGGGGCTTGGTGGCCTCGGCGGCGGCGGTGTGCCCGACCTGTCGAAGCTCGACCCGAAGCAGCTCGAAGCGCTGCAGAAGCAGGCGGAAGCAGCCGGCCTCAAGCCGGGCGGCATGCCGGGTCTTGGCGGCGGTGGCCTGCCGGGTCTCGGCGGCGCCAAGCTTCCGGGCCTCGGTGGCGGTTTCCCCGGCCTTCCCGGCCTGCCGAAGAAGAAGTGAGGATCGGTGAGAGATGATTGATCCCGAAATCAAACAGGAATTGGCGGGTTACCGGCAGTCGATCGACAACATCGATGCCGCACTCGTCCACATGCTGGCCGAACGCTTCCGCTGCACCCAGGCAGTCGGCGTTCTCAAGGCCAAGCATGATCTGCCGCCGGCCGACCCGGCGCGCGAAGAATACCAGATCGAACGCCTGCGCCGCCTGGCCAAGGATGCCAATCTGGATCCGGATTTCGCCGAGAAGTTCCTGAACTTCATCATCAAGGAAGTCATCCGGCATCATGAAGCCATCGCCGCCGATCGCTCGCACAACGCGGGCAACGCCGGCACAAACCATTCCGCTTGAACGAAGCGGTCAAGAAAGCCTGCAAGGAGTAATTGAAATGGCACTGAAAATTCGTCTCGCCCGTGGCGGTTCCAAGAAGCGTCCGTACTACCAGATCGTCGTTGCTGACGCCCGCAGCCCGCGTGACGGCCGCTTCCTCGAGAAGATCGGCTCCTGGAACCCGATGCTCGGCAAGGACGACGAAAAGCGCGTCGAGCTCGACGCCGAGCGCATCGCTCACTGGATCGCCCAGGGCGCCCAGCCGACCGACCGCGTTCTGCGCTTCCTCGACCAGGCTGGCCTCGCAAAGCGTCCGGCTCGCAGCAACCCGACCAAGGCTGTTCCGGGCAAGAAGGCTCAGGAGCGCGCTGCTGAAGCCAAGCAGAAGGCTGAAGACGCCGCTGCTGCCGCTGCAGAAGCTGCCGCAGAATAATAGCCGGCAAATGGTTTGAAGCAGGATGCACGGGCTTCCGTCCGCGTCCACTTCCAACCTGTCGTGACTTTAAGGAAACGGGTGGCATTTCCATGCCGCCCGTTTTCCGTTATGTGCACCCTGAACTCCCGAAATGGACGCGGACGATGAGCAAACTCGAAAACCCGGTTCTGATGGCGACGATCGGCGCGGCGCAAGGCTTGCGCGGCGAGGTCAGGGTCAAATCCTTTACCGACGACCCGACGGCGCTCGGCGACTACGGCAATTTGCACAGCGCCGACGGACGTGTTTTCGAGGTGCTGGAAATCCGCGAGGCGAAGAACGTCGTCATCGTGCGCTTCCGTGGTGTCAACGATCGCAACGCCGCCGAGGCGCTCAATGGTCTTGAGCTGTTCATCGAGCGGGACAACCTGCCCGACGACGACCTCGACGAGGACGAGTTCTTCTATGCCGATCTCGAAGGGCTGGAAGCGATCGACGGCAATGGCACCAGCTATGGCAAGGTTAGCGGCGTTTTCGATTTCGGCGCCGGCGATCTTCTGGAGCTGAAAGGTCCGGGCCGGCGCCCGGTGCTGATCCCCTTCACCGAATGGTCGGTTCTGGAGATCGATCTGGAAGCGGGCAAGCTGCTGGTCGATCCGGTCGCGGCAGGCCTTTCCGAGGACAAGGACCAGGATTCGGGCAATCCGTTTTCCGCCAAGCGCAAGTGAGCGATGCGGCGATGACTTTTCGCGCGACTGTCCTGACGCTCTATCCCGAAATGTTTCCGGGCCATCTCGGCGCGTCCCTTTCGGGTAAGGCGCTGGAGCGCGGCCAATGGTCGATCGAGCCGGTGCAGATCCGCGATTTCGCCGAGGACAAGCACCGCACCGTCGACGACACGCCGGCCGGCGGCGGAGCCGGCATGGTGCTGAAGCCGGACGTGCTCGCCCGCGCGATCGACCATGTCTCTGAGGGCGACGACCGTCCACGCCTGTTGATGAGCCCGCGCGGTCGGCCGCTGACGCAAGAGCGGGTGCGTGAGCTCGCGGCCGGGCCTGGCGTCGTCATCGTCTGCGGACGCTTCGAAGGCGTCGACCAGCGGGTGATCGATGCCCGCGGCCTCGAAGAGGTTTCCATAGGCGACTATATTCTTTCGGGCGGCGAGCCGGCGGCGCTGACACTGCTCGATGCCGTGGTGCGCATCCTGCCGGGTGTCATGGGCAATGAGCTTTCAGGCGTGCATGAGAGCTTCGAAGGCGGCCTGCTCGAACATCCGCACTACACCCGCCCGCAGATCTTCGAGGGCCGCGAGATCCCGGCGGTGCTGACCTCGGGCAATCACGGCGCCATTGCCAAGTGGCGCGAGGCAGAGGCGCGGCGTCTGACGGCCGAGCGCAGGCCCGATCTTCTCGATCAGCCCGTGAAGAAATAATAGGCGGCAAGCAGCAGGCCGACGGCGACCACCAGCGCGCGAATGACGGCCTGCGGTACCCTCCGGGCCGCCCAGACGCCGCTGTAGCCGCCAAGTGCTGCCCCCGGCACCATGATCGCCGCATGCAGCCAGGAGACGACGCCGCCGGCGGCGAAGACGACGATGGCGATTGCCGCAATCACGATCGAGATGAAGTTCTTGAGCGCGTTCAGCCGGTGATAGCCACCACCGGTCGCCAGCCCCAGCACCGCCAGCATCATGATGCCCATGCCGGCGCCGAAGAAGCCGCCATAGATGGAGGTGACGAACTGGGCGCCGATGCCGGCCGGATTGATCGCATGCTCGTCGACGCGCGCCTTGGGCTTCAAGAGCGGCCCGGCGGCGAAGATCGCCGTCGCCGCCAGCAGCAACCAGGGCACCAGCGCGCGGAAGGAGGCGTTGGAAAGCGAGATGAGAAGCAGTGCGCCGGCAAGGCCGCCGAGCGCCGAGATCACGCCGAGCAGGATGGCATAGCGCTTGTCGGCGCGGATCTCCTTGGCATAGGCGAGCGCCGAGGTGATGTAGCCCGGGAGCTGGATGATCGAGGAGGTCGCGTTGGCCACGATCGGCGAGAGGCCGCCAAGCGTCATCGCCCCGAAGGTCAGGAACGTTCCGCCGCCGGCGATGGCATTGACGACGCCGGACAGGAAGCCGGCCGCAAACAGCATGAGCACTTCAAAGATATGCATGGTCTCCCCCGACCCACCACGCTCGGGATAGCCGGTGGCAGGGATGGCCGCAAGCCCGTCCGCTCGGACAATCGAGCATGCATCCATCCGGGTTTTCTGATAGAAAGGCGTTTCTTGCCGCGGATCGCCGAGAAAATATGGCTTCCGGGGATGACAAGGCGGATCGATTGGTGTATGTGCCGGCCCGGTTCGGGTTCTGTGCCCGTCGACCAAAACAAAGAATGGCGAATCCGCTCCTGCCGGTTTCCGGCAAGACCTGAAGGCAAGCCCGACAGGTTCATCGAGAGCGCTCTGGCTGTTTCAGAAGAACTTGAAAGGTTAAACCGATGAACATCATCCAGCAGCTGGAAGCCGAACAGGCCGCCAAGATTGCCGCCAAGCGCACGCTCCCCGAATTCTCCGCCGGCGACACGCTGCGCGTCAACGTCCGCGTTGTCGAAGGCAGCCGTACCCGCGTTCAGGCCTATGAAGGCGTCTGCATCGCTCGTTCGGGCGGCGGCATCAACGAAAGCTTCACCGTTCGCAAGATCTCCTACGGCGAAGGCGTCGAGCGCGTATTCCCGGTTTACTCTCCGCTCGTCGAAAGCGTCGAAGTTGTTCGCCGCGGTAAGGTCCGTCGCGCCAAGCTCTACTACCTGCGCGATCGTCGCGGCAAGTCGGCTCGTATCGTCGAGAACACCGGTACGCGCGCCCGCAAGCTGAACGACGCCGAGCGCCAGGCCGTTGCCGAGGAAAAGGCACGCATCGAAGCTGAAAAGATCGCAGCAGCTCAGGCTCTCGCCGCCGAAAAGGCAGCAGCCGAAGCAGCAGAAGCCAAGGCCGCTGCAGAAGCCGCCGAAGCCAAGGCAGCAGAAGCTGCAGCGGAATAAGATTTCAATCCATTCGGATTGTTGGAAAGGCGGCGTCAGGCCGCCTTTCTTTTTTGGTACTATGCGCTTGTCTTTCCGACGGAATTTGTGACATTTTCCGCTGCCACACTTTTCGGGAGCCCTCCAATGACAATCCGTCGCCACGTGCTTGCGGGCATCGCAGCTGCACTTGCCGTTCCTTTCGCATTTTCTGCACCGGCTGTTGCCAGCGATCTGCCCGATCTCGGCGGCAAGACGGTTGTCGTCGTCACGGAGAACGCCTACCCGCCGCTGCAGTTCGTCGACCCCAAGACCGGCGAGGCCAAAGGCTGGGAATACGACGCCATGAACGAGATCGCCAAGCGGTTGAATTTCAAGGTCGAATACCAGAACACCAGCTGGGACGCGATGATCCAGGCAGTGCATGACGGCCAGTACCAGATCGGCATGACCGGCATCACCATCAAGGACGACCGCAAGGAGAAGGTCGACTTCTCGGACCCCTACATGCGCTCGCAGCAGTTCATGCTGGTGCGCAGCGATGAAAACCGTTTCAACGACGGCAAGAGTTTCGGCGCCTTTGCCGACGGTCTCGTCGGCGCACAGCCGGGCACCTCGCCGTTCTACACCGCCGTCTACGAAATGCTCGACGGCAACGAGCAGAACCCACGCATCAAGCTGTTCGAGACCTTCGGTGCGACTGTCCAGGCGCTGAAGGCCGGCGACGTCGACGTGGTTCTGACCGACAGCGTCGCCGCCAAGGGTTATGTCGATTCCTCCGAAGGCAAGCTCAAGGTCGTCGGCGGTCCGCTCGGCACCGAGGATTTCGGCTTCATCTTCCCGAAGGGCTCGGACCTCGTCGCTCCGGTCAACGCCGCGATCAAGGCGCTGAAGGAAGACGGCACCTTCGATGCCCTCGATAAGAAGTGGTTCCTCGAATACAAAATGGGCGGCTGATCCGAGGCTATGGCCGCTCCGCAATCTCCTGACATGTCCGGCAAGGGCGACTATCCCTGGTGGTTGGTCGCCCTTCTTGTGATCGCGGTGGCGCTTGCCGCCGTGATCGTCAGCAATGACATCTTCTCCGAGGTCTTCACCGTCGTCTTCAAAGGCCTTGGCGTCACCGTCTTCGTAACGCTCATGGGCTTTGTGCTGGCGACGACGCTCGGCCTCGGTATTGCGCTGATGGCGCTGTCCGAGCACTCGTCGCTCCGGCAGATCGCGCGCTTCTACACCGAGATCATCCGCGGTGTGCCGATCCTTGTGCTTCTCTTCTATATCGCCTTCGTCGGGGCGCCGGCGCTTGTCGTCGCCGCCAATTTCATCTGCGCGCCGTTGATCGGCGCCGGCTGGATGGAACCCTTCGTCGTGCGCGACATATCGCTGATGTGGCGGGCGATCATCGCCTTGATGATCGGCTATTCCGCCTTCATTGCCGAAGTGTTCCGGGCCGGCATCCTCTCGGTCGACAAGGGACAGATCGAGGCGGCCAAGGCGCTCGGGCTCTCGCGCTACCAGCGCTTTCGCCTGGTCGTCTTTCCGCAGGCAATCCGGGTGATCCTGCCGCCTCTTGGCAACGACTTCATCGCCATGGTCAAGGATTCCTCGCTCGTCTCGGTGCTCGGCGTCGCCGACATTACGCAGATGGGCAAGGTCTATGCTTCCGGTTCCTTTCGCTTCTTCGAGACCTATTCGATCGTCGCCTATGTCTATCTGGTGCTGACCATCGGTCTGTCGCTGGGATTGCGGGGTCTGGAGCGGCGGCTGCGGCGCGCGGAGGCCCGCTGAGCGCGATCACGCCAATTGCCGACCTGTCAAAAAATTGATATGAACGCGCTCATGGAATCCAAATTCGGATGTCGCGAACAGAAAATCGTCGTGCTGCAGGATCACAAGCGCCTGCCGGCACGTTTCTTTGCGCGCGTCCACGGGGCGCTCACAAGCCGCCTATCCTGATCTGCTGATCAGTGTTTCCGGCCGCCCTGCCGCCGGCTTTCCCTACCTTTTGAAAAACTCGATGGATATACCGCCATGAGCGCACCGCGTACCCTCTATGACAAAATCTGGGACGACCACCTGGTCAACGAACAGGAAGACGGCACCTGTCTTCTCTACATCGACCGTCACCTCGTTCACGAAGTGACGAGCCCGCAGGCCTTCGAAGGCCTGCGCATGGCCGGCCGCCAGGTCCGCGCCCCGGAAAAGACGCTTGCCGTCGTCGACCACAACGTTCCGACCTCGCCTGACCGCCACCTCGGCATCAAGAACGAGGAAAGCCGCATCCAGGTCGAGGCGCTGGCCAAGAACGCCGCCGAGTTCGGCGTCGAATACTACTCCGAGAACGACAAGCGCCAGGGCATCGTGCACATCGTCGGCCCGGAGCAGGGCTTCACCCTGCCGGGCATGACCATCGTCTGCGGTGACAGCCACACTTCGACGCACGGCGCCTTCGGTTCGCTGGCGCACGGCATCGGCACGTCCGAGGTCGAGCACGTGCTCGCCACCCAGACGCTGATCCAGAAGAAGGCGAAGAACATGCTGGTGCGCGTCGACGGCCAGCTTCCGCCCGGCGTCACCGCCAAGGACATCATCCTCGCCATCATCGGCGAGATCGGCACGGCCGGCGGTACCGGCCACGTGATCGAATTTGCCGGCGAAGCGATCCGCTCGCTGTCGATGGAAGGTCGCATGACCATCTGCAACATGACGATCGAAGGCGGCGCCCGCGCCGGCCTGATCGCGCCGGACGAGACGACGTTTGCCTATATCAAGGACAAGCCGCGCGCGCCGAAGGGCAAGGCCTGGGACATGGCGCTCGACTACTGGAAGACGCTGCACACGGACGAGGGCGCCCATTATGATCGCGTCGTCGTGCTCGATGCTGCCAACCTGCCGCCGATCGTTTCCTGGGGTTCCTCTCCGGAAGACGTGATTTCGGTTCAGGGTATCGTTCCCAACCCGGACGAGATCCAGGAAGAAACCAAGCGCGCCTCCAAGTGGCGTGCGCTCGACTATATGGGCCTGAAGCCGGGTACCAAGATCACCGACATCGGTATCGACCGCGTCTTCATCGGCTCCTGCACCAACGGCCGCATCGAGGACCTGCGTGAAGTTGCCAAGGTGGTGGAAGGCCGCAAGGTTGCTTCGACGGTTTCGGCAATGATCGTTCCGGGCTCGGGCCTCGTCAAGGAACAGGCGGAAGCCGAAGGCCTCGACAAGATCTTCAAGGAAGCCGGCTTCGACTGGCGCGAGCCGGGCTGCTCCATGTGCCTGGCGATGAACGACGACCGGCTGAAGCCGGGCGAGCGTTGCGCGTCCACGTCGAACCGCAACTTCGAGGGACGTCAGGGCTTCAAGGGGCGCACGCATCTGGTCTCGCCGGCAATGGCGGCGGCCGCTGCGGTTTCGGGTCACTTCGTCGACATCCGCGAATGGAAATAAGCCGGATTTGAGCTTTTCCGGCGCAAATGGCCGCCCTTCGGGGCGGCCTTTTTTGTTTGTCCGCACGTCAGCGCTCCGCGCGGATCGGCGAATTGCGCTAAGCTGCCTGCTCACAAGTCTACAGCGCCGGGCGTCTTATCAGACGCGCAAAGGTCGCTGTAGCACTTTGAATTGCTGCATGTTTTTGTCCTTAAATCGGCTACGATTAAAGGAAACATGCAGTAGGAACGGTTGGCCGAAGGGCGTTTGGGAGGACGACGGATGAGCGACGATCTGCCTGTACAAAGCTACTGCCTGATGCTGTTGCGCCATGCCAAGTCCGCCTGGCCGGATGGTGTTGCCGACATCAATCGTCCGCTCGGCGAGCGCGGCCGCAAGGCGGCGCCGCTGATGGGAAAGTACCTAGCCCGGCATAAGCTCGTGCCGGATCTTGCACTGGTTTCGACCGCCAAGCGCGCGCAAGAGACCTGGCAATTGGTGGCGTCCGCCCTGTCGTCCGAGGTCGCGGTCGAGAATACCCGTGCGATCTACGAGGTGGGCGCCTCGCAGATCCTGAGCGTTCTGCGCGCGACGGATCCGGCTGTCAGGACTTTGCTGATCGTCGGCCATAATCCCGGCATGGAAGATCTGGCGCACGAACTCGTCGGCTCCGGCGATGCGGATCTGCGCATACGCATGGCGGACAAGTTTCCGACGGCCGCCCTTGCGGTGCTCGAGTTCGAAGCTGTGGGCTGGCGTGAGCTTATGCCCGGCGGCGCCAAACTCGCGCGTTTTGTGACCCCGCGCTCGCTCGACTGAGTTGTTTGCAGGCCTGGATCAAAGCACCCGCACGACGGTGCCGCGCCGCATATGAGGCATCAGCCGCGACATGGCGGGCAGGCTGACCGCGACGCAGCCCTGCGTCGGTTCATAACCCGGCCGGATCAGGTGGAAGAAGATCGCCGAACCGGCATTTCGACGGCGTGCGAGGAGGTTCCAGTCCATCACCAGGCAGATGTCGTAGAGCCCGTCTTCGCGCATCATCTCTTCGTGGCTCGGTGAGAAAGGTGCCATGACCGGACGATTGTATTGGGCGTGACCTGGGGCGTCGCACCAGAGCATGTCCTTGCGCGTCGCTCGCGTCGGCAGTGGTGTCGGCGGCAGAAAGAGACGATCGCGCCTGACATAGCCGCCGATCACCTTCATGGCGGCACGCGGCGTCGCGCCGTCGCCTTCACGCTTCAGGCTGGTAATGCCGCTTCGTCCGATCGCCGCCTGCTCGACGCGGCCATCGAAACACACCAGGGCCCGCTTTCGATCGCGCGGCGCCGGGCGGACTGTGATGATGGACTTGGCTGGTCTTTTTCCCGACGTTTTCTTGCGCATCATTCTCACGGATTTTTGCTTTGCCCGTGATTTGGGCGGCACCATAAGCACGGTTGCAGGTATAAGGACTTACCGACGCTGGCTCGCTTGCCAACACGGGCATTTGAGCTAGTTTGAAAACGGAAGCAAACAGGAATTGTCCCATGGCGACCCGTACCATTCTTCTTGTCGATGACGACAATGACCTGCGCGAAACATTGGTCGAGCAACTCTCGCTCTACGAAGAGTTCGATCTCATCCAGGAAGCGACCGCCGGCAAGGGCATCCAGACCGCGCGGGCGCAGCAGGTGGACCTCTTGATCATGGATGTCGGCTTGCCCGACATGGATGGCCGCGAGGCGGTGAAGCTTCTGCGCAAGGGCGGCTTCAAGGCGCCGATCATCATGCTGACCGGGCACGACACCGATTCGGATACGATCCTCGGTCTCGAGGCCGGCGCCAACGACTATGTCACGAAGCCGTTCCGCTTCGCCGTGCTGCTTGCCCGTATCCGTGCGCAGTTGCGCCAGCATGAACAGAGCGAGGATGCGACCTTCAGCGTCGGGCCCTATACGTTCAAGCCCAGCCAGAAGCTGCTGACGCTGGAAAACGGCCAGAAGATCCGCCTCACCGAGAAGGAAGCGGCGATCATCCGCTACCTCTACCGCGCCGACCAGAAAGTGGTGACGCGCGACGTGCTGCTCGAAGAGGTCTGGGGCTACAATTCCGGCGTCACGACACACACGCTCGAAACCCACGTCTACCGGCTGCGCCAGAAAATCGAGCGGGACCCTTCCAATGCCGAGATTTTGGTGACAGAGAACGGCGGCTACAAGATCGTACCGTAGCCGGGGTGGGGAAGGTGCGAAGCGGTTTGCCGCCCGAATCCTGCTCCATGTCATCTAGACTGATCGTGCGCGATCCGGCTCGCTTGGGGTCGGGTGCCGTGATTTCGGGAGGTTAGCCGTTTGGCGCTCAACGACGATATCGTGCTTCTGTCCAACGTGCCGCTGTTTGCCGATATCAGCGAGGACAAGCTGAGGCTGATCGCCTTCGGCGCGGAACGACGCCGCATATTCAAGGGGCAAGAGCTGTTTCGCGAAGGGGCGCCCGCGGATTGCGCCTATGCGATTGCGAGTGGCAGCCTGTCCTTGTCGAAGGTTGGCGTCGATGGTTCCGAGGCGACGGTCTCGACGGTCGGCCGCGGGGCGCTGCTGTCGGAACTGGCGCTGATCTCGATGGTCGAACGCAAGTTCACGGCGACCGCCGAGGAAGACAGCGAAGTCATCCGCATCAACCGGCCGCTCTTCCGCCGCATGCTGGAAGAGTACCCGGAAGTGGCAGAGCTCGTCGAAGCGCGCATCCGCGAGAATCTGCAGGCGATGATCCGCCGGGCCGGCGCGCTCGCCGGCCGCTTTGCTTGAAGTAAGTAACGGCTTCCGGGCGCTACCACCGATACTTCAGCGAACCGAGCACCGTGCGGCCCTGCCCGAAATAGCAATAGCCATCGGTGCAGACCTCTTCGCGGCGATCGCCGAGATTGGTGGCGCTGACGGCGAGCGACAGCCCGTCGAGGTCGGGGTTCTTGACGCCGAAGTCGTAGGCGATCGAGGCGTCGAAATAGACGGCACCACCGTTCTTGGCGGTATTGGCATCGGATGTGTAGGAGCTTGATGCCAGGCGCACCCCGCCGCCGAGGCTCAAGCCTGCTAGCTGCATGTCGTCGGGCAGCAGATAGTTGACCCACAGCGATGCGACATGGCGCGGCTTCGTCGACGGCACGTTGCCGATCAGCGACGGGTCGACATTCCCGGTGATTTCGGCGTCGTTGTAGGTGTAGGCGGCGATGACGCTCAGGCCGTTGTCGAACTCCCGGCGCCCTTCCACCTCGAAGCCATTGGTCGTCACTTCGCCTGTCGATTTGTAGTAGTAGTAGTAGCCGACAGGAAGGGACGCGTCCGATACATATTGCGGAGCGCCGGTTTCGACGATCCGGTAGTAGGCCGCACTCAACGAGTAGGCCTCGCCCTCGGGCTGGTATTTCACGCCAAGCTCGATCTGCTCGCCGGTCGTCGGATCGAGCACGGTGCCGTCGGCCGAAAGTTCGGTGCGCGGCACGAAGGAGGTGCTGTAGCTGGCATAGGGCGCGATGCCGTTGTCGAAGAGATAGAGAAGGCCCGCCTGGCCGGTGAGTTCGCCATCATCCTTGCGGTCGACGACGCCGGTGTTCTTGTTGGTGCTGGTCTGGTCGACCCAGTCATGGCGAAGGCCGCCGACGGCGCGCCAGTTGCCGAACTCCGCCTGGTCCTGGACATAGATGCCGGTCTGCCGGAGATCACGACCGCTGAAGCTGGTGAGCGCAGGCGTCGGGCCGCTGATCCCAAAGATGGGGTTGTTGAGATCGAAACGATAGGCCGGATCGACGGCACCGAAGCCGAGACCGAAATCGGAGGTGATCCAGGTATAGTCGAGGCCGGTCAGGAGCGTGTGCGAGACTGCGCCGGTGTCGAAGGCGGCCTCGAGCTGATTGTCGATCTGGTAGGCACGCTGGTCGTCCTTGATCGCGACGGGCGAGCGATCGAAGACGTCGGGTGCCACCTCGGTCCCGAACTGCAGGTAACGGGCCTTCAGGTCGAGATCGCTGACGCGGCCGTGCTGGCGGAAGGTCAGGCCGTTGTCGAAGTCGTGCTCGAACTTGTAGCCGGCCTGATACTGCCGAACCTTCTGGTAGTCGTGGTCCGGGTCGCTGTAGCGCAGCAGCCGGCCATCATGTTCGAGCACCCGCGGGCTGGCATCGCTCTCGCCCTGCTGCCCGAGGCCATAGACGGTCAGCGACGTGCCCTCGTCCGGCTTCCAGGTAAAGGAAGGCTGCAGCAGGTAGCGGTCGTCGGCGACGTCGTAGTTGGTCTCGCCGTTCCTCAGGAGCCCGACGATGCGATAGAGAAAATCGCCGTCGGCCGTTGCCGGCCCGCCGACGTCGAAGGCGGCCTGGGTGCGTCCGATCGTGCCATATTGCAGCTCGACCTCGCGGTGCGTCTCCTCCTCAGGCATCTTCGATATGCGATTGACGATGCCGCCGACGCCGGCCGCGCCGTACATGACCGAGACCGGACCCTTGAGGATCTCGATTCGTTCGAGGCCGTAGACCTCCGTCGGAAAGGTTCCGTAGTTCATGTAGGGCTGGCGCAGGCCATCGCGGAAGTCGCCGGTCGTCGTCGTCTCGAAGCCGCGGATGTAGATCTGGTCGAAGCGCGGATCGAAGCCGAAGGCGCCGGTCGTGACGCCGGCGGCGTAACGCGTCGCCTGGATCATGTCCTGCACGCCGCGCTCTTCGAGTTCCTTGCGCGTGACCACCGAGACGGAGCGGGGCGTTTCGATCAGCGGCGTATCGGTCTTCAGCGCCGAAACGTTGCGCGTCGGCACGATTGTGTCGTTATCCTCAGCGATCGTCGCGGCTGTCTTGCCGGCCGTCACCTCGATTTTTTCCAGCCGTGTCGTCTTCTGGCTTTCGGTCGATTGCGCAGAGGCCGCAGTCGACGAAAGGAATACGGCGGCAGCGCTTGCAGCCAGGACGGTGGTTGCGGAGAGCGCGCGGCGCGACGCGCGCATGACGTGGATCGGCAAGGTCTTTCGCATGTCTGGCCCTCTTGCGGGCGCACGAAAGCCCTCCGGCGAAGGCCAGAGCAAAGCGCCCCAATATCCGAGCGAGATGAGGAAAAGTGCGTGCGGTTTTCCGCCCGCATCTCGCTCTCATTTCTGAGAATCGATCACGTTTATGATTGTGGGTCGAACGACCCACAATCATCGTGATCTAGTGAAAACGACGGCTGATCTGCCGTCGGAGGCGGTGTCCCCGCCGCCCGAAAAGAGGGATAGTCCGTTTGGAAATGGGCATCAAGAAAAATATGATTCTTTTAGTCATGTTTTTCTTGATGAAAACGTCAAGCGCGCAAGGCGCGTGCCGCCGCTTGGTGAAAAGCGGTTAGATATCGAAATGCGCAATGACGGGCACGTGGTCGGAGGGGCGTTCCCAGCCGCGCGCTTCGCGCAGGATGTCGACGTTCTTGAGCGCCGGCGCCAGGTCCGCGGAGGACCAGATGTGGTCGAGCCGGCGGCCGCGGTCGGCCGCTTCCCAGTCCTTCGCCCGGTAACTCCACCAGGTGTAGAGCTTGGTCGGCGCCGGTGTGTGCTGGCGCATCAGATCGACCCAGCCGCCGCCGTTCATGACCGTGGTCAGCCCTTCGGTTTCGATCGGCGTGTGGCTGACGATCTTCAGGAGCTGCTTGTGCGACCAGACGTCGTCTTCCAGAGGCGCGATGTTGAGGTCGCCGACGAGGATCGAGGAAATGCCAGCCTCGGCTTCGGCATGTAGCAGCTTCATCTCTTCGACGAAATCGAGCTTGTGGCCGAATTTCGGGTTGATGCTGCGGTCCGGCTCGTCGCCGCCTGCCGGGACATAGAAATTGTGCAGGCGGATCTTCTTGCCGCCGGCCTCGAAAACAACCGAGAGGTGGCGGGCATCGCCGACGCCGCAATAGTCGCGGCGGTCGCTGAGCTCATGCAGGGGCAGGCGCGAGATCGTCGCCACGCCGTGATAGCCCTTCTGGCCGTGCATCTCGATATGATTGTAGCCGAGTGCCTTCAGTGGCTTGGACGGGAACTGGTCATTCGGGCACTTGGTTTCCTGCAGGCAGAGGATGTCCGGCTGCCAGGTCTTCAGCAGGTGTTCGACGAGCGGCATGCGCAGGCGAACGGAGTTGATGTTCCAAGTGGCGACGGAAAGGGCCATGCGTCATTCCCTGATCGGCTGGGGCCGGACGCTCGCGAAGGGAAGGCCGGCTCGGGATGGATGTTGACCCGAGCTTTAAGCAGGTCCGGCGCGCCGGGACAAGGAATGCGCGAACGGGAGCGCATGAAAAAGGCCGCCATCCGGCGGCCTGTGTGCATAATACCAGCGGTCGAGATGCCGGCGGTTAGGTCGCTCAGCCGCCCCGCTTGTTGCGGACCTCGTCGTAGGGGATCTGGAAGACCTTGTCGTCCAGCGCCATCCCGGTCTGGACATTGAAGATCATGACCGATGTGTCCTTCTTCTGCGCGTCGGTGATCGTCCACTGGCGCAGGTCATAGGTCTTCGGGTCGAACATCATGGTGATGGTCGAATCGCCGAAAATCGAGCGGTCGCCAAGCACGATGGTGATGAGGTCGGACTCTTCCTTGACGTCGCGCACCATCTTGCCGGTCAGGTCGATCTTCTCGCTGAGCAGCAGATTGAGCGGCGTCTTCGACAGCGGATAGATGTCCCAGGTCTTGAGCTTCATATTGCCGATGACCACCGACTTGCCGTCGGCAATGACACGCATCGGCGAGGGGGCCTCGTAGTTGAAGCGGATGCGGCCGGGGCGGCGGATATAGAACTTGCCGCCGGTCTGCTCGCCGCGCGGGCCGAACTGCACGAACTCGCCGGCCATCGTCTTTACCGAGGAGAAGTGATCGGCGATCTTCTGGGCGGCTCTCGGCGCCCGGGCGAAGGCTTCAGCGATGTCGAGACCGGTGCCGCCGATGCCGGCGAATGCCGCAAGCCCGCACACGAAGAGGCGGCGCGAAATTACCGGGTGGTTGCGCTCGCCGTTCTTGGTCTCTGTCATCTCAGTCTCCTTCATTTACGGATCATCTGGAGCGCAAGTGCGGCGCCTTCAAGGCGCTACTTTCGAGCTTCAAGGCTCGCGCTCTCACATGACCGTTACCAGTTCGGCCCCGCAATCCGGTGCGGGATCGCCGTGTTGATCTATCGGCGTAACTCCGGACGAAAAATGCCCCGAGATCCTGCCGAAATTGCTTTATTCCTCGGTCGGAACCAGGATTTCGCGTTTTCCGGCGTGGTTCGCCGGGCCGATGATGCCTTCCTGCTCCATGCGCTCGATCAGCGAGGCGGCACGATTGTAACCGATCCCGAGGCGCCGTTGAACGTAGGATGTGGATGCCTTGCCGTCACGCAGGACGACGGCGACCGCCTGGTCGTAAGGGTCGTCCGAATCGGCGAGATTGGAGGTGCCGGCCGGGCCGCCGCCTTCGCCATCCTCGTCATCATCCTCGGTAATCGCGTCGAGATATTGTGGCACGCCCTGAGTCTTGAGATAGGCAACCACTTCCTCGACCTCGGTGTCGGAGACGAAGGGGCCGTGGACGCGCTGGATGCGGCCGCCACCGGCCATGTAGAGCATGTCGCCCATGCCGAGCAGCTGTTCGGCACCCTGTTCGCCAAGGATCGTACGACTGTCGATCTTCGAGGTGACCTGGAACGAGATGCGGGTCGGGAAGTTGGCCTTGATCGTACCGGTGATGACGTCGACCGAGGGGCGCTGCGTCGCCATGATGACATGGATGCCGGCGGCACGCGCCATCTGGGCGAGACGCTGCACCGCGCCTTCGATGTCCTTGCCGGCGACCATCATCAGGTCGGCCATTTCGTCGATGATGACGACGATGTAGGGCAGCGGCGTGAGGTCGAATTCCTCGGTCTCGTACATGGCTTCGCCCGTCTGGCGGTCGAAGCCGGTCTGCACCGTGCGGGTGATCTGCTCGCCCTTGGCAAGCGCCTGCTCGACGCGGCTGTTGAAGCCGTCGATGTTGCGCACGCCGATTTTCGACATCTTCTTGTAGCGCTCTTCCATCTCGCGCACCGTCCACTTCAGCGCGACCACCGCCTTCTTCGGGTCGGTGACGACGGGCGAAAGCAGGTGCGGAATGCCGTCATAGACGGAGAGTTCGAGCATCTTCGGGTCGATCATGATCAGGCGGCACTGATCCGGGCGCAGGCGATAGAGCAGCGACAGGATCATGGTGTTGATCGCGACCGACTTACCCGAACCGGTGGTGCCGGCAACGAGCAGATGCGGCATCTTGGCGAGATCGGCGACCACGGGTTCGCCGCCGATCGTCTTGCCGAGCGCCATGGCAAGGCGCGCCTTGGAGGTCTCGAAGTCGCGCGAGCCGATGAGCTCGCGCAGGTAGACGGTCTCGCGCCGCTGGTTCGGCAGTTCGATGCCGATGGCGTTGCGGCCGGGAACGACGGCGACGCGGGCAGCGATCGCGCTCATCGAGCGGGCGATGTCATCGGCAAGGCCGATGACGCGGGACGACTTGATGCCGGGCGCCGGCTCCAGTTCATAGAGGGTTACGACCGGGCCGGGGCGGACGTGGATAATCTCGCCCTTGACGCCAAAGTCCTCAAGCACACCCTCGAGCATGCGGGCATTCTGTTCAAGCGCGTCCGGTGAGAGCGATGCGTCGCGGCCGACGTTCTTCGGTTCCGCAAGGAAATGCATTGGCGGCAGCGTGAAGTCGCCATCGTCTTCGACGAAGGAGCGTTGGGCTTCACGCTCGATCCGCTGGCCAGTCTTCGGACGGGGAGCCGGCGTTGCCACGCGCGAGCCCGACTTCGGCAGACCCTGCTTCGGCGGCGCTGCTCGCGGCGCCCAGTCGGCTGCCGGATCGTCGTCTTCGTCGTCGGGCAGGATGCCGGCGGGGCGACGCTCGTCGATATCGAAGGGCATGTCGTCGTCCTCGTCATCGGCCATGATCGGCGGCGGCGTGACGACACGGCGTTCGGAGCGGTCGAGCGAGGGTTCGATGCGGTCGCCGGCGGCCATCGGCTTCGGCCGGACCGGCTCGTTCAGCGTGCCGAACTCGTCATTGTTGAAATCGTAAGGCTCGTCATACTGGCGCTTGGGCGAACTGCGCGTGCCGCTCATGCCGAAAATGCGGCGCACGCGTGCGTGCATGGTGTAGCGCATATGGGCGAAGGAGCCCATCAGCAGGGTGAAGGGGCCCTCGCTGTCGTCCTCGTCCAGCTCGTCGCGAACGGTGCGCGCCTTGCTCGGCGTCGGCTCGACAACCTCTTCGTCTTCTTCTTCATCGCTGACGCCGATGAGGCCGGCGCTGTAGATCAGGCACCAGGCGGCCGGTGCGGCGAAGATGCAGGCGAGTACGGTCGCGAGCGTGCCGGTCGGGAATGCGCCGGTGAAGAGTGCCGGGAAGCGGAGAATCATATCGCCGAAGACGCCGCCGAGGCCGTTGGGCAGCGGCCATGTGATCGGGGCGGGGACGCAGCTCAGCGCCGCGCCGGCAAGCACGGAGCCGATGAACCAGACGCCAAGGCGCTTGAAGGTCTTGTCGAAGCGCTTGCCGCTGATCAGCACCAGCGCCCAGGCGACAGCCGGCAGCAGGGCGACGACGCTGGCAAGGCCGAAGAACTGCATGAAGATATCGGCAAAGGCCGCACCCGGATAACCAAGCACGTTGGTCGGTGCTTCCGATGTGGCGTAGGAGAAGCTCGGGTCGGCGACGTTCCATGTCGATAGCGCCGCGACGGCCAGCGCCAATGCGCCGAACAGCGCAAAGCCCGCCAGCGACGCGATCTGTCGCCAAACGAAGGTGGTTAGCACGAACCGGTTGGAACGGCTGTCAAGCGTTGCCGGATTGCTTCTGCTCATGTTGCCTGCTGCCCGTCTCGATCTCTAGGGCGCATTGCGCGCCATGGAATCAACCTAAGCGGAGTACGGTTAATGCGACATTAACCATGCGTAGTTGCCGCTAAAATAGCGGTGGTTGACCTGAAGATCGGCATGAAAAAGGCCCGGACCTTTCGATCCGGGCCAAGGGCGATCCGCATCAGACGGATCGCGACGGGACTATGAGCGGCGCCAGATTCGACGCTGCAATCCGCTTAGATGTGGTAGGCGGCTTCGCCGTGGGACGAGAGGTCGAGGCCTTCGCGCTCGGCTTCGACGGAGACACGCAGGCCGACGATCGCGTCCACGATCTTGAAGATGATGAACGAACCGATGCCGGACCAGACGACGGTGACGAGCACGCCCTTGAGCTGTGCCAGGACCTGGGTTGCCACGCCGGGATAGCCCGCCGCGAAATCCGCGGTCGAGTAGTCGACGATGCCGGCACCGCCGAGCGCCGGATTGACAAGAATGCCCGTGGCGATCGCGCCGAGGATGCCGCCGACGCCATGAACGCCGAAGACGTCAAGGCTGTCGTCGTAGTTGAACTTGTTCTTCACGACGTCGACGAAGAAGTAGCAGACGGGGGAGACGATGAGACCGAGCACAATCGCGCCCATCGGGCCGGCAAAGCCAGCGGCCGGCGTGATGGCGACGAGACCGGCGACGGCACCGGAGGCCGCACCAAGCATCGAAGCCTTGCTGCGGACGAGCGTTTCGACGACCGCCCAGGAGATGATGGCAGCGGCAGTTGCGAGGAATGTATTGATCATCGCGAGGCCGGCATAGGCGTTGGCTTCAAGGTTGGAGCCGGCGTTGAAGCCGAACCAGCCGACCCAGAGCAGCGATGCGCCGACCATCGTGAGCGTCATCGAATGCGGAGCCATGATTTCCCTCTTATAGCCCGTACGCTTGCCGAGCAGGATGGCGCCGACGAGGCCGGCAATACCGGCATTGATGTGGACCACGGTGCCGCCGGCAAAGTCGATCGCGCCGAAGGAGAAAATCAGGCCGGTCGGAGCCGTGTAGGCGCTCGGGCCGCCCCAGAACCAGACCATGTGGGCGATCGGGAAGTAGACGAAAGTGACCCAGAGAATGACGAACAGGACGACGGCCGAAAACCGGATGCGCTCGGCAAAGGCACCGACGATCAGCGCCGGCGTGATGCAGGCGAAGGTCATCTGGAACACCACGAAGACGTATTCGGGGATGAACACGCCCTTGGAGAAGCTCTCGGCGAGCGTTGTCGTATCAACGCCGGCAAGGAACATCTTCGAAAAGCCGCCGACGAACGGGTTGAGCGAGCCGCCGTCAGTGAAGGCCAGCGAGTAGCCGTAGGTGACCCAGATAATCATGACGATCGCGGTGATCATCAGTACCTGCATCAGAACCGACAGCATGTTCTTGGCGCGCACCAGGCCGCCGTAGAAGAGCGCAAGGCCCGGAACGGTCATGAGGAGCACGAGGATGGTGGACAAGAGCATCCAGGTGGTATCGCCCTTGTCGGGAACCGGGACGGCGGCAACAGCCTCCGTTGCAGCCGGGGCTGTTTCCTGTGCGAAGGCGACAACCGGCGCAAGCAAGGCGGCCGTCAGCGCGCCGAGGCGTCCAAGAGAGGTGGAAAGTTTCGTTGATGACATCGAGTAGTGCTCCCTGAACGGCGTGATTTACAACGCTTCTGAATCGGTTTCGCCGGTGCGGATGCGCACGGCATGGTCAATGGCGTAGACGAAGATCTTGCCGTCGCCGATCTGGCCGGTCTTGGCGGCTGCGGCGATCGCTTCCACCGCCATGTCGACGAGCTCCGAGGGAACCGCGATTTCGATCTTCAGTTTCGGCAGGAAGCTGACGGCATATTCGGTGCCGCGGTAGATTTCGGTGTGTCCCTTCTGGCGGCCGTAGCCTTTGACTTCGGTCACGGTCAGGCCCTGGATGCCGACAGCAGTGAGGGCTTCGCGAACCTCATCGAGCTTGAACGGCTTGATAATGGCCATCACAATTTTCATCTGGTTTCATCCTTGTTCGCCTCCGGAGGAGGCCATCTCTCCTTGCTGCGGAGCGCCAGTGCGCCGTGCAACCGGACTATGACATTCAAGGGGCGTGCCAGATTCGGATGACTGTTCTAAGTCTATGAAAAACAATGGGAAAAACGGACGCCGCAGCGACAATGCTGCGGCGCATCAAAAAATCGTCAATTTAGAAGATTAAAAAATAGGCAGATTGAAAAAACTGCCCGTTTTCTATTCAGTTGCCTTTTTCCGGATCAGCCCTTCCTGGGCGACGGAGGCGATCAGCACGCCGGAACGCGTAAAAAGGCTGCCTCTGGTCATCCCGCGGGCACCATGTGCACTCGGACTGTCCTGGGTATAGAGCAGCCAGTCGTCCATCTTGCAGGGGCGGTGGAACCACATGGCATGATCGAGGCTCGCAACCTGCAGGTTCCGATCGAAGACCGAGGTGCCGTGCGCATAGAGCGAGGTGTCGAGCAGGGTCATGTCGGAGAGATAGGCAAGGATGGCCGCCTGGATATGGCGTTCGTCCGGAACCGTGCCCACCGCCTTGACCCAGACATCCTGGATCGGCTTGCCGTCGTTGCGGGTGAAATAATGCTGCAGCGAGGCCGGGCGGATCTCGATCGGTCGCGGCCGCTCCCAGTAACGCCGGATCGCCTCCGGCGCATGCACGAGGAATTTCTCCTTCAGTTCCTGTTCGCCCGGCAAGGTTTCCGGCATGGGGAGTTTCGGCATTTCGATCTGGTGGTCGAAACCGTCCTCGTCATACTGGAACGAGGCGGACATCGAGAAGATCGCCTTGCCGTGCTGGATGGCGACGACGCGCCTTGTGGCGAAGCTCGAACCGTCGCGGATACGGTCGACCTCGTAGATGATCGGCACGGATGGATCGCCCGGCCGCATGAAATAGGCATGCAGCGAATGGACGAAGCGGCCCGCGTCGACGGTGCGCTGGGCCGCCACCAGTGCTTGGCCGATGACCTGGCCGCCGAAGACGCGTTGCCAGCCGACCTGCGGGCTCAAGCCGCGGAACAGGTTTTCCTCCAGCTTCTCGAGATCGAGAATGGCGAGCAGCGCATCCATGGGCGTGGTGGTCTCGGTGGGGCGCGACATTTCGGCTGTCTCCGATGGTAGGAACGTCGATGGCATTGATCTATATAGACATAAAACGATGCTCAAGTGCGACGGAGAAAGCCGATGCTCGATGTCTTGATTGCCGGTGGCGGCTATGTCGGCCTTTCGCTCGCCTTATCCCTGAAAAAGGCGGCGCCGCATCTCAGCGTCATGGTGATCGACGGCGCGCCGGAAGGCGCCTGGAAGAAGGACCAGCGCGCCTCGGCGGTTGCGTCGGCTGCCGAACGCATGCTCGACGTGCTTGGCGTCTGGGATCAGATCGTGCCGGAGGCGGAGCCGATCCGCCGCATGGTGATTACCGATTCGAAGGCGGCCGATCCGGTGCGCCCTGTGTTTCTGACGTTCGATGGCGACAGCGGCGATGGCCGGCCCTTCGCCCATATGGTGCCGAACACGGCAATGGTCGGTGCGCTGCGCGGGGCGTGCGAGGACCTTGGCGTCGTCAATCGTCAGTCGACGATGGTCGAAACCTTTAAAAGCGGGGACCATGCGGTCGCCGTCACGCTCGCCGGCGGCGAACAACTGGAAGCGCGCCTGCTCGTCGCCTGTGACGGCGTACGCTCCAAGCTGCGCGATGCCGCCGGCATCAAGACGGTCGAATTCGACTACGGCCAGTCCGGCATCGTCACGACGGTCGAGCACGAGCGGCCGCACGAGGGCACGGCGGAGGAGCATTTCCTGCCGGCCGGTCCGTTTGCGACCCTGCCGCTCAAGAACAACCGCTCGTCGCTGGTCTGGACCGAGCGCACCGAGGACGCCGAACGCCTGGTCGCCGGCGACGATTTCCTGTTCGAGGAAGAGTTGGAGCGCCGCTTCGGCCACAAGCTCGGGCACCTGAAGGTGGTTGGCGGGCGGCGGGCCTTTCCGCTGGGCCTGACGCTTGCGCGCGATTTCGTCAAACCGCGTTTCGCGCTTGCCGGGGACGCGGCCCACGGCATTCATCCGATCTCGGGGCAGGGGCTCAATCTCGGCTTCAAGGATGTGGCGGCGCTCGCGGAAACGATCGTCGAGGCGGATCGCCTCGGGCTCGACATCGGCTCGCTCGCCGTGCTCGAGCGCTACCAGAGCTGGCGGCGGTTCGACACCTTCCGCATGGGGGTGACGACCGACGTGCTCAACCGGCTGTTTTCCAACGATATCACTCCGGTTCGCATCGCCCGCGACTTCGGCCTCGGTCTGGTCGACCGGCTGCCGTCTCTCAAGAATTTCTTCATTCGCCAGGCGGCCGGGATTGCCGGCGAGGCGGATCCGCGGCTCTTGTCGGGGGAGCCGATCTGAACATCGACCTGAGGATTGCCCCTCACCCTAGCCCTCTCCCCGCAAGCGGGGCGAGGGGACTCGGTCGAATGCGTGGCACTGTCTTGATGTCGAAGAGAAGAGGTTGGCGCCGAGTGCGCCACGAGGTTCCTTCTCCCCGCCTGCGGGGAGAAGGTGGCCGGCAGGCCGGATGAGGGGCTAAAAACTCCGCATCAAAGAAGGCCGCGCCCTCAATCCTCGATCTTGCGGGCTTCCGAGACCAGCATGATCGGCACGCCGTCGCGTATCGGATAGGCGAGGCGGGCCTTTTCCGAGATGAGTTCGTTGGCTTCGGCGTGGTAGCTGAGGCGCCCCTTGGTCAGCGGGCAGACGAGCAGTTCAAGCAGTTTCGGATCGACCTTGCTGGCGTTGATATCCATTATCCGTCGCTCACTGCAGGATGCTGTCCATATCGCCGAAGTCGCGCGCGAGCACGATCTCGGTGATGGCGATCAGGGTTTCCGCGCGTGTCTTGAGATCGGGCGCTTCGAGCAGCGCCTGTTTTTCTGCCGGGCCGTAGGGCGACATCATCGCCATGGAATTGACCAGGGTGCGGTTGCTCGCCCGTTCGACGCTTTCCCAATCGGCCTTGAGCTTGTTGGCTTCGAGATAGGCCTTGAAGGCGGCAAGCAGAGCTGCCCGGTCGACGAGAGTTTCATCGTCACGGTTTTCGAGATCGGCGGCAAAGGGGCCGATGCGGAAACGGCGGTAACCGCGCGTCGCTGAGACTTCCGAAAACAGCCGGTAGCGGCAGACGCCGGTGAGCGAGGTGATGTAGCGGCCATCGCCGGTCTCGGCGAAGGAGGTGATGCGGCCGATGCAGCCGACCTCGCAGAGCGCCTGCATCGGGCCGGTGGCAGTCTCGCTGCGGCCTTCGCAGAAGGAGGGTTGCACGATGCCGATCAGGCGGTTGCCGGAGAGCGCGTCATCGAGCATGGCAAGGTAGCGCGGTTCGAAGATGTTGAGCGGAAGCTGGGCGCCGGGAAGCAGCAGGGCACCGGTCAGCGGAAACACCGGAATGATCTCCGGCAAGTCCTTCGGACCGAGATAGCGTGCATTTCCGACGTGCATTTTCCGATAGACCTTGCAGATGTCCGCTCTTGCCCCGCCAAGGAAGCGTGGTCAACCAGACCAAAAGATGGTGCATTCCTTGAAAATCTCAAGGGACGAGCACACCGATCTTCATGGGTGAATGTGGATCGTGATCAGACGTACTTACGAAAAAGGGGCGCAAACAGCGCCCCTCCTCGAAAAAAATGCCTGACGGTTCAGGAGAACAGGATCGACGAGAGCTTGCGCCGTGCGGCGATCGTTGCCGGATCCTTCGGTCCCCAGACCTCGAAGAAGGAGAGCAACTCGCGCCGCGCGCCGTCGTCGTCGAAAGTTCGATCGCGCTTCATGACCGTCAGCAGGTGATCGGCCGCAGCCGTCCGGTCGCCTTCGACATTGCGGATCTTGGCGAGCAGCACGCGCGCCTCATGATCATCGGGATTTGCGGCAAGGCGCCGCTCGAACTCATTGGGATCGCCGAGCTTGCGGGCTTCCTCGATCTGGTCGAGCTTCTTGCCGATGGCCGCAATGCCTGCGTCCTTGGCAAGGTCTTCCGGCAGCCCGGAGAGCGCTTCGCGGGCTTCGGCGACCTGGCCGAGCGCGATCATGCAATCGACCATGCCGGCGATCGCCACGACGTTTTCGGGGTCGGCCTGAAGCACGGCGCCGTAGAGGCCGGCGGCGTTCTGGGCGTCACCGGCGTCGAGCAGCGCCTTGGCATCGGCGAGAACCGCTTCGATCTCCACTTTGCTGTCGTCGACGGCCGGACCGGCGATCTTTTCGATGAATTGCTTGATCTGGCTTTCCGGCACCGCGCCCATGAAGCCATCGACCGGACGCCCGCCGACGAAGGCGATGACGGCGGGGATCGACTGGATGCCGAGCTGTCCGGCGATCGAGGGATGATCGTCGATGTTCATCTTCACGAGTTTGACGCGGCCTGCGGCTTCCGTGACCACCTTTTCGATGACGGGGGTCAGCTGCTTGCAGGGGCCGCACCAGGGCGCCCAGAAATCGACGAGAACCGGCTGCTGCCTGGAGGCGTCGAGCACGTCCTTGGTGAAGTTGGCAGTGGTGGTTTCCTTGATCAGGTCACCGTCCGACGCGGCCGCCGGCGCCGGCTGACCGAAAGAGGCCGAAGCCGTCATCTGAGTGCCGAAAGACCCTGCATAGGGATTGTCGCTGCCCGTCATTCTTCTCTCCTCGCCGGCTCGTCTGCCAGCTTACTGCATTCGCGCCAAAGATCGTATGTCAGGCCGTGACTTTCAAGACAAGCGGTTCGTGTCCGGTCGCTTCCATGAAGCGCAGCAGATCGCTGGATGCGATCGAGGTCGTCGCGTCATTGGAGAGCGGATGGCAGTTGACGATGTCGAACTTCATCAGCTCCTCGTCGAGGATCATCTTGACGTTGCCCTCGGTGTCATTGATCGCGCCGAAGGCGGTCACGGCACCTGGAATGACGCCCAGATATTCCATCAGCTTCTCCGGCTTGCCGAAGGACACCTTGCTTGCCGCACCGATCACCTGGTGAACGGTCTTCAGGTCCACCGTCGCGTGTTCCTCGACGGTGAGCAGGAAATAGTTGTCCTTCTTGTCCTTCACGAAAAGGTTTTTCGTGTGGCCGCCAGGGATCTCGTCACGCAGCGCCACCGATTCGGCGACGGTGAACACCGGCTCGTGGCTCTTGGTTTTATGCTCGATCCCAAGTCCGTCGAGAAAATGAAAGAGGTCTTCGGCGGTCTTCGGCTGTGATTCACTCATGATTCTCATCCCTTGGGCATTCGTTTCGCCTCTGCTTTAGGGGAGAAGCCGGTGGCCGCGCAATCTCACAGGCGGCGGCAGCGGCCGAAAACGCGGCATTTCCGGGCTTCGCGAGGGGTCTCCAAAAAAATATTCGAATTCTCGTCATTTCCCTGTTGCATTCCAAAATCGCTTAGGCCATATACCGCCCGTCGCCGCAAGACAGCGACGCCACGGTCCACCGACTACCCCCGGACCGCGGTTTATGAGCGGGTGTAGCTCAGGGGTAGAGCACAACCTTGCCAAGGTTGGGGTCGGGCGTTCGAATCGCCTCACCCGCTCCAATTTCTCCCAACCACTTCATTTCACTGTTATTTTGGAAATGAACGGCATCCGCCGTCAGGCGCATTGCGCTTCGCAACCGGATGCTTCGCCATGCGAACACCTGTCGGCGATCGGACAGCACGACGGTCCTTTGGAACGTTCGCCGTCCCTTCCCTTGTCGCTAGAGATCGTCGACGCCCGCGCGCCACTCAGCTCTTCATGAAGACGTAGTCCGTCTCCTGCCGGCGGATCTCACCGGTGCGCAGTACCGCGTTCGGGAAGCCGGCATGGTTGATGGCGTCCGGCCAGATCTGGGTTTCCAGGCAGAAACCGGCAAATGGGCCATAGCGGCGTCCCTCGAGGCCGGGGACGGTGATGTCGAGCTTTGCGCCGGTATAAAGCTGTACACCAGGCTCGGTCGTCAGCACTTCCATCGTGACGCCGGAATTGATGCTACGGGCAAGCGCCACCGAATGTTTCGTCATGCGCTCGTTCGAAAGGCAGAAATTGTGGTCGTAGCTGATGCGCTCGCCCTCGGTCTGGCGACGCATCGACGTCATTTCGCGGAGATCGAAGGCGGTGCCCTCGACCGCACGGATCTCGCCCGTCGGCACCTGGCGTTCGTTGGTCGGCAGGTAGTGGTCGGCGGCGATCATGATGTCGTGTCCGAGCGCGTCGACAGTGCCGTCGAGATTGAAGTAGCTGTGCTGGCAGACATTGGCGAGCGTCGGCCGGTCGGTCTCGCTCTCGTAGACGACGCTCAAGACGCCGCCGGGCTTCAGCGCGTAGGTGCAAGTGACCTTGCAGTTGCCGGGATAGCCGGCGCGTCCATCCGGATCGGTAATGGTGAGCGTCACGCTATCAGGCGTCTGGCGGCCGATCGTCCAGTTGCGCTTGCCGATATTGTCGCTGCCGCCGTGCAGGTGGGTGACACCCTTCTCGTTCAGTTCGAGCTGGTAGGTCTCACCGTCGAGCGTGAAGCGCCCGTCGGCGATCCGGTTGGCGCAGCGCCCCGGTGTCGCGCCGAGATAGGGCGAATGGGCGAGATAGCTTTCGAGATCGGCGAAACCGAGCACCAATGGCGGCTCATGGCCTTCCAGGCGCAGGTCCTGAATCACCGAGCCCCAGGTCAAGACATGGGCGGTGAGGCCGCCACCGGAGAGCACCATACGATGGACCGGCTCGCCGGACGGCAGATGGCCGAAGATTTCCGTGTTCTGATGCATGTTCACCGCTGGCTCCCTCTTCGCGACCGCAGCAACCTGCGTCATTTCCAAAGGCACGGCAACCGGAAAATCATACTAAATGGGGCCTTGCTTCGTCTCTGGCCTGAGGGCAAAAACGTCTAGCTATTCAAGGTGCTACAGCGACCTCTCTGCGGTCATGTCAGCGCGATAGCTGCTTGGTGGCATCCTGCAGGCCGGCGAGTGTCAAAGGGAACATCCGCCCCTCGAACAGGCTCTTCACCATGCCGATCGACTGGGTGTAGCCCCAGTGCTGTTCGGGCACGGGATTGATCCAGATCGAACGCGGAAAATGCGCTGTCATGCGCGAAAGCCAGAGTGCGCCCGCCTCGTCGTTCCAATGTTCGACCGAGCCGCCGGGATGGCTGATCTCATAGGGGCTCATCGACGCGTCGCCGACGAAGATGGCGCGATAGTCGCCGCCATAGGTGCGCAGCACTTCGGTGGTGCGGGTGATGTCGACGCGGCGGCGACGATTGTCCTTCCACAGACCCTCATAGACACAGTTGTGGAAGTAGAAATGCTCCATATGGCGGAACTCGCCGCGGGCGGCTGAAAACAGTTCCTCGACGATGCGGATGTGATCGTCCATCGAGCCGCCGATATCGAAGAACATCAGCAGCTTGACCGCATTGCGGCGTTCGGGCCGCGTCACCACGTCGAGATAGCCGTGCTCGGCGGTGGCACGGATCGTGCCGGAAAGGTCGAGTTCGTCAGCCGCCCCCTGGCGCACCCAGCGCCTGAGCCTTTTCAGCGCCACCTTGATGTTGCGGGTGCCGAGTTCGACCGTGTCGTCATAATCCCTGAACTCGCGCCGGTCCCAGACCTTGACGGCGCGGCGGTGGCGCGACTGGTCCTGGCCGATCCTGACCCCTTCGGGATTGTAGCCATAGGCGCCGAAGGGGGAGGTGCCGGCGGTGCCGATCCATTTCGAGCCGCCCTGATGCCGGCCTTGCTGCTCCCGAAGCCGTTGGCGCAGGGTCTCCATCAGCTTGTCGAAGCCCCCGAGGGATTCGATCAGGCGCTTTTCTTCCTCGGTCAGGTGTTTTTCGGCGAGCTTGCGCAGCCAGTCCTCGGGGATGACGGCCTCTTCGCCCGTCTCCATGGGATTGACCGCCTCGAGCCCGGAGAAGCAGTGCTGGAACACCCGGTCGAAGCGGTCGATATGGCGCTCGTCCTTCACCAGCGCCGTGCGCGCCAGGAAGTAGAAGGCTTCGACATCGAATGTGGCGATGCCCGCCTCCATCCCCTCGATCAGCGACAGGAATTCCCGGAGCGTCACCGGAACTTTCGCCGCTTTGAGTTCGAGGAAGAAGGGGATGAACATCGGTCAGTCCTGGCTTTCTCCGGTGCCGATCTCTGCGAGATCATAGGGCGTCGTCTGGTACATCTCGTTGATCCAGTTGCCGAAGAAGAGGTGCGCATGGCTGCGCCAGCGGTTCTGCGGCGGCAGGGTCGAATCGTTGTGCGGGAAATAGTCGTGCGGCATCTTGATCGGCACGCCTGCGTCCACGTCGCGAAAATATTCGTCCGACAGCGAGGTCGAATCATACTCCACGTGGTTGAACATGTAGAGCCGGTTGCCCTTTTTCTCGTGCACGAGGCAGACGCCCATCTCCTTCGATTCCATCAGGATTTCGAGGCTGGGCACCTTGTCGATGTCGGCACGCCTGACCTCGGTCCAACGCGAGACGGGGACGGCGAAGTCGTCGGAGAAGCCGTTGAGATAGACCGACGAGCGATTGAGGTTCTGGTGGCGGTAGACGCCAAAGGCCTTCTCGTTCAGCGGATACTTCGGCACGTCGTGGAAATGGTAGATCGCCGCCATCGCCCCCCAGCAGACATTGAGCGTCGAATGCACGTTGGTCTCCGTCCAATCGAGGATGCGCTTCAATTCGTCCCAATAGGTGACGTCCTCGTATTCGAGCGTCTCGACCGGCGCGCCGGTGATGATGAAGCCGTCGAACTTGCGGCCCTTCACCTCGTCCCAGGTCTCGTAGAAAGAAAGCAGGTGATCTTCCGAGGTGTTCTTCGCCCGGTGGGCGCCGATGCGTACCAGCGACAATTCCACCTGCAGCGGCGAGGCGCCGATCAGGCGCGCCATCTGGATCTCGGTCTTGATCTTGTTCGGCATGAGGTTCAGGAGCCCGATCTGGAGCGGGCGGATATCCTGACGGATCGCCACGGTCTCGGTCATCACCCGCACACCCTCATGCACGAGGGTTTCGAAAGCGGGCAGCGTATCGGGAATCTTGATGGGCATGGGCTTCCACTCGATCAATACAAAAAAACCGGCGGCGATTGATCGCGACCGGTCCTCGGAAATCCAACTTTCCTCGGCCCTTTAGCGACTTGTTTAACGTGGCTGCAAGCCGGCCGGCCAAATCACCACGAGGAATTTGATAGCGCGACTGGGGCGCGGGGGTCAAGAAAAACGATTCGGGCGGTCGGGCGGCCCCTCATCCCGCTTCCGCGACCTTCTCCCCGCAGGCGGGGAGAAGGGAGCTTGTGGCACCCGCTCGCGCCTCCCAGGGACCGATCATTTCCGTTCCAGAAAGAAGCCCGGACATCATTGTCTCGCGGCGACCGTCGCCATTTCCGTCCCCTCTCCCCGGCTGCGGGGAGAGGGCTAGGGTGAGGGGCAACTTCCGTGCGTGTGAAGATAATCTAGGCCGTCCTGCATGCCGTATCCGAGCCGACGGCTAGCCTCGTCTAAGCCGAGCCAGAAGAAGCGAAAGCGGATCGGCGCACCACCGCCAAAGGGCGTCATTTCATGGTGCAGCCAGGTTTTCTGTTGCTCGCCGGCAAGGGCGACATGAAAATAGTGCCGGCGATGGCAGATGGTCTGGCCTTCCTTCCGGAAGGAGTAGTCCTTCGTGACGAGATGGGTGAGGGCCCGCGATGGCGTCAGCCCGGTCTCTTCCACGAATTCCCGCAAGGCCGATGTTTCCGGGCTCTCGCCCGGCTCCATCGTGCCGCCGGGCACCTGCAGCTCGATCTCGGGAAAGTCCGGCTCGTCGAAGACCAGCAACTGATCTTGCCAGGTGGCGTAGATCAGGACCTTGTGGGCGTCCGGGCTCATCCGTCGCGGCGTGCCATGAAGGCCAGGCGTTCGAAGAGATGCACGTCCTGCTCGTTCTTCAGCAGCGCGCCGTGCAGCTTCGGCAGCATGGTCTTGGCGTCGGCGCGGAGGTCGGCCGGATCGACCTCGTCGGCAACCAGCAGGCGGATCCAGTCGAGCGCTTCGGAGGTGGAAGGCTTCTTTTTGAGGCCCGGCACCTGGCGGATGTCGTAGAAGGCGGCAAGGGCTGCCGAAAGCAACGTCTTGCGGATCCCGGGATAGTCCACCTCGACGATGCGGGCGAGCGTTTCGGCGTCGGGAAAGCGGATATAGTGGAAGAAGCAGCGGCGCAGAAATGCGTCCGGCAATTCCTTCTCGTTGTTGGAGGTGATGATGACGATCGGCCGGTGACGGGCGCCGATCATCTCGCCGGTCTCGTAGACATGGAATTCCATGCGGTCGAGTTCCTGCAAGAGGTCGTTCGGAAACTCGATGTCGGCCTTGTCGATCTCGTCGATCAGAAGCACCACGCGACGGTCGGCCTCGAAGGCCTGCCAGAGCTTGCCCTTGCGGATATAGTTCCTGACCTCGTTGACGCGCTCGTCGCCGAGCTGGCTGTCGCGCAGGCGCGACACGGCATCATACTCGTAAAGGCCCTGCTGCGCCTTGGTCGTCGACTTGACGCTCCATTCGATCAGATCGAGGCCAAGGGCAGCGGCAATCTGGCGGGCAAGCTCGGTCTTGCCGGTGCCGGGTTCACCCTTGACGAGCAGCGGCCGCTCCAGCCGGATCGCAGCATTGACGGCGATCATCAGGTCCTTGTCGGCGATGTAATCTGCGGTGCCTTCGAATTGCATAATCGTCTTCCGGTTCAGCATAGGTCTAGCAGGCGGTGTCCATGGACTATCGCATATTGGCCAAAATCGGAATCGATTTGAGAAGAGATGGCGTGAGCAGAAAAGCTCGGTCTCAGCCGCGGAGGGCGGTGACTTCGATCTCGATCAGCATTTCCGGGCGGATCAGATCGCAGACGATCATGGTTGCGGCCGGACGGATCTCGCCGAAGACTTCGCCGAAGATCGGGAACACCCGGTCGGCGAAGCTGGCATCGGTGACGTAGTAGTGATTGCGCACCACGTCTTTAAGCGAGAAGCCCGCTTCCTTCAGTGCGCCCTCGATCGTCTTCAGGCAATTGCGCGCCTGCTCTTCCACCGTTTCGGGCATGGTCATGGTGGCATAGTCGTAGCCGGTCGTGCCGGAGACGAAGCACCAGTCGCCCATCGCGACGGCACGCGAATAGCCTGCCGTCTTTTCGAAGGGCGAACCCGAAGAGATGAGCTTGCGCGCCATGTCTCGCTTTAAGCCCAGGGGCGCGAGGCGCCGACCGTCTTCTCGAAGCTGTCGATCGCGGTTGCCTTTTCCAGCGTCAGGCCGATATCGTCGAGGCCGTTCAGCAGGCAGTGGCGCTTGAAGGCATCGACCTCGAACTTGACCGAGCCGCCGTCCGGGCCGGTGATTTCCTGGGATTCCAGGTCGACCGAGAGGATGGCGTTGGAGCCGCGCGAAGCGTCGTCCATCAGCTTGTCGAGGTCGGCCTGGCTGACGACGATCGGCAGAATGCCGTTCTTAAAACAGTTGTTGTAGAAGATGTCGGCAAAGGACGTGGAGATCACGCAGCGGATGCCGAAGTCGAGCAGCGCCCAGGGGGCATGCTCGCGCGAGGAGCCGCAGCCGAAGTTGTCGCCGGCAACCAGGATCTTGGCGTTCTGGTAGGCGGGTTTGTTGAGCACGAAGTCCGGGTTGACCGAGCCATCCTCATTGTAGCGGGCTTCGGCGAAAAGGCCCTTGCCTAGGCCGGTGCGCTTGATCGTCTTCAGGTAATCCTTCGGAATGATCATGTCCGTGTCGATGTTGACGACGGGGAGGGGGGCGGCGACACCGGTGAGCTTGACGAATTTTTCCATAACTTCAGGCCTTCGATTTCAGAAGAATGTTGCGCTAGCGTTTAGATGAGTTTTGCGCCGAAATGAAGGAAAATCTATCCAAACACGCTTCGCCGGGCGGGTGAAAATGCCCGCCCGGTGAAAGCTTCGCCCGGATTTCGATTGTCGGGAAGCCTCAGCCTGCCTTCACCGGGCTGTTCATGGCCCAGAGAACGCCGAAGGGATCGCGGAGCTGGCCGTAGCGGTCGCCCCAGAACATCACCTCGATCGGCATCACCACCTCGGCGCCGGCGGCAACGGCGCGGTCCCACCAGGCATCGATGTCCTCGACGGTGAGCGTCAAGGTAAAGGCCTGCGGCTTTTCCAGCGGATGGCCATATTCCGGATAGGCATCCGCCAGCATCAGCGAGCTGCCGTTGACGTAGAGATGGATGTGCATCGTCCGGCCCTGCTCGTCGAGCGGATGCCGGTTGACCTCCTTGGCGCCGAAGGCGCGCTGGTAGAATTCGGATGCCTTGGCGGCGCCATCGACCTGAAGATAGGGCAGAAGCCCGTTCAGGACCGGTGCCGGCTGCTTCGTTTCGGTTTGCTGCGTCTCAGTGTCCATGTCGTTCTCCATCCTGTTCGAAGAGCCAGGACCGTGCTGGCCTGCCTCAAGGACGGACATGGAGCGATGGATCCGACACGGGGATGGAAAAATTTCGCAGCCGGCTGAATGGCAGCTCTCGAGAAACAGCAAAAGGCTTCGAGCCGATTACGGATCGGCCCGATTGCGGATCACTACGATCGCCGGGATCAGAGGTCGATGATCGTGCCGCGACCGTCGTTCCAGATGCGCATCTCGCGCTGGCTGTGGGCGGCAGCGGCGGCGGCCGGACGGGCGGTGGCGCGGGCCGGCCTGAGGTTCAGCCGGGCGGCAATCGCGCTGCCGATCACGACGACGGCGGCGATGCCGGCCAGTGCCAGCGCCAGCGAGGCGGTCAGAACGAAGGCCGCAAACGTGATGGTCAGGGCTGCGGCCGTGAAGAGAACAGAGCGAATGCTTTGCATAATCGTCACCTTTCTGATGGCGATGTGGGGGCTCCTCCCCGCACTTGCAAGAGGCGGCTTTGCGAAAGGGGTGCGGCGGTTCGCCTCGTCTTGCGGAACGAGGCAAAGGCGGGCACAACTGAAACATGAGCAAATCGATCGAACATCACCCGGTGCGCCTGCGTCGCTCGGTGCTATCGGTGCCGGCCGACAATGCCCGCGCGCTTGCCAAGGTCGCTGAACTCGCGACCGATGCCGCGATCTTCGATCTCGAGGATGCGGTTGCGCCTGAGCGCAAGATGGAAGCACGCGAGGCGCTGGTTCGGCATCTGACGACGAACCGGCCGGATTGTGAGATCGTCATCCGCATCAATGCGCTCGGTTCCGGCTTTGGCCAGGACGATCTCGCCGCGGTGCTTGCGGCGAAGCCCGACGCCATTCTTCTGCCGAAGGTCGAAAGCCCGGCGGATATCCAGGCGGCGGCCGACTGGCTGGCCGAAAACGATGCGCCGGAGACGCTGCGTCTCTGGGCGATGATCGAGACGCCGCGCGGTGTCATCAACGCGCCTCTTATCGCCGAGACCGGCCGCACCTTCGGCGGCCGGCTCGATTGTTTCGTCGTTGGTCTCAACGACCTGCGCAAGGACACCGGCGTTCCGGATCGCCCCGGTCGCCCCTATCTCGTTCCCTGGCTGATGCAGATCCTGCTTGCCGCCCGCGGCGGCGGGCTCGACGTCATCGACGCCGTGTTCAACGATTTTCGCGACGCTGATGGATTCGACGAGGAATGCCGGCAGGGCCGCGACATGGGCTATGACGGCAAGATGCTGATCCACCCGGCCCAGATCGGCCCGGCAAACGAACGTTTCGGCGTCGAGCAGATCGCCGTCGACGAGGCGCGCGCGATCATCGCTGCCTTTGCGCTCTCGGAAAACGCCGGCAAGGGCGTCATCAATCTCAACGGACGGATGGTCGAGCGGCTGCACCTCGATCAGGCCGTGATGCTCGCCGCCAAGGCGGATCTCATCGAAAAACGAAAGACAAGATCTTGAAACTCTATCGCTTCCTGACCGGTCCCGACGACGCTTCCTTCTGTCACAAGGTGACGGCAGCGCTGAACCAGGGCTGGAGCCTGCACGGCTCGCCCACCTATGCCTTCAATGCCGATACGCAGCACATGCAGTGCGGCCAGGCGGTGTTCAAGGAGGTCGAGGGCAAGGATTACACCCCGGATATCAAGCTGTCGGAACAGTAGTCGAGGCTGTTTGCCGTCGTGCAAGTTTGCCCCTCACCCTAACCCTCTCCCCGCAGGCGGGGCGAGGGGACGCGGTTGATGCTCGCAATCGGCGTGTGAGGCCTGTTTTCTGGTATCGGTTAACCCGTGCTCCGATTGGGATGCGAACGGTACCGCGAGTCTCCTTCGCCCCGCTTGCGGGGAGAAGGTGCCGGCAGGCGGATGAGGGGCAGATAAAACGGGTTAGCCGCCGACGTGCTCGACGCTGGCTTCGATCCGCTCCATGTCGTCGTCGGAAAGGCCGAAGTGATGGCCGATCTCATGGATCAGGACATGGGTGATGATGTCACCCAGCGTCTCCTCGTTCTCAGCCCAATAGTCGATGATCGGGCGGCGATAGAGGGTGATGCGGTTTGGAAACTGGCCGGTTTCCATGGTGAAGCGCTCGCTGATGCCACGGCCCTCGAAAAGGCCCAGCAGATCGAAAGGCGTTTCCAGTACCATGTCCTCGAAAATGTCGTCGCTCGGGAAGTCGGCAACTTCGATGATGAGGTCGGTCGTCAGCTGGCGGAATTCCTGCGGCAGGTGGCCGTAGGCTTCCAGTGCGAGCTGTTCAAAAGTGGTAAGCGTCGGTGCGTGGCGTTCCCGCCAATCATCGGTCTGGTCAATGCGGGCCATAGGCACTCCTTGTTGCCCTCCATATAGCGATTTTGCCAGTGTTTTTCGAGTGTTGAATTCCGCGGGCATGGGGACAGGAATAAATTCTTAGAATTGGCTGTTGACTCATTTAGGAAGCTCTGGAATCTAATAGAACATAACATGAACATTTATGATGGGAGTTGACCGTCATGGCCGACAAAGCCGTGGAGCGGGAGACGGTACTTTCGCTCCGAGAGACCATAGCCAGGATCGAAAACCGTCGGCTTCCGGGCGTCGTGCGCGCCGCCAAGGCGGCCGATCCCGGCGGCTTCCGTCAGCGCGAGGAAGATGAGCCTGGCCGTCGGGCGCTTGCGCTTGGCGTTACGGATCTGGACACGCTTCTCGAAGGCGGCCTACCGCTCGAAGGCATGACGGAAATCCGCAATGCCGAGACGCGCGATGCCGGCGCTGCCGCCGGTTTTGCCGCAGCGCTCAGTGTGCTCTGCCAGCAGGCGCGCCTGGAAAAAGGCGAGCCGGCAGCCCCCGTTCTCTGGATCAGCCAGTCGATGGCTTCCAACGAGGCGGGCCTGCCCTATGGGTTGGGTCTCAAGGCCTATGGGCTCGATATCCGCGGCCTCGTCTTCAGCCTGCCGCGCACGGTGAAGGACGCGCTCTGGATCGCCGAGGCGGCGCTTTCCGTTCCAAGCTTCTGTGCCGTCATCCTGGAAATTCGCGGCAATCCCGCAGCTCTTGCGCTCAGCGAGAGCCGGCGCCTGCATGTTCGCTCACGCGCGGGCCATGTTCCCCTTCTGCTCCTGCGCCAGTCCGGACACGAGGAGGCCAGCAGCGCCTTCTTCCGCTTCCTCGTCGAGCCGGCGCCGGCGCGCGAGCGTCCCCTACCGGATGGATCGATGCTTCGCGGCAGCATCGGCCATCCCGTCTTTCATGTCATCGCCGAGAAGAGCAGGGCTCCTGCGCCGCTCGGCTTCCTGCTGGAGTGGAACCCCCATGACCGCCGCCTTTACCCCATCGAGCCCCTACCAGCCGCTGCTGCGGCAGATCCAGAACCAGCGCATTCTGTCGCTCGCCTTTCCGCATCTCCCGGCCGATCGGGTCGCGCGCAAGCGCTGGGGGAACTCGTGGCTTTCCCGCGGGCGTCCTGAGCATCCGCCCCTCGTCTTTGCCGACAAGGTGAAGAGTGCGATGCGCCTCGTCGCGCTCGACGGTTACGCCGAAAAAGCGGGTTTTCACATCGGCCAGGGTGTTGCCGAAGCCCGGGCCATGTGTCCCGAGATCGACGTGCTGCCGGCCGATCCCGCCGCCGATCGGGCCCTGCTCGAAGGGCTTGCGGATTGGTGTTGCCGCTATACGCCGCTCGTCGCGCTTGATGGCGACAGCGGCCTCTTTCTCGACATCACCGGCTGCGCCCATCTTCTCGGTGGGGAAAAGGCGCTGCTCGACGATCTGCTTGCCCGCCTCTTCCATCTGGGGGTCGAGGCCCGGGCGGCGATCTCCTCGTCCGCCGGGCTCTCCTGGGCGGTGGCGCGCTTCGGCTCCGACGGCATTCTCGCCCCGGACGAGGCGGCGCGGGTGCTGGCGCCGTTGCCGATGGCGGCGCTCCGGCTGCCGCGGGAAACGATCGAAACGCTTGGCCGGGTCGGGCTCAAGCAGATCGGCGACATCATCGAGGCGCCGCGCGCGCCGCTTGCCCGCCGGTTCGGCGCGACCCTGCTTCTGCGCCTCGATCAGGCGCTCGGGCGGGAGGATGAGCCACTGTCGCCGCGGCTGCCCGTTGCTGCCCTCTCAGTGGAGCGCCGTCTCGGCGAACCGGTCCAGGGCGAAGACGATATTCTCGGCTTGACGGAAGAGCTGGCGATGCGGCTGAAACCGGAACTGGAAAAGCGTGGGCAGGGCGGGCGTCTGTTCGAGCTTCTGCTTTTCCGCGTCGATGGCGCGGTCTTCCGCATCGCCGCCGGCACGTCCTCGCCGCTCAACGAGCCGCGGCGCGTCGCCGGTCTCTTCCGCGAACGGCTGCAGGCGGTGCACGAGGATCTCGATGCCGGCTTCGGCTTCGAAATCCTCAGGCTCTCGGTGCCGAAGAGCGAAAAATACGAGGTGATGCAGGAGGATTTCTCCGGCACGCCGGACCGCGAGCGCCCGCTTGCGGCTTTCGCCGACCGGGTGATGGCAAGGTTCGGGGCGGAGAGCCTGCTGGTGCCGGCTCTTTCGGAAAGCCACGTGCCGGAGCGGGCGGCAAGCTTCCGCCCACTCACGGATCTGGGGCTCATGGGCAAGGCCGAGGCGCCTGCGCAAAACATTCCCGCGACCCTGCTTGCCGCGGCGGCTCGGCCGCAGCGGCTCTTTCCAAGCCCCGAACCGGTAGAGGCGGTGGCCGAGGTGCCGGAGGGGCCGCCGAGAAGCTTCCGCTGGCGGCGCACGCTGCACCGCATCGCACGGGCCGAAGGGCCGGAGCGGATCGCCGGCGAATGGTGGCTCGACGGCGAGCCGGCGATGGAGCGCGATTATTTCCGGGTGGAAGACGAGCGCGGCCGGCGGTTCTGGCTGTTTCGCGAGGGTCATTATGGTGCGAGCGCCCCGCCGCGCTGGTTCATGCATGGAGTCTTCGCATGAGCGACGCTGTCCCCTATTTCGAGATCGGCGCCTGGTCGAATTTCTCCTTCCTCGAAGGCGCGTCCCATCCGGGCGAGATGGTGGTTGCGGCGAGCCGTCTTAACATTGGCGGCCTTGGTATTGCCGACCGCAACACGGTTGCCGGTGTGGTGCGCGCCCATGCGCAGGCCAAGGTGGAAAAATACGCCTTCCAGCCCGGCGCGCGGCTCTCCTTTGCGGAGGACCTGCCCGACGTGCTCGCCTATCCCTGCAATCGCCACGGCTGGGGCAATCTCTGCCGGATGCTGAGTGCTGGAAACCTGCGCGCCAAGAAGGGCACCTGCACGCTCTATGAAGCCGATCTCGTCGAGTGGGGCGAGGACCTGTTGCTCGTCGTGCTGCCGGATCCTGTCATCGGCGCGCCGGAAGCAACCTTGCTTGCCGACTTTCTCAAGCGCCTGAAGCCGCATTTTGCCGACCGGCTCTATCTGGCGCTGGTGCCGCGCTATGACGGCTTCGACCAGCTTGCCTTCGCCGGACTTGCGACCATTGCCCGCCATGCCGCGATCAAGCTCGTCGCCACCAACAGTCCGCTGTTTCATGTCGCCGCGCGACGGCCGCTTGCCGATGTCGTCACCGCCATCCGCGAGCATGTGACGATCGCCACCGCAGGCTACCGGTTGCATGCCAATGCCGAGCGGCATCTGAAGACGCCCGCCGAAATGGCGCGCATCTTCCGCGACTATCCGGAAGCGATCGCCAATACCGGGCATTTCTTCGGGAGGCTGAAGTTCTCGCTGTCGGATCTCGAATATCAGTATCCGGATGAAAGCATTCCGGGCGAGACGCCGACGCAGACCCTTAGGCGGCTGACGATGCAAGGCGCACACGAGCGCTATCCCGAGGGCATTTCGCAGAAGGTTTCGACGCAGATCGAGTACGAGCTCGAGCTGATCGCCAGCAAGCGTTACGAGCCCTATTTCCTGACGGTGCGCAATATCATGCAGTTTGCGCGCAAGGCCGAAATCCTCTGCCAGGGCCGCGGCTCGGCGGCGAATTCCACCGTCTGTTACTGTCTGAGGATCACCGAAGTCGATCCGCTTTCGACCACCCTGCTCTTCGACCGCTTCCTCTCGACCGAGCGCGACGAGCCGCCGGATATCGACGTCGATTTCGAGCACGAGAAGCGGGAAGAGGTGATCCAGCATATCTACCGCACCTACGGCAAGGAGCATGCGGGGCTGACGGCCGCCGTCATCAGCTATCGGGCGCGCTCGGCCGGCCGCGAGACTGCCAAGGCTTTCGGGTTCTCAGAAGACGTGCAATCGGCGCTTGCCGGTTCGGTCTGGGGCTGGTCGGTCGCCGATCTCTCGGAGCGTGAGGCGCAGGCTGCCGGGCTCGATACGAAGGATCCGACGACGGTGAAGGTGCTCGACTATGCCACCGAACTGATGAGCTTCCCGCGCCATCTTTCGCAGCATGTCGGGGGCTTCGTTATTACCCGCGACCGGCTCGACGAGGTCGTGCCGATCATGAACACGGCAATGCCCGACCGCTACATGATCGAGTGGGACAAGGACGATCTCGACACGCTGAAGATCCTGAAGATCGACGTGTTGGCGCTCGGCATGCTCACCTGCATCGCCCGCGCCTTCGAGCTTCTCGACCGGCATTACGGCGAGCGGAAAAACCTGCACCAGCTCTTCAAGGATGAGCAGAAAGCCGTCTACGACATGATATGCCGCGCCGATACGATCGGCGTCTTCCAGATCGAAAGCCGGGCGCAGATGAGCATGCTGCCACGGCTGAAGCCGCGCATCTTCTATGATCTCGTCATCGAGGTGGCGATCGTCCGGCCCGGGCCGATCCAGGGCAACATGGTGCATCCCTATCTGAAGCGGCGCGAGCAGCGCGCACGCAATATCCCCATCGAATATCCAAGCCCTGAGCTGAAGGTCGTGCTGGAGCGGACGCTCGGCGTGCCGCTGTTCCAGGAGCAGGCGATGCAGATCGCCATCACCGCCGCCGGTTTCTCACCCAGTGAGGCCGATCGGCTGCGTCGCGCCATGGCGACCTTCAAGCGCACCGGCACCATCCATACCTTCCACGAGAAGATGATCGAAGGCATGGTCAAGAACAAATATCCGCGCGATTTCGCCGAGCGCTGCTTCAAGCAGATCGAAGGTTTCGGCGAATATGGCTTTCCCGAAAGTCATGCCGCGTCCTTCGCGCTCTTGGTCTATGTCTCGTCCTGGCTGAAGACCTATTATCCGGATGTCTTCTGTGCCGCCCTTCTGAACTCGCAGCCGATGGGCTTTTACGCGCCCGGGCAACTGGTGCGCGACGCGCGCGAGCATGGGGTCCGGGTGCGTCCCGTCGACATCAATCATTCGGTCTGGGATGCCGATCTCGAAGAGGGTGGCCTCGATAAGGGTGCCATCGAGCCGCGTCATCGCGAAATGGAGGACGTGATCAAGACTGACAAGGCGATGCGCCTCGGCTTCAATTCGATCAAGGGGCTGAACCAAGAAGAGATCGAGAAGAAACTCGTCGCCAACCGGGGTACCGGTTACGGGACGGTCCGTGACCTCTGGCTGCGCTCGGGTCTCTCCCGTTCCGCGCTCGAAAGGCTCGCCGATGCGGACGCTTTCCGTTCGATCGGGCTCGATCGCCGCAAGGCGCTCTGGGCGGTGAAGGCGCTGGACGAAAAGAGTGCTGCCGAAAGGCTACCGCTCTTCGAAGGCGCGGCGAGGGCGGAATTGCGGCCGGAGCCAGCCATGATCCTGCCGGAGATGTTGCCGGGCGAGCAGGTGATCAACGATTATCGTTATCTCTCCTTCTCGCTCAAGGCGCATCCGGTCTCCTTCCTGCGAGAGACGCTTTCCGAACAGGGCATCGTCACCAGCCGCACGCTTGCGACCGCCCCGGTCGGGCGGCGGATAACCGTCGCCGGGTTGGTGCTCGTTCGCCAGCGTCCGGGCTCCGCCAAGGGCGTCATCTTCATGACGATCGAGGACGAAACCGGCGTTGCCAATGCGATCGTCTGGCCGAAGGTGTTTGCGACCTATCGCCCGGTGGTCATGGGCGCGCGGTTGGTCAAGATCCGCGGCCGGCTGCAGCGCGAAAGCAGCGTCATCCACGTGGTCGCCGAACACATCGAGGACATCACGCCGATGCTGGGACTGTTGCGCACGGAGGCGCGGCGGTTCGGCGCAAGCGACCGTGCCGATGAAGCGCTGAGGCCCACCGGCGACGCGCGCGAGAAGAAGGCGCAGGGCGATCTGCGCCTGGCCACGGTGCGGCGTTCCGGTGGCAGCCCGGAACAGACGACGGCCGAGGTGGCAGACGTGATGCCGAAGGGGCGCAATTTCCATTGAAGGGAGGGTCCGACCCTCGCTGCTTCAACGGGCAGCCGGGTGGGCCTTTCGAGGAAAAAGCAGATCAACTTACCTAGGTCCGGAACGGTCCGGATCATCATGTGTGAGGCCACAGTCGGGCTCTTCATAGTAGGGTAGCGCCTGCGGTGTGTAAAAATGTCGCAGGAAACGCGCGGCATGATCGACCTCTGGTTTACAAGAATAGTCGTTCACGTTTCTCTAAAATTCTGAAAAGACGAAGTTTTTTGTCAAGTTTAGAGTCGTTCTAATCGACCTGCAACTTCCGCTCGCGGAGTTTTTAGTTGACACTAAATGTCCTGTTTTGCTTTATGCGCTGATACAGGGCGTTGCGTACGACAGGCGAGACGACATGCTGGTTTGCAGCTGCAATTTCATCACGGAAAAAGAGATCGAGGATACGATCATCGGCCTCCTCGACGAGGACTGTTGGCAGCTGATCGTGCCGGCGAAAGTCTATCACGCGATGGAAAAGCGCGGCCGTTGCTGCGGTTGCTTCCCCAATGTCGTCGACATCATCATCCGCACCACCGAGCAATATCACGCGCACCGCGACTCGACGGACGTCGAGATATTTGATTTCATGACCCGCCTCAAACAATTCCATGAGGATAATCGGAGGGCGGATCTTGAAAGGCGACAAAAAAGTCATCGAGCAGCTTAACGAAGCGCTCTATCTCGAACTCGGTGCCGTCAACCAGTATTGGCTGCATTACCGCCTCCTCGAAGACTGGGGTTACACGCTTCTCGCCAAGAAGGAGCGCGCAGAATCCATCGAGGAGATGCAGCATGCCGACAAGCTCGTTGCGCGCATCATCTTCCTTGAAGGCCACCCCAACCTGCAGACGGTTGCGCCGTTGCGCATCGGCCAGAACGTCAAGGAAGTGCTGAAGGCCGACCTCGCCGGCGAATACGACGCCCGCACCGCCTACAAGAAATCACGCGACATCTGTCACGCCGCTGGAGACTATGTCTCCATGAAGCTCTTCGAAGAACTGCTCGCCGACGAAGAGGGCCACATCGACTTCCTGGAAACCCAGCTCGAGCTGCTCGACAAGATCGGCGAAGAGAAATACGGCCAGCTCAACGCTGCCCCGGCCAACGAGGCCGAAGCCGACTGAGTTCGGCGCAATATTTGAAAGAAAGGCCGGCGATCTCGCCGGCTTTTTTGTCAGTGAGAACTGCTGCGCACTTTTGCGCCACACGCCTTACGGCGCGAGATGCGCGAAGGCCGTGACGACCTCCTCGTAGACCTTGCGCTTGAACGGCACGATCAGTTCCGGCAGTTCGCGCATCGGTTTCCACTCCCAGGCGTCGAACTCCGGCTCATGCCCGCCCGGCGGCGGGTTGATGGCGATTTCGTTCTCCTCGCCCTCGAAGCGGAAGGCATACCAGCGTTGTGTCTGGCCGCGATACTTGCCCTTGAGACCGATGCCGATCAGGTGCTCGGGCAGATCGTAGTTGATCCAGCCGGGCGCTTCGGCGAGCAGCGACACTGTGCTCATGCCGGTTTCTTCGTAGAGTTCGCGATAGGCGGCCTTCAGCGGATCCTCACCCTTGTCGATGCCGCCCTGCGGCATCTGCCATTGCTGCGGCGAGCCATCATATTCGGAATTGCCGACGGCGATGCGATGTCCAGCCCAGACGAGACCCGCGCGGTTCAGCACCATGACCCCTACGCAAGGACGATAGGGAAGGTCCTCCGCTCTGAGTTGTTTGTCCTTGTCTTTGCTCATCGGCTGCCTCTTCTTTACAATCGTCAAATCATCCTGTCGGGATGGCTGTAACCTAGTTCTGTTGCGGATCCTTGACGAGCGCGGAAACGCCGACGATCTCGATGCCGCGCCCCTGTGCCTCGCCGATCCAGGAGGCAATCGCGCCGACGCTTTCGTCGAAGGCGGAGGCGACGCCGATGGCGGTGCCATTGCGGCGCGCAATGCGCTCGAGCTCGTCGAGCTTCTTCAGGATCGCGCTGCGGCTGAGCTCCGTGTCGAGTGTCAGGTCGGCAAAGCCATGCGGCACATCGAAGGCATCGGCGAGCTTGCCCGAGAGCGATTGCGCCGAGGTACCGTCGTCGAGGAACAGCAGGCCGCGCTTGCCGAGATCGCGCATGACCGGCTCCAGCGCATCGGCATCCGACAGGAAGCGGCCGCCGAGATAATTCATGATGCCGGTATAATTGGTGATCTCGGCGAGGTTGCGGTGCAGTTCGGTCAGGTTCTTCTTGGCGCCGAGACCGATGCGCAAGGCGTTGGGACCGGGATCATTGGCCGGATAGTCGAACGGCTCCATCGGCACCTGCAGCAGGATCTCATGGCCGCTTCGGCGTGCCTCCTGCATCCAGCGCTGCAGGCTGTTTCCGGCGGTAGCAAAGCCCAGCGTCACTTCGCCCGGCAGGTCGCGGATCGCCCTCTGCGTTCCGGTCTGGCTGAGGCCGAGACCGCCGACGACCAGCGCGATGCGGGTGCCGCGCGCGCCGGACCAGGGCCGCGCATATTGATCCATCGGGCGCAGCCCGTCCGGACCGGTGATCGGCAGGCGCCCGGCGGGGCTCTCTTCCAGGAGATCGTCATTGGGCATGGCCGCCATGCGCGGATCCTGGCCGCGGATCGGACCGACATTGATGAGGGCAGGGCCCTTGCCGTCGCGGCCGCGCGGCGAAAACGTGGTAACGGTGGAACCGTCATCGGTGAGCGTATGTTCGACGTCGGCGCCGGAATAGGCGGTCCCCGGCTTCATCGTTCCGCCCGCGCCCGATTGGCCATTTTCTGCCTTCGCTGGTTTCTCGTCGGTGCCCTTGGCGCTCTCGTTCGCCGCTGTTTCGGTCTGACCGCGCTTCAGTCCATCAGGCGCAAGGGTGCCCCACAGCGACAGTCCGACAACCGTCGCAATACAGAGGCCGAGTAAAGAGAACCCGAGCCTGCGTCGGGGATTGCGCTTCGCCGCTGGCTTTACCCGCCGGTTCTGGCCCAGGGGGGCATTGAGATCAGTTCCCAAACGGAGCCTCGGTCGATCTGTGCGATGTTGCCGCTTCTGCACGCCCGCCTAAGATCATAGTCGATCACAGGACAAAACACGCAGCAATTCAAAGTGCTGCAGCGACCTTTGCGCATCGAGCAGGACGCGCGGCGCTGCAGTGCGAGGCGGCGCTGAGACGCTTCGCCTGTTCTTCCCTTAGCGCGCCGGTGGCCTGAGAATCAGTGGCCGCGACAGCGCCTGTACCCCTATAATTTAGCGGTGTCGCGTTGACCAGTGCATCTGCCTTGGGCGGAGGATGCGCCTTACTGAAATGCAGAGCGCCGCGTGTTCTTTCGAACACGCGGCGCTCTCAATTGCATACCCTGCAGGCTTACTTCTTGAGCTGCGCCTGTTCCGGGTTGGCCGGGAAGGTCGGATCCGTCTTCTTGCCACGCAACAGGTCGAGTGCGTAGTTGAGCTGCAGGTCGTCCTTCGTTTCCGGCGGCACATAGGCGACCGAGCCCGAACCTTCGTCGGTCTCGCTCTGACCCTGGATGTGACCGCGCAGGTCGGATTCGCCCTGAGCCTCGACCTTGCCGAGCAGTTCCGGCGGTAGTGGCTGTTCGACCTTGATGTCGGGCGAGATACCCGTGCCCTGGATCGATTTGCCCGACGGCGTGTAGTAGAGCGCCGTCGTCAGACGCAGTGCACCGGCTTCTCCGAGCGGGATGATCGTCTGGACCGAACCCTTGCCGAAGGAGCGCGTGCCGAGAACGGTTGCGCGCTTCAGATCCTGCAGGGCGCCGGCGACGATTTCCGAAGCGGAAGCCGAGCCGCCGTTGACGAGCACGATCACCGGCTTGCCATCGGTCAGGTCGCCCGGCGTCGCGTTGAAGCGGCGGGTTTCGTCCGGGTTGCGGCCGCGGGTCGAAACGACCTCGCCACGCTCCAGGAAGGCGTCGGAGACGTTGATCGCCTGGTCGAGCAGGCCACCCGGATTGAGGCGCAGGTCGAGCACATAGCCCTTGAGCTTGTCGGCCGGCACTTCCGCCTTGATCTTCTCGATGCCCTTCTTCAGGTCGTCATAGGTCTTCTCGGTGAAGGAGATGACGCGCAGGTAGCCGACGTCGCCTTCGGTGCGAACCTTGACGGCGCGAACGGCGATGACGTCGCGAACGATCGTCAGTTCGATCGGCTTGTCCGCGCCCTTGCGCAGGATCGTCAGCTTGATCGGGGTGCCGACGGCGCCGCGCATCTTTTCAACGGCGTCTTCGAGCTTCAGGCCACGAACGTCCGCACCGTCAATCTTCGAAATGAAGTCGCCGGCAAGCACGCCGGCGCGTGCCGCAGGCGTGTCGTCGATCGGGCTCGTCACCTTGACGAGGTCGTCTTCCATCGTGACTTCGATGCCGAGACCGCCGAACTCACCGCGGGTCTGGGTGCGCATGTCCTCGGCGTCGGCCGAGTTCATGTAGCTCGAATGCGGATCAAGCGAGGAGAGCATGCCATTGATGGCGTTCTCGATCAGCTTGTCGTCCTGCGGCGGCGTCACATATTGCGCGCGCACGCGTTCGAATACGTCGCCGAAAATTGCCAGTTCGCGATAGGTCGAGGTGTTGGCAGCGACGGCCGGAACGACAGCCGAATAAACCACGCCCATCGCGGTCGCGCCCATGAGCGCTCCGACCAGAACAAGTGAAGCCCTACGTATCATTTCGCGCCTTTCCAACCTCTGCTGCGGTCCACCACGGTCGGGAATCAACCGGTTTTCCGTCTTTTCGGAATTCAATGTAAAGCGTCGGCCGGTCCGTTTCCAGCGCCAAGGCCGCAGCACTTGCGACTCTTTTTGCGCCCATCGTCGCCAGCGGTTCACCCGCCACGACGAATTGTCCGGTCTGCACGCTCACCGTCTCCATGCCGGACAGCACCACATGGTAGCCGTCACCAGGATTGAGAATGATCATCTGCCCATAACTGCGGAAATTGCCTGCATAGACGATCCAGCCATCTGACGGCGCAGTCACCAGCGCGCCGGGATTGGTTTCCAGCATGATCCCTTGCAGGGAGTGCCCCGTGCCATCGGCATCACCAAACTTTCGCAAAAGCGATCCCGCGGCCGGATAGGCAAGCTTATTCCTCAGCTCCGAAAACACGTATGCTGGCGCAATGCGGTTTTTGTCGGGCACGGCATTGCGGGCCAACTCGCGTGCCGCTTCGCGCTCGGCCTCGCTCATGCGCAGGCGCTCTTGCTCCTGGGCGCGGGCTGCTTCTGCGGCCTCTCGAACAGAGGCGATCTGGCTTTCGAGCGAGCCGATCAGGCCCTGGAGATTGGTGGCCTGGCTGGCAAGTTCCTGCGCCTTGCGCTGCTCGGCGGCGAGCTCGCTGGCGCGCGACTGGCGCAGCTTCTCCTTTTCGGCGACCAGCATCGACATGCGGCGCTCTTCTTCGACATTGGCCGTCATCGTCGCGGTCAGCTCTTCACGCTGCCGGTCGATGCCGGCGCGAATGTCGGCCAATGCCTTGAGGTCGGCCACCAGGTTTTCGGTTTCCTTGCGAAGACCGGGTACGACGGCGCCGAGCAGAATGGCGCTTCGCACCGAGGACAGCGCATCCTCCGGCGTCACCAGGATCGCTGGCGGCGGGTTGCGTCCCATCCGCTGCAGCGCGGCGAGAACTTCGGCAAGTACCCCGCGGCGCGAATGCAGGGACTTTCGGACGGCGTCCTCCTTGGTTCGCAGATCGCTCAGTTTCTTTTCGCCGTCGACGATCTGTTGCTCAAGGCCCTGGCGTTTTTTGGCGGAATCGACGATCGCAGCGCGCAGCGTCTCGTTGGTCTTGTCGATCTCGGCGATGGTCTCGGTCAGCGCGTTGGCGCGTTCCTGCGACAGCGTGATGGTCTTCGAAAGCGCGTCGAGTTCGCTGCGCGTGCTGTTGCGGCGAAGGGTGAGGTCGGCGGCAGGATCGGGTGGCCCCTGTTCCTGGCCGGCCATCGAGGCGCCGGGCGGCGTGACCTCCTGGGCGCCGGCCGGCAGGCCGATCGCCAGCGCGAGCGCAAAGGCCGCCGCTTTACGGGCAAGCCGTCCTGCGTCGTCTCTTCCCATGCTGAAAGCGCTGGTCCTGCCTCGGCGCGTCATCGGTTTGCGTGCGTCCATCCGAAAAATATGAAGAAAAAACCTAATCTGATTTGTCGCGCACGACCAAGCATATTCTCGTTATCGGTGCGTGTTGCCGGGTGAAGGATCCCGCGGAAAACGGCCCACGTCGCCTAGACCCGATGATAGGGGTGGCCGGAGAGAATGGTGACGGCGCGGTAAAGCTGCTCGGCGATCAGAATACGCACGAGCTGGTGCGGCCAGGTCATCTTTCCAAGGTTGAGCACCGCATCGGCGCGGGCGTGAAGGCTCGGGTCGAGGCCGTCGGCGCCGCCGATCGCAATCATCAGGTCGCGCTTGCCGCTGTCGCGGAACGTACCGAGGAGCGATGCAAAGCCTTCGGAATCGAGCGCCTTGCCACGTTCGTCGAGAAGCACGAGCAGGCTGCCTTCGGCAAGCGCCTTCTCAAGCTGGGAGGCTTCTTCCCGCTTGCGCGTGTCGGCATTCGACGCACGGCTTTCGTTGACTTCGACGACGCGGGAAAGTTCCAGACCGATCGCCGGACCGGCCTTGGAAAAGCGATCGAGATAACGGGCCGCGAGATCCTTTTCCGGCCCCGCCTTGAGGCGGCCGACTGCGAAAAGTCCGATACGCATGACCTTACCCGTCCTCGCTTGCGCTGCAACGCACACTGCATAGTTCCTGAAATCGGATCGATTCAAGGAGAATCTTATGCCGCGTCCATGGAGCCTTGCAGCGTCGTTCGCGCCTGGTCCGGATAACGAGCCCAAAAGGTTACGATCAGTCGCAACAAACTTCCGGCTGACAACGCCGCGAGCGGCGCCAGCCCTTCAAATTCATGCATGACCGCATCTCGGCTCGTCCGGCACTCAGCTGCGCGGCGACCCGGTCGGTCTCAATGCAAGGTGCCGTCCTCGATCTCAGGAGCCGCCCACATCCTCTCGATGTTGTAGAACTCCCGGATCTCCGGCCGGAAGATGTGAACGATCACATCGCCGGTGTCGATCAGCACCCAGTCACCGCCTTCCAGACCTTCGACACGGGCATTGCCAAAGCCCCCGTCTTTCAGGTCGGTCGTCAGGTGATCGGCAATGGCCATCACATGCCTCGTCGATCGCCCGGAGACAACGACCATGAAGTCTCCCAGCGCCGATTTTCCGGCAATGTTGATGCTGACGATATCTTCTGCCTTCGAGTCCTCTAGGCTTTCGAGGACCAGTTGAAGCGCACGGACAGCGGCTTCGTCGCTAGATCCCGTGCTGCGCGGGAACGCGGAGACCGCGTATCCCTTGGCGTGTGCTGTTGTCAGGGTCTTTCCTTTCCACATGAACAGAACAGGCACTATCGATTCGAACAAAGATCGAACCGTTAGTGAATGTAGGCATCAAACCGTAGCGGTTTCAAGACAGGAGAAGTGAATCATGGGAATTCACGTAGGCTTCGCCGCCCGAAGCGCGGTCGAGCTCATCGATGAGCGCGGCCCATGGATGAAGGTCCAGGCGGGGGCTGCGTGATAGGCCAGACGGCGGGCGTCGTCCTCGTCGATGCGGGCATAGTCGAAGGTCCTGGCCATGCGCGAGGAGAGATAGGCGAGCGTCGAGCCCGGCCGGTCGATGACGGCGATCGGGAAGGTGCGGGCGATCTTCTGCCAGTTCTGCCAGCGGTGAAAGCTCTTCAGGTTGTCGGCGCCCATGATCCAGACGAAGCGGATATCGCGGTTGCGGGCGCGCACCGTCTCCAGCGTGCGGGCGGTGTAGCTTTGGCCTAGTGCCTGTTCGAAGGCGGTCACCTTGATGCGCGGGTTGGGTGCGATCTTCTCGCTCAAGGCGATGCGGTCGGCGAGCGGCGCCAGGTTGTTGTGGTCTTTCAGCGGATTGCCGGGGGTCACCATCCACCAGAGCTGGTCGAGCCCCAACCGCTGGATCGCCGTATCGGCAACGAGCACATGGCCCTCGTGCGGCGGATTGAACGATCCACCGAAGAGGCCGACCACCATGCCGCTCTCGACATGGGGCATGCGCAGGTAGCGGGCGTTGACCTTGCCCGCGGTCACTTCAGGGCCTGACCTGTCCAGCACCACGCACCCGATACTTGAAGGAGGTCAGTTGCTCGACACCGACTGGTCCGCGCGCGTGCATCTTGCCCGTCGCGATGCCGATCTCGCCGCCCATGCCGAACTCGCCCCCATCGGCAAACTGGGTCGAGGCGTTGTGCAAGAGGATCGCGGAATCGATCTCCGAGAAGAAACGCTCGACCACCGCAGCATCCTCGGCGATGACGGCCTCCGTATGGGCCGACGACCAGGTGGCGATGTGCTCGATGGCGCCCGAGATGCCGTCGACCAGCTTCACCGAGATGATGGCGTCGAGGTATTCCGTTGCCCAGTCTTCGTCGGTCGCGGCCTTTAGGCCGTCGATAGTGCCTGCGAGCTCATCCGACACACGCACTTCGCAGCCGGTCGCAAGTAGGGCGCTCAACAGTGGCTTGACCAGCCGCTCGGCGTCGTTGCGGTCGATCAGCAGCGTTTCGGCCGCGCCACAGATGCCGGTGCGGCGCATCTTGGCGTTGACGACGATCTTTTCCGCCATGGCAAGGTCGGCCGAAGCGTCGACATAGATGTGGCAGAGACCTTCGAGATGAGCAAAGACCGGCACGCGCGCTTCATTCTGGACGCGGGCAACCAGGCTCTTTCCGCCGCGTGGCACGATGACGTCGATTGCGCCGCCAAGACCAGCAAGCATGGCGCCGACGGCGGCGCGGTCGGCGACCGGCACCATCTGGATCGCGTGCTCGGGCAGGCCCGCGGCCCTGAGGCCCTCGACGAGGCAGGCGTGGATGGCGCCCGAGGAATGGAAACTGTCGGAGCCGCCGCGCAGGATCACGGCATTGCCGGCCTTGAGGCAGAGCGCGCCGGCGTCTGCCGTCACGTTGGGCCGGCTTTCATAGATGACGCCGATGACGCCGAGCGGGGTGCGCACGCGCTCGATGTGTAGGCCGTTCGGCCGGTCCCATTCGGCAATCACGTCGCCGACCGGGTCCTTGAACTCGGCGATGGCGCGGATGCCGTTCGCCATGTCGCGGATGCGGCCTTCGGTGAGCGTCAGGCGGTCGATGAAGGCGCTGGCGACGCCGGTCTCGCGGGCGTTTTCCAGGTCGATCGCGTTCGCGGCGAGAATCTCGTCCATGCGCGCGACGATCGCATCAGCCATGGCGATGAGGGCGGCGTGCTTGCGTTCGGCGCTGGCGACAGCAAGCGGTCGGCTGGCGGCCTTGGCCCTGCGGCCGATTTCCAGCATGACGCTCTCGACGTCGTCCTTGTTCTTCACCTCGTCAAGCATGGACCTCATCCTTCCGGCTGCCCCCTTCTTGGGCGCGTTTTCCGGTCATCACCATATCGTCGCGATGCACCATGGCGGCGCGGCCGGCATAGCCGAGGATCGCGGCGATCTCGGCCGATTTCTTGCCGGCGATCTGGCGCGCCTCGTCGGCGTCGTAGCCGGCAAGCCCTCGGGCGATCTCGCGGCCCGATGTGCCGAGAATAGCGATGGTATCGCCGCGGCTGAAGCTGCCGGTGACGTCGCGAACGCCGGCCGGCAGCAGGCTCTTGCCAGAGCGCAACGCCTCTTCGGCACCGGCGTCGACACTGAGTGTTCCGGCGGGCAGCAATTGCCCGGCAATCCAGGTCTTGCGCGCGGTCACCGGTGAACCCGAGGGGGCAAACCAGGAGGAGCGGGCGCCTTCTTCGATTGCTGCAAGCGGATGGTTGGGCTTGCCGGAGGCGATGATCATGGCGCAGCCGGCGGTCGTCGCGATCTTGCCGGCATCGATCTTGGTGCGCATGCCGCCGCGCGAAAGCTCGGACGCGGCACCACCGGCCATGGCCTCGATTTCCGGCGTGATCTCGGCAATCGTTTCGAGGAAGCGGGCATTCGGGTCGAGATGCGGCGGGGCGGTATAGAGCCCGTCGATATCGGAGAGCAGCACCAGGAGGTCGGCGCCGACCATGGTGGCGACGCGGGCGGCGAGGCGATCATTGTCGCCATAGCGGATTTCGGTCGTTGCGACCGTGTCGTTCTCGTTGATGATCGGCACGGCACCGAGCTTCAGCAGCTGGTTGATGGTGGCGCGGGCATTGAGATAACGGCGGCGCTCCTCGGTGTCGCCGAGCGTCAGCAGGACCTGGCCAGCGACGATCGCATCGGTCGAGAGGCTCTCCGACCAGGCGCGCGCCAGCGCGATCTGGCCGACGGCGGCGGCCGCCTGGCTTTCTTCCAGTTTGAGCGCGCCCGCCGGCACGTTGAGCACCGTGCGGCCAAGCGCGATCGCGCCCGATGAGACGACCAGCACTTCGACGCCGTTAGCCTTGAGATTGGCGACATCGGTGCACATCGCGTCGAGCCAGGCTTTTTTCAACCCGGTGGCGCGGTCGACCAGCAATGCCGACCCGATCTTGATGACGACCCGGCGATACTTCAAAAGCGGCTTGCGGGTCTTGGTCATCTTAGAGGTTCTCCTCGCCGAAGCCTTCGCCGGCCTTGGCGGCGACGATGACGCTGCGCAGCGCCCTCAGCGCCTCGGTCATGCCCTTGCCGACTGCGGCGGAAAGCAGAAGGGGCTGTTCGCCACAGGCCTTTGCCAGCGCCTTGGCCTTCACCTTCAATTCGTCCTCGTCGAGCACGTCGATCTGCGACAGCGCGACGATCTGCGGCTTATCCTCGAGGCCGCCGCCATAGGCTTCGAGCTCGTACTTCACCGTCTTATAGGCCTTGGCGACATCTTCTTCCTGGGCGGAAACCAGATGCAGCAGAACGCGGGTGCGCTCGACATGGCCGAGGAAGCGGTCGCCGATGCCCACACCCTCATGCGCGCCTTCGATCAGACCCGGGATATCGGCGATGATGAACTCGTTGCCGTCGATGGTCGCGACGCCGAGATTGGGATGGAGCGTCGTGAACGGGTAGTTGGCGATCTTCGGACGCGCACGGGTGCAGGCGGCGAGGAAGGTCGACTTGCCGGCGTTAGGCAGGCCGACGAGGCCGGCGTCGGCGATCAGCTTCAGCCGCAGCCAGAGGGTCTTCTCATCGCCTTCGAGGCCTGGATTGGCCCAGTTCGGCGCCTGGTTGGTGGACGACTTGAAGCGGGCGTTGCCGAAGCCGCCATTGCCGCCGGCGGCCAGCCGGTAGCGCTGGCCCTCGGCCACCATGTCGACGATCAGCGTCTCGTTGTCTTCCTCGAAGATCTGGGTGCCGACCGGCACCTTCAGCGTCACGTCGTCGCCACCGGCGCCGGTGCGGTTGCGGCCCATGCCGTGCTGGCCGGTCTTGGCCTTGAAGTGCTGCTGGTAGCGGAAGTCGATCAGGGTGTTGAGACCGTTGACGGCCTCCACCCAGACATCGCCGCCGCGACCGCCATCGCCGCCGTCCGGTCCGCCGAACTCGATGAACTTCTCGCGCCGGAACGAGACGGCGCCTGCGCCGCCGTCGCCGGAGCGGATATAGACTTTCGTTTCGTCGAGAAATTTCATTGGGCTGCCATCTGTTCGGTGTAGGTGCGCGGTCTTAATTTGCCGCCATCGATATAGGCGGTTTATTCGGAGGTCAAAGAATATCGTGCGGTTCGTCAGCTACAACATCCAATACGGTATCGGTCTCGACGGCCGCTTCGACCCCGAACGCATCGCGGCCTCGGTCGGGGACGCCGACATCATTGCGTTGCAGGAAGTAACGCGCGGTTTTCATCGCAACGATCACGTCGATCTCGTCGCCCGCTTCGAAAAGTTGTTCCCGGGTCATTTCGCGGCCTTTCACGCGCCCTGCGATATCGACGTCGGCTCGACGATCGAAGATGGCCGCGCCGTCAGCCGCCGCTTCCAGTTCGGCAACATGATCCTGTCGCGCTGGCCGATCCTTGCGACGCGGCTGATCCCCCTGCCACGCACCCGCACGATCAGCCCGATGAACCTGCAGCGCGGTGCGACCGAAGCGTTGATCGCGACGCCCGGCGGTCCGCTCCGGGTCTATTCCGTGCATCTCGATCATGTGCTTCCCGCCGAGCGCATCGCCCAGATCCGCTACCTGAAGGACCGGTTGCTCGGCTATCCGCTCGAAGGTGGCGCGATCACCGGGGCGGTCGATTTCGGCCTTGCCGAGCCGCCGCATCCGGAGGACTTCGTCGTCATGGGCGATTTCAACATGGAGCCGGAGACGCCGGAATATTGTGCCATGGTGGGTGCGCGCGATGCCTACTATGGCCGTTCGCTGCGGCTTGAGAATCCGGTCGACGTGCTTGCCCATCTCGGTCGACTGACGCCGGAAAGCTATAGCTGGATTCATCCCGAAAACCCCGAAAAACGCATGCACCTCGACTATTGTTTCTTAAGCGCCGGCCTCGTTCCGCGGTTGACGGACGCCTGGACGGAATATGACGCCAAGGGCTCCGATCACCTGCCAGTCGGCTTCACGCTTTCATGAAAAATCCCCCGCAAAGGCGAGCTTCGCGGGGGATGTCGTTCAATGCGGTCGGTGCAGATCGGCAGCGGTCAGCCGGGTTTCGATATGCGCGACCATGGCGTTGCGGGCGAGCGCATAGACCTGGGTGCAGCCGGTGATCTGAAAGCCGATCTTTTCCTGCACCTTCAGCGAGCCCGGATTGTCGGCAAAGACGCCGGAATGCAGCATCGTTTCCGGCATGCGGCGGAAGAAGCGCTCGACCGCGGCATAGACCGCCTCGGAGGCAAAACCCTTGCCCCAGTAGAAGCGGTTCAGCCAGTAGCCGACATGCCATTGGCCATGGCGGAGCTCGATGCCGACGCAACCGATATGCACGTCGTCGCCAGTGGTGACGGCGAATGTCCAGTCGGGCGTCAGGCCTGAGGTCTGCGCCGTCAGCCAGTCGAGCGTGTCCTGCAGGTCGTAGGGCGCCGGAACGCGCGCAAGCATGCGCGCCACCTGGAAATCGCCGAGCGACTGGGCGATCGCCTCGGCGTCATTTCGCCGGTGCGGGCGCAGGACAAGACGCTTCGTCTCGATGACCGGGCAGGGCCCGGGACCGGGGCGGGCGACGACCCGCTGGCGTTCGGAAACGAGCGCGTTCATCGCATGCCTCCCCAGCTTCTCAAGGAGACCCAGGTCTTGCGGTCGAGCCGGTACCATTCGACAGCGATCGAGCCGCCGAGCGCCAGGCTGCCGACCATGCCGCTTCCCTGGAACTGGAAGCCGCACTTCTGGATGACCCGGCGGGATGCGAGGTTCATGACCCGGCAGCGCGCATCGATCTGGTCGATATCGCGGGTGCGGAAGGCCATGTCGGTCAGGACCTGGGCCGCCTCGGTGGCATAGCCCTGGTTCCAGTATGGTTCGCCCAGCCAATAGCCAAGTTCCGCCGTCTTGCCGTCGGGATGCGGCTCGATACCGCAGCAACCGAGAAATGCGCCATTGTCCGCCTTGGTAATCGCGTAGACGCACTTGCCAATCGTGCCGGCTTTCGCGCGTCGCACGAAGTCGGCGGCATCGGCCGTCGTATACGGGTGCGGCATGCGCGAGACCATGGTCGCGACATTGGCATTGTTGGCAAGATGGGCAAGGGCGTCGATATCGTCTTCATGGGGCGCGCGCAGAACGAGCCGGGGTGACAACAATATCGGGCAATCGGTCCTTGACCGTTGGGGCCTCAGCCTCTGCTCGGGAGACCGGGATTGGTCTTCCCTCAACAACTCGGTTTGCATGGTTTCCTCCAGAAACGAAAAAGGGGAGTTGGGTATTGCCCCATCTCCCCTTTGAAGTCTGGCTTGGAACCATCAGGTGCGTCAGCCGGGTCGATGAGACGCCGGCTGTTTTAGAGCGCTACCGGCTTATTCCGCTGCTTCGGCTTTCGGCATTACAGACACGTACACGCGGCCATTGGCCTTCGTACGGAAGTCCACGTTGCCGGCCGTAAGTGCAAAAATCGTGTGGTCCTTACCGAGGCCGACATTGGCGCCCGGATGCCACTTCGTGCCGCGCTGGCGCACGATGATGTTGCCTGCAACGACGTTTTCGCCGCCGAACTTCTTCACGCCAAGGCGCTTGGACTCAGAATCGCGACCGTTACGCGACGAACCGCCAGCTTTTTTGTGTGCCATTGGTGTTCTCCTTTAAACCTTAGATCCCTGAACTCAGTTTGCAGCGGCTTCAGCGGCGGCTTCGGTCTTTTTCGAAGCCTTCTTCGCCTTGCCACCAGCAGCAGCGATGTCCAGGATGCGGACGGTCGTCTGGTGCTGGCGGTGACCGCGCGAACGCTTGGAGTTCTGGCGGCGACGCTTCTTGAAGGCGATGACCTTCTTGGCGCGGCCCTGTTCCACAACTTCAGCGCTGACAACGGCGCCTTCGACAAACGGAGCACCGATGGTTGCATCGGCGCCAACGCCGACCATCAGGATCTCGGTGAATTCGATCTTGTCGCCTGCAACGCCTTCCAGCTTTTCGATGGTGAGGACGTCGTTGGCGGCCACGCGGTACTGCTTACCGCCGGTCTTGATGACTGCGAACATTTTTTATCCTTTCATGTTCGATCCGGCTCTCTGCCCGAGGACAAGGCCGTCTTTTTGTCAGTCGACAGTTGAGTGGAATGCCCAAAAGGATATCCACCGGTGAAAGGGCGCAAATCACACCCGATGCGGAATGGCCAGGCCACACCACTTCATTGCGCGGATTACAAGGAATCGCGCGTGTGTGTCAAGGCGAAAGCAACGGGGCCGTTACATATTCTTCAAACAGGCCCTTGCCAGCACCCGAATCTGCCGCTATGAACCCGACCGCGCTAACCAAGCGCCGACCAGCAAAGCGGAGAGGTGGCTGAGTGGTCGAAAGCACCGCACTCGAAATGCGGCGTACGGGCAACCGTACCGTGGGTTCGAATCCCACCCTCTCCGCCATTTATTCATCTATCCACTTGATTTTGCTGATAAAAGAGAAACGACCGCATCACTACGGCCGCTTCTACGTACAAGCTATATTTCGCTCACTTGTCGCCGTATGCAACCACGAGCAATGGGCAGGTGTTCGCGCTGCCCTTCCGGATCTCCCACCCACCGATTCCCGGCAACGCCGCATTGGCCGCGGCCTGGAGTTCTTCGATGGCAGCCTGCAGGCGTTCCTCCGGGCTATGGACCGGCGGAGCAGCAGCAACGACCGCCGAGGGAATGGAACTAGCGGCGAGACCGCCGAGCATGGTTCTCCGTGTGATCTGGGTCATTGCGGTGACTCCCCTTTGTATGCGGAATAGAAGGCAGACTTCAGAGCGTTGGCGCGAGACGCAACGTCGACCCAGGCAAAAGAAATCTTGTCCATGTCGTATTCGCTAACGCGGATGATGCCGTCCCGTTTGTCGTCGCAGAGAACTTCGTTCAGTAGATCGGCCAGGATCTTAGACATTGAGGCTAGATCGGAAACCTGCGCTTCAAGCGCCCGCATCGCACTCGCGACGGCGCTGTCATCGGGTTTCTGCGGCAATGCTTCGCCGTTTGCTGGCATGCACTTATTCAGCATTGGTCTCGTCCCTATTGAGTTGAAATTACATTTCTGATATAACCTTGCACAAAATCAAGGTCAACACTTTTGATGTAAGGTTGCAAGTTTGCTTATCACTTCGGAACAATGCCGCGCGGGTCGTGCCATTCTGGGATGGTCTCAAGATCAACTCGCCAGCGCGTCGAAGGTCGCAAAGGCAACCATTGCCAATTTCGAGGCGGGGAAACGCACTCCCTACGATCGGACGCTGCAGGACATGCGGGCAGCCATGGAGTCATCTGGCGTCATCTTCCAGGCTGACGGCGAGATGGTCGAGGGCGGGCCGGGTGTAAGGCTTGGGAAATTGAAGGGAGCGGACGAATGATTATGTTGCGGGCACTAATTTTGAAAGTGCGTCTAGCGTTGCGGAAGTTGCGCTTGAGAATGAGCCGCGGCGACTGAGCGGTACCGAAACCCTGCTCGACTTTTGCGGGAAAACAATCAATCATGCGCCCTCTAACTGAGGGCGGAACATGCCGTTTGTCGAGGCCGATCCCAAGACGGAGTACCAAGAGTTCAAGCTCTCAGACGGTACGACGTTCAAGCTGCCCAAGTCCCCGGCGCAAAACCTCACCAACATTCAGGATGATGCTTTGGAGCGCGCTCTTTATCTGCAGAAGCAGAGAGAGCAACACCAGGCGGATCAACTGGGAATTGCGCTGCTCGGGCTGTTGCTGGTTGCTACCGTCGCGATCATCTACACGAAGCGCCGCGCGATCATCTCCGCTTCGGAGAACGCAATGATTTCAACTCTAGCCGGCGGCGTTAAGGCGAAGCGACGAGCGCAGGCTTACGGGGATCGGATAAAGACGAAGGTCGTCGAACGAGCCGACGGCGCCACGCACCCGACGCCGCCAGTGGAATGATGGCTCTGATTACCAGATCCCGCCGTCTTTCTTTTCACGATTCCAATATTTTACGTCCTCGCGTCGTCCGGTGATCACCGTTTCTCGCTTACGTGATCGTTTCATAAACCCAGGGCTGGCGACCTCTCTCATTGAGTTGAGAATGAGATAATCCAGCGCCGGACGGACGTAGAACAGGTTGATGTAGGGAGTATTCCACAGTCCGAAGTTCAGATAGTCGGCCAGCCTAACTTTCTCGTCTTCGCTCAAAGCTGCATCGCGAGCCTTCAAGCCAAGCTCGAGGAAATCGGCTATCGCCTCCCCCGCCGGGCCGACCATTGTTTCCGTAAGGCCGGCAGAAAACCTGTTCACCTTGGCCATGCTTATTCTCCTTCTCCGGGCGGTCGCCATTCGGGGTTTACGGGGGCGTATGCCCCACCGTCGGAAAGGAAGAGCCCCAACAGATCCTTTGCCGCGTTGTCCTCGTCACTCATTTTCGAATCGGTGTTCGCCGGCGGTTGCCCCCCAATGACCAGGTGCATGGCCTCGAGCGCGCTCGCAGGGACTGGCGCAATCGTGGGCGGGTTAAGTTGCCCCACCAAATAGATCGTCTCGCCGTCGATCGACGTGTGAGAGCCGAGAAAGATCTTGGCGACGCCGAGAAGGTCGTCGACGGTCAGCGACCGAACGAAACTGGCGAATGGGCCATGGCGCTTAAGCGCTACGGCAACGACGTCGCCAACATAGATTTCCGCCCGCGGATCTACCTTCATAAAGCTACCGTTAGGGACCAGCCCTCCGAGGCAATTGCCCCAGGTCATAAACTCGTATGTGCTCATTGGTTTGCCTCTTTTGCCGCGCGCATGAACCGTCGTGCCGCGCTGTAGGAGATCCCGCTTTTGTCTTCGATCCATGGCCCGAAATGCCCCTTGGGAAGCTTGGCCTTGATCTCAAGGAGTTCGCGGCCGAGTTCGATCATTCGTTCCTCGGGGACGCGCTCATTCTTGCGGGGAATCCGTCGGTGAGCATCTTCTGGCCGGACGGCGGGAATGGGCGGCTCCGTCAGCTTGTAGTAGGCCGCAATCGCTTCCTGCTGTTTCTCGATCGAGAGCCGCTTGAATTGCCTGATCGTCATACCGAGTCCGAAGGCGGCCGGTGCAATGGCCTTGTTGTGGCCGGGGGCCATGGCCCTGATACGGTCGTACTGCCACATGTTCGGTAGGCGCATGGTCCCGACGTCTTCGATCTCGATTTCATCAGTCATCGGGCACCCTCCGCGACAAATCGCAAGACTGCTTTTGTTTCGAGATCAGAAAGCGCACCGAACCAGGCCTTGAAATCTTCCATGGCGTCGTCTCCGATCTGCTGTTTCAGCATGTCGACGCGCTTCCAGATTGTGGCGATGCGCTCGGGTGCCCAACTGCCCCACTCGGAAATCAGCTCTTTGCCGATCGGGCCGCCCCTTTTGAACTCGGCGATCATCTCGCCTGTCGCCGGCTGCACAAAGCTCGGGAGCCCCATCGAGAGCGCCTCATAGATCTGGTATCGGGTGCCCTCATCCATCGAACGGTCGAACCGCTCCATGAACGCTTGCTGATGACGTGCCGAGCCGAGTCCCTTGACGAAGCCGCCGACCTGGCTTTGGAGTCGCTGTAGCTGCATCTTGAAGCCGCCGCATCTATCCCATCCCCGCACGAGTTCCCTGCCCTCTGGGGTTACGGAGAGAAGCGATCGGCTTGTGTCCGGGTCCATGGGGTCGGTCGGCGTCGTTTCGCCCATCTCCGCCCTTAAAATCTGCAGCATCTCGCGATCGAGGCCTTCCCCGAAATAACGATCGATGTCGGTATCTCGGATCTTCTCGATCTCAGCCTTGCGAGCCGGGTCATAGGCTACCGAAAAGTCTTGGTGATCCCAGGACGGCATATCATCTGAGCCACCGGCCGGCGGTTGATTGGACGTGGTGACGAGATCGTTCGACATTGTTCTCCATTCCCGTTCAAAGAGAATGGCCCCGGACGCGAGGCAAACGCCCGGGGCCGAATGGCTTACACAATGCCCTGGCGGGGATACATCGCCACCAAAGCTCGCTCAGCCAATGCTGCGTTGGGGAAAGTGTTCGTCGCGACGAAGCCGTCTCGGAGCCGGACAACGACGTAACCGGCGCCGGTCCATGTGACCTGATATGTGCCGTCGCCAAAGAGTTTCTCGACGCGATCGGGCATGACCGTGATGCGGGGTTTAGCAAGGATGACAGTCGTGCCGTCGGCGTGACCGACAAGGGTCTCTGCCACCCACGTTTCGTCATAGGCGACGAGCATCAATCGGTCGAGCTTGCGAAGCGCTTTGGTTTGGGACCGCTGGACGTGCTTCCACATCTCCGGCTCTTTGAGATCGTCGGCGATGGTGCCATGCGGCAGACGCACAAAGATGTCGCGGAACTTGAAGCCGTCGTGGTTGATGGTGACGAGGTTCGGGTCGACCTTCGGCGTCTGGCGAAGGCGGTTCTCGGGCTCAATCATTGCTGACTTGGTCATTGGTTTTCTCCTGTGGCGAGAGCGGCCTCAAATGCCGCGGCTGTTTTCTTGCGTTCAGACTCTTTCCAGGAGTCCGCCTTCATCGTCCCATCCGGGAGAAAATTGCCCCCTGCGTCGGGAATCTCGATATTCCCGAACTTCCGGCCACAGGCGGGCTGCAGGATGTTTGCCAGGCGGAACGAGGCGCGAAGCTTCACCTCGGGCTGCATAAGGCACATTGGCGCCGTAAAGCCCAATTTCATCATGAGCTTAGAAGCTTCGTCGCTGGTCGAGAGGATGCGCCCGAGAGCCGATGCGAGAGCGTGGCAAGCATCCTCGGCCTGCTGGATGGCGGATTCGCGCGACTTACGGACCTTCGCAAGCTCGGCCTGGGCGCGCTTGCGCCGCTGCTCATCCTCTGCCAGGAGGCGCTGGCGGGCTTTGCGTTCTTCCGCGGCCTCTGCTGCGTCAATTGCGTCGAGTTCATCCTCGGCGTCCCTGATGCTCTGGCTATCGAATGCGACACCCTCGACGAGAGCAGCCCCGCGCTTCTCCTTGAGATCCGCGATGCGGCCAAGGACTTCCGAGCGGCGAGCCGACCAGGCGGCGATGTGATTTTCGTTCTCGATCAGTTCGGTCATGCCGGGGCCTTTCTGACGTAAGCAAAGATGGTATGCGAAGCCATATCGATCGCGCCCGCGGTTGGGTTGAAGTAGACGACGGTGACGGTGTTGTTGGACGAGATGTAACCGCTCACGATCAGGCCCCCGGTGCTGATGCTTGGCGCCACCTGCACCATATCGCCGACCGCGAGACGGGCCCCGGTAACAGTGACGGTTGTCGACACGGAAGCGCCTGCCGCGATGCTCGCTGGGTCGTAGGTGGCCGAACCGCTGATGAGGCCGTCGCGGTGCACGACCGCGTTGTTTGTCGTGCCGGCAAGCCCTGGCGACCGATTGACGTGGAGAGCGTCGACGTCAAACGTGACGCTATCCGTCCTGAAGTCATATTGGCCGCCGTCCAAGGTCGTCGTGCGAGTGCAGTTCTCGAGGACAAGCGCTTTCTTGCCGGCGGTCAGACTCTCGAACTGGAACGTGTGCACCCCCTGGCCCGCCTCGGGGGCGAAGGTGCAATCCCTGGCGCTCAGGGTGCAGGTTCCCGTCATGTAGACGAGAGCCGTCGTCCCGCTTCCAAAATACCCGCGGAGCGACAGGTTCGCATTGCTGGCATAGACATTGTAGACGGGGCGGTTTGTCGTAACGCCGTCGACGAGCGAGCCCCCCTCGATCAAGACAGAGATTGGCAGCGAGGTCGACGCGCCGAGGATTTGGACAACGTACTTCTGGGCGTGAGCGGCGTCGAAATCCTTTACCCAGAGGTTTCTTGCAACGTTGTTGGCAAGGATGACCTGGTTGGTCTTGAGCCACGTGCCCCTCGCAGGATCGCCGACCACTCCACCTTCGTAACTGACGCAAATGTTGACCTTCTCGAAGGTGTTGTTCTCGAAGAGCGTGTTGGAGCCGGAGCTTCGGATGCCGACGTTGACGATGTCCTTGAAGTAGCATCCACGGACGATCAACTGGTTGAAGCGGAAGCTTCGCGCTTCGCAGAAGTCGATGCCGTTGCTGTCATCGACGTAGTCGAATTCGCAGTTTTCGATCAGCGCGCCATCCGATTCCCAGTTCACCGGCCCCTTGGTGAAGAACCAGAACCGGCAACTCCTCATCATGAACGAGGGATGACAGTTGAAGATGTTGAGCGCCGAGCTGGACCATTTGGTCGACGGGCTCGTATCTCGGGATTTGGTGAAGTAGCTGCGCTCGATCCGGCCCTTCGTCCTCTGGTCGTCAGCTTGAATCTGCAGCATTTCGCCGGGAGACGAGCGGAACTGGCAATTATCCAGCCATACCTCGTCGGCATTGTAGACGAGAACCTCCATATTCCGGTAATCGAGCAGCAAGGTCGGGGCCGAGATCCCCGAGCCGGCCGTGTAGCGCCGGTTGGCGCCCCGCGTCATGGTGAAATTCTCGAAGCGGATGATGCAATCCCCGGCTGCCGCAGCGCCGCGGAAATCGATGATGGGCGTGCCGCCAGCCATCGCGAATGCATGATCAGACTGCCCGTTGAGCGTCAGGTTGCTGAGTGTCACAGATGGGGCGTCAGCGGCCTCTGAGAAGAAAACGTTCTTCGTCCAATAGATCGGGGTGCCAAGTGTCGAATGGGTGCCCCATGCCCCGAAGTCGCCAAGGATCGTCGCCCCGCCAAGGTTGATCTCGATATCGTCGGAGATCTGGACCTCGACAAGCTTGAACTGCTTCGTCGCGTTCGTGCAGATGATCTTGCCGAAGCCGAGAAACTCCGTCGCCACGAGTGCGCTCGAGAACAGCTCGCTTTCGTCGCTGCCGTCGCCCCTGAGGCCGTATTTCAATAGATCGATAGACCCGTTCCACACGGTCTCCCACCATGCGCCGTCCGCGCTCTGGTTCTGCCAGTCCTGGACCGGCGACGGCGTGGAGATCCGCTTTTTGACGTGGCCGCCCCCATCGCCGATCGCATAGTAACCGGCCGTCTCCACCACCATAACCGGGGCCGGGATACGTGCGCTTTCGAAGTCAGCCTCGGTCTCAAAGACAGCGCCGGCGAATGCAGGCATCGAAACAGTGAAGGAAATTGACGAGGTACCGACCACGACGGGGTTACTGGACTCGACCTCGAAGACCCATCCGGCCTGGATTGTACCGTCTGTGACGAGAACCAGGGTTCCCTTGACCACGTCGCGGGTCTTGTTGAAGTCCTTGGCCCGCCGCCAGGGGCCTGTATCTACAACGTAAATCCCGTTCTCTGACGCGGAGGTCTGGTCTTTGACCAACACCCGATCGCCGGCAGCCAGGGAGACGCCGTCCACGGTCTGAAGGCCGGACAGGCTGATGTTCGCAGTGGTTGCGACACGGCAGGGGCCCTTCACGGCCACCGAGGACGCAAGGCCGTCGGTTCTATCGATAGCAATGGAGTTCATGCCCGCACCTCCTCAAGGCCCAGCGCATCGAGGGCCTTGTTCATCAAGCGCCGCATCAGCTCCGCTTCCAGCGCTGCAGCCGCCCGATCAAGCAGGAAGGCGTTGCCATCCGCATCTTGGCCGATGACGCCGAGCGCAATGGCGTCCAGGCCATGGTCAGCAAAGACGCGCTGGATCTGCCTTGGGTTGGGACCAAGCACCGGCCGGCCATCATCCTGGTCTCTGATCCAGTCGACGGAGCCCCACGCCCGCAGGATGTTGTCGATTGTCGTGGTCATTACCGCGCGGCTCCTTTTTGAGGTAGGCGACGATGCTTCATGCTCGCGTGACCGAGGTTCACGACAGGCCGCGATCCATGGCCGGACATTGCTTCGTGTCGTCTTGTGGAAGGGACGCTCACCAGCGCGCCGAGGGCAGCGTTTGCGAGGTCATCAGAGGCGCCGCGCATGTGGTCGATCGAATCCCGACCTGTGCGGCTCGTACGTCGCTCGAGCTGCGAGATCTGACCAACGAGACGAGTGCTATCGAGCAGCATTACGGTCGAGGCCATCAGCGACGGCAGGGCGTCGAGATAGATTTCCGATCGGCTGCGCTCACTCGGGACATAGCGAATGCCATGCTGACGGAATGCGTCCGACACCCACGCGCCGGCATATCGGTCGCCAGTAACCGTCGTGACGCGGTATGAAGCCAAAAGCCCAACGAATTCAGAGACAACGTCAGCCGGGGCGAAGGGCGGAATGACCTCTCGGATGCAGTCGAGAACCGCCATATCGCCCTCTCGGTGAGCAATGCCGAGCGTCATCGAGTCGTGAACGCCACCGGACGGATCGCAGAAGGCGTAATATCGGGTGGTACGGATCGGGGGACGCTCACGGACATTCACATCGACACAGCGCTCCACGACGCTCCGCTCCACGAATGTCGACAGGTCGCCGCGGAACTGCGCATCCCACTCGGCCTTCGCGGATTCCGGATCATCTTCAAAGGCTTGGTCGATAATGCTCGTGTCGAGTGTCGGGTTGAAAACCTTCGTGCCGGCCTGGACGACGAGAACCTCGCCGTCGCCGCGGCCAAAGCTGGTCTGATGCTTCTGGAACAACAGGCCGCGCTGTGCATAGGGCGAACTGATCCCGATGAGCATTCCCTTGGTGGTGGCCAGTGCGGGCAATACGGCGCGGTAGGTCTCGACGTCCGGCAATGACGTGCTCTCATCCCGCCAGAAGCCCACTTCATCGAAGATGGCAGCAAGCAGGGTCCGACCGCGGACGGTGCGGTAGTTGTTCGTGTGAACGGCGATAGCGATGTTACCGGCAAGGCGGATCTCGTCCGACGACACACTGACGATCATCTGCCGCAGGATCGGGCTGCTCTCGAAGAAGGCGCGGACGTAGTTGAAGACCGACGCCGCCTGGATGCGGGATGCAGCAAGAACGAGGATCGTGCCGACCTCACCGGGGGCAAGGCTACCCTTGTGATCGGTGAAGGCAGCGATATACGAGGCCAGAGCAGCCGCTATGCGCGACTTGCCAGACCGACGGCCGATGATGGCCCACAGTTCACGGACACGACGCTTCGGGGGCTCTCGGCTACCTGATACCGCCTGGAAGGCAGAAAGCTCGCTCTCCGTGAGTTCTAGGCCGAAAGCGGCGCGAAGAATGGCGATCCAAGTCTGCCAGCTACCAACGGGGCCGAGGGCAGCGCCGAGGAGCTTGCTGTCGACCAACGCCTGATCGATCGTGATGGACTGCAGCGGCCGCTTCATCGCGTGGCCTCGCTGTAGTTGTCGGTGAGATAGCGCTCAAGGCTGGGCGTGATGTCCTTCGCCTTGCGCCCGAGGCCAATGTCCGCCAGCAGGCGACGCAGAGCGTTTGTGGCGGTCGTAAACTCGGCAATGTCGATGTCTTTACCGTTGGCCATAGCGGCCTCTTGCTCCTCGCACCAGACGGCCAGGGTCGACGCGCGGCGGCAGATGATCATCTGAGCTTCTGAAGGGTCGCCGCCCATGTCGGAGACCAACTGCGCGAGGATTTCCTTGAGGCGCCGGACCGCGACGGAGCGGCCGTCCACATTGGCAAGGAGCGCGCGACCATTGCCGACACGCGATCTACCCTGCGGCTTTGACTTGGCTACCTGGGCTCTTTGTGCGGGCAACGTAATCCCCTCGAAATGGGTCGAAATCACGAAGCCTTTGTACGTCTATTTGTACGTAGAAAGCAATAGCGGCAATATTATGCAACAATATCAATGCAATGATGCGGACATACTCTCCGCCGAACGCCATGAGGTAGTGGGTTTTTCATGAGAGAAGGGCTGCCGAATCGAGCGTGGGGGATTTGAGGCCGACAGAGAAAAAATCGGCCTCGGGATACAGTTATTCCGTCGTCCCCGGTAAATCTGACCACAATAGCTCTCCGCGCATCATCTTCTCTGACAGGTCATCATAGTCGCCAGGAAACACGCCTCGCCTTTCGAGGAATGCAATCGCGTCCTCTTCACAATCCGCAATTGGAACCTTTGCTCTCGCGTGCGTATACGTCCCCCTTTCATTTTCCAGAGCCCACGTATCTGCCGTTGAGTGTGCCGTTGATGATGATTGTTTTTGTGAATCTGATTGTGGATGTGATTGTGATTGCTTAGGCCAGGCTTTCTGTTCGCTTAAAGCCGAATTAAAGCCAGGCTTTTCGTCGGCTTTTTCTTGCTTGCGTGGGCGACCACCTTTTTTGCCGTTCTCAGACAGGCTCTTGTGCTTCTCCTCCGCTTCTGTCCGCCGCAGCTCAAGGCGTGGCAGGCGCCATCCATCCGCGAACAGGGGGGCGATTGCCTTTCCAACGGATGACCACCGATCAGCCTCAACCCTGGCTACGCGCGCGATCCGGCTTTCATCCTCCGGCAATCGGCCGTGTTGCCAGAGGTACATTTGCAGGGAGATGTAAGCGCCGAACTCCTCGGCGCTCAGATGTGATGTGGTGGCGAGTTCATCGCCAATGTAGAGGGGCATCCAGTGAAGGTGGCTCATCGCCGCGCCTCCATTCGCTCCGGAAGTTGTTCGAAGATCGCAAGCGTGGCGCCATCGCTCACCAAGGCACGGACATGACGCAAGAGCGCCTCACGGGTCCGGTTGTACTTCCGACCCTCCCACCTCGGCTGTCCGTGCCTTGTTCCGCAGCGCTTCTGCAGAATCCATTGGATCGCGTCTCGGCATTCAATGACGCGCCAGTAGTCGTTGAGCTTGGCGACGATCGCGCGGTAATCGTCCGCTTCCTCCCGCCGGCTCATGCCTCACCCCCAATGCCAGCCAGGAGGCAGACAGTGCGGGCGCGAGCAATGGTGATCCCATGGCGCCGTGCGATCAGACGGACGGCTAGACTTTCGGGGGCGGTCTCTGTAACTTCCGTGGTGTTGTCGTTGGGAAAACGGCTGAAGTTCAGAACCCGGTTAGCGGTTGCCGCCGCTGCCGGGTTTGTTTTTGCTGTTTGCATTATGCCGCCTCCCCATCGCGCTTTTCGATGCGGGACTTCTGCCAGGCGGCAATTTCAGTCTCGAGCCAGCCAACGGACTTGGCGCTGAGCTTGATGGGCTTGGGGAATTCACCCTTGGCCATCTTTTCATAGATGGTCGATCGGGGAAGGCCGGTGGCCTTTTCAACGGCATCTCGGCGAAGGATGTTCTGCATTTCTTGGTCTCCTGTGCGGCCTAGAGCGGAATTGCTCGGCACAGTCAGGAAGCCGGAAAGGCAGGGGTAAAAAGAGAGCGGTAATTACCCTTTCTGCTGGGACAGGGCGCGGCCCTTCGAAATCATGATGTCGACGAAGTCCTTAGCCGGCAGCTCTTTGTAGCGGTGCCTGTCGGCGAGGAAACTGTCGTAGTTGTTCCTGGCGCTCTCCGGGCACCGGCCTTTCATCACGTTTTTTCTGAATTCCTTGAGCTGTTCCGGATCCATGCCGATCGCGCGGGCCACGTGTTTGACAGCTGTCGCCAGGTCATTCTTCTCCTCATTGATGAGGATCGTGACGGCCGCGGAAGCCATAGACCACTGCAGCGCGTCGAGGGTCTTCTTTTTCGAAGTCCCTATCCCCATCTGCGCCGGCTCAAGGAGCGGGTTTGTCCGCCCCTCGGCAACATCCTCCAACGCCGTATAGAGGTGCATCAGGGGTGCCCTAAGCTCAAGATCGATATCGCAGTCGCGAAGATGGTCCATGACCGCGGAAAGAGCCTTTCGGACCTTACTCCTCTCGGGCGTGTCTTGGTCGTCGTCCTTACGGCTCAGGGCGGCACGGAGGCGCCGTTTCAGTTCCTCAGTCATTGACGCTACTCCGGATAGAGACAACCTCTCCTGTCCGTGCCGGCAGAGCGCAGTAATCGGCCCAATCCTTCATCAGGCGCCGCCGCTTCTCCACCATGTCGCCGCGGCGATAGGCTGCCTCGACCTTGTCGCCGACTGTGTGGGCCAGCGCCATCTCGACCATCTCGTTTGCATAGGCCGTAGTTTCGGCCGCCCAGTCCCGGAAGGTGCTGCGGAAACCGTGCGTGGTAAGATCTCCGCGCTCCATCCGGCGCAGGACCATGAGCAGCGCCATATTCGAGAGAGGCTTGTCCTTCTTGTCGCCGAGGAAGACATACTCGCTGCCCTCCTCGCGCGGCAAAGCCTTCAGGAGCTTGATTGCAGCCTCGGAGAGCGGGACTCGGTGCTCCTTGCCGGCCTTCATGCGCTCCGCAGGAACCACCCACATCCGGTGCTCAAAATCGATTTCCTGCCATTTGGCGCCGATCGTCTCGCCCGTCCTGGTCGCCGTGAGAATGGCGAACTCGAGAGCCCGCGGGCTGACACCCTCCATCGCCCGCAACTCTGTCATGAAGCTGCCGATCTCGCGATACGGAAGCGCCGGGTGATGCTTGACCTTGGCGACCTTGCTGCGGGCCGGCAGTAGCTTGTCGAGATGACCACGCCAGCGGGCCGGATTGTCGCCACTACGGAAGTGCCGGGCCTTCGCCCAGTCTAGGACCGATTCAATACGGCCACGAACGCGGGTGGCGGTCTCGGGCTTCTCGTTCCAGATCGGTTCAAGAACCTTCAGCACGAGGGCGACGTCGATTTTAGAGACGGGCAGATCGCCGATCACCGGATACACGTACGCCTTGAGCGTTGCCGGCCATTGGTCTGCATGCTTGGCGTTCTTCCACGTCGGCTTGTGAGCCGCGATGTACTTTTCGGCGGCCTCTTTGAAACTTACGGCTTTCGCCGCCTCAAGCTTTCTGGCCTCCTTGACTTCGCTGCGCTCATCGATGGGGTCGATCCCCTCGTCCAGCTTCAAGCGGCAATCAAGAGCCTTCTTCCTGGCGAGCTTCAGAGATACGGTGTTTACGGAACCGAGGCCCATCTTTCGGGCTCTACCGTCGCGCATGAACCGGAACAGCCACGACTTCGTGCCGACCGCAGAAACCTGCAGGTATAGGCCGAGGCCATCCGCATATAGGCCAGGCTTGGTCTCGTTCTCGATCTTTTGAGCAGTGAGCTTATTGATGGTCCGCATAGCGCACATTCCTACGTACAAACCGTAGTTGGAATATGCCGGAACAATCCGGAACTGTAAAGAGCCAAACAACTGTGAAAAGTTATGTTTTCCGGGGTATCTCGGACGATGTCGGACTTAGCCAGTTCGACGGATGACGGACACCCTCTCCGCCATATTTTCTTCGACTCAATCGTCGCAATCATGCCGCAGTTCGTCAAACGGCCAGAGATGGCGGCGCGAATCTCGTAGTTCCGTCAAAGGCCCGTTGCACGACGTGACCTGCTCCGGCAGGGCCTGCGTCAGGCGACTTTCAGAGCTGCCGATATTTCCGACAAGGTAGCTTTCTCCGCGTCGCTCACCGCAACGCCGCCAAAGCCCATGAAGCCACCTTCCTTGGCGGCCTCTGCCACCCGTTGGCTGATCTGGTACAGCCATGCGGCGAATGCCCCGGCGTCGCCGGGCGCCTTGGTCTCGACGGTGGTTCGGGCCTGCCGCAGCGTTTCAATGCAACGAGTCTTCATTTCTTGGGGCTTGGCACCTTTGAGTTTTGCCTGCAGGCCGTCGCGGGCGGCGGTCCGTCCTTCCGAGGTTTCGAAGTCGGCGACAAGCGCTTTGACAAGGGGATTTGCGGCATCCGATTTTGCCTGCAGAAGCGCGCTGCTATTGGCGATGCCCTCCTTCAGCATACCCCAGAGGCCGCTCGGCTCTGCCGCCGTCACGGCAATGCCGGCCATCATCACGCTCTCCAAGAGCAGCGTCCATTCTTCCGAGGTGAATGTCGATTTGTCAGCCATGGCTGATCCTCCTTCGTTCGATTTTGTCGATGACAATTGCCGCCAGTCCGCGCAGCGCGCAAAAGGCCGGCGGTCTCTCTCTCTCTCTCTCTCTCTCTCTCTCTCTCTCTCTCTCTCTCTCTCTCTCTAGCCGCTCTGTCAGGCCGACAGGCCGGCGAGCTTGGCCTTCAATGCGTCGATCGTCGGCTTTAGGATGTCTGAAACGCCGGGGATGGCCAACACCTTGTCGAACAGCCCGTTGAGCGTCGGCATCATCGGCCCGACCAGTGCCGAAAGGGCTGCCTTTTGCTCGGCAGACAGTTGCCCGGCCGTGCTGCTTACCTTGTCGAACCCGCCTGAGATCTCCTCCAGGCCATTGGCTTTTCCTCCACGTTGATGTCGTCGGACATCGACAGCACTCATGGAGCGGTCGCCCGACGGCGCGGCAATTGGCTGCAAACAATTCGCGTTTATCTGATTATCGTCTGCGAGACCGGTTCGTCTGGAACCCTCGGCGCGAAAATATTAGCACTTGTGGGTGTATTTGCCCAGTTCACGGCAACTTGCGGAAACGGCGGCGCTCGGGGCAAGCAACACGCGCCACGGTGCGCCCGCATTTTGACCGACCCATGGCCTGTCGCCAAAAAGGGAGCGAGGCGGGCGGACGTTCTCCAGCTCGTAGGCCGGATTTCCCGGTCGGAGCGGCAGCGTCGGTGACTGCTCACAGTCGGATCCCCGGCCCCACAAGGGGTCAGGGATCTTGTCAGTCTTGCCTTACTTCTTCGGTGCTTTCTCCGCAGGTGCCGGGGCCTGTAGGTCGCCGAGCAGCGAGGAAATGGCGTTTTCGCCGTTGAAGCCGGCCTCCTTCAGCAGCTGGTCGAGGACCGGTTTGTTGGCCTGATAGGCGAGTAGCTGGCCCGCAAGGCCGTCGCCGAGGCCGATGCCGTTCTTGGCGCCTTCGCCGCCTGCACCGCGGCCGAGCATGCCGCCGGTGTCGAAGATGCGGATGTCGGAGATCTTCTCGATCGGCTTGACCGCTTCAGCCAGCGCTTCGGGAATGATGCGGATGCGCTCGCGTAGGATCTCGAACTCGATGATGGCGGAGCTCAGCTTGTTGCGGGCTTCGTTGAGCAGGGCCTCGCTTTCGGCCGCGGCCTTGCCGGTTTCGAGCACGCCCTTGGCCTTGATGATGGCCGCTTCGGCTTCGGCGGTGGCGAGCGTCTTGATCGCATCGGCCTGGTCGAGGGCCGCCTGCTTTTCGGCTTCGGCGCCAACGGTCACGGCCGTTGCTTCGGTTTCGGCGTTCTTGCGGGCGTCGATGACGGCGATCTGGCGTTCGCGTTCGGCGATTTCCACGGCCTTTGCGGTTTCGACCTTTTCTTCTGCGGCAATCGCTAGGGCACGGGCGTTTTCGGCCTTGGCCTTGGCTTCCGATTCCTCGCGGCTCTTGTTGGCGACGGCGATGGCGCTTTCCTGAGAGACGATCTGCAGATCGCGCTTGGCTTCCGTGTCGCGCTGCTGGACAGACCGGGTCGCGTCGATGTTGGCGCTTTCACGAACCTGCTTGGCGGTCGCCTCGCGCTCGGCAATCGCCTGTTCGGTGGCAATGCGGGCTTCTTCTTCCGCGCGCTTGGCGGCCTGCTCCTGCTGCGCGGTTTCGGCCCGGGTGGCGGCCGACTTGTTGGCGATGTCGCGCTCCTGGTTCAGTTCCGCCTCGCGCTTGGTGCGCTCGATCGCCAGCGACTGCTGGCGGGCTTCCAGGTCCTTCTGGGCGATGGCGACTTCGGTGTCGCGGACGATCTCGTTGCGCTCCTTCTTGCGGCCCTCGGTGATGCGGGTCAGCGCCGCCAGGCCATGGGCGTCGAAGAAGTTGTTGGCGTTGAAATGCTTGATATCCGTCTGGTCGAGGCGGGTCAGCGAAACGGATTCGAGCTCGAGACCGTTCGACTGCAGGTCGGCGCCGACCGCCTCCTGCACCGCCTTGACGAAATCCATGCGCTGCTCCTGCAGCGCGTCGAGGCTCATGGTGGCGGCAACCGAGCGCAGGCCGTCGACGAACTTCGCCTCGATCAGCACGCGCAGTTGCTCCGCGTCATTGGTGCGGTCGCCGAGCGTCTGGGCCGCAAGCGCGATCGAGGAGGCATCGGGTTTGACGCGGACATAGAATTCCGCGCCGATATCGACGCGCATACGATCCTTGGTGATCAGCGCGTCGCCTTCGCCGCGGCGGACCTCGAGGCGGAGCGTTTTCAAGTTGACGCGGGCGATCGAGTGGAAGATCGGCAGCACGATGGAGCCTCCGTCGAGGACCACCTTCTGGCCGCCGAGGCCGGTGCGCACATAGGCTTCATCGCGGCTCGAGCGGGTATAGAGCGATGCAAGAACAAAGCCGATGCCGAGGATCAGGACGATGCCGATGCCGGCCGGCACCAAGAGTTCGTAAAACATGGTTGCTCCGATGAGGAAGGATTAAGGGTTTGGCGGCGTCAGCAGGTCCGACGGCGCGGATATCGCAATAAAAATGTCTGATGCGCGATCAACGATCAGCACCTGCGCGCCGATGGCGATCGGCTGCTCGTTGCGGGCGGCCCGCGCGCGCAGTACGTGCCAGTTGCCGTGGCGATCCTTGAGGCGGATGCGTCCCGGCAGGCCCTGGTCCAGCGGACCGACAGTGACTTCGCCGCTGCGGCCGACGAAATCGCCGAGGTCGACGACATAGCTTTCGTCACGCGGGACGATCTTCGCCACCCACCGGCTCGACGCGCGAACTGCGGGTAGCGAGAAGGCGAGCGCCGGCAGGGCCGCGGCAAGCGCCGGCAGCGGCGCCCACAGGGCTCCTGCCACCGCCTGAATGACAAACCCGGTCATGGCGAAGAGGCCGAGGAAAAGCATCAGCAGAACAAGCAGCGGCACGCCGCCGACATTGAACCAGGACATCAGTCCGCCCAGCGCGTTGTGGTCGTCCAGCCAGGCCTTGTCGATCGCCTCGCCCAGCGAAAAGCCGAGCAGCAGGCAGAGGATCTCGATGCCGGTGAAGGCGGCCAGCATCACCGCCGCAACCGCGAATGGCAGGGATTCCGGGGCGAGGAAAAACAGCATGGGCGTCAGTGCTGCCTTGCCTTGAGCGCGGCCAGCCTCGCCTCGATCGCCCGGTCGCGATGCAGGCGGTCGAGTTCGTCCAGCTCGGCGCTGCTTCCTTGTTCTCCACCCGGCACGCCCGTAGCGCGGGAGACGGCGGCGGCGGCGCGGGCCGCGCCTTCCACCGGGCTCGGCTTGGCCAGGCTGGATGCCTTGCTCTCGGGGAACTGGGCGATGCTGCGCTTGAGATCGGCGAGCCGCGCTTCGGCTTCGCGGCGGGTGGCGAGGACCGCCTGGAGCGCCTGCTGGCCCTCTTCGAGATCGGTGCGGGCGCCGGCCAGCGCCTTGTCCAGAGCGGCAAGCTGCGATTCCAGATCGATCTGGCGTGCGACGCCGGCCTTGGCGAGGTCCTCTCGGGCGGCGGAGATCGCGGTCCGGATCTTTTCGTCCAGTTTCGTGAGATCAGCGCCGATTTCGTCGCGGCGGCTGAGGATGCGGTATTCCTCGGCACGCGCCTGTCCGATATCGACCCGGGCTTCTTCGGCGGCGGCGTCGATTTCGCGGAGCGCCTGTTCGACGATCACGATCTTGTTGCTGCCTTCCGCCTTGTCGACGGCGGCATTGGCGAGACCGGCGATCAAGCGGCCCATGCGCGATAGGATGCCTTCATTCGTCATCATTTTCTTCTCCGTTCGGTCGGAATGCGTGGTGACGCCGATGTGGATCTGATAGCCGCCGTCTTGTGCAACGAGCTGGGCGGCGAAGATATTCAAGGTGCCGGGCGAATAGCCGGCGACATCGTAGGGGATGGCGACGCGACCGCGCACGGTGGCGACGGTCAGATCCGACGGTCCCTTGATTGCAAAAAGCTTGTCGTCCAGCGGCAGCCTTTCGGCGTTGGCCGCCTGTCCCCGGTTCGCCGCGAAGTCGCGCAGTCCGAGCGTGACCATCCGTGCCGGAAGCCCCGTACGCTCGCGGACCGTTTCGTAGGCAAGCTCGTGCAGGGTTACGAGGTTGGCCCCCGCCTTTTCACCGGCCAGTTCATCGAGCATTGCGAGCATATTGGCGTAGGCGACGAAGGTTTCCTCCAGCGCGTGTCTGGCCTCCTCGTCAGGCGCGAGGTGGTAGCACAAGATCGACGTGTGGTTGCTCTGAGCCATGAGTAATTACATAAAGCACCGCTTTTGTGCTTTCAAGGATCGGCTCAGTTTTAGGTTGTAATTTTCTTACATTGAACGCGGCCACGACCGTTGCGCTCGAAAAGCGGGTCGGGACCGGCGGAGGAGGGTGACGCCGGAGGTGCGAAATCGCCCGGCGGACTCAATCCGCTGCGTTGTTGCGGAGCCAGGTTTCCAGCGCGGCGATGACGGACAGTCGCAGGCTTGCGCCCTTGGACAAAGCGCGGGTGAGGGACATGTCGTCGCCTGCAAAACCCATCTCGGCCATGATGTCGTTCGCGCGCATCCGGCGGCGGTTCATGATGGTGCGGATTTCGGCGATCGTTTCAGGAAGGAGATAGCGACCGCTGGCAATCGCCGCGGCTTGGTGCGCCACGAGCGGCGGATCGTTTTCTGCTTGTGCGGAGGCCATTTCCACGGCGCCATTGCTGCTCAGCCACTTCAGGAAAGTCTCACGCTCGGCGGGGCTTGCCTTGGTCCAGGAATTCTTGAGTTTGTCGAGGCGGGTGCGCTCGTCCTTGAGCCCTGCCGCAACAAGCGCCTTGCGCAGCGATGGGATGCGGCCGGCCAGCAGGTCCGCATGAATATCAGGGAAATCGAGCTTCAGGCGCTGCACGTCAACGGTTTCGTCGCGCTTGATTTTTTTCGACATGCTCGTTCCCGCGTCGTTCGTCCGCGACATGCTCTAGCGCGCTCGCGCGCCGGGCGCGAGCGAAATAGGTCGCTATCCTCTATCCTTTGGAGGTCGATCCCGTTAGGGAGCACATGAGTATAACGCGCAGCTGCGTGCAGAGTGCCCTTCCTCGCACATCATGCGTCCAGCTTTACGCAAGTCCCTTTGCCTATCGTCACCTCAATGGCCGGGATGTGACACGGCGAATGAAGGACAATGATATGTCAAACGATATCGAGCATTACCGCGACCCATCCGATTCGATGGTTGCCCTCTATCTCGCGAACAATGACGGCGACGAACTGACCGATGTCCTGGTCGCCGCGCTTGAAGATGCGTTCCGCATCCTCCGCGACGAGATCTCCGGCGAAACGATGCATTGAGCGGAGCGTGTCTCCTCCACGAAGTATTCTTGGAACGTAATCCACCATCGGTTGCGAATCGAATCATGGATATCCTATTCTGGCCGGGTTCCAATCGGCGACGCGTCGGATTTCGGGAGAGTTCGCGGCCGCTTATCGCCAGCGCTAGGGGAGGCGTATGAGCATGACATTTTCTATCTGGCATATGGTCATGGCGCTGCTGATCATCGGCGTACCCGTCTGGCTGATCCTTCGGGCCTTGAAGCGCTCACGCTAAAGCGCGCCGCGATCAATTCTGCTTCATCGCATATCGCTGTCGCAAAATCGGCGCGCACTTCACTCGGCATGCTTGGCGCATCAAGGCGCGAGCGATCGGCCGTAGAGAACAGGGCGTTGCGGGGTCCGATTTCGACGGGATTCGTGCCCGCTCGATGTCCTTATCGACAGCGACTGCTGAACCGGCCTGTTTACAGGCCGGTGTTTCATTCGATGACCATCGGGCGACGCTCAATTTTCCTGAAGCAGCGCCTCGGCCGAAAGGGCTGAGGCCAGTACGGTCGCATCGGTTCCGTTTCGCCCAACCAGCATCAGTCCGGCCGGCCGCACGAGACCCGGCATCGGCAGGGTGATGGCGTTGAGATCGAACTGGTTGGCAACCTGGCAATTGCGTAGGAGCAGTCCCTCGACGCGGTTGTATTCCGCCACGTCCGTTTCGACGCTGGCGATCGGCACGGCGGCGATCGGTGTCGTCGGCAGTGCGATGAGATCGAAGGGCGAAAGCCGCTCGTCCATGGCGGCGGCGAGTGCGCGCCGAGTTTCCAACAGGGCCGAGATGGCTGCATCCGGTACGGTGAGGCGGCGGCGAAGCGGGAGCTTGACCCTGTCATCGACGGGAGCACCATCGTCATTTAGCCAGCCGGCATGGATGCGGCTTGCTTCCAGGCCGGCGATCGAGCCGATTCGCGTTGCTTCGGCAAGCCGCTCAATCAAGTCATCGAGTGTACAGTCGACGATCTCGGCGCCCGCCTTGGCCAGCCGGTCGAGGCTTGCGGCAAAGGCATTGGCGATTTCGGGCGAGAGCTCTTCGAGCAGCCTTCCCCGGGGAATACCGATGCGAAGTCCTGCAATCGGGCGGGCGACAGGCGGTATCGGTTGCTCACCGGCCATCACGGCGTCTGTTATCGCGCAATCGGCAACGGTTCGGGCGAGCGGCCCGAGCGAATCGAGGCTCGGCGACAGCGGAAAGGAACCATCGAGCGGAACGCGGCTGGCCGTCGGTTTGAAGCCGACGATGCCGTTGAGCGCTGCGGGGATTCGTATCGAGCCGCCGGTGTCGGAACCGATGGCGATGTCGCAGGTGCCTTCGGCCGCCGAAACCCCGGCACCGGAAGACGAGCCGCCGGGGATGAGCCGCTGGTCGGTGGCGTTTCCGGGCACCGGATAGTGCGGGTTGAGGCCGACCGCGGTGAAGGCGAACTCGGTCATGTGGGTCTTGCCGATGATTACGGCACCCGCGGCGCGCAGCCGCTGGACGACGAGCGCGTCTCTTTGGGCCGGTGCCGCATCGCGACGGATGATGGAACCGGCAAGCGTTTGCTCGCCCGCCACGTCGAAGAGATCCTTGATCGAAACGATCTTGCCGTCGAGCGCACCAAGGCTCGCGCCGCCTTGCCGCCGGCGGTCGGCGGCATCAGCTTCCGCGCGGGCACGTTCCGCATAGAGGCGCACGAAGGCTTTTTCTTCGTGCCGGCGATCGTTGAGCCGGCTCAGGATCTGTTCCAGTCGATCGCGGGCGGGCGTGTTGGCAAAGTGAGACACGATGATGACCTGTCGATTTCGGTGTCGCCGCGCGGCGGCATGAGGCGGGATCATTGCCCGGATTCGCGAAAGCTGCCGAGCTATCTACTTTGATAGCAGCATTGGCAGCGAAAGCCATTGCTCCGATGCAGAGCGAAGTGCCCCTACCTTCACTGAACTGTCGCCAAACCGTTCAAATAGTTTCATGCCGTTGTTACGCCGCTGACATCGGTATGACCAAAGGTCCGGTACGCGCGGTCGCGCTGCCGAATCGGAGGTCTGTTTGGCCGATATCCTCAAGACGCTTTCCCGGCGTTCTTTTCTGCTTTCCGCTGGTGCCGCGGGCTTCGTGGCCTCGTCCGGTCTTGCGACACCCTTCTATGCGAGAGGCTACGGCCGGCCGGAGTTCATACATGGCGTGCAATCGGGCGATGTCGATACGTCCTCCGGCATGATCTGGACGCGGGTGGATCGACCGTCGAAGGTGTCGGTCGAGTATTCGACCACCGAGAGCTTCTCCAATCCGGTTCGCCTTGCCGATCTCACAGCGACGCCGCAGACGGATTGTGCGATCAAGTGTTCGCTCGACGGATTGCTGCCGGACCAGGACATCTTCTACCGGTTCACCGCCACCGATCTTTATGATGTCAACCGGGTCTCCGAACCGGTCACCGGCCGGTTTCGCACAGCACCCTTGCGCAAGCGCTCGGTCCGCTTCGTCTGGTCCGGCGATACCGCCGGCCAGGGCTGGGGAATCGATGATGTCGGCATGAAGACCTATTCGACCATGCGGCTGCATGAGCCGGATTTTTTCATCCATTCCGGCGATACGATCTATGCCGACAATCCTATTCCTGACGAGATCCAGCTGCGCGACGGCGGCGTCTGGAAGAACCGGGTGGTGACCCATGAAAAGCGTGACGTGGCGCGAACGCTCGAGGAATATCGCGGGCAATGGAAATACAATCTGCTCGACGATCATGTGCGGCAGCTGAATGCCGTCTGTCCCACCTTTTATCAATGGGACGATCATGAGGTCTTGAACAACTGGTCGGCTTCGACCGACCTTCGCGACGATGCCCGCTATCCGGAAAAGGACGTCGCCGTCTACGCGGAACGGGCAGCCCGCGCGTTCCACGAGATGACGCCGATACGCAACGTCGCGACGCAGCCCGGCCGCATCTTCCGCAAGGTCGGCTATGGGCCGCTGCTAGATGTGTTCTTCGTCGACCTGCGCTCCTATCGCGGCGCCAACCAGGGCGAAGACGGCGGCGGCGCGCTGTTCGGCTGGCGGCAGGCGGATTGGCTGAAGCGCGAGCTTGCCGCTTCGCGCGCGGTCTGGAAGGTGATTGCCTGCGACATGCCGATCGGGCTCGTGGTCTGGGACGACTACACGAATAAGCGCGGCTCCGACGCCATCGCCAATGGCGACAACGGCCTACCTTCGGGGCGCGAGCCGGAGTTTGCCGATCTCCTGCGCTTCATCCGCGACAACGGCATCGACAACCTCGTCTGGCTGACGGCGGACGTACATTATACCGCCGCGCATCACTACGATCCCACGCGTGCCGCGTTCAAGGAATTCACGCCTTTCTGGGAGTTCGTGTCGGGGCCGCTTCATTCCGGCACCTATGGGCCGAAGGAACTCGACATGACCTTCGGGCCGGAGGTCCGCTTCATCAAGGCGTCGGGCGGCGGCATCGACAGTAACCTGCCGCCATCGGCCGGCTTACAGTTCTTCGGCATCGTCGATATCAACGGTCAGACGCAGCAGATGACCGTGCGGCTGATGGACCGGCAGGACCAGGAACTGTGGCGCGTGACGCTCGATCCGGCCGCGATTGCATGACGAATCTGGTCGCGGCCAACAGCTTTCCAAACCCCTCACGCGAGACCCCTGGCGGTTGCAAACCCATGGCCTACCGGCATTTGACCGCGGCACTGATGCGCGCGCCCCCTTTCGCAATCGCAAAAAAACCTGTATGAGCGCGACCATTGAAAAAGCGGCGTGGCCCATCGGGGCTTGCCCTGAACCTCCGAGACGAAAAATGAGCATTCGTAACATCGCGATTATCGCGCACGTTGACCATGGGAAAACGACCCTTGTTGACGAGCTCCTGAAGCAGTCGGGCTCGTTCCGCGAAAACCAGCGCGTTGCCGAACGCGTCATGGACTCCAACGACATCGAAAAAGAGCGCGGCATCACCATTCTCGCCAAGGCGACCTCGGTCGAGTGGAAGGGCGTGCGCATCAACATCGTCGACACCCCCGGCCACGCCGACTTCGGCGGTGAAGTCGAGCGCATCCTGTCGATGGTGGACGGTGCCATCGTTCTCGTCGACGCTTCCGAAGGTCCGATGCCGCAGACGAAGTTCGTCGTCGGCAAGGCGCTGAAGGTCGGCCTGAAGCCGATCGTCGCGATCAACAAGATCGACCGTCCGGACGGTCGCCACGAAGAAGTCATCAACGAAGTCTTCGACCTCTTTGCCAACCTCGACGCCTCCGACGAGCAGCTCGACTTCCCGATCCTCTACGGTTCGGGCCGCGATGGCTGGATGAACGTCAACCCGGAAGGTCCGAAGGACCAGGGCATGGCGCCGCTTCTCGACCTCGTGCTGCAGCACGTACCGGAGCCGACGGTTGCCGAAGGCCCGTTCCGCATGATCGGCACGATTCTCGAAGCCAACCCCTTCCTTGGCCGCATCATCACCGGCCGCGTTTATTCCGGCTCCGTCAAGCCGAACCAGGCCGTCAAGGTTCTCGGCCAGGATGGCAAGCTGCTTGAAACCGGCCGTATCTCCAAGATCCTCGCCTTCCGCGGCATCGAGCGTCAGCCGATCGAAGAAGCACAGGCGGGCGACATCGTCGCGATCGCCGGCCTGACCAAGGGCACCGTCGCCGACACCTTCTGCGATCCGTCGGTCACGGAAGCGCTGACGGCACAGCCGATCGACCCGCCGACCGTTACCATGTCGTTCATCGTCAACGACAGCCCGCTTGCCGGCACCGAAGGCGACAAGGTCACGAGCCGCGTCATCCGCGACCGTCTGTTCAAGGAAGCCGAAGGCAACGTTGCGCTGAAGATCGAGGAATCTTCGGAAAAGGATTCGTTCTTCGTCTCCGGTCGCGGCGAATTGCAGCTCGCGGTTCTGATCGAAACCATGCGCCGCGAAGGCTTCGAGCTTGCCGTGTCGCGTCCGCGCGTCGTCATGCACAAGGACGACAATGGCCAGCTGCTCGAGCCGATCGAGGAAGTCGTCATCGACGTTGACGAGGAGCACTCCGGCGTCGTCGTTCAGAAGATGTCGGAGCGCAAGGCCGAGATGGTCGAACTGCGTCCGTCCGGCGGCAACCGCGTCCGTCTGGTGTTCTTCGCTCCGACCCGCGGCCTCATCGGTTACCAGTCGGAACTACTGACCGACACGCGCGGCACGGCGATCATGAACCGCCTGTTCCACGCCTACCAGCCTTACAAGGGCGAGATCGGTGGTCGCGTCAACGGCGTTCTCCTGTCGAACGATGCCGGTGAATCGGTTGCCTATGCGATGTTCAACCTGGAAGACCGCGGCCCGATGATCATCGAGGCCGGCGAGAAGGTCTATGCCGGCATGATCATCGGCATCCACACCCGCGACAACGATCTGGAAGTGAACGTTCTCAAGGGCAAGAAGCTCACCAACATGCGCGCTGCCGGCAAGGACGAAGCTGTTCGCCTGACGCCGCCGATCCGCATGACGCTGGAGCGCGCGCTCTCCTGGATCCAGGACGACGAACTCGTCGAAGTCACGCCGAAGTCGATCCGTCTGCGCAAGCTGCATCTCGACCCGAACGATCGCAAGCGCTTCGAGAAGGCCCGCACCGCCGGCGCGGCTTAAGCTTCTGACATTACCGAGCCTGAAAAAACCCCGGAGCGATCCGGGGTTTTTTGCTGTGTGTGCCACGGATGGGCGACTTGCGGATAAAGTTAAAAAGGCGTTAACCTTCCATAGGGTGCCGTTAAAGTTGCCTGTGGGTTAACGCTGGCCGGCAACCGGGCGGGATTCCTGTTCGCCTTGTGTGCGTTTAGAGTCGCGAGTCATGAAGACTGTTTCGATAGAGATTCGGCCCGGAGAGCCGCAGGAAGCGTCGGCAATTGCCGATGTGCACCGCGTTTCGTGGCTGCAAGCCTATGGCGGTCTCATCCCCCACCGTCCCCTGGTTCAGATGGTCAACCGCCGCGACGAGGTCTGGTGGCGCAAGGCGACACGCGGGCCTGCTACGCTGCTCGTCGTCGACGTGGCCGGAACCATTGCCGGCTACGCCACGCTCGGCCTCAGCCGCGCCAAGGCCCTGCCGCAGGAAGGCGAGATCTACGAGATCTATCTCCGGCCGGAATATCAGGGCATCGGTCTCGGGCGCATTCTCTTCGGCGAAGCCAAGAGCCTGCTGCGTTCGCTCGGCTGCCGCGGCCTCGTCGTCTGGTGCCTCGAGGATAGTGAGCACGCCTACCAGTTCTTCCAGGGCGCCGGTGGCACGGACATCGCCGAAGGCATGGAAGATTTCGGCGACAAGCATCTGAAGAAGGTCGGCTTCGCCTGGAACTAGAGCATCCCGCTCTCAAGTGGAATCACTGGAGGCGGAAAGATGCTCTAGAATCAAAGTGCTAGAGCATCCTTTGTGCGTTCATTTGAACGCACGGCGCTCTAGGCTTTCCCGCTTCCGGTTGAGATCAGCCGCTATTCCGGCAGTTCGTTGCGTGGTGCGCTTGCCTTGTCGCCTTGCGTGCCATGGTAGACCGCCTTGTCGACGCCACAGCGGAAGGTCGGCGCCACCTCGTCGGCGATCTTGCGGGCGAGCGCGTTGGGATCGGGATTGGCGAGCGCATCGACATAGCCGGCGACGCAGCCCTTGCCGTCGTCCTTCTGGGCTACCGTGGAGACGACGAGAACCTGCCCTTCAAGCGCAGGTGCCGATGCTCCCGTCGCCGGGTCGGGGTTCTCGATGAACCAGCGCAGGATCGTCGCGACCGGGGTGCCGCCTTTGACGATGCGCCATTCCACTGTGGCGCCGGCGTGGTTGAAGGGGATGAAGGTTTCGAACGCCTCGTTGCGGTAGCGCTCGTTGAGGTGACCGAAGGAGAAGCTCTGGCGGATATCCATCTCCTTGAAATGAGCCGGATAATCGCCATGGCCCGGGCAGGTCATCAGGGAGTACCTGCCCGGCTCCTCTTTAATCGTCTTGCACTTTTCGCGGCTGACGTTGACATAGACGCTCTCATTGGCCACCGCGGGTCCGGCGGACAACAGGACCAGCGACAGGCATGCAACCTTTCCGTTCATCGTGATCTCCCTCGAACGAGATTTTGACGATCATGCGGGTCGTTCGGTGATGACAAAACGACCGGTTGAATCTGCATTTCGGACGAAAGTTATGTTGCATCGCGGCATGTTTCCCTTTATCCGACGGGGCAAACTTCTCAAACTGACCCTGGAGTAGATCCATGCGCATCGACGCGATTTCCATCGGAAAGAATCCACCAGAAGATGTCAACGTCATCGTTGAAGTTCCCGTCGGCGGCCATCCGATCAAGTACGAGATGGACAAGGAAGCCGGCACGCTGGTCGTCGACCGCTTCCTCTACACGCCGATGACCTATCCGGGTAACTACGGCTTTGTGCCGCACACGCTCTCGGACGACGGCGATCCGATCGACGTTCTGATCTGCAACACCCGCCCGCTCGTTCCGGGCTGCGTCATCAATGTCCGCCCGATCGGCGTGATGATGATGGAAGACAATTCCGGCCAGGACGAAAAGATCATCGCGGTTCCGTCGGCTCACCTGACGCAGCGCTACGACAAGGTGCACGAATACACCGACCTGCCGGAAATCACGCTCAAGCAGATCGAGCACTTCTTCGAGCACTACAAGGATCTGGAGCCCGGCAAGTGGGTGAAGATTTTTGGTTGGAAGGATGCTTCCGTCGCAAGGCAGCTGATCAAGGAAGCCGTCGAGCGCGCCAAGGGCGCCAAGTAAGTTTACTTGCCGACCAACTGTGCAAGTCGCTCTATCAAATCCTCCGGGTCGCCATCGATCCGGAGGATTTTTTTGCGCTGCGTTTCGCCTGAGATGAGGGAAAGCTTGCTCTTGGCAAGCCCGAGCTTCTTCGAAAGAAAGGCAATCAGCGCCTGGTTGGCCTTGCCTTTTTCCGGAACCGCGCTGACGCGCACTTTCAAATGTTCTTCCCCGTCGGCAGCCGCTTCCAAGCCATCAATGGCATCGCGGCCGCCGTTCGGCGTCAAGCGTACCGTCAGGCGAACGTGGTCGCCATGCGCGGTGAAGGCCGGATTGGCCATCGTCAGCCAAGCAGCGCCTGCGCGACCGTCGTGTTCAGGAAGAGCTGGATGAAATAGAGGATCACCAGCACCACCAGGGGCGACAGGTCCACGCCGCCCATGTCGGGCAGCACGCGGCGGATCGGGCGATAGAGCGGCTCCGTCAGCTGATAGAGCGAGCGGCCGATCATGTTGATCGCCTGGTTGTTCACGTTGATGACGTTGAACGCGTAGAGCCAGGAAAAGATGGCCGACGCGATAACCAGAAACCACGCGATGTTGATGATGAAGTTCAAGGTGCCGATGACAGCAAGCATGCCGGTCTCCAAATCGTTATTGACAGACATGTAGACATTGAGACCTAAACGAGCAAGTACGCCGGTTTATCGGGCGCGATCATGTTTAACATGGGACCGCACGATAACCGAGCCTCAGCAGGAGCCCCTTCCGCATGTCCGCCGTTCATGCCTCGCATCGTTTTGCCGCCTTTCGGCATGTCGGCTATCGCCGCTATTTCTTCTCGCGCTTCCTGGCGTACTTCGCGATCCAGATCATTTCGGTCGCCGTCGGCTGGCAGATCTATGACCTTACGCGTGACCCGTTCGATCTCGGCCTGATCGGCCTCTTCCAGTTTCTGCCGTCACTGGTGCTGATCCTCGTCACTGGCGCGGCTGCAGACCGCTACAACCGGCGCATGATCATGGGGATCTGCATGGTCATCAGCACGCTCTGCGCGACGGCATTGCTGCTGCTGACGGTATCCGGATTGTTTTCGCCCTGGCCGGTCTATGCAATCCTAGTCGTCTTCGGCATCGAACGCGCCTTCCTGGCGCCCGCGTCCCAGTCACTGGCGCCCAACCTTGTGCCGCCCGAAGACCTACCCAATGCGATCGCCTGGAATTCCACGTCCTGGCAGACGGCGATGATCGTCGGCCCCGTTGCCGGCGGCTTGATCTATGCGCTCGGCGCCGTCGTTCCCTATGCCGTCGGCGTCTGCTTCTTCCTGGCATCCGCGCTCATGGTCTTTGCCATCCCGAGGCCCGCGACCCGCACGCAAGCCTCCGCCCAGAGCTGGGAGACGATCACCGCCGGTTTCCGCTACATCAAGGCCGAAAAGGTGGTTCTGGGCGCGATATCGCTCGATCTCTTCGCGGTCCTGCTCGGCGGTGCGGTGGCGCTGATGCCGGTCTTTGCCCGCGACATCCTCGATCTCGGTCCCTGGGGTCTCGGCCTCTTGCGCGCCGCTCCGGGTATCGGTGCCGTCAGTATGGCGGTCTGGCTCGCGGCGCATCCGATCCGCCACCGTGCCGGTTTCTACATGTTCACCGGTGTCGCACTCTTCGGGCTCGGTACCGTTGTCTTCGGTCTTTCGGCGACGCCCTGGATATCGATCGCCGCGCTCATCGTCATGGGCGCTGCCGATATGATCTCGGTTTATGTGCGCGAAATCCTGATCACGCTCTGGACGCCGGACGAGCTGCGCGGCCGGGTCAACGCCGTCAACATGGTGTTCATCGGCGCGTCGAACGAGCTTGGTGAATTCCGCGCCGGCATGATGGCATCCGGTTTCGGCGCCGTCTTTGCGGTGGTCTTCGGCGGCATGGGCACGCTGCTCGTGTCCGGGCTCTGGGCGCTCGGCTTCCCGCAATTGCGCAAGATCGACACGCTCGACGTGCCCGACCACCACAAGTAAAGGCGCGCGCCCCAGGGGGGCTCCTATGGGGTCTTACGGTTTTCCTGGAATTGCTTCCGGCCGCTCATCGCGCAGGAAGATCAGTTCCAGGAAGTTTTCCATCCAGGTGCGCAGTGGACCGTCATGCTGCATGCGGCCATCGAGATGCGCCTTGCCCACCTGGGCACCGGGCATCTCGAAGCGGTGCGCGCCGTGCACGACCCAGCGGTGCATCATCGCGCGTGTCAGCTCGCCGTGGAACTGAATGCCCCAGGCATTGTCGCCATAGCGGAAGGCTTGGTTGGGGTAGGTGTTACCGGTTGCGAGCAGCTCGGCTCCGGCAGGTAGGTCGAAACCCTCGCGGTGGAAATGGTAAACCATATCAGGCCAATCCATCAGCGCCTTGCCGGCATCGGTTGCGATCAGCGGATACCAGCCGATCTCGGTCATGCCCTCGTGATGCGGCGCCACGGAGCCGCCGAGATTGCGCGCCAGCATCTGCGCGCCGAGGCAGATGCCGAGATAGGGCTTGTTCTCCTTGAGCGGCACGGACAGCCAGTCGATCTCGCGGCGGACAAACTCTTCCTCGTCATTGGCGCTCATCGGACCGCCAAAAATGATCGTGCCGCTATGATGCTCCAGGGTCGGCGGCAGGTCATCGCCAAGGGCCGGCCGGCGGATGTCGAGCCGAAAGCCCTTCTGCTCCAGAATCTGGCCGACACGGCCGGCACTCGACCGCTCCTGATGCAGGATGATCAAGACTGGTTTTCGCGCGCTTGTGTCCGGCATCGGCATTTCAGGTTTCCTGTTGCGGCTCGGCGTCCTCGACGGTGTCGCTTCTCGCTGCGGCCTCCTGCCGCTGCAACACCCGGTCGCGCCCGGAGACGGCGAGCAGATCGGCGATGCGCCAGATCACGTGGTCTTCCATTTCGCTGCGTTTGCCGTCGGCATAGACGATATCCCAGAGCATGCCGACGAGTTCGATGCGCTGTTCCTCCGAGAGGTGGCGCTTGAGCTCGGCGGTGAACTGGTAGTAATCGATCGCCTCGCTTTCGGCAGTCTTGCCCGCTTCGATCAGCGCGGCAAGCGAGGCATCGTCGAGCTTGTAGTGTTGCTTGATGACCGATCGCATCTTGCGCCGTTCGGACGCAAGGATCCGGCCGTCGGCTTCCATGACCTGGAAACAGAGGGCGATGACCGCCACGCGTGGATCGCCGTGCTCTATCCGCGTCGCCGGGCCGGTCAGGCCGTCGAGAAACGTCCGTAAGCGTTCAAACATGTATTCTGCCACAGCCCCTTGAGAGTTCAGAACAGTCGGAAACTAGCCTTTTCCGGCGCCTTCTCGCCGGTAGCTGGATCGCGCACGCCGGGATCATCCGGCGGACGGCCGAAGAAGGGATCAGGCATGTGCTCGCCGTTGGTAACCTCTTCCTTCTCCGTCTTCTTGACCGGAGTCTTGTCGGCGATCGGCTCGGACGGTTTGCGCTCCGTGACCTTGATCGGTTGCGGTTCTCGTTCGGCCTCGAGGATGACGGGCGCTTCGCTGCGGCGGGCTACGGGGGCCGGTTCATGCGCACGCGGCTCCGCGGCCACCGGCGGCAGACTGCGGATCGCTTCGTCGGCATTCGATTGGTCGTGGTCGACGGTCGCCGAAAGCGTATGCGGCGGCGCTTTCCATTCGAACGCATCGAGCCGTCCGCTGACGGGCGAGACCGGCAGCCAGGTCGGCGACGTCACGCCGTCGGCAGTCCAGGCCGGATCCCGTGGGCTGCGCAGGGCCTGCGCCATCCAGTGGCGGATGCGGCCCTCGTCGCCGGTGTCGGCTTCTTCTATGTCGGCGAGCAACAGGAAGACGCTCTCGGTCGGATCGAGCCTGGCGGCGGCTTCCGCCTTGGTGCGGGCCAGAAGCAGTTCGCGCGCTTCGAGCGCGGCCTCGGCGACAGCTGCCATCGCCACGGCATTGTTGGGCCTGAGGGCTTCAAGTTTGCGCGCCCGCTTCAACCGGTCGACGGCGGTGTCGCCGCCGCGGGCACGCACGTAAAGCCGCGCCACGTCCGGGTGAGGCTCGTGCTTCCAGTTTTTCTCCAGGATCGAGGTCCCCTTGCGCAGGTTGTCCTCGCGAAACAGCGCCTTGGCGGCCGTCAGCGCCGCCGGCACCAGATGTTCGTCGAGCTTCAGTGCGGCAAGCGCATCGTCGCGGGCACCCTTCACGTCGCCGTCGAGCTTTGTGATCGCCCGGGCGGTCAAGAGCACCGCTCTCTTACGGTCGGCCTCCTTGCGTTCGACCACATGGGCGGCGCGGCTCTTGTCGAGAAGACGCAGAGCATCGTCCCACTGTCCGGCCTGGCTCTGGCTGTCGAGCGTCGCGAGAGCCGCCCAGGGCAGATGCGGTGCTTTCTCGGCGGCGCGTTCGGCATATTGCCGGGCGGCCTCGTGGGCACCGAGGCGCTTGGCTTCGAGGTAGAGGCCGCGAAGCCCGAGTTCGCGGGTCTCCGGATCGTCGGCCATCAGCTCGAACTTGCGGCGCGCGTCGTCGTACTTGCCTTCGATGAGGGCGGTTTGCGCTTCGAGCAGGTGGATCAACGGCTCCTGGTCGGCGCTGATCAATCCGCGGGTGCGGGCGGTCATCTTGCGGGCAAGATTGGCATCGCCCGCGCCGGCAGCGATCAGGCCGGTCGAAAGCGCCTGGTAGCCACGGTCGCGCTTGCGGGCGCGGAAATAGCGGGTGACGGTGTGGGGAGAGAGCCAGATGGTGCGCACCAGCCACACGGCGATCAGCACGGCCGCGATCAGCGAAATCAGCAGTGATGCGGCGCGCATCAGGCTCATCTCGATGAGCTGACCTTGCCAGACCAGCGAAAGTTCACCCGGTCGGTCCGCGAGCCACGCGAAGCCGAGGCCGAGACCAAGCACGATCAGGATGAAAATCAGAATGCGGATCATATCTGGTTCCCTCAGATCACGATGATTTTGGGTCGCCGACCCAAAGTCATAGACATGATCGTTTTCCATAAGTTAGAGCGGGATGCGGGCGGAAAACCGCATACACTTTTCCTCATCCGCTCTAGCCCTCTGTGCCCGGCTTTGCCATCGTCGCGGCGACGGCGGCATCGATCGCGGCTTCGACACGCAGACGCTGGTCGAGCTTGGCCTTGAAGGCCTCGCCCGCCGGTTTGGCGGCATCCGGCAGGCCATCCCACTCCAGGGCAGCGCCCTTGAGATCGCCATTGTTCAGCTTGTCCTCGATGCGGGCAATGACGGCTTCGGGCGTTTCACCCTCGACGCTGCCGACGGGGCGTACGCGAATGCCGGACATGGCGCTGGACACCAGCCGGTCGAAGATGCCCTCGTTCGGATCGGGTTGATTGAGGGCGTCGAGCATGGCGTCGGCCGTCTTCGGGAACTCGCGCCGCAGATCGGAGCGGGTCGGCACGCCGACCTGAGCGTCCTGGGCCAGAGCGGTGACGGCCTGTTCGTCCGGTGCGATGCTGCGCAGCGCGTCGAGTTCAGCGAGAAAGGGGCCGCCGCGATCGATTGCCGACTTCAGCGCGGTGACCGCGACCGCCTTGGCCATCTGGATGTCGTTGACCGGCTCGTTGAGCTTCTGCTCTGCGGATTCGATGCGGCTCGTCAGTTCCGCCTTCTCCGTTGTCGCCGTCTGTTGGGCGTCGGCGAGTGTCGTCTTCAGCCCTGCTAGTTCCTTGGTAAGGTTGTCGATCTCCGCCTTCAGCGTTTCGACCTCGGCACTCGGCGCGCCGTTCGTGCCCGGTTGGGCGGCTGATTGCTCGAGGGCGGCGATGCGGCCTTCGAGCGCCGTGTTGTCGACGACTGCGGCGGTCGTGGGCAGTGCTGCGATCTGATCGCGCAGTGCCTGCAGTTCGCTGGAGATGTTCTGCTCGACGCCACGCTCAGGGCCAAGTCCAGGGACGATGCCGGCATATTGCAGGCCGCCAAAGCCGAGCAGCGTTACGAGGCCACCGAGGATACCGGCGGCAAGCGCGCCAGAGTTCGACACTGGCTTTTGCCGCGGCGCCGGTCCCGGCTCCTGTGCCGCGTGCGGCGGTTCTTCGGCGAAGACGGCTGCGGCCGCGTCGGCGCGCTGCTCCTCGATCTCTTCTTCCAGGCGCGATCCGGCGGCGCTGTCGTCGCTGCTGTCCGTTGCCGTCTCATCCGCCTTGGCGTCGCTTGCCGGGCTTTCGCTTGCCACGTCCGTCACCGTCTCGCGGGTTGTTTCGGCCTCAGTCGGTTCCGCAACGGTTTTTTCCGCTTCGAGGTCGATCGTCAGCGGTTCCTTCTCGGACTTCGAGCGGCGCGGCGGGTTTTCCGATACCATGGTGACCTCTTACCGTTGGTTCCTGTCGGCTCTTCTCTCAAACCTAGTCAGCCCGAACGGTGAGGGAAAGCCCCTGCGTTTCGATTTTGGCTGAATCGGCCCTGGAGTGACGTGGAATGCGGGCGGAAAACCGCCAACATTTTTCTTCATCCCATTTTAGATCAAACTAAAAAGGTTTTCTTCGTCGGGCTTAGCGGCGATCTGCGCCATGACGTTGCTTGGCAGCGCCTCGGCGACGGCAGCGCTCAGGCAGAGATAGCGCGGGCTGAAGGACGCAGCGTCCAGACTGGCCTCCAGCAGCAATGCCGCCAGGCGTCGAGCCGTCTCCCGGGAATAGAGCAGAACGGCGTCGGGCCGGTCGGTTCGCGCGAGATCTTTCAGCGCACCGGGCGGCTGCACGGTCGGTTCCATGCGATAGCATTCGACCGTCCTATACTCGACGCCATGTTGCCGGAGCGTGCTTTCGAGGCCGTCGGAGCGCGGAGAGCCGGTCAGGTAGAGGAGGGGCTGTTTCGGCAAAGTGCCGACGGCCGAAACAATCAGCCCGGCCAGCGCTTTGCCGGTGCCATCGCCGATGCGGAGATCGGTGAAGCCAAGTTCTCGTGCTGCCCGCGCAGTCGCCTCGCCGACGCAGAAGCACGGGTTTTTCAGATGCTTTTCCAATTTGCCGCCCAGTGTCGCGAGGACCCGAACCGCTTCGGCGCTGGTCAGGACAATGGCTGCAAACGGTATGTCTAGCGCTGCTTCGGCAACGGCGGCGAGATGCATGGCCTGCATCAACGGCAGGAGGATCGGCTGGTGGCCGGCAGCCTCCAGCCGACGCGCCGTCGCCTCGGCGGCGGGAAGCGGCCGGGTGACGAGCACGCGCATCGGCTCAGGTCCAGCTTGCAAAGAAGCCCGGGCCGGCCTTGGCGCGGATTTCCTCGCCGGCCTTCTTGCCGAGCGCTTCGGCGTCGGTGGCCCTGCCTTCGATCGTGACGCGATGATGGGTCTGGCCGTCGGGCGTGAGGATCATGCCGGAAAAACGGAGATGGGTGCCATCCGAGGTGGCGAGGCCGGCGATCGGCGTGCGGCAGGAGCCGTCAAGCGTCGCGAGGAAGCCGCGCTCGCAGGTAACGGCCTCGTGGGTGCGTGGATCGTCGATGGCCGCGAGCAGGTCGTTGATGCGGCTGTCGCCGACCCGGCTTTCGATGCAGATCGCGCCTTGCGCCGGGGCCGGGGGGAAATCCGTCGGGTCGAGCAGTTCGGTCGGAACGTCGGTCATGCCGAGCCGCTTCAGGCCGGCATAGGCGAGCAGCGTTGCATCCACCTGGCCCTCGGCGAGCTTCCTTAGCCGCGTTTCCACCTGGCCGCGATAGGTGATGACGTTGATATCCGGGCGCAGCCGGCGGATCAGCGCCTGGCGGCGCAGCGACGAGGAACCGACAGTGGCGCCTTCAGGCAGTTCCATCAATTTCGGTGCCGTGCGGCCGATGAAGGCGTCGCGAATGTCCTCGCGCGGCAGGAAGGCGGAAAGACAGAGCCCATCGGGCAGCTTCGTCGGCATGTCCTTGGACGAATGCACGGCGAAATCGAGTTCGCCCGACAGCAATTGCTGCTCGATCTCCTCGGTGAACAGGCCCTTGCCGCCGATCTCGGCGAGCGAGCGGTCGGTGATCCGGTCGCCCTTGGTCGAGAGAATGACGACCTCGAACATTTCCGGCGCCAGACCATGCGCCGCTGCGAGGCGATCGCGCGTTTCATGGGCTTGTGCGAGCGCCAGCGGACTGCCGCGCGTGCCGATCCGGAAAGGTTTTGTTTGCATCAAAGGCTATCCATTGTTACCGGAGTTCCGTGTACCCACCTTTCGGTGCGACCGCAATCTTTGAGTATACTCTGATGTCTCCGCCCCTGCGCATCCTCGGCATAGAAACAAGCTGCGACGAAACCGCCGCTTCCGTTATTTTGCGCGATTCCGACGGCAAGGGTCACATTCTCGGCGACGTCGTTCTGAGCCAGCTGGAAGAGCATAGCGCCTATGGCGGCGTGGTTCCGGAGATCGCCGCGCGCGCCCATGTGGAAGCGCTCGACACGCTGATCGAGGAGGCGCTGCTGCGCGCCGGCGTCACGCTTGCCGACATCGATGCGATCGCTGCGACAAGTGGTCCCGGTCTGATTGGCGGCCTGATCGTCGGGCTGATGACCGGCAAGGCGATCGCGCGCGCGACCGGCAAGCCGCTCTACGCCGTCAACCATCTCGAAGGCCACGCGCTGACGGCGCGGCTGACGGACGGACTTTCCTTTCCCTATCTGATGTTGCTCGTCTCCGGCGGCCATACGCAGCTTATCCTCGTCAAGGGCGTCGGCGAATACGAGCGCTGGGGCACGACGATCGACGATGCGCTTGGCGAGGCCTTCGACAAGACGGCGAAACTGCTCGGTCTTGCCTATCCGGGTGGTCCGGCGGTCGAGCGTGCGGCGCTCGCCGGCAATCCCCAGCGTTTCGATTTTCCGCGCCCGCTCGTCGGTGACGCCCGGCTCGATTTCTCCTTCTCGGGACTGAAAACGGCGGTGCGCCAGGCGGCGCAATCGCTGGAGCCCGTGACGGAGCAGGACATCGCGGATATCTGCGCTTCCTTCCAGCGTGCGATCTCGCGCACGCTGAAGGATCGCGTCGGGCGCGGGCTGAAGCGCTTCAAGGCGGAACACGCGGGCGTGGCGCGTCCGGCCCTGGTGGTTGCCGGCGGCGTTGCCGCGAACCAGATGCTGCGTTCGACGCTGCAGACCCTGTGCGCTCAATCCGGTTTCGACTTTATCGCGCCGCCGCTTTCGCTTTGCACTGACAATGCCGCGATGATCGCCTGGGCCGGTGCGGAGCGCCTGGCGGCGGGCATGGTGGCCGATGGCCTCGACGTTGCGCCGCGCTCGCGCTGGCCGCTCGACGCCCAAGCGCAGGCACTGCTCGGCTCCGGCAAACGCGGCGCCAAGGCATGATGCCAGAATGTGACGGATAAAGAATGAGCGAAACCTCCAAGATCGGGCCGAAAATCGTCGTGGTTGGCGCTGGCGCCTTTGGCACTGCCTTGGCTGCGGTTGCGGCCTCGGCGGCAGGCAGCGACGTGACGTTGCTCGCCCGTCGGCAGGAGATTGCTGAAGCGTGCCGCAATACCGGCCGCAACGAGGATGCCCTGCCGGGCATCGATCTGCCGCCGGCGCTGAAACATACGGCGGATGTCTCCGTTCTCGCCGAAGCCGAAGTCGTGCTGTTCGCCATGCCGTCTCAGGCGCACCGTGATGCGGCGCGGCAATATGGCCCGCAGATCAATGCAGCCGCTACGATCGTCACCTGTGCCAAGGGCATGGAGCAAGCGACCGGCCGGTTGCTGACCGACGTTCTGGCGGAGGAATTGCCCGGTCGTTCGATCGGCGTGCTCTCGGGTCCCGGTTTCGCCGCAGATATCGCCAAGGGCCTGCCGACTGCGATGGTAATCGCTGCCGCCGATGCTCAAACGGCGACGATGCTGGCAGAGGTGCTTTCAGGCCCGACCTTCCGGCTCTACCCGTCGCAGGATCGCATCGGGGTGCAGCTCGGCGGCGCGCTCAAGAACGTGCTGGCGATTGCCTGCGGCATCGTCGAGGGTGCGGGTCTCGGCGATTCCGCCCGCGCAGCGCTGATCTCGCGCGGCCTTGCCGAGATGTCGCGCTTCATTGCCGCCGAGGGTGGTGAGGCCGACACGGTGCGCGGCCTCTCGGGTCTCGGCGATCTCGTGTTGACGGCCACCAGCCACCAGTCGCGCAATTTGCGCTTCGGCATCGCGCTCGGCCAGAACGGCCGCGCCGATGGGGGCAAGGGCGAGCTGGTCGAAGGCGCCTTTGCCGCGTCGGTCGCCGCGCGCGTCGCCCATGATCTCGGCGTCGAGATGCCGATCACCGAAGCGGTGGCGGCGATTATCGACGGCAAGCTCGATGTCCGCACCGCACTCGAACAATTGATGACACGCCCGATCACCCAGGAATAATCCGGTAGCGGGGTGCGCAAAAGTGTAAAGCGGTTTTCCGCTCGCATCCCGCGCCAAACGACAACTTCAGGAGGAAGCATGCTCTTCGCACTTCATTGCACCGACAAACCCGGCGCGCTGCAGCTTCGGCTCGATACCCGCCCCGATCATGTCGCCTATCTCAACGATCTCAACGCCAAGGGCATTCTAAAGATCGCGGGCCCGTTCCTGGGTGACGACGGCAAGCCGACCGGCAGCCTGGTGATCGTCAAGGCCGAGACCATCGCAGAAGCCCGCGCCATTGCCGAAGCGGATCCCTATGCCAAGGCGGGCCTCTTCTCCGATGTCGAGATCAAGGCCTTCAACTGGGTCTTCAACAATCCGGAGGCCTGAGACGCGATGGCGCATTGGCTCTACAAATCCGAACCGGTCAAGTGGTCCTGGCAGATGCAGAAGGATGCAGGCGCCAAGGGCACCGAATGGACCGGCGTGCGCAACTATCTGGCGCGCAACAACATGCGGGCGATGCAGATCGGCGACAAAGGCTTCTTCTACCACTCGAACGAGGGTCTGGAGATCGTCGGCATTACCGAGGTCTGCGCGCTTTCGCATCCGGATTCGACTGCCGAGGGTGACGCCCGCTGGGATTGCGTCGATATCCGCGCTGTCACCGACATGCCGCGTCCGGTGACATTGAAAGAGATCAAGGACAATCCGAAGCTCGCCAAGATGTCGCTCGTCACTTCCATGCGCCTGTCGGTGCAGCCGGTGACCGAGGACGAATGGATCGAGGTCTGCCGCATGGGCGGGCTCGACAATCCTCCGCGGTAATCTTGTTTTTCCGCCTATCCTGAAACCGCTTTCGCCTTTCGGATAGGCTCGGAGAGTTTTCGTGAAGACCGATCCGGAAAGTTTCATCCTCGCCAATACCGGCGTGCTTTCGCCGCCTCACGTGCCGGAGGTGCGCCTGCATCTGGCAACCGAGGCGCATGAGCTCTGGCTGAAGACCGAGGAGGAATTGCAGGAAATCGGCCTGCCGCCGCCGTTCTGGGCCTTTGCCTGGGCCGGCGGGCAGGGGCTTGCCCGCTACATCCTTGATCATCCCGAGACGGTGCGCGGCAGGCAGGTCGTCGACTTCGCCTCCGGTTCGGGCTTGGTAGCAATCGCCGCGATGAAGGCGGGGGCGGCATCGGTTCTTGCCGCCGATATCGATCCCTGGGCGAAAACGGCGGTCCGGCTCAATGCCGAACTCAACGGCGTCGCCCTTTCCTATACGGACGAGGACGTGACCGGTCGCGAACTTGGGGCCGATGTCTACCTCGCCGGCGACGTCTTCTACGACAAGGCTTTTGCCGACCGGCTGAAACCGTGGTTTTCGGATATGACGGCGAAAGGGGCGACAGTGATCGTCGGCGACCCCGGCCGTTCCTATTGCCCGCGCGAGATGATGACGGCCCTTGCCACCTACGAGGTTCCCGTGACCCGCGCGCTGGAGGACAGCGAGGTCAAGTGCACGACGGTCTGGCGCTTCGGGGGCACTGCGAACACGGACAGTTGACAGCCCAAAGGCCTTCGATTCCAATCCCCGCAAAAACGGGGGAACGAACATGGTATTTGCGGGCATGAACTATCTGGCGGTGCTGATCGCCGCCATTGCGGCCTTCGTCATCGGCGCGATCTACTACGGCGTTCTCGGCAAACCCTGGATGAAGGCGGCGCGCATCGATCCCGCGGCTGCGCAAATGTCGCCGGTTCTCTTTGCCATTTCCTTCGTCTCGGAACTGGTGATGGCGACCATGGTCGCCGGCGTCGTCGGCCACCTCGGGCCGGGCGAGGTCACGCTCGTCAACGGCGTCGTCTCGGCCTTCTTCCTTTGGCTCGGCTTCGTCGCGACGACCCTCATCGTCAACCATCGCTACCAGGGCTTCGGTTGGGACCTGTCGCTGATCGACGGCGGACACTGGCTGCTGGTGCTTCTGGCAATGGGCGCGATCATCGGCGCCATGGGCGTGTGATGCTGAGCCGGTCGGTGACTTCGCCTCGCGGGCGGCCGCTCGCATGAGGAGAACGCCAACACGCTGACGAGCGTTATCCGACCTCTGCTAGATCGAGGCGCGTGTGACGCGCTCGACAAGATGCGCCCGCGCGGCACTTGAGAATGTCCAGTCCGGAAGTGATTTGCTTTCAAGCGCCTCTTTTAAGCCGGCCTCCGAATTGCATGTCAGCAATAGCCGCAAGCCGTGGCGCTTGATCAATTCCACCAGACGCAACGACCGTTCATCGTCAGAGAGCGGGTATTCAAGGTTCAGCAGCTTCTTGCACAGTTCGCGCGAGTGGGCGGGCAGAGTCTCTTCGAGCCTGAAGCGGTGTCTCCATGGTATTCTTTGGGTTGTGGCACTGTCGAGATCGCTCGGATGACCACAGAAAAGTTGAGGTAATACTGGGGGCCGAACTGCGACCTTTGGACGTTTACGATCAGAACGGTTTCGTCATTTTCGAGATACCAGCTTGATGACTTTCTCCTGAAGCCAAGTGGCTTCAACAGCGACGACACGGCATCAGCGACGGGGTTTGCTACAGGTATTTGGACGAAATGGCTCCAGACGGGCTCATAGCCGCGGTTTCCCGCGAATCCGTGACATGAACTAACGCCGGATCACACAGACGCCGTGTTCATAGGCGCAGGAGCCGTTCATCGTCTGCGGCGTGACATTGATGATCTTGCCGCGTCTGGTCTGCGGCGGCGATTCGGACTGCCCGTCGTCGGCATAGCCATAGTCGCCTTCCTGGTTGAAATAGATGCCGTTGCCGAGATCCACATAGGCGGAAATGCCGCCGACATAGGTGCCGATGCCCGGGATGGTGTCTGGATATTCATCGCCGCCATAGTAGCCCTGGCGATAGTCGCGGCGCTGGCCACCGGACGTCCAGATCTCGCGGCCGGCCCTGTCGCGAACCCATCCGCCGCCGCTTCCCCAGTGCTCGGCATAGCGGCCGGGATATGGGCGATACTGCGGGAGGCGAACATGCCGCGTGCGTGTCTCGACTTCCGGCAGTCCATTGGCGATGCGTGGTCGACCATCGTGGCGACGGCCTCCGGACGTCCAGATGTCGTTGCCTGCCCTGTCACGAACCCATCCGCCGCGATGCTCCCAGCGCCCGGTGTAGGGGCCGGGATAGGGGCGATATCGGGGAAGGCGAACGTGCCGGGTGCGGGTGTTCACGTCCGGCAACCCATCGTTGGCCATCCAGTCGCGACGGTGCATGCGATTGCGGTTCCAGCCGTTGCGGTAGCCCATGCCGCCAAACTCGTAGCGCGGACCGGGGCGACCTTGATACATGCGGACATGGTTGGTTCGTGTCTGAACGCCGCGTGCTCCGCCCCAGTCGCGGGCCTCCAAGGGGATGCAGGTGGTGACGATGACCAGGCCGGCGAGCGCTAGCACTTTGGTCGCATGGATTGCCTTGAACAGAGTCATTCTGTTCGCCCTCCGGAGGACACTTAACAATTGGTTAAGATCACTCTCGCCCACTTTCGCGGGAAAGTCACGGAATTGCTTGGCTTTTTGCGGCTATCGTTAACGGATGCCCATGTCTCCGGCAGGCTGGAAAATGGCGCAATTCGTCTAATCGATTAAATTGATTTTGCACCGCAAACACACTTGTCGTTAAGCATTATGGTGATTAAAGGTCCGAATGACTGAATTGCGCACAATCAGGTGCGATACCGGACTAAATTCGTCCAGTTTTTTGGGCGAAAATCCGGGCATTCCGTGAGGTTCCGATGACGAATGTCACAAGAAGCCGGCCACTCTCGCCGCATCTTCAAATCTATAAGCCGATCCCGACGATGGTCATGTCCATTGTGCACCGCATCACCGGCGGCGCGCTCTACTTCGGCACCATCCTCGTTGCCTGGTGGCTGATCGCCGCCGCGTCGGGTGCGGCCTACTACGACTGGGTCAGCTGGCTGTTCGGCACGCTGATCGGCAAGCTGGTGCTCTTCGGCTACACCTGGGCGTTGGTGCACCACATGCTCGGAGGCTTGCGCCACTTTGCCTGGGATCTCGGCTACGGTTACGAGAAGCACTTCGCCACCAAGATGGCCAAGGCGACGATCATCGGTTCGGTGGCTCTGACGCTGCTGATCTGGGTTGTCGGCTATCTCGTCCGCTAAGAGGAAAGACACCCATGGATATGCGCACACCTCTCGGCAAGGTCCGCGGCCTCGGTTCGGCCAAGGAAGGCACCGATCACTTCTGGCGCCAGCGCCTGACGGCGGTCGCCAACGTTCCGCTGTTGATCTTCTTCGTCATCTTCCTCGTTCGCTACGCCGGTGCGCCCCACGCGGACGTCGTCGCCGCGCTTGCGAACCCCTTCGTCGCCGTCGTCATGGCTCTTGTCGTGCTCTCGGGCCTCATCCACATGCGGCTCGGCATGCAGGTGATCATCGAAGACTACGTGCATGGCGAAGGCATGAAGATCGTCCTTCTCATGCTCAATACATTTTTCACGATCGCGGTTGGTGGGCTCTGTCTCTTCGCCATCCTGAAGATCGCTTTTGCAGGGTAATTTCGCCATGGCATCGAACAGTTCACCCGCTGCAAACGGCAAGGCCTATGAATATGTCGATCACGCCTTCGACGTCGTCGTCGTCGGCGCCGGCGGCGCCGGTCTGCGTGCCACCCTCGGCATGGCAGAGCAGGGTCTGAAGACCGCCTGCATCACCAAGGTCTTCCCGACCCGCTCGCACACGGTTGCCGCCCAGGGCGGCATCGCTGCCTCGCTGCAGAACATGACGCCGGACAGCTGGCAGTGGCACCTCTACGACACCGTCAAGGGTTCCGACTGGCTCGGCGACGTCGACGCCATGCAGTATCTCGCCATGGAAGCGCCGAAGGCGGTCTATGAGCTCGAGCACTACGGCGTGCCCTTTTCGCGCAATGCCGAAGGCAAGATCTACCAGCGGCCCTTCGGCGGCCACATGCAGAACTACGGCGAAGGCCCGCCGGTTCAGCGCACCTGTGCTGCTGCCGACCGTACCGGCCACGCGATCCTGCACACGCTCTATGGCCAGTCGCTCAAGAACAATGCCGAGTTCTTCATCGAGTATTTCGCGCTCGACCTGATCATGTCGGATGACGGCCGCTGCACCGGCGTCGTCGCCTGGAACCTCGATGACGGTACGATCCATCGCTTTTCCGCCAAGATGGTGGTGCTGGCGACCGGCGGCTACGGCCGCGCCTATTTCTCGGCGACCTCTGCGCACACCTGCACCGGCGACGGCGGCGGTATGATCGCGCGCGCCGGCCTGCCGCTGCAGGACATGGAATTCGTCCAGTTCCACCCGACCGGCATCTACGGCGCGGGCTGCCTGATCACCGAAGGCGCACGCGGCGAAGGCGGTTACCTCGTCAACTCCGAAGGCGAGCGCTTCATGGAGCGCTACGCGCCCTCGGCCAAGGACCTTGCCTCGCGTGACGTCGTATCGCGCTGCATGACGATGGAAATCCGCGAAGGCCGCGGCGTCGGCAAGAACAAGGACCACATCTTCCTGCACCTCGACCACCTGGATCCGGCGGTCCTGCACGAGCGCCTGCCGGGCATCTCGGAATCGGCGAAGATCTTTGCCGGCGTCGATGTGACGCGCGAGCCGATCCCGGTTCTGCCGACGGTGCACTACAACATGGGCGGCGTGCCGACCAACTACTGGGGCGAAGTCCTGAACGCCGATGCCCAAAACCCGGAGCGCATCGCGCCCGGCCTGATGGCGGTGGGCGAAGCCGGCTGCGCCTCGGTGCACGGCGCCAACCGTCTCGGTTCCAACTCGCTGATCGACCTCGTGGTCTTCGGCCGCGCCGCTGCCATCCGCGCCGGCCAGGTGATCGACCGCAACGAGGCGGTGCCGGAGCTCAACAAGGCCGCCTGCGACCGGATCATGGACCGCTTCGACCGCCTGCGTAACGCCAATGGCAGCACGCCGACGGCGGTGCTGCGCGAAAAGATGCAGCGCGCCATGCAGGAAGATGCGGCCGTGTTCCGCACCCAGGAATCGCTGGAATCGGGCTGCAAGCGCATCTCGGCGATCTGGAAGGAGCTGCCTGATATCAAGGTCACCGACCGCTCGATGATCTGGAACTCCGACCTGGTCGAGACGCTGGAACTCGAAAACCTCATGGCCAACGCCATCACGACGATCTACGGCGCCGAAGCGCGCAAGGAGAGCCGTGGGTCGCACGCCCGCGAGGACTTCACCGAAGGCGCTCTCGGCGGCCGCGACGACGTCAACTGGCGCAAGCACACGCTTGCCTGGGTCAACGAAGCCGGCGACGTCAAGCTCGACTACCGCCCCGTTCATACCGACCTGATTGCCGACGGCATCGATCCCAAGAAGATCGAGCCGAAGGCGCGCGTCTACTGATCTTGAGGAATAAGCCACATGGTTGAACTCGCTCTCCCCAAGAACTCGCAGATGACGGAAGGCAAGGTCTGGCCGAAGCCGCAGGGCGCGACCAACGTTCGCGAATACCGCATCTACCGCTGGAACCCGGATGACGGCGCCAATCCGCGCATCGACACCTTCTACATTGATGTCGACGATTGCGGCCCGATGGTGCTCGACGGTCTGCTCTACATCAAGAACAAGATCGACCCGACGCTGACGTTGCGCCGCTCCTGCCGCGAAGGCATCTGCGGCTCCTGCGCCATGAACATCGACGGCACCAACACGCTCGCCTGCACCAAGGGCATGGACGAGGTGAAGGGCACGGTGAAGGTTTATCCGCTGCCGCACATGCCTGTCGTCAAGGACCTTGTGCCGGACCTCACCAACTTCTACGCCCAGCACCGCTCGATCGAGCCCTGGCTGAAGACGGTGTCGCCGACGCCGGCCAAGGAATGGAAGCAGAGCCACGAGGACCGCCTGAAACTCGACGGCCTCTACGAGTGCATTCTGTGCGCCTGCTGCTCGACCTCCTGTCCGAGCTATTGGTGGAACGGCGACCGCTACCTCGGTCCGGCCGTGCTGCTGCAGGCCTATCGCTGGCTGATCGACAGCCGCGACGAAGCGACCGGCGAGCGTCTCGACAATCTCGAGGACCCCTTCCGCCTCTACCGCTGCCACACGATCATGAACTGCGCCCAGGCCTGTCCGAAGGGCCTGAACCCGGCGAAGGCGATCGGCGAAATCAAGAAGATGCTGGTCGAGCGCCGCGTCTGACCGGCCGGATTGGAAACGAAGTTCAGGAGACGGCGAGCCTTGGCTCGCCGTTTTCTTTTTGATGTCATCGGTGAAACGGCGATCGACAATTCGTGATTGTGCCGCGGCGACAGGGGATAGGCAGTTGGCAATGTGGCGATAACCGCGCCGAGCATGCGTCTTGCAGCCGGGCTGTCAGGACGTTTCAATCCTGCAACAGGTCGCAAGGAATCGTCGTCGCTTGATTTGTCAGGTGGATTTGCTGTATTTCGGCCTATATTGTCGCGTTGCATCATGGTTCGCGGACACGAACAGGAGTAGGGATATGCGGGTTATTCATGCGGCGGCGGGGCTGGCAGTTGTGCTTGCGCTGACCGGATGCCAAAGAACATCGATGGGCGGTTTCGGTTCCCAGGATGTTTCACCCGCTCCCATCCAGGCCGCACCGGTTCCCTCGGTTTCGTCGAACCAGCTTCCGGCGCCGAGCGGCAACACCTCGCAATTCCCGGCTGCACCGGCGAGCGGCACGGCGATCGCCGGCGGCGGTGTTCAGCAGCCCGGCACGCAGGTCGCCGCGGCGGCGGGCGGCGGGCTTGACGTCACCAAGGAATCGATGGTCGGCAACTGGCGCGTATCGAGCGCCGGCTCCTCCTGTGACATGTTCCTGACGCTTACCAATCTCGGCTCCGGCTCGCGCGGCGGCACCCGCGGCTGCGCCGGCGAGCTGACGACCATGGGCTCCTGGGAAGTGGCCGGCAAGCAGGTGGTTCTGAAAGACCGCAGCGGCAACGCCATCGCCCGTCTCTACAAGACGGCCGACGCCCGGTTCGACGGCTCGACCAATGGCGGCCAGCCGGTCAGCCTCAGCCGCTGACGCTTTTCCAGCCCGGTCTCGCGCCGGGCTTTTGTTTTCCGGCTCCTCTCGGGTGAGACGTGCTCAATCCTGACGACAGTATCTACCGCAAGCTCGAAGCGCTCGTTACGAGTGGCGAGCGCAAGCGCGACCCCGCACAGTTTACGATTGCGCGGCGTTTCGATCATCTTTCCGCCGAGCTGCTCGCCAGCCGCCCGTCGCGCAAGACCAATGCGCTCGGCTGGCTGTTCGCCTCGCGCAAGAAGGACCATCCGCCGGTAAAGGGCCTCTACATCCATGGCGGCGTCGGGCGTGGCAAGACCATGCTGATGGACCTGTTCTTCGATACCGTGCCGATCCAGCGCAAGCGTCGGGCGCACTTCCACGAGTTCATGGCCGATGTGCACGAGCGCATCTACAAGCACCGCCAGAAGCTGAAGAACGGCGAGACGAAACAGGCCGATCCGATCCCGCCTGTCGCCTCGGAGCTTTTCGGCGAGGCCCGGCTGCTCTGTTTCGACGAGTTTTCGGTGACCGATATTGCCGACGCGATGATCCTTGGGCGGCTCTTCGGCGAGCTTTTCGCAAAGGGCTGCGTGCTGATCGCGACGTCGAACGTGGCGCCTGACGATCTCTATCGCGACGGCCTCAATCGCGGCCTGTTCCTGCCCTTCATCGATCTGCTCAAGGCGAATGCCGAGGTCATTTCCTTGGACACGGATACCGACTATCGCCTCACGAAGACGGACGGAAGTCCGGTGTGGCTTTCGCCGCTCGGCCCGGAGGCGGATGCGGCGATGGCGCGCGCCTGGATGCGGGAAACCCGCAACGAGGCTGTTGCTCCGGCCGAAGTGCCGCGCAAGGGCCGCAAGATCCATGTGCCGGCCGCCGCCGGCCAGAGCGCCCGCTTTGCGTTCGCCGATCTCTGCCAGCAGCCACTGGGTGCTGCCGATTATCTGGCGATCCTCGAGCGTTACTCGACGATCTTCGTCGACCACGTGCCGCATCTGGGACCCCATATGCGCAACGAGACCAAGCGCTTCATCCTTCTGGTCGACACGCTCTACGACAATGGCGCCCGATTGTTCGCGTCGGCCGCGGCCGAGCCACAGGATCTCCTGACCCAGAAGAAGGGTACGGAAGGCTTCGAGTTCGACCGCACGGTTTCGCGTCTGATCGAGATGCAAAGTGAGGAATATGCCGCCGAACACCCCGCCAATCGGACCGTTTCGTGACGCGGTTGTGACGGAAAGTCTTACGTTTACGTAAGACTTTTATGATCTAACCGATTGAAATTGCTTCATCCAAAAGTATCGTTTGATATTTTACCATTTGCCGTTTAATGGCTTTCGGCGAAGGTTTGGCGTTTGCCGCGTTTCAGGCCTTGATCATATTGGGATCACAAAGGAAGCACTTTCATGGCTCGCAACAAGATCGCACTTATCGGTTCAGGGATGATTGGTGGCACGCTGGCGCATCTCGCCGGCCTGAAGGAGCTGGGCGACATCGTCCTCTTCGACATTGCCGACGGCATCCCCCAGGGCAAGGGTCTCGACATCGGCCAGTCCTCCCCGGTCGAAGGTTTCGACGCGAACCTGACGGGTGCCAGCGACTACGCCGCCATCGAAGGCGCCGATGTCTGCATCGTCACCGCCGGCGTTGCCCGCAAGCCCGGCATGAGCCGCGACGATCTGCTCGGCATCAACCTCAAGGTCATGGAACAGGTCGGAGCCGGCATCAAAAAGTACGCTCCGAACGCCTTCGTCATCTGCATCACCAACCCGCTCGACGCCATGGTCTGGGCGCTGCAGAAGTTCTCGGGCCTGCCGAAGAACAAGGTCGTCGGCATGGCCGGCGTTCTCGACAGCGCGCGCTTCCGCCTGTTCCTTTCCCAGGAATTCAACGTTTCGGTCCAGGACGTCACCGCCTTCGTTCTCGGCGGCCACGGCGACACCATGGTGCCGCTCGCCCGCTACTCGACCGTTGCCGGCATCCCGCTGACCGACCTCGTGCAGATGGGCTGGCTCACCAAGGAGCGCCTCGAAGAAATCGTCCAGCGCACCCGTGACGGCGGCGCTGAAATCGTCGGCCTGCTCAAGACCGGCTCGGCCTACTACGCTCCGGCCGCTTCGGCGATCGAGATGGCGGAAGCCTACCTCAAGGACAAGAAGCGCGTGCTGCCCTGCGCCGCGCATCTGACCGGCCAGTACGGCGTCAAGGACATGTATGTCGGCGTTCCGACGGTCATCGGCGCCGGCGGCGTCGAGCGCATCATCGAGATCGATCTCAACAAGGCCGAGAAGGAAGCGTTCGACAAGTCGGTCGCTTCGGTCGCTGGCCTTTGCGAAGCCTGCATCGGCATTGCGCCGAGCCTGAAGCAGTAATCGCGTCGCGTTGAGCGGATGCTGGCATCCGCTCAACCTCTTTGTTTTTGCCGCATTTGTGCGACGGCAGGTGTTTCACCTGTCTGCAGAATGCTCCAGACAGGAAAAACACCATGAACATTCATGAATATCAGGCCAAGGCTCTCCTGAAGAGCTATGGCGCGCCGGTCGCGGAAGGTGTCGCGATCTTCTCCGCAGAAGAGGCAGAAGCCGCTGCCAAGAAGCTCCCGGGCCCGCTCTACGTGGTCAAGAGCCAGATCCATGCTGGCGGCCGCGGCAAGGGCAAGTTCAAGGAACTTTCCGCCGACGCCAAGGGCGGCGTTCGTCTTGCCTTCTCGATCGATGAAGCCAAGGCTCATGCCAAGGACATGCTCGGCAACACGCTCGTCACTGCGCAGACCGGCCCTGCCGGCAAGCAGGTGAACCGCCTCTATATCGAGGATGGCGCCGACATCGACCGCGAACTCTATCTGTCGCTGCTCGTCGACCGCTCGGTCGGCCAGGTTGCCTTCGTCGTTTCGACGGAAGGCGGCATGGACATCGAGGCTGTTGCGCACGACACGCCGGAAAAGATCGTCAACGTCGCGATCAACCCGGAAGCCGGCGTCACCGCCGCTGATCTCGCCAAGCTCACCTCGGCCCTGAAGCTCGAAGGCGAAGCCAAGGCTGATGCCGAAAAGCTCTTCCCGATCCTCTACAAGGCCTTTGTCGAGAAGGACATGAGCCTGCTCGAGATCAACCCGCTGATCGTCATGAAGAACGGCCGCGTGCGCGTTCTCGACGCCAAGGTCTCGTTCGACGGCAACGCGCTCTTCCGCCACGACGACATCAAGGCACTGCGCGACGAAACCGAAGAAGACGCCAAGGAAATCGAGGCCTCCAAGTGGGACCTCGCCTATGTCGCGCTCGACGGCAACATCGGCTGCATGGTCAACGGCGCCGGCCTTGCGATGGCGACGATGGACATCATCAAGCTCTACGGCAAGGAGCCGGCGAACTTCTGTGACGTCGGCGGCGGCGCCGGCAAGGAGAAGGTTGCGGCAGCCTTCAAGATCATCACCGCCGACCCGAAGGTCGAGGGTATCCTCGTCAACATCTTCGGCGGCATCATGAAGTGCGATGTCATCGCTGAAGGTGTCGTTGCGGCCGTGCAGGAAGTCGGCCTCAAGGTTCCGCTGGTCGTTCGTCTCGAAGGCACGAATGTCGAGCTTGGCAAGAAGATCCTGAACGAATCCGGCCTGGCGATCACCGCCGCCGACGATCTGGATGACGCTGCCAAGAAGATCGTCGCCGCGATCAACGGCTAACTGAAGGACCAGACCTCATGTCGATTCTCGTCAATAAGAACACCAAGGTCCTCGTTCAGGGCCTGACCGGCAAGACCGGCACCTTCCATACCGAACAGGCGCTTGCCTATTACGGCACGCAGATGGTCGGCGGCATTCACCCGAAGAAGGGCGGCGAAACCTGGACCGGCTCCAAGGGCGAAACCCTGCCGATCTTCGCGTCGGTTGCCGAAGGCCGTGAAAAGACCGGTGCGGACGCATCCGTGATCTATGTTCCGCCGGCAGGCGCCGCGGACGCGATCATCGAGGCGATCGATGCGGAAATCCCGTTCATCACCTGCATTACCGAAGGCATCCCGGTTGCCGACATGGTGCGCGTCAAGGCTCGTCTCGACCGCTCCAAGTCGCGCCTGCTCGGCCCGAACTGCCCCGGTATCCTGACGCCGGAAGAATGCAAGATCGGCATCATGCCGGGCTCGATCTTCCGCAAGGGTTCGGTCGGCATCGTTTCGCGCTCCGGTACGCTGACCTATGAAGCCGTGTTCCAGACCTCCAACGAAGGCCTCGGCCAGACGACGGCCGTCGGCATCGGCGGCGACCCGGTCAAGGGCACCGAGTTCATCGACGTGCTGGAGATGTTCCTGGCGGACGAGGCCACGACCTCGATCATCATGATCGGCGAAATCGGCGGCTCGGCCGAAGAGGATGCGGCGCAGTTCCTCATCGACGAAGCCAAGAAGGGCCGCAAGAAGCCGATGGCCGGCTTCATCGCGGGCCGTACCGCGCCGAAGGGCCGCACCATGGGTCACGCCGGCGCCGTCGTTTCCGGCGGCAAGGGCGATGCGGAATCCAAGATCGCTGCGATGGAGCAGGCAGGCATCCGCGTGTCGCCGTCGCCGGCCCGTCTCGGCAAGACGCTCGTCGAAGTCCTCAAGGGCTGATCGCAAGACTTCTGTCCGGGCCGGACCATTCCGGTCCGGACAGCGTGCCTGCCGCGTGTTTCCTTGGCTGATTGAAGATCAGGATATGCGGCAATCTACTGCCACGGCGATCCCGGCGCGTCCCTTTGATGCGCGGCGCCGTAGGAAAGGCCAGGCGCCAACCGCGCCGAACGAACATGAACGACCGGGATACCCGGCAACCCAACTTCAGTCAGGAGGCGGACAGAACAGTCCGCGTGAGACCATGACAAGGCAAGAGGCCAACGAGCAATTCCAGCTCACTTCGTTTCTGGACGGCGCCAACGCCGCCTATATCGAGCAGCTCCAAGCACGCTATGAAACGGACCCGGCGTCCGTCTCGGCCGAATGGCAGGCCTTCTTCAAGGCGCTCGCCGACCGGCCGGAAGATGTGGTGAAGGCAGCCAAGGGCGCCTCCTGGAAAAAGAACAACTGGCCGATCGCGGCCAATGGCGAACTCGTCTCTGCGCTCGACGGCGATTGGGGCACGGTCGAAAAGGTCATCGAGAAGAAGGTCAAGGCGAAGGCTGAGGAAGCCGCCGTCGCCACCGGCACTGCCGTGAGCGAGGCAGATATCCTTCAGGCGACGCGCGATTCCGTCCGCGCCATCATGATGATCCGCGCCTATCGTGCCCGTGGCCACCTGCATGCCAAGCTCGATCCGCTCGGCCTTGCTGCCCCGGTCGAGGACTACAACGAGCTTTCGCCCTCGAACTACGGGTTTGAGGAGAAGGATCTCGACCGCAAGATCTTCATCGACAACGTGCTCGGCCTCGAATACGCGAGCATTCGCGAAATGGTCGAAATCCTCGAGCGCACCTACTGCTCGACGATCGGCGTCGAATTCATGCACATGTCCAACCCGGAAGAGAAGGCCTGGATCCAGGAGCGCATCGAAGGACCGGACAAGGGCGTCGAGTTCACGCCCGAGGGCAAGAAGGCGATCCTCCAGAAGCTGATCGAGTCGGAAGGCTTCGAGCAGTTCATCGACGTCAAGTACAAGGGCACTAAGCGCTTTGGTCTCGACGGTGGCGAATCGCTGATCCCGGCACTCGAGCAGATCATCAAGCGCGGCGGCCAGGAAGGCCTCAAGGAAATCGTGCTCGGCATGGCCCACCGCGGCCGCTTGAACGTGCTGTCTCAGGTGATGGCCAAGCCGCATCGCGCCATCTTCCACGAGTTCAAGGGCGGCTCCTACGCGCCTGACGACGTCGAAGGTTCGGGCGACGTGAAGTACCACCTCGGCGCTTCCTCGGACCGCGAATTCGATGGCAACAAGGTTCACCTGTCGCTGACGGCGAACCCCTCGCACCTCGAAATCGTCAACCCTGTCGTCATGGGCAAGGCCCGTGCCAAGCAGGACCAGATGGCGACCGTGTTTGAAGGCGACATCATTCCGTTGCGCGAACGCTCGAAGGTCATGCCGCTCTTGCTGCATGGCGACGCCGCCTTTGCCGGCCAGGGCGTGATTGCTGAAATCCTCGGCCTTTCCGGCCTGCGCGGCCACCGCGTTGCCGGTACCGTCCATTTCATCATCAACAACCAGATTGGCTTCACCACCAATCCGGCCTTCTCGCGTTCGTCGCCCTATCCGTCCGACGTCGCCAAGATGATCGAGGCGCCGATCTTCCACGTCAACGGCGACGATCCGGAAGCGGTCGTCTACGCGGCCAAGATCGCCACCGAATTCCGGATGAAGTTCCACAAGCCTGTCGTCATCGACATGTTCTGCTACCGCCGCTTCGGCCACAACGAAGGCGACGAGCCTGCGTTCACGCAGCCGAAGATGTACAAGGTCATCCGCGCCCATAAGACCGTCGTCCAGCTCTACTCCGACCGTCTGGTCGCCGAGGGCCTGATGTCCGAAGGCGAAGTCGAGAAGATGAAGGCCGACTGGCGCGCTCACCTCGAGCAGGAGTTCGAGGCTGGCCAGTCCTACAAGCCGAACAAGGCCGACTGGCTGGATGGTGTCTGGTCGGGCTTGCGCTCGGCCGACAACCAGGACGAACAGCGCCGCGGCAAGACCTCGGTGCCGATGAAGCAGCTCAAGGAAGTCGGTCGCAAGATCTCGGAGATCCCGGCCGGTTTCAATGCACACCGCACGATCCAGCGCTTCATGGAAAACCGCGCTCAGATGATCCAGACCGGCGAAGGCGTCGACTGGGCCATGGCCGAGGCACTCGCCTTCGGCACGCTCGTCACCGAAGGCACCAAGATCCGCCTTTCGGGCCAAGATTGCGAACGCGGCACCTTCTCGCAGCGTCATTCCGTGCTCTACGATCAGCAGAGCGAAGAGCGCTACATTCCGCTTGCGAACCTGTCGCCGACCCAGGCCCGCTACGAAGTCATCAACTCGATGCTCTCGGAAGAAGCGGTCCTCGGCTTCGAATACGGTTACTCGCTCGCCCGTCCGAACGCGTTGACGCTTTGGGAAGCCCAGTTCGGCGACTTCGCCAACGGTGCACAGGTCGTCTTCGACCAGTTCATCTCGTCGGGCGAACGCAAGTGGCTGCGCATGTCTGGTCTCGTCTGCCTGCTGCCGCACGGTTATGAGGGCCAGGGTCCGGAGCACTCGTCGGCCCGCCTCGAACGCTTCCTGCAGCTCTGCGCCGAAGACAACATGCAGGTCGCCAACGTCACGACGCCGGCGAACTACTTCCACATCCTGCGCCGGCAGGTGAAGCGCGACTTCCGCAAGCCGCTGGTCCTGATGACGCCGAAGTCGCTGCTGCGCCACAAGCGGGCGGTTTCGAGTCTGTCGGAAATGGCCGGCGAGAGCTCGTTCCACCGCCTGCTGTGGGACGATGCCGAGGTGATCAAGGATGGTCCGATCAAGCTGCAGAAGGACTCGAAGATCCGTCGCGTCGTGCTCTGCTCGGGCAAGGTCTACTACGACCTGCTCGAAGAGCGCGAGAAGCGCGGCATCGACGACGTCTACCTGCTGCGCGTCGAACAGCTCTATCCGTTCCCGGCCAAGGCGCTGATCAACGAGCTCAGCCGCTTCCGCAACGCGGAGATGGTCTGGTGCCAGGAAGAGCCGAAGAACATGGGCGCCTGGTCGTTCATCGACCCCTATCTCGAATGGGTTCTCGCCCATATCGACGCCAAGTATCAGCGCGTGCGCTACACCGGCCGTCCGGCTGCCGCCTCGCCGGCAACGGGCCTGATGTCGAAGCACCAGGCGCAGCTTGCCGCCTTCCTCGAGGACGCGCTGGGGGGCTGACGCTCCCCACGCTCTGAGCCAATAGAAACAGATATCTGATCAACGGAACAAAAATCATGGCAACAGAAATCCGCGTTCCCACCCTCGGCGAATCCGTCAGCGAAGCGACCGTCGGCACCTGGTTCAAGAAGGTCGGCGATGCCATCAAGGCCGATGAGCCCCTGCTCGAACTCGAAACCGACAAGGTGACGATCGAAGTGCCGGCGCCAGCCGCTGGCACGCTTTCCGAAATCGTTGCGCAGGCCGGCGAGACCGTCGGTCTCGGCGCGCTGCTCGGCCAGATCGCTGCCGGCGCTGCTGCTGCCGCTCCGGCGGCTGCTGCCGAAAAGAAGGCCGAGCCGGCCGCTGCCGCTCCGGCTGCCCCGGCTGTCGCTGCAGCACCCGCTGCCTCGTCGATGCCGCCGGCACCGGCTGCCGCGAAGCTGCTCGCCGAAAACAACCTGTCGGCCGATCAGCTCGATGGCTCCGGCAAGCGTGGCCAGGTGCTGAAGGGTGACGTGCTTGCAGCCGTCGCCAAGGGCATCTCGACCCCTGCTGTCGCAGAGCCCGCAAAGGTCCAGGCCCGTGCGCCGTCGACGGCAGAAGATGTCGTGCGCGAAGAGCGCGTCAAGATGACCCGCCTGCGCCAGACGATCGCCAAGCGCCTCAAGGATGCGCAGAACACCGCCGCCATGCTCACCACCTACAACGAGGTGGACATGAGCGCCGTCATGTCGCTGCGCAACAAGTACAAGGACATCTTCGAGAAGAAGCATGGCGTGAAGCTCGGCTTCATGGGCTTTTTCACCAAGGCCGTGACCCACGCGCTGAAGGAAATCCCGGCTGTTAACGCCGAGATCGACGGCACCGACATCATCTACAAGAACTACTGCCACATCGGCGTCGCCGTCGGCACCGACAAGGGCCTTGTCGTTCCGATCGTGCGCGATGCCGACCAGATGTCGATCGCCGAGATCGAGAAGGACATCGGCCGTCTCGGCAAGGCTGCGCGTGATGGCGCGCTGTCGATGGCCGACATGCAGGGCGGTACCTTCACCATCTCCAACGGCGGCGTCTACGGTTCGCTGATGTCCTCGCCGATCCTCAACGCGCCGCAGTCGGGCATTCTCGGCATGCACAAGATCCAGGACCGTCCGGTCGCCATCGGCGGCCAGGTCGTCATCCGCCCGATGATGTACCTCGCGCTCTCGTACGATCACCGCATCGTCGACGGCAAGGAAGCCGTGACCTTCCTCGTCCGCGTCAAGGAAAGCCTCGAGGATCCGGAGCGTCTGGTTCTCGATCTCTAAGAGTTGGGCGGGGGCGATTGCAGCCCCCGCTTCTTTCTGCGCCGCGCTTCTCCGGATCGCATCGATGTCGTTCGAACTGACCTACCTGCTCTGGAGTGCCGTTCTCGCCTTCGCCTATATGATGGCGCAGGCGGGCGCCTATCGCCTGCAGCACGGCGTCATCGAAGCTGATACCAATCGCGACGTCGTGCCGGAGCCCAATGTCTTTACCGGGCGGGCGGGACGGGCGCTGCGCAATTTTCACGAGACCTATCCGGTCTTCATCGCCCTTGCGGTCGTGATAGAATTCTCCGGACGGAGCGGACCGCTCACCCAATGGGGCGTGGGGATCTGGTTCTGGGCAAGAGCCGCCTACCTGCCGATTTATATTGGCGGCCTCGGATTGGTTCGCTCCGCCGTCTGGACCGTTTCGGCGGTCGGGCTCCTGCTGATGATTGCGGGTATTCTGATCTGAACGGAGGAACTCGCATGGCATCCGAACCAAACGTTCCGCCGATCCAGGTGCATCTCTGCGTCAAGGACGGCATCGCGGCGATCGCCTTTTACGAGAAGGCCTTTGGTGCCCAACACACCTTTTGCCAGCTGGCGGAGGATCGCAAGCGCGTGATGCATTCCAATCTCGCGCTCTTCGGCGGCGAGATCATGCTGCACGACGAATTTCCCGAATTCGGCTCGAACGTTCTTTCGCCGAAGACGGTCGGTGGTGCGAGCGTCGCCATCAACATCAATCTGCCTGATGCCGCCGACGTCGATGCAGCCTATGACCGGGCGATCGCCGCCGGGGCATCGACAGTTCTGGAGCCGCAGGATACCTTCTGGCACGCACGTTACGCGCGCATCCAGGATCCCTTCGGCCACGTCTGGGCCTTCAACGCACCGGTCGCACAACCATGAGCCAATATCTCCTAGAACTCGCATCGCTGATGGCGATCTTCGCCTTTGCGATCGTCTCTCCCGGCGCCGATCTGGCCATGGTCATGCGCCAGTCGATCGTGCATGGCCGGCGCCCGGCCATCATCACGTCCTTCGGCATCGGCACCTCGCTGATGTTCCATGTGACTTACACGATCCTCGGTCTGGGGCTGATCATTTCGCAGTCGATCTACCTCTTCAACATCGTCAAATGGTGCGGCGTCGCTTACCTGATCTATATCGGCATCAAGGCGCTCCGTGCCGGCCAGACGGAGATCAAGGTCGAGCGCGCGGAAGGCAATGAGCCGGCCAAGGGCCAGTCGACCGCCAAGGCTTTCGGCCTCGGCTTTGCCGCCAATGCGCTCAATCCGAAGCCGGTATTCTTCTTCCTGTCGATCTTCTCGACCGTCGTCAGCGCCCACACGCCGATCCTCGTCAAGTTCGGCTATGGGCTGGTCATGGCCACCTGCCTGATCCTCTGGTTCGTCGGCGTCAGCCTGTTCATGACGACGCCGCGGATGCGCGCCGCCTTCACCCGCGCCAGCAAGTGGATCGACCGCGCCAGCGGCGTCGTTTTCATTGCGCTCGGCCTCAAGCTCGCGACGGAGAAGGTCGCCTGATCATGGTTTTTGGTCGCTTCATCTTGATGCTGTTCTGCACCGCGCTTGCAGCGCCGGCTGCCGCTGCCGATTGCAAGCAGTCGCATGCAATCTACGCCGATCGTGACGGCGGCTATGAGCTTCGCTTCGAGCCGGTCGGCTCGGCAAGTGCGGCGACCAGCAACCACTTCAAGGTGGCGGTGCTCAAACCCGGGCTTCTGCTCGACGGCGTCGTGATGCCGGCCGGCGAGCCGGAGCGCGCGACAGGGCTGATCATGCACAATTGCCCGGAGGGTGACGCGACCGGCGAGGAACTGCGCGCCTGCACGGTATGGCAGGGCGTCGTCTATGCGCTCGACAAGGCCGGTGCGATCAGCGAGATCCCTGGTGAAGCCGAGCCAGCGGCGGAGCAGTTGCTGCTTCCCGATTTCGGGCCTTCCCTCAGAGCATCGAGCGCCTGGGGCAAGGGCAAGGCCGAGGCCGACAGCTGGGATTCTTTCACCCTCAAGGGATGCGCCGCATGAGCGCAGGCCCCGTTCTTCTCGTGACAGGCGGTAGCCGCGGCATCGGCGCGGCGGTTTGTGTCGCCGCGGCGAAAGCCGGCTGGCGTGTCGCAGTCAACTACGCGACGAACCGTGATGCGGCAGATGCGGTTGTCGGCGCGATCGAAGCGGCCGGCGGCGCGGCGATTGCGGTTCAGGGTGATGTCGGCTCTGAGACGGATATCCAGGCGATGTTCGCTGCCGTCGATGCGGCCTTCGGCCGGCTGGATGGCCTCGTCAACAATGCAGGCATCGTCGGGCCGACCGCACGGATCGACGAGATGTCGGTCGATCGGTTGGAGCGCATGTTCCGCATCAACGTCACCGGCTCCATCCGCTGCGCCGCGGAAGCTGTCCGGCGCATGTCAACGCGGTACGGCGGCAAGGGTGGCGCCATCGTCAACATCTCGTCTGCCGCAGCCGTGCTCGGCTCGCCGGCGCAATATGTCGACTACGCCGCCTCGAAGGGTGCGATCGACACGTTCACCATCGGCCTTGCGCGCGAGGTTGCGACCGAGGGCATTCGCGTCAATGCGATCCGTCCCGGCGTCATCGATACCGAGATCCATGCCTCCGGCGGCCTGCCGGACCGGGCGCGCGATCTTGCTCCCACCATTCCCGTTCAGCGACCCGGCACCGCCGAGGAAGTCGCTGACGCGGTTCTCTACCTCCTGTCAGACAAGGCGACTTATGTGACGGGGGCAATTCTCAATGTCAGCGGCGGGCGGTAACCGCCCTGAAGGAAGGATATTCTAATGGCTTATGATCTCATCGTTATCGGCAGCGGCCCCGGCGGCTACGTCTGCGCCATCAAGGCGGCCCAGCTCGGCCTGAAGGTGGCCGTCGTCGAAAAGCGCGCCACCTATGGCGGCACCTGCCTCAACATCGGCTGCATCCCGTCCAAGGCGCTGCTGCATGCGTCCGAGATGTTCCATCAGGTCGCCCATGGCGTCGACGCGCTCGGCGTAGAAGTCGCAGCACCGAAGCTGAACCTCGAAAAGATGATGGCCCACAAGGACGCGACCGTTAAGTCCAACGTCGAGGGCGTCTCGTTCCTGTTCAAGAAGAACAAGATCGACGGCATCCAGGGCACCGGCAAGGTGCTCGGCCAGGGCAAGGTCTCGGTCACCAACGACAAGGGCGAGGAGCAGATCCTCGAAACCAAGAACATCGTGATCGCCACCGGCTCGGACGTCGCGGGCATTCCGGGCGTTCAGGTCGACATCGACGAGAAGGTGATCATCTCGTCGACCGGCGGCATAGCGCTCGAAAAGGTCCCGGCCAACATGATCGTCGTCGGTGGCGGCGTCATCGGCCTCGAGCTCGGCTCGGTCTGGGCGCGCCTCGGCGCCAAGGTCACGGTCGTCGAATATCTCGATACCATCCTCGGCGGCATGGACGGCGAAGTTGCCAAGCAGTTCCAGCGCATGCTCGCGAAGCAAGGCATGGACTTCAAGCTCGGCGCCAAGGTGACGGGTGTCGTCAAGGACGGCAAGGGCGCCAAGGTGACCTTCGAGCCGGTCAAGGGTGGCGATGCGGTGACGCTCGATGCCGACGTGGTGCTGATCGCGACCGGCCGCAAGCCCTACACCGATGGTCTTGGCCTCGATAAGGCCGGCGTCGTCATGGACCAGCGCGGCCGCGTCGAGATCGACCATCACTACCAGACGAGCGTTACCGGAATCTACGCGATCGGCGACGTCGTGCGCGGCGCGATGCTCGCCCACAAGGCCGAGGACGAAGGCGTTGCCGTTGCTGAAATCCTCGCCGGTCAGGCCGGGCATGTGAATTACGACGTCATCCCGAGCGTCGTCTACACCCAGCCGGAAATCGCCTCCGTCGGCAAGACCGAGGAAGAGCTGAAGGCTGCAGGCGTTGCCTACAAGGTCGGCAAGTTCCCCTTCACCGCCAATGGCCGCGCGCGTGCGATGCTTGCCACCGACGGCTTCGTCAAGATCCTCGCCGACAAGGAAACCGACCGGGTTCTCGGCGGCCACATCGTCGGCTTCGGCGCCGGCGAGATGATCCACGAAATCGCCGTGCTGATGGAATTCGGCGGTTCGTCGGAAGACCTCGGCCGCACCTGCCATGCGCATCCGACCATGTCGGAAGCGGTCAAGGAAGCGGCTCTTTCGACCTTCTTCAAGCCGATTCACATGTAATGATCCAGCGAGGGGGCTGCAGCAAGCGGCCCCCTTGTTCCAGCCGCGCGCTTTCAACATGCCGGCTGTTGTTGCGGTGCTTTCGCCAGTGCCGCGTCAGCGTTCGCTGACATCCCCCCCCGGATATTTCGTGGCGGATGGCGATTATCTCTCACTCTTCAGAAGCAGATCGGAGCGCGTGGAAGCGCTCCTCGAACTCCCGCCTGAGGCTGCGTCGTGCTTCGGCCGCGCGCTGCCGGCGCTTGCGGTCAGCGGTGTCAGTGTTCAGCGGAGGTACGGGCGTCGGCGCGCCGTCGGCGTCGACCGCGACCATCGTGAAGTAACAGGAGTTGGTGTGTCGCCGCTCGCCACTCCTGATGTTCTCGGCCTCGACGCGGATGCCGATTTCCATCGAGGTTCGGCCGGCATTGTTGACCGCGGCACGGAAAGTGACGAGCTCGCCGACATGGATCGGCTGGCGGAAGGTCACCTGGTCGACCGAAAGCGTCACCGCATATTGCTGCGAATAGCGCGAGGCGCATGAGAAAGCCACGCGATCCAGGAGATTGAGCAGCGCGCCGCCATGGACCTTGCCGCTGAAATTGGCCATGTCCGGCGTCATCAGCACGACCATTTCGAGTTCGCGTGTGTCGTGGCTGGTTTCCATTGTCCATCTCCAGAATTTGCAACGTTCAGCTTGAGTTATGCAGCTTGTCGGCGCGAAGGGAAGGCCCCACCGCATCGGCGTAGGACGGCCCCGGCGGCAGACTGGGTGTGACGATTGGACCGAGGGCTGCGACAAGCGGTCTCCTGTCCAGGCACGACGGAGGGCGCAATCATGTTTCAAAGGACAAACGACGCCGTGGCGTCAGGAGGAAACATGAAACCGAGAGCCGTGGCCACCTCGTTGCCGAACCGGCATCTACCGCACGCCGATTGGGCCGACCGTTTCGAGCTCGCCCTCGACGGCAAGGGCGTGACCGCCGCGGAAGCGGCCGAACGTTCGCTTGGCCGTTCGCCGCGATGGATTCGCGAACTGCTGCGCCTGCGCAACCGCGTGGTCTCGCTCATTGGCCTGAAATCGGCGGCGCCGAAACCGGGTCGCTTCGGGCTGGTCGGGGCGTTTCCGGTGCTGTCGAAAAGCGATGACGAAGTGGTGCTCGGTTTTGACGACAAGCATCTCGATTTTCGCATCGTCGTCGATGTCAGGGCGGGATCCGCGGTCAACCAGATCGTCGGCGTCACCACGCTCGTCCGGCGGCACAATGCGCTCGGGCGGGTTTACCTCGCGGCGGTCACGCCGTTTCACAAGGTGATCGTGCCGACGCTTCTGGCCCGGGTGGCGGGTCCGGGCGGTCAGATTGGCTGATCAGTCTCCGGCTTGAACGCCCGCCAGTCAGTTGGCGCGCGTGACCGTGAAGCCCTGGGCGCGGAGCAGTTCGACCAGGCCTTCCTTGCCCGGAAGGTGCAGCGCTCCGACGGCCATGAAAGCGCCGCCGTCCTTCAGGATCGGTTCGGCACGTGTCGCCATCGTCTTGTTGCGGTCGACGATGATGCGCTGCTCGAAATCGGCATAGCCGAAATCCTCCGCTGTGCCCTTGTCGGAAACGGATCTCATCATCGGCATGATCATGCCGGTGTCGCCGGAAAGGTAGAGGTCGGTCATTGTCGCGAAGACGTCGTCGATCGTCTTGCCGAGCGCCAGCGTCTCGATGAGCGCGCGCAGGTGCAGTTCGGTCGGAAGCGAATCCATCGCTGCGAGCTGTTCGATCAGCGTCTCCAGGCCCTTGAGCGTCTTGCCCTGGCTGACCGCATCCTCGGCAATCTTCTTGTCGAGGAAGGAGGCGCCGGTCGCCTTGCGGCTGATCTCGCAGGCGGGCAATGCGACGAAGCTCGCGATCATCCAGGGTTTCATGCGCGCAACGAGCGTCAGCGGAATGCCGCGGGCTTTGAGGCCCGCTTCGAGCTGTTCGCGATCGCTGGGCTTCAGGAAATCGGCGATCGTCTTGTTATCCGGGAACATGGTGAGGTCGGGCCGCATCAGGATCGCGGCGGCCGATTTCTTCTCGTCGACGATCTCGTCCGATTCGACGATGACGGTTGAGGCTGCCGCAAAAGCGGCCGGCGCTTCGGCGGGAAGCGCCAGCACGCGCGGATCGGTGACATGCATGGTGCCGAGCAGCCAGGAGGCCGCGATGCCGTCCTTCTCGATCTTCCAGAAGATGCCCTTGCCGTTCGGCACGGCGGCGGCTTCCGCTTCGAGTGTGGCGAATTTGGTCGGATCCGTCTTGGCAAGGGCGGTGAGCACATTCGAGCCGCCGCATTCGGCTTCCTGCGCATCGGCTTCCGCGACGAAGAAGAGTGCAACGACGAGGCTGGCGGCAAGAACGACATGCAAGAGGGCAATGAGCCAAAGCGTATCGTCAGCGACCCGCGCAAGCAGGTTGCGGGGCAGGTTTCGATCAGGTCTCGCAAAGGCGGTCATCGTTGTTCCCCGACGGTCGGACGGTCGTTGCTGAACCCTAGGGCCGGGCCGGTCACGGCTTCCTTAAGGGGCATGGTTAATTCATCGTTTCGCCGAAAATCAGGCGCGCGGATGGGCGCGATCGTAGATTTCCAGAAGCCGCGCGGAATCGACACCGGTATAGACCTGCGTGGTCGACAGGCTGGCGTGGCCGAGCAGTTCCTGGATGGTCCTGAGATCGCCGCCGCCGGCCAGCAGATGGGTGGCGAAGGAGTGTCGCAGCGCATGCGGCGTTGCCGTGTCCGGCAGGCCGAGGGCGCCGCGCAGCTTCTGCATTTCCCGCTGGATGATTGCCGGCTGCAGCTTGGCGCCACGGGCACCACGAAACAACGGTTCATCAGCAGGCGGCTGATAGGGGCAGAGTTTGATATAGGCTGCGACGGCTTCACGCGCAGCCTGAATCAATGGCACGAGCCGCGTCTTGCCGCCTTTGCCGATAATGCGCAGCGACGAGGGCGAGCCGGCGAAATCGCCCGATGTCAGCCCGAGCGCTTCGGAAATGCGCAGGCCGCAGCCATAGAGCAGGGTCAGCACCGCGGCATTGCGCGCGGCGATCCAGGGCTCCTCGGCAAGCTGCGCCTCCGAGGTCACGACGTTCAGCGCCTCTCGGTCGGTCAGCGGCTTCGGCAGGGATTTCGGCTGCTTCGGCGAGCGCACGGCGGCGGCACCTGCAGCATTGGCAAGGCCATTGCGTTCGAGAAAACGCAGGAAGGAGCGCAAGCCGGCGAGGCCACGGCCGAGCGTGCGTGCGCCGGCGCCACCCTTGCGGCGCTGGGCGAGGAAGCCGCGCAGATCCGCCGGCCGCAGCGTCCGGATGTCGGAAAGGCGCGGCGGTCCGGCCAGATGGCCGGTCAGGAATGTCAGGAATTGACGGGTGTCGCGCTCATAGGCCTCGACGGTGTTGTCGGAGAGGCGCCGCTCCCGCATGAGCCCATTGAGCCAACGTTGGCGTTCGGCAAGGAGTTCCGGATGGCCGATGACGAGGAGCTCGTTCATTGTCGCTTCCCAAGTTGGTCCATCGGCGACAATGCCCTGACGCATCTTATGTTTTTGCTAATGCGCCCTTGGAATCTGTCATTCTTCGATCATATAGAATTGCGATGGTCAGCCGGAAAGAATCGGATCGGACTATGGCGGGACGGGATTCGGTGAACGGATTCGCGCATTTTGCTGAAGTAATCGCCCTGGTCTCACAGGGAAAACCTGGTCACATCGTTGACACCCTGATTGCCGAGCGCGGGCAGCGCATCGTCAAGAGCCCGATGTGGCCGTTGATGCGACCTTTTCTCCACGCGTTGCTGAACTACCGCAAGGCGCACGAGTTCGCCGATGCGGTCGCCAACATGCCCGGCTTCCAGGCCTTCGAACATCTGAGTTCGCTTCTCTCGCTGGAGGTGCGGGTCGACCGGGCCGAGCGCATTCCGGACAAGGGCGGCTTCCTGCTCGTCAGCAACCATCCGACCGGCATAGCCGACGGTATCGCTGTTTTCGACCTGCTCAAGACACGGCGGCCGGACATGATGTTCTTCGCCAACCGCGACGCCATCCGCGTCAATCCACGCTTTGTCGAGATGGTCATCCCGGTCGAATGGCGCGAGGAGCACAAGAGCAAGCTGAAGGCCCGCGAGACGCTGCAGGTGACCAACCGGGCGATCGGCGAGGGCAAGGCGACGGTGCTCTTCCCTTCCGGGCGCATCGCCTACTGGGCGGACGGCTGTCTCAACGAGCGGCCGTGGAAGACGTCTGCGGTGGGCTTTGCGCGCAAATACGGCCTGCCGATCCTGCCGGTGCACATGAGCGCCCGCAATTCCGGCCTGTTCTACTGGTTCGCCAAATGGTCGACGGAACTGCGCGACATGACCGTGTTCCACGAGCTGCTCAACAAGAAGGGCGATTTCTTCGATTTCCGCATCGGCAATCTGATCCCGCCGGAGGCGCTGGAAGGCGAGCCTGGCGAAGTGACGAAGGCGCTCGAGCGGCACACGGTGTTCGATCTGGCCATGGACGCGGACGTGGCGTTCCAGCCCCGGTTGCAAGCAGCGGCGGCGCTCTAGCGATCAGCCGCGCCATGCCTGCCGGGCTTCACGCCGGACGGCGGATCGGCTAGGTCTTGAGCCATGCAGCTTCAATCCATGTTTGCCGAAAACTACCGTTCGTTGAAGTCGATCCGCATGGATCTGACGGGCGTCAACCTGTTCATCGGCGAGAACGGCGTCGGCAAGTCCAATCTCTATCGTGCGCTTCAACTCGTGCAGTCGGCGACGCGCGGCACTCTGGCGCGCGAGATCGCGGAGGAGGGCGGCATGTCGTCGGCGCTCTGGAGTGGCCGCCGCCGCGCCGACAAGCCGGCGCGCATCCGGCTCGAAACGGAGCTTTTGGACGAGGAACGGGCGATCACCTTCCGCTACCGCATCGAGGCGGGACTGCGCCCGCCCACGGCTGCCGCCGGCTTTGCCTATGAGCCTCAGGTCAAGGAAGAGGAGTTGACGGTCGAAACCGGCCGCCGGCCGGTGACGATGATGAAGCGGTCTGGCCCCGGCATCTTCGTGCGCGGCGAGCGCGGGCGGATGGAGGACTATCCGGAAACGGCTCTGACTTCGGAAACGGCGATCTCGCTGCTCGGCGATGCCGGTCACTATCCGGAGGTCGGCACCTTTCGCCGCGCGGTCGACCAATGGCGGTTCTTTCATGGTTTCCGCACCGATCGCGACTCGCCGTTGCGATTGCCTTGCCTCGCCGTGACGGCACCGATGCTCGACGAGACGGGCGTCAACATGGCTGCGGTGTTTGCGACGCTCAGGCACACACGCGAGGATACGGTCGATCTTGATCGAGCGGTCGCCGACGCCTTCGGCGGCGCCTATCTCGACGTTCCCGAACCGGGACAGTTTGCCGAATTCTCATTGGTCTTTCCGGATTTTCCCAACCGGCCGTTTTCGCCGCGCGAGCTTTCCGATGGGCAAATGCGTTTCCTGGCACTGGCGGCGGCGCTGCTTTCCTATCGCCGGCCCCGCTTCATCGCGCTGAACGAGCCGGAGACGAGCCTGCATCCGGACATGCTGCCGGCGCTTGCCGATATGATCGCCAGCGCCTCGCGCGAAAGCCAGATCTGGATCGTCACCCATTCGGAGCGGCTGGCGGAGGAAGTGCGTCAGCGCTGCGGCATCCGTCCGCGCCGGGTGATCCGCAAGGACAGCGCCACCTGGATCGATGGCATGCGGCTGACGGGGCTGATGGACGACGACGAGTAGGCAACAAAAAACCCCGCATCGCTGCGGGGTTTTCATTCATTCCTGAAGCAATCAGGCGATCTTCTGGCCGGTCTTGGCCCAGTCGGCCAGGAACATTTCGAGGCCCTTGTCGGTCAGCGGGTGCTTGACCAGAGCCTTCAGCGTTGCCGGCGGCGCGGTGATGACGTCGGCGCCGATGAGGGCGGCTTCCTTGACGTGGTTCACGGTGCGGATCGAGGCGGCAAGGATCTCGGTCTCATAGCCGTAGTTGTCGAAGATGTGGCGGATCTCGCGGATCAGGTCCATGCCATCGAAGGCGATGTCGTCGAGGCGGCCGACGAAGGGCGAAACGAAGGTCGCGCCGGCCTTGGCGGCGAGCAGGGCCTGGTTCGCCGAGAAGCACAGCGTCACGTTGGTCTGGTGGCCGTCCGAGGTCAGCGCCTTGCAGGCCTTGAGACCGTCGAGCGTCAGCGGCAGCTTGATGCAGATGTTGTCGGCGATCTTCGAAAGAACGGCCGCTTCCTTCATCATCTCGGCGTATTCGGTGGCGGTCACTTCAGCCGAAACCGGGCCTTCGACGATCGAGCAGATTTCCTTGGTGACTTCCGTGATGTCGCGGCCCGACTTCAGGATCAGCGAGGGGTTGGTGGTGACGCCATCGAGAAGGCCGAGATCGTTCAGCTCGCGGATTTCCTTGACGTCGGCGGTATCAACGAAAAATTTCATGGAGTCACTCCTTGGGCACGATTGCCGCTCGGGCGCATCTCTACCGGGGAGGAATTCCGTTGGCAGAGATCGCGCGCGTTGAAACTCTGGTGGAACCGTGACAAACCCTGCGCCGGCAAGGCTGCGGTTCGCAGCGCAGTTTTCTTTAACCGAAACACGTGGCAAGGTCACGGCAAAATGACTCGCGATTCAACCGATTTATTCGGCGATTTGCTCGGGCCGATTTCTGCCCGTCGCGTCGTGCCGGTCCTGGTGCCCATGCCGGCGCCGAAAGCCTATTCCTATGCGGTTCCCGACGGCATGGCGGTCGAGCCGGGCTCGATTGTGCAGGTGCCGCTCGGCCCCCGTCTCGTCGTCGGCGTGGTCTGGGATGGAGACGATGACGGCAATGTCGATCCGAAGAAACTCAAGACAATCGAGAAGGTTTTTGACTGCCCGCCGCTGACGAGGGACATGCGAACTTTTCTTGACTGGGTTGCTGCCTACACTGTGACGCCGCCGGGGCTCGTCGCGCGCATGGCGCTCCGGGCACCGGCGGCCTTCGATCCGGAGCCGATGGTGGAAGCGCTGCGCCTCACGGACATGCGGCCGGAGCGCATGACGGCGGCGCGCGAGCGCGTGATCGCGACCGCCAGCGATGGCGTCTCCTGGACGCGCTCCGGGCTTGCGCATGCGGCCGGAACTTCGTCGAGCGTGATCGAGGGACTGACGCAGCAAGGCGTCTTCGAAACCGTATTCATGGCGCCGCCGCCGGTGGTTGCCTTGCCTGATCCCGATTTTGTCGCGCCCCGGCTCGAAGGGCCCCAGAAGGATGCGGCAACCGATCTCCTGGCGGCGGTGGAGGAGGGCGGGTTCTCAGTGTCGCTGATCGACGGCATCACCGGCTCCGGCAAGACCGAGGTCTATTTCGAGGCGATCGCCGCGACGCTTCGGGCCGGCAAGCAGGTGCTGATCCTTTTGCCGGAGATTGCGCTGACGTCGAGTTTCCTCGAACGCTTCCAGGATCGCTTCGGGTCGAAACCGGCCGAGTGGCATTCGGACCTGGCACCGCGCACCCGCGAAAAGGTCTGGCGCCAGGTGACGACCGGCACGGTGCGCGTCGTTGCCGGCGCCCGCTCGGCGTTGTTCCTGCCGTTCGAAGAGCTTGGTCTCATCATCGTCGATGAAGAGCACGACCCGGCCTACAAGCAGGAGGACCGCGTCTTCTACAATGCGCGCGATATGGCGGTCGTGCGCGGCCGGATCACCGGCTTTCCGGTCGTGCTCGTCTCGGCGACGCCATCGGTCGAAAGCCGGGTCAATGGCGAGGTCGGCCGTTACAAGCCGATCCACCTGCCGACGCGTTTCGGCGATGCGGCGCTGCCGCGGCTCGGCGTTGTCGACATGCGCCAGCATCCACCGGCGCGCGGCGGGTTCCTTTCGCCGGTTCTCATCAACCAGATCGGCAAGGCCGTCGAGCGCGGCGAGCAGGCGCTGCTTTTCCTCAATCGCCGCGGCTATGCGCCGCTGACGCTCTGCCGCGTCTGCGGCCATCGCTTCCAGTGCCCGGACTGTTCAAGCTGGCTCGTCGAACATCGGTTCCGCGGGCAGATCCAGTGCCACCATTGCGGCTATACGGAGAAGACGCCGGAGGCCTGCCCCGAATGCGGCACGCTCGATCACCTGGTTGCCTGCGGCCCCGGCGTCGAGCGCATTGCCGAGGAGGTGGAGCGGCATTTCCCAGAAGCGCGCACCATCGTGCTCTCCTCGGACCTGATGGGCGTCAAGCGGCTGCGGCTGGAACTCGACGCCATTGCGCGCGGCGAAGCGGACATCGTCATCGGCACACAGCTCGTCGCCAAGGGACACAACTTTCCGCTGATGACGCTGGTCGGCATCGTCGATGCCGATCTCGGCTTGGCCAATGGCGATCCGCGGGCAGCCGAGCGAACCTTCCAACTGCTCTCGCAGGTGACCGGCCGCGCCGGGAGAACCGGCCTCAAGAGCCTCGGCCTGTTGCAGACCTACCAGCCGCAGCATCCGGTGATGCAGGCCATCGTCTCCGGCGATGCGGATGCCTTCTACGACCGCGAGATTGCCGAGCGCGAAAAGGCCTTGCTGCCGCCCTTCGGCCGGCTCGCCTCGCTGATCGTCTCGGCCGACACCCGCCAGGATGCCGAGGGCCATGCGCGGGGCTTGCGCATGGCTGCGCCGCGGACCGACGGCATCACCATTCTCGGCCCGGCGGAGGCGCCGCTGGCGCTGATCCGTGGACGGCATCGCTTCCGCCTGCTGGTGCATGGCCGGCGCAACAGCGACATGCAGGCTTTCGTCAAGGCGATGATCGCCGCCGGCCCCAAGGAGCGCGGCTCGATCAGCGTCCAGCTCGACATCGATCCCCAAAGCTTCCTGTAAAATCAAGTTTCCTGTGATCGTCGCGTTGAACAGGCCGCGGGCGATTCACAACCGGGGCGACATGCGCTAGAGGTCAAGGACGCGCCGCTTCGGCCGAAGACGAAACGGCATGACAAGGGCTCATCTGCAGGAACGGGCATGGAATTCTACATTCCGACGGAAACCGGCGAATTCCTCGCCTTCTGCGCGGCCGTGGCTGCGGCGCTGATCGGCGTCGTCATGCTGTTTGCGCCGCGGCTTACCTTTCGTGCGGCTGGCATCGGCATTGCCGAGGGGCGGCGCGGCGGTTATGCCGAGGCACGCTCCACCATGGGCGGCATGCATGTGGGGCTCGGCCTTGCCGCGATCCTCCTGGCGCAGCCGATGGTCTATCTTGCAGTCGGAGCGGCGTTCGCGCTTGCCGCCTTCGGCCGAATCCTCTCGATGATGAGCGACAACGGCGGCACGGTCTACAACTGGCTGGCACTCTTCGTTCAGGCGGCACTCGCCATCCTTCCGCTCGCATACGTCTTCGGCATGATCTGATCGTGCCGCGGGCCGTTCCGCGATTCACAACGCAGGAAACGAATTTACGGCAAAATTCGGCCAAGGTGGCCGACTTATGCCGCATTCCTGCCGTTCGCGTGTTGCGAGTCCAAACATCCTATGCTAGACGAACCGCGAATTGCGGGGGAAGTGGGTCGCCAGGCCTCGATATCCTGCAAATTATTGCAGCAAATTCAAGAATTTAAGTTGACGGCCCACCGCCAGCTCGGTTCTTGGATGAAAATGAGAGAAGCTTGTGCCCGTGGCAGACACATCCCAGCTTATTTCCGGTGTTGCAGAAAGATACGCGTCCTCGCTTTTTGAACTCGCGCTCGGCGCCGGTTCCGTCGAGGCAGTCGGCGCGGATCTGACCCGCGTCCAGGCCCTGATCGACGGCAGCGATGATCTGAAGCGGCTGATCGTAAGCCCGGTCTTTTCTGCAGACGACCAGTTCAAGGCCATTTCGGCAGTTGCCGAGAAGGCTGGTATCTCCGGGCTCGTCGGCAACTTCCTCAAGGTCGTTGCCCGCAATCGCCGCCTCTTCGCGCTGCCGGGCATGATCAAGGCGTTCCGCCTGATCGCCGCACGCCATCGTGGCGAAGTCTCCGCCGACGTCACGTCGGCCCATGCGCTCTCTGCAGCGCAGGAAAACGAATTGAAGGCGACGCTGAAAAGCGTCACCGGCAAAGACGTGACGGTCAACGTCAACGTCGACCCGTCTATTCTTGGAGGTCTGATCGTCAAGGTCGGGTCCCGCCAGATTGACACCTCCCTTCGCACCAAACTCTCTACCCTTAAGCTTGCACTGAAAGAGGTCGGCTGATGGATATCCGCGCCGCGGAAATTTCCGCAATTCTCAAAGATCAGATCAAAAATTTCGGCCAGGAAGCAGAAGTCTCCGAAGTCGGTCAGGTGCTTTCCGTCGGTGACGGTATTGCCCGCGTCTACGGCCTCGACAATGTTCAGGCAGGCGAGATGGTCGAATTCCCGGGTGGAATTCGCGGCATGGCGCTGAACCTCGAAGCCGACAACGTCGGTGTCGTTATTTTCGGTTCGGACCGTGACATCAAGGAAGGCGACACCGTCAAGCGGACCGGCGCCATCGTGGACGTCCCGGTTGGTCCGGAACTACTCGGCCGCGTCGTCGACGCGCTCGGCAACCCGATCGACGGCAAGGGCCCGATCAACGCCAAGCAGCGCTCGCGCGTTGACGTCAAGGCTCCGGGTATCATTCCGCGCAAGTCGGTTCATGAGCCGATGTCGACCGGCCTCAAGGCCATCGACGCTCTGATCCCGGTTGGTCGTGGCCAGCGCGAGCTCGTCATCGGCGACCGCCAGACCGGCAAGACCGCGATCATCCTCGACACGATCCTCAACCAGAAGGCCATTCACGACAATGGTCCGGAAGGTGACAAGCTGTATTGCGTCTACGTCGCAATCGGCCAGAAGCGTTCGACGGTTGCCCAGTTCGTGAAGGTTCTGGAAGAGCGTGGCGCTCTGCAGTACTCGATCATCGTTGCTGCAACCGCATCCGATCCGGCTCCGATGCAGTACCTCGCACCGTTCGCCGGTTGCGCGATGGGCGAATACTTCCGTGACAACGGCAAGCATGCCCTCATCGGCTACGACGACCTGTCCAAGCAGGCTGTTTCCTACCGTCAGATGTCGCTCCTGCTGCGCCGCCCGCCGGGCCGCGAAGCTTACCCGGGCGACGTTTTCTACCTGCACTCCCGCCTGCTCGAGCGCGCTGCAAAGCTCTCGGACGACAATGGCGCCGGTTCGCTGACGGCTCTGCCGGTCATCGAAACGCAGGGCAACGACGTTTCGGCCTTCATCCCGACCAACGTGATCTCGATCACCGACGGCCAGATCTTCCTTGAAACCGACCTGTTCTACCAGGGCATCCGTCCGGCCGTTAACGTCGGTCTGTCGGTTTCGCGCGTCGGCTCCGCCGCGCAGATCAAGGCGATGAAGCAGGTTGCCGGCTCGATCAAGGGCGAACTTGCCCAGTATCGCGAAATGGCCGCCTTCGCGCAGTTCGGCTCGGACCTCGATGCCGCTACGCAGCGCCTGCTGAACCGCGGTGCCCGCCTGACCGAACTCCTGAAGCAGCCGCAGTTCTCGCCGCTGAAGACGGAAGAGCAGGTCGCCGTCATCTTCGCTGGCGTCAACGGTTACCTCGACAAGCTGCCGGTCAACCAGGTCGGCAAGTTCGAGCAGGGCCTGCTTTCGTACATGCGTTCGGAAGGCAAGGACATCCTGGAAACCATCCGCAAGGACAAGGCGATCTCCGACGACGTCAAGGGCAAGCTGAAGGCTGCAATCGACAGCTTCGCCAAGTCTTTCGCCTGAGCGGATTTCATTTAGGACGGATAACGGATGCCTTCACTTAAGGATCTGAAGAACCGGATCGCCTCCGTCAAGGCGACGCAGAAGATCACCAAGGCGATGAAAATGGTCGCCGCGGCGAAGCTTCGGCGTGCGCAGGAGGCGGCCGAGGCCGCCCGGCCTTACTCGCAGCGCATGGCTACCGTTCTCGCCAACATCGCTCAGGCGGTTGGTGCGGACGACAGCGCGCCTGCCCTGATGACCGGAACCGGCAAGGACGATACGCACCTTCTGGTCGTCTGCACGGCTGAACGCGGCCTTTGCGGCGGCTTCAACTCGCAGATCGCCCGTCATGCCCGCGACCACGTTCGCAAGCTGCTCGCAGCCGGCAAGACGGTCAAGATCATCTGCGTGGGCAAGAAGGGCTTCGATATTCTGCGTCGCGAATTCGCGTCGCTGATCATCGATCGTGTCGACCTGCGTGAAGTCAAGAAGATCGGCTTCGAAAACGCCGACCAGATTGGCCACAAGGTCATCGCGCTCTTCGAAAAGGGCGAGTTCGATGTCTGCACGCTGTTCTACTCCGAGTTCAAGTCCGTTATCGCCCAGATTCCGACGGCTCAGCAGCTGATCCCCGCTTCGGCCGGCCCGGTCGCAGCGGAAGCATCGGATGCTTCGGCCGTCTATGAATATGAGCCGGACGCGGGCGCGATCCTGAGCGACCTCATTCCGCGCAACATTTCCGTGCAGATCTTCCGGGCCCTGCTCGAGAACGTCGCCGGCGAAATGGGCGCGAAGATGAGCGCGATGGACAATGCGACGCGCAATGCTGGTGAGATGATCAACAAGTTGACGCTGAACTATAACCGTCAGCGCCAGGCTCAGATCACCAAGGAACTCATTGAAATCATCTCGGGCGCGGAAGCGCTCTAAGGTTACGGAAAGAGGGTAAGGATTATGGCTAAGGCAGCTACCCCGAAAGAAACCGCAGCGGAGAAGAAGCCCGCTGCACCGAGGAAGGCAGCTTCCGCCAAGACCGCAGCAGTTGCCGCAACCGGCGCTGTCGGTCGCGTAACGCAGGTCATCGGCGCCGTCGTTGACGTCGTGTTCGAAGAAGGCCAGCTTCCGCAGATCCTGAACGCGCTGGAGACCGACAACCACGGTAACCGCCTCGTTCTCGAAGTCGCTCAGCACCTCGGCGAAAACTCCGTCCGCACGATCGCCATGGACTCGACCGAAGGTCTCGTGCGCGGCCAGCCGGTCACCGACACCGGTGCGCCGATCACGGTTCCGGTTGGCGACGAAACGCTCGGCCGCATCATGAACGTCATCGGCGAGCCGGTCGACGAAGCCGGTCCGCTCGTTACCTCGGGCAAGCGCGCGATCCACCAGGATGCGCCGTCCTACGTCGAGCAGTCGACGGAAGCACAGATCCTTGTCACCGGCATCAAGGTCGTCGACCTTCTCGCGCCTTACGCAAAGGGCGGCAAGATCGGCCTCTTCGGTGGTGCAGGCGTCGGCAAGACCGTTCTCATCATGGAACTGATCAACAACGTCGCCAAGGCGCACGGTGGTTACTCGGTGTTTGCAGGCGTGGGTGAACGCACCCGCGAAGGCAATGACCTCTACCACGAAATGATCGAGTCCGGCGTTAACAAGCATGGCGGCGGCGCAGGCTCCAAGGCTGCGCTCGTTTACGGCCAGATGAACGAACCGCCGGGCGCCCGCGCTCGCGTCGCTCTGACGGGCCTCACGATCGCTGAAGACTTCCGCGACAAGGGCCAGGACGTTCTGTTCTTCGTCGACAACATCTTCCGCTTCACCCAGGCAGGTTCCGAAGTGTCGGCTCTGCTTGGCCGTATTCCTTCGGCCGTGGGTTACCAGCCGACGCTGGCGACCGACATGGGTCAGATGCAGGAACGCATCACCACGACGACCAAGGGTTCGATCACCTCGGTTCAGGCCATTTACGTTCCGGCCGACGACTTGACCGACCCGGCGCCGGCTACCTCGTTCGCCCACCTGGACGCAACGACGGTTCTGTCGCGCTCGATCGCCGAAAAGGGCATCTACCCGGCCGTTGACCCGCTCGACTCCACGTCGCGCATGCTCGACCCGATGATCGTCGGCGAGGAGCACTACGAAGTGTCGCGCAAGGTGCAGACGACCCTGCAGCGCTACAAGTCGCTCCAGGACATCATCGCCATCCTCGGCATGGACGAACTGTCTGAAGAAGACAAGATCGCCGTTGCCCGCGCCCGTAAGATCGAACGCTTCCTGTCGCAGCCGTTCTTCGTCGCCGAAGTCTTCACGGGTTCGCCGGGCAAGCTCGTCGCTCTCGAAGACACGATCAAGGGCTTCAAGGGCCTGGTCAACGGCGAATACGACCACCTGCCGGAAGCTGCCTTCTACATGGTCGGCTCGATCGAAGAAGCGGTCGAAAAGGCCAAGAAGCTGGCTGCTGAAGCCGCTTGATTGCACTGTTAAGCCTCGGCGCGATCCAAGCGCCGAGGCTTTCATCCTGCCTTATCAGAAGGCAGGGAAGACATGCACAGCCGCCTTTTAGGTGGCGCGCCCACGAGAAGTGAATGGTCATGGCCGATTTCAACTTTGAGCTTGTTTCCCCCGAGCGCCTGCTCCTCTCCGAAAAGGTGACGGAAGTCGTCATTCCGGCGACCGAGGGCGAGATGACCGTGATGGCCAATCACGCTCCGACGATGACGACGGTCAAGCCCGGCGTGGTCACGGTGAAGACGGCTGACGGCAAGACCGAGCGCTTTGCTGTGTTCGGCGGCTTTGCCGACATCCTGCCGACCGGCTGCACGCTTTTGGCCGAGTCCGCCGTCCACGTCGACGAACTCGACCGTACGGTTCTTGAAAACCGCATCGATGCGGTTCGTGCCGAGCTGGAAGGCGCCGGCGACGAGAAGAAGACCCGTCTCGAGCAGTTCGTCGCCGAACTGACGAAGCTCGGCGAGATCGTGATCCCGGCCTGAAAGGGACACCCGGAAGGGTAATGCAAATCGGAAAGCCCCGCCTTCGTGCGGGGTTTTTTGTTGGTCGCGAGTTCGTTGCCGTGACGCTACTCTTAAGTGGAGCGGGATGCGGGCGGACAACCGTATATCCTTCCTCATCAGTATTAGCTTTCGCGTCGGTGAATAGCTTGCCCGGGCCGGCGCATTAGCTATTCTTCATCACAAGCCCTTTAGTGGTCCCTGAAAGTTCAGCTCAATGAGGAAGAGGCGCCGGCATGACGTCAAAGATTGTTCCGGTGATCATGGCGGGCGGGCGCGGCACCCGTCTGTGGCCGCTCTCTCGTGCCGCCGCTCCGAAGCAATTCCTGCAGATCCTTTCCGATCGTTCACTGTTCCAGCAGACGCTGGAGCGCGTGCGCGACGCCAGCCAGTTCGAGCCGGCCATCATCGTCACCAACAGCGACTTTCGCTTCATCGTCGCGGAGCAGGCGCGGGCGATCGACGTACATCTGGGCGACATCCTCCTTGAGCCGGTTGCACGCAACACAGCACCGGCGCTGACTGCCGCGGCTTTCCAGGTACTCAGCCGTTACGGCAAGGGCGCGGTCATGCAGGTGCTTGCCTCTGACCATGAGATCGATGCCGGCGATATCTACAGGGATTGCATACTCAGGGCGCACCAGGCCGCCCGCCACGGAGAACTGGTGACCTTCGGCATCACGCCGACCGAACCGGCGACCGGCTACGGCTACATCGAGCGCGGCGAAGAACTGACGGCGGGCACGAACCGTGTGGCGCGGTTCGTCGAGAAGCCGGACCGCGCCAAAGCCGAGGCAATGCTCGAGACCGGGCGCTACCTCTGGAACTCCGGCATGTTCATGCTGCCGGTAAAGCCCTTTCTTGATGAGATGAAGCGCCACGCGCCCCAGGTCTGGGAAGCGACGAAGCTCGCGGTCGACGGGGCTCAGAAGGATCTCGACTTCACGCGGCTGCACGCGGCGAGCTTCGCCACTGCGCCTGATATCTCCGTCGATTATGCGGTCTTTGAAAAGACCGAGCGGGCGGCCGTGGTGCCGTCTTCCTTCCGCTGGTCCGATCTCGGCAGCTGGGACGCGGTCTGGAAGACGGGAGAAAAGGATGGTGACGGCAATGTCGTCACCGACAAGGCCACGGTGTCGAACACGCGCAATTCGCTGGTCCTATCGCGCGACATTCACCTTGCAGTTCAAGGGCTGGACGATGTCGCCGTCATTGCCGGCGAGGATGCCGTCTATGTCGGACGGCTGGCCGACAGCCAGAGCGTCGGTTCCATCGTCAAGACGCTGGCGAAGTCGCCACAGACGACGGCGCTGACCGAGATACACCCGACGTCCTATCGCCCCTGGGGGGCGGTCGCGGCCATTTCGGACGGAGAACGTTTTGCCGTCAAACGTCTGCGCGTGAACCCCGGCAAGAAGATCTCACTGCAGAAGCATCATCATCGAGCGGAACATTGGATCGTGGTGCGCGGCACGGCGGAGATCACGATGTCCGGGGAAACGCGAATGCTGCACGAGAACGAGTCGGTCTACATTCCGCCGGGGATCGTGCACCGGCTTCACAACCCGGGCAAAATCCCGCTTGAACTGATCGAGGTGCGCACCGGCTCCTATCTTGGCGAAGATGACATCATCCGTATCGAGGACGAATTCGGCCGAAGCTAAGGGGTGTCCGTCAAAGTGCTACGGCGACCTTTGCGCGCGTCTGATACGACGCGGCACTGTGGGCCCGAATGACCGGACGATACGAAAAAAGCCCGGGTGAAGACCCGGGCTTTGCGTAGGTGAGAGCGGGACGTCTATCCCCCCGCTCCAAATTCGGCACGCTTATAGCTGAAGGATCAGCCGGCGACGCGCTCGGTTTCGCCCTTCTGAGCGTAGTAGTGGCCGAAGCGGTTTGCGAGGAAGGTGTCGAGGCTGATGTCTTCCTGGCGAACGAAGCCCTTCGAGGCGATCTTGCCTTCGGCGAGCAGGTCGAGCACGGCGCAGATGCTGCCTGCCGTGGTGATCTGGATACCGCTCTGCATGCGGCCGGCAACGACGCCGCTGTAGACCTTGTTGGCGTAGGTTTCCTGGATCAGGCGGCCGCTGCGGAAGCCCGAAACCGTAACGAAGATCACGACGACGTCCTGGGTGGTGGTCGGCAGGGCGTTCTCGAAGATGTCCTTGAGGACTTCGCGGCGGTGGCGCAGGCCGAGGTCGTTGAGGAGCGCCTTCATGATGGCGGCATGGCCCGGATAGCGGATCGTCTTGTAGTTGAGCGTGCGAACCTTGCCCTTCAGCGTTTCGCAGAGGGTGCCGAGACCGCCCGAGGTGTTGAAGGCTTCATAGGTGACGCCGTCGAGCGAGAATTCTTCGCGCTCTTCCATGGCCGGCACTTCGATGAGGTTGTTTTCGACGATCGCTTCGCAGGGCTCGATATATTCGTTGATAACGCCGTCGGTGCTCCAGGTAAGATTGTAGTTGAGCGCGTTCGACGGGTACTGCGGCAGGGCGCCAACGCGCATGCGCACGCTTTCCAGCGTCTCAAAGTGGCTGGCGAGATCGTTGGCGACGATCGAGATGAAGCCCGGTGCGAGGCCGCACTGCGGGATGAAGGCGGTGTTCGCCTTGGCGGCGATCGCCTTGACCTGGCGAGTGGATTCGACGTCTTCGGTCAGGTCCAGGTAGTGGATGCCGGCTTCAGCAGCGGCTTCGGCGATGGCGACCGTCAGGTGGAACGGAGCGGCGCTGAGGACGGCAAACTTGCCCGACAGAAGAGCGACGAGCTGCATCTTGTCGGCGATATCGACCGTCGCGGTCGTGATGGCAGCGTGCTTTTCCACCTGCTCCAGCTGCTCGGCGCTACGGTCGGCGACGCAGACGCTGTAGTCGCCGGTATGGGCGAGCATGCGAGCGATGGTGGAGCCGATCTTGCCTGCTCCGATGACGACGATATTCTTCATTCTTTCCCCCAGGGCATGAGAACTGTGTGTGCCCCTATTGTCGTGGGAGGGGTTGTTGATTTGAAGCGCTGAAACGACTAAATCGCCTATAGATATTCGGCAGATTGCCCAACCGGACCGACGAAATGCAAATCACGGATAAGGATCGAGAGCTCCTCGCCGTCCTCAGCGAAAATGCCCGCATGCCGACGGCGACGATCGCGCGCCGGCTCGGCCTGTCGCGCACGACAGTGCAGGCGAGGATCGAGAGGTTGGAGCGCGAGGGAATCATCGCCGGCTATGGCGTGCGCCTGTCGGAGAGCTACGAGAAAGGGCTGGTCAAGGCGCACGTGCTGATCACCATCGCGCCGCGGGCGCTGAGCCGCGTGACCCCCGAACTCAGTGCCATCCGTGAAATCCAGACGCTGCATTCTGTCAGCGGCAGTTTCGATCTTATCGCGGTGGTCGCGGCGACGTCGATCAGCGAACTCGATCTTCTGATCGACCGCATCGGCGAGATCGACGGCGTCGACCGGACGCTTTCTTCGATTATCCTTTCGACCCGGATCGACCGGTAGGCCGTTGCTTTCCTTAGTCAGCGAGCGACAGGATCGTCATGGCGCACGACCCTCGGAGGGCTTCTCGCCTGATGTGGCGTCCGTCGCTGGCTCCTTCCCATCCGGCACTTTTGCCGGCACGTTCCAGTCTGTCGGGCCCTTGACGAAGCTACGCTGTCCGGCATCGCCATAGGCGAGCCATTTGCTCCGGTCGAAGTAAAGCTCGGCAATGCTCTTCGGCCGCGCGCGCGGCGGCTGGTTGGCAAGGAAGTTAAAGCGCGGCGTCACCTCGTCGGACTCGCGCTTGAACTGGATGCGGCTGCCGAAACGCTTGAGATCGAATTCCTTCAGCGCCTGGATCTGCAGTGTGACGCTTGCGGCATCGGCCCAGCGCACGTGGTCGAGGAACACGGCCGCTGCCCGCGCCGCTGCCGTGGTCACGGCCTGGCGGTCCTCCGGTCGCTCGATGTTGAGCTTGACGCGGAAGGAGGTGATTTCCTCCTCGCCGCTGCCTTTGACGAAGATGAAGATCGATGAAGGCTTGTCCTCGCCCGGACGCGGGAAGGAGACGAGTGACGAACATTCCCATTGGGCACGCTCACCGGCACCGGCTTTCCATTCGAGTTCGCGAAAGCCGGCGTCGCGCAGCTCGTCGCAGAGCGCCTTGGGATCGCTGCGGATGACGCGCAGGAACTGCTGCTCCGGCGTCTGCAGATCCTGGAAGGTCCAGGCGGGCAGGGCGATGCGTGGCGGTTCGCGCCTTGCCGGTTTCTCGGCCGTCGGTTCGGAGGGCTTGCTCTTCGCCAGGAAGGTCGTCGGCAGCCCCAATGCCACGAGAACTTTCTTGAGGTTGCGCTGTTCGTTGGCAAGCAGGGCCGTCGCGAGAATGGCGGTGACGATCAGGATGAGCGCGACGAGAAAGAAGCGCAGTCCCGTCCGACCGGCAGGCTTTGTAGCCGGCGCCTTGCCACGGGGCGTGCTCATGCGGTCCCGCCTGCCCGGCGGGGCGCGATGAGGCGCGGCGCCTCCAGCAAAAGGTGATCGGTCGGCCGGGCTTCCATGATCTCAAGCTATCAACGGGTCTAGGCCTTCTTCATCCTCGAAATCCGTCGCGGCGGCAATATGCAACCGCCGATATCGGCAAGCGACTGTCACGTCTCAACACAACGCGCCGCTGAACGAGCGTTACGGTGAACTAGGAAGTTGAAATCCAGGGACGATCACATAGCTTCTGGACGCAAACATCGAATGGAATACGTCATGGCAAACCCGAATTCAGCCGAGCTTGTGATCGATGCGTCGCTGGTACGTCGGCTGATCGCGACACAGTTTCCGCGATGGTCGGATCTTGAGGTGCGCCCGATCGAGCCCGGCGGCTGGGACAACAGAAGCTTCCGGCTCGGCGAGCAGATGACCGTGCGCCTGCCGAGCGCCGAGCACTATGTGCTGCAAGTGGAAAAGGAGCACCGCTGGCTGCCGCGGCTGGCTCCCCAATTGCCGCTGCCCATTCCCGTGCCGCTTGCCAAGGGCACGCCGGGAGAAGGCTTTCCCTGGCCCTGGTCTGTCTACCGCTGGCTTCAGGGGGAAACATTGGTGGTGGAACGGGTCGCAGATCTCGGGCAAGTGGCGAAGGATCTCACGCGGTTTCTGCGCGCCTTGCGGCAGGCGGATGCTGCGGATGGGCCCTTGCCCGGCGACCACAATTTCCACCGCGGCGGTCCGCCCGGCTTCTATGATGAGCAGACACGTCAGGCGCTCACACTGCTTGAGGGACAGGTCGACACGACGGCGGCCAGGGAGGTGTGGGAAGCCGCCCTTGCTGCGCCATTCGAGGGGGCACCCGTCTGGTTTCACGGCGATATCGCCTGGGGCAACCTTTTGGTCGCGCAGGGTCGCTTGAGTGCGGTCATCGATTTCGGCACCTCGGGTGTCGGTGATCCCGCCTGCGATCTGGCGATAGCCTGGACGTTCTTCCACGGCGAGAGCCGCGAGGTCTTCCGTGATGACATGGCACTCGATCGCGGTGGCTGGGCCCGCGGGCGTGGCTGGACCCTGTGGAAGGCGCTGATCGTGCTTGCCGGCATGACCGGCGCGCCTGCAAGCGAGAAGGCAAAACAGCGCGCGGTGATCGAAGACGTGCTTGCGGATCATCGCCGCTTCGGCTAGCGCCCAAGCCACGATCGGGCGCAAGCCAGCTTGACCCCGCTGCAAATTGCCTCTAGGTCAGGCGCACGCGGGACGACCCGCGTCGGTGCTTCGCCTGGGGACGGCCCCAGTATCTCGACCGAGATACTTGGAGTCGATCGCATCATGCAGCCCCAAAGCTCGCGGCACGTCCGCGCGACCTTTCCCTTTATTGAACAGCCTAGAGCATCCCGCTCTCAAGTGGAGTCACTGGAGGCGGAAAGATGCTCTAGAATCAAAGTGCTAGAGCGTCCTTTGCGCGTTCAGTTGAACGCGCGGCGCTCTAGTCATTCCATCGGAAGCAATCGCTTCGTGGGACGGCCTCGGCCGCCGATCGCTTGTCCAACACATTGACGCGCCGGCGGCCGCCGACGCGCGCCGCCGATGCGTCTCCGCCAACACATGAGGTTGATGATGGCCGGACCCATCGAACAATTTGAGATCAAGTCACTGCTACCGATCGCCGAGATCGGCGGTCACCAGATCAGCTTTACCAACTCGGCCGCCTATATGGTGCTGACGGTGGCGATCGCCAGTCTGTTCCTGATCCTGTCAACGGGAAGACGCGGCCTTGGGCCGAACCGGGCGCAGTCGGCTGCCGAGATCCTCTATGAGTTTGCGGCAAAGACACTGCGCGACAATGCCGGCGAGAAGGGCATGCGTTTCTTCCCGCTGGTCTTCTCGCTGTTCATGTTCATCCTCACCGCCAACCTGATCGGCATGTTCCCCTATGCCTTCACGGTGACGAGCCATATCGCGGTTACCTTCGCGCTGGCCATGCTGGTGTTCCTGACGGTCACGCTCTATGGCCTTTACCGGCACGGCTTCGGCTTCCTCAGGCTGTTCATGCCGGCGGGCGTGCCGTTGATTCTGGCGCCGATCATCATCCCGATCGAGGTGGTCTCCTACCTCTCGCGTCCCATCAGCCACTCGGTTCGTCTCTTCGCGGTCATGCTGGCCGGCCACATCACGCTCAAGGTTTTCGCCGGTTTCGTCGTGGGCCTCAGCGGATTCGGGGCGCTCGGGATCCTGGCCGCGGTCATGCCGCTGGTGATGACGGTGGCGCTGACCGGGCTCGAACTGCTGATGGCGCTCATCCAGGCCTATATCTTTACCATGCTGACCTGCATGTATCTCAACGACGCGCTCCATCCGAGCCACTGAGAACAGGCGATGAGGCTCCCTGCACCGGGAGCCTCTTTGTCATTCGATCGCCCGCCGCGCTTCGTTCCGGTAGGTCCGCCAGGAGGTCCAGGCAAAGGCGATCAGGAACATCACGGTCATCAGGAGCACGATGGTCGGCGCCGGCGCGCTGTCGATGAAGAAGGAGAGATAGACGCCGCAGAAGGAGGCCGTCATCGCGATGAGCACGGCGACGATGAGCATGGCGCCCATGGTGCGGGTGACCAGGAAGGCGATGGCGCCGGGTGCGATCAGCATGGCGATGGCAAGGATCAGCCCCACCGCCTTCAGCGCGCCGACGATCGTCAGCGACAGGATTGCCAGCAGGCCATAGTGCAACCAATTGACCGGAAGACCGACGGCCTTGGCCTGGGCGGGATCGAAGGCATGCAGCAGGAAATCGCGCCATTTGACAGCGAGAATGCCGGTGGCGACCAAGGCGATCACGCCGGTTTCGATAATGTCCGGCCAGCCGATGCCGAGCATGTCGCCGAAGAGGATGTGGTCGAGGTGTACGTCGCTCTGGATCTTGGTGTAGAGCACCAGACCGAAACCGAACATGCCGGAGAAGACCACGCCCATCACCGTATCCTGCTTGATGCGGCTGTTTTCCTTGAGATAGCCGGTCAAAAGCGCGCAGGACATGCCGGCGGCAAAGGCGCCGACGGCAAGCGGCAGGCCGACGATGTAGGAGATCACGACGCCGGGGAAGACCGCGTGTGAGATCGCATCGCCCATCAGCGACCAGCCCTTCAGCACCAGGAAGCAGGAAAGCATCGCTGTCGGGATTGCCACCAGCACCGAGATCAGAAGCGCATTGCGCATGAACTCGAATTCGAAGACGGCAAGCAGCATGTCGAGCGAGATCATCGCGCAGCCTCCACCGGTTCGGCGCCGCGCCGGCTCGCGGCGAGAAGCCCGTGCTTCGGGGCGAAGACGAAGGCCGTCAGGAAGACGAGTGTCTGCAGCACGATGATGATGCCGCCGGTGGCGCCGTCGAGGAAGTAGCTGAAATAGGCGCCGAAGAAGCTCGTCAGCGCACCGATGGCGACGCTGATCAGGATCAGCCGCGGAAAGCGATCCGTGAGCAGGTAAGCGGTCGCGCCAGGCGTCACCACCATGGCGATGACGAGGAAGGCACCGACGGTCTGAAGTGCTGCGACCGTACAGGCCGAGAGCAGCGTGAAGAACAGCACTTTGAGGAAGGTGGTCGGAATGCCGATCGAGCGGGCGTGGCTCTCATCGAAGAAGGTCACCATCAGGTCCTTCCACTTCGCTGTCAGAATGACCAGCGAGACGATGCCGATGATCGCGAGCTGCAGTGTGTCGGCGGGTGTGATCGCCAGGATGTTGCCGAGCACGATGGTCTGAATATTCACCGATGTCGGCGACAGCGAGACCATGAAAAGCCCGAGGCCGAAGAAGGAGGTGAAGATCAGGCCGATGATCGTGTCTTCCTTGAGCCTTGTGCGCTGGTTGAGAAACAACATGGCACCGGCGGCAAGCGAGCCGGAGAAGAAGGCGCCGAGCGAGAAGGGCAGGCCCAGCATATAGGCGCCGGCGACCCCTGGGACGATCGAATGCGAGAGGGCATCACCGATCAGCGACCAGCCCTTGAGCATCAGGTAGGAGGAGAGGAAGGCGCAGACGGCGCCGACCAGCGCGCTCACCCACATGGCATTGACCATGTAGCCATAGGTGAAGGGTTCCAGGAGCGTGGCGATCATTTGCCGTTCGGCTCCCCGTTGGTCTCGGGTTTTGCCGGCTGCGCCACCATCCGATCCTTGTCGCCATACATGACGAGCGGGCGCTCGTCGTCGGTGATGACGGCGAGCTGCCGCGGATCGGCATCGTCATGCAGATTTTCGCCGCCGAGCACGAAGTGCCGGAGAACGCCGCCGAAGGCGAGTTCCAGGTTTTCGCGGGTGAAGGTGGTTTCCGTCGGGCCATAGGCGAGCACGGTGTTCTTGAGGAGCACGGTGCGGTCGCAGAATTCCGGCACACTGCCGAGATTGTGGGTGGAAACCAGCATGACCCGGCCCTCGTCACGCAGGCCGATCAGGAGGCGAATGATCGCGTCCTCGGTCTTGACGTCGACGCCGGTGAACGGTTCGTCGAGCAGGATGACCTTGCCATCCTGGGCGAGCGCGCGCGCCAGGAAGACGCGCTTCTTCTGGCCGCCGGAGAGTTCACCGATCTGGCGCTTGCGATAGTCGCTCATGCCGACGCGGGCGAGGGCTGCCTCGACCGCCTCATGATCCGCCTTCTTCGGGATGCGCAGCATGTTCATGTGGCCGTAGCGGCCCATCATGACGACGTCCTCGACCAGGACCGGGAAGTTCCAGTCGACCTCCTCGGCCTGCGGCACATAGGCGACGAGGTTCTTCTTGAGCGCTTCCGGAACCGAACGGCCAAGGATCGAGATCTCGCCGCGCGAGAGCCGGGCAAAGCCCATGATCGCCTTGAAGAGTGTCGACTTGCCGCTGCCGTTGACGCCGACGAGCGCGGTGATCGTGCCCGTCGGGATCTCGAAGGTCGCGTCGCGCAGGGCCCGCAGGCCGTTGCGGTAGGTGACTGTCGCGCCAGAGACACGGATGCCGCTGCCCTGTTCGCCGGACGCCGGCACGGGGCCGGAGCGGGGCTTCACCTGAAGGTTCATTGCGAAAGCCCCTTGGCGATGGTTTCCGATGTGACGCGCAGCAGATCGATATAGGTGGGAACCGGACCGTCCGCCTCGCTCAAGGAATCAACGTAGAGCACGCCACCGTATTTTGCACCGGTTTCGCGCGCCACCTGCTCAGCCGGATCGGGCGAGATCGTGCTTTCGGAAAAGACGACCGGAATGTGGTTGGCCCTGACGGCGTCGATGACCTTGCGGACCTGTTGCGGGGTACCCTGTTGGTCGGCATTGATCGGCCAGAGGTAGAGTTCCTTCATGCCGAAATCGCGGATCAGGTAGCTGAAGGCGCCTTCGCTCGAAACCAACCAGCGCTTGTCTTCGGGGATCTTGGCGATCTCGGCGCGGATCGGCGCGATGGTCGCCTCGATCTTCTGCTTATAGGCCTCGGCATTCGCCTTGTAGGTCTCGGCATTGGCGGGATCGTACTTCACGAAGGCGTCGCGAATGTTGTCGACATAGATGAGGGCTGCCGATGGCGACATCCAGGCATGCGGATTGGGCTTTCCGCTGTAGGGGCCTTCGGCAATCCCCATGGGCTCGACGCCGGTCGAGACGACGGCACCGGGGACGTCATCAAAGTTCTGGAAGAACTTCTCGAACCAGAGTTCCAGGTTCAGACCGTTCCACAGGATCAGCTTGGCGTCGTGCGCCTTCAGGATGTCGCGCGGGGTCGGCTGGTAGTTGTGGATCTCGGCACCCGGTTTGGTGATCGATTCGACGATTGCGGCGTCGCCCGCGACGTTCTTCGCCATGTCGGCAATGACCGTGAAGGTCGTCACTGCCTTGAATTTCTCCTGCGCTGAGCCGGCGCCGGGAAAGAGCGCGATGGCTGCCAGGGCAGCTGCCGCTGCCAGGATCGCGCGCTTCGTCTGATCGATCATTCGCTACTCCCAGATGTTGACATCAACAGGAGTAGGGGAATGATTTGCATAAGTCAATGCAAATGCGAAGCATTCGCAACTAGCTATTTTCAAAACCAATGCCCTTGGCTAGTGTAACGACCATGAAACAGAACAAGAATCGTGTCGAAGAGCTGGAAGGCGTTTTGCGGGATGGCGGCGTGCGCGTTACGCGCCAGCGCTCCGCAATCCTGAAGATTCTCGCCACCGCCGAAGACCATCCGGATGCAAACGAACTGCATCGCCGGGCGAAGGAAATCGACGCCACCGTCTCGCTTTCGACGGTCTACCGGACGCTGTCAGCGCTCGAGCAGCAGGGCGTCGTGCAGCGCCATGCCTTCGAAAGCGCGACGGCGCGTTTCGAGACCGCCGACGCGCCGCATCACGATCATCTGATCGATATCGACACGGGGGCTGTGATCGAGTTCCGTTCCGACAAGATCGAGCAACTGCAAGCGGAGATTGCCGCCGAGCTCGGCTACGATCTCGTGCGCCACCGGCTCGAGCTCTACTGCCGCAAGCGCAAGGACTGAGCGAAGCTCGTCAGAGACGTTGCGCTCGTGATGTCGCGCAACGTCTCCTTTTGCTTTCAAATGAAAGAGTGTCAGCCGCGACCCGCGACGTCGGAGGTGCGCCGCCGTGCCGGTATGGTCATGGCCGCAACGCCGATGATGACGCAACCCAGGCCGATCCAGGCGGTGTCCGACAACCGTTCGCCGAGGAAGATCGCGCCGATGGCGACACCGACCGGCACGCGCAGATAGGCCTGGGCCGTGGCGCCGACCGAACCCAGCGTCTGGATCAGCCGGAAGTAGATGGCGAAGGCAAGTGCTGTCGAAAAGACTGCGAGGCCAAGGAGCGCAAGCAGCGAATCCATGGATGGAGCCAGCGTCCAGGGCCTGTCGACGATGAGGCTGGTGGGGATCAGCAGCACCGTGCCTGATATCAGCGAGCCGGCGGCGGGCATCATCGGGTCGAGCCCTTTGAAGCTGCGCCCGAAGATGGCGGCACCTGCATAACAAACGGTGGCGAGCACCACGGCGAGCTGTGGCAGCAATTGTTCGCCGAGGCCGCCGAAGGCCTCCATGCCGATGATCAGGCTGATGCCGGTCATGCCGGCAATGACGCCGACGAGCTTGCGGGCGGTGACCGGCTCGTGGTGGGTGACCAGGGCCGTCATAAGGAAGGCGAAGATCGGCGTCGTCGCATTGAGAATCGAGGCGATGCCGGCATCGATCGTCTGCTCGGCCCAGGCAATCAGTGTGAAGGGCACGACGCTGTTGAGGCAAGCCTGAAACAGAAACCGTCGCCAGGTTGCGAGGTCGCGCGGCATCTTCAGGCCACGCCAACGGAGAACCGCGAGAAGCAGGGCGCCGGCGATCAAGGTACGAGCGGCAATCAGCGTGACCGGCGGAATGGTTTCAACGCCGATCTTGATGAAGGTGTAGGAAGCGCCCCAGAGCGTGGCAAGCGCAAGCAGCAGGAGAAGCTCGAGGGTGAGATTGGTCTTGGCCATGGCATGGAACCTTCGTGTCGTCGTCGTTGTCCTTCTTCTAGCGCCGTGGAGATGGCAGATGCTTCGGTGGCGATCGAAGTATCGAGATCTCTCCGTGGACGTGAGACGACAAAGCCCCGGTCACCTTTCGGGACCGGGGCGGGTGCTTTCTGTATCGCTCAGTGGCTGTCGGCGAGCTTGGCCGCGTTGACGGACGCGGACCTTTCCAGGCTCATGCCGTTGAAGAAGGCGTTGAGCACCACCGCCGAGATCGAGGCGAGCACGATGCCGGACTCGATGATCGGGTGGATCGCATGCGGCAGCCACATCAGGTAGTTCGGCGCGATCAACGGGATCAGGCCGAAGCCGACCGAGACGGCGACAACGAAGAGGTTGTTGCGTGACGACTTGAAGTCGACGGTCGACAGGATGCGCACGCCGGTGGCCGCCACCATCCCGAACATCACCAGGCCGGCGCCGCCGAGCACGAAGGTCGGCACCGCTTCCACCAGAGCGCCCATCTTCGGGATCAGTCCGAGCGCGATCATGATGACGCCCCCCATCACGCAGACATAGCGACTCTTCACGCCGGTGACGCCGACGAGGCCGACATTCTGCGAGAAGCTCGTATAGGGGAAGGTGTTGAACAGGCCGCCGATCATCGTGCCGAGGCCATCGACCCGAAGGCCGGCGGTCAATTGCTGCTGCGATACTTCGCGGTTGGTCATTTCTCCGAGCGCCAGGAACATGCCGGTCGATTCGATCATGACGACGATCATGACGAGCGACATGGTGGCGATCAGAACCGGATCGAAGATCGGCATGCCGAAGCGCAGCGGCGTGACCACGGCAAACCAACCGGCGTCGGCCACCCGGTCGAAGTGCATCATGCCGAGTGCGGCGGCGAGGACGCAGCCGAGGACGACGCCGGTCAGCACCGCGATGTTGCTGATCAATCCGCGGCCGAAGCGTGCGATGACGAGGATGGACACAAGCACGAAGGCGGCAAGCGCGATGTGGCTCGGCTCCGCATAGAGCGGGTTCGGCACCGTGGCGCCGAGCACCAGACCATCAGGAATAGCAGGCCCGCCGCCGGCGGCGGCCGCGGCCTTCATCGCGGCCAGCCATTCGGCATGGGCTGGGTCGACCAGTTTCGGCGCCGTTGGGCCGAAAGGATTGCCGAAGATCCAGTTGACGCCCACCCGCATCAGCGAAACGCCGATGACGAGAATGATGGTGCCAGTGACGATCGGCGGGAAGAACTTGAGCAATCTGCCCATCAACGGCGCGATCAGCAGGGCGACGAGGCCGGCGCCGATGATGGCGCCGAAAATCATGCGCGCGCCCTCCTGGCCCGGGGTCATCGCCGCCATCGAAACCATCGGGCCGACAGACGCGAACGTGACGCCCATCATGACGGGAAGGCGGATGCCGAAGCTGCGACCGAGCCCGAGCGACTGGATGATGGTGACGATGCCGCAGACGAACAGATCGGCCGAGATCAGGAAAGCGACATCCTGGGGGCTGAGCTGCAATGCCCGGCCGACGATCAGCGGTACCGCGACGGCGCCGCCATACATGACAAGAACGTGCTGGATCCCAAGCGTCGCGAGCCTGCCCACAGGCAGCTTCTCGTCCACCGGGTGTATGCTGGAAACGTCGCTCATGGTTCCTCCTCCCATCACGTCGACCAGTCCGGTTCCCCCGTCCTCCAACAGGGGAGCGCAATTTTTCCGTGCCGAGGCAGAATGTCGCAAGTATTGCGAAAACGAAAACACTTTCCGGAATCCGGGGGTAATCAGTCACGATGCGCTGGCGGCGGGAACGGTTGCCGCAAGGCCGCGAGCCTTGACGAAAAGCTGCAGGCGAGCCTGACGAGGCCGGAGACCATGCAACGTAGCCGCAATGCGAAGCAGCGATGGTCCCTTACGCCGGTGCTCCGGCGCTGTTCGTTTGGGATCATGATCGATGGTATCTTGGAGATTGGCCTTCTGGCGCTTGCTCGCTGTGCCGTTCGCGCTCGCCTTCGCGCTTCCACCGGTTGCCGCGCGCGCCAACGGCGCCACCTTTCCGGGGCAGTGGCAGCAGGTGGCGTCCGGCACGGACGCCTGCGGGACCTGCTGGGTCGAAATCAAGCGGAACGGTCCGGTCCTGAAGGTGACGGGCAAGGACGGATGGTTCGCGGTGGTCCATCTCGGACGCGCTGGAGGCGGCCATAGCGCCGAGGGGATCGGCCGCTGGAGCGAGGACGGGGACAGCCACTATCGCGGCCGGCCATTCGATATCCGGATCGCTATCGTCGACAAGCATCTCGAGATGGACATGACCGTGCAGATGGACGACGGCTCGACGCGCGCCGTCCGGGCGATCTTCGACAAGCGCCGGTCCGAGAAGTCCGGACGCCTTCGGCTGGCCCGCATGTAGGCACGGCCATGCCGCTCAGGGATTGCCGGCAAAGAAATACCGGGGCCGTTGCCGACCCCGGTGCCGCATCTCCTGAAAGAAAAAGGCCGCCCGGTTTGGGCGGCCTTCTTGTTACTTCTGCCAGCTCTTGACCAGATCGTCATAGTTGACGGTCTGCGGCTTTTCCTTCTCGTTCTCGACCTTCAGCTGCGGAGCGAGGTTGCCAGCCTTGACGGCTTCGGCGTTCCAGTACTCAAGGTCATGCTCTTCGGCGAGCTTCGGACCGATGTCTCCCTGAACGCCCGAACGTTCGAGACGGGAGAGAACCTTCTCCTGCTCGGCGCACAGCGAGTCCATGGCTTCCTGAGCGGTCTTCGCACCCGAGGATGCATCGCCGATCGCCTGCCACCACAGCTGAGCCAGCTTCGGATAGTCAGGAACGTTCGTGCCGGTCGGCGACCACTGCAGGCGGGCCGGCGAACGGTAGAACTCGATCAGACCGCCGAGCTTCGGAGCACGGTCCGTGAAGCTCTTGTGGTCGAGCGTCGACTGGCGGATGAAGGTGAGGCCGACATGGCTCTTCTTCACGTCGACGGTCTTCGAGGTCACGAACTGCGCATAGAGCCATGCGGCCTTGGCGCGGTCGTCCGGGGTGGACTTCAAGAGCGTCCAGGAACCGGCGTCCTGGTAGCCGAGCTTCATGCCGTCCTTCCAGTAGACGCCGTGCGGGCTCGGCGCGAAACGCCACTTCGGCGAGCCGTCCTCGTTGACGACGGGCAGGCCCGGCTTGACGAAGTCGGCGGTAAAGGCCGTGTAGGTGAACATCTGCTGGGCGATTTCGCCCTGCGACGGAACCGGACCGGATTCCGAGAAGGTCATGCCCTGGGCAGCAGCCGGTGCATAGGCCTTCATCCAGTCGAGGTACTTCTGGATCGAGTAGACGGCGGCCGGGCCGTTGGTGTCGCCGCCGCGGGCAACGCACGAGCCGACCGGACGCGAGTTCTCGTCGACCTTGATACCCCATTCGTCGACCGGCTTGCCGTTCGGGATGCCCTTGTCGCCGTTGCCGGCCATCGACAGCCAGGCGTCGGTGAAGCGCCAGCCGAGCGACGGGTCCTTCTTGCCGTAGTCCATGTGGCCATAGACCTTCTTGCCGTCGACTTCGCGGCCGGTGAAGAACTCGGCGATGTCCTCATAGGCCGACCAGTTGACCGGAACGCCGAGGTCGTAGCCGTACTTCGCCTTGAAGTCCGCCTTGTTCTTCTCGTCGTTGAACCAGTCGTAGCGGAACCAGTAGAGGTTCGCGAACTGCTGGTCGGGCAGCTGGTAGAGCTTGCCATCCGGCGCGGTCGTGAAGGACTTGCCGATGAAGTCGTCGATGTCGAGGTTCGGGTTGGTGACGTCCTTGCCTTCATTGGCCATGAAGTCCGTCAGGCTGCGCGCCTGCTGGTAACGCCAATGGGTGCCGATCAGGTCAGAGTCGTTGATGTAGGCGTCATAGACGTTTTCGCCCGACTGCATCTGCGTCTGCAGCTTTTCGACGACGTCGCCTTCGCCGATCAGGTCGTGGGTGATCTTGATGCCGGTGATGTCGGCGAAGGCCTTGGCCAGGGTCTTCGATTCGTATTCATGGGTGGTGATTGTTTCGGAAACGACCTTGATTTCCATGCCGGCGAAGGGCTTGGCCGCATCGACGAACCACTGCATTTCGGCTTCCTGGGCCGCGCGGTCGAGCGAGGACATGTCGCCGATTTCGGTATCGAGGAACTTCTTTGCCTCGTCCATGCCGGCAAAAGCGGTGCCGGTGAAAGCCAGCAGCATAGCCGCCGTCGTAGTCAAAAGATGCCGTCGCATAATTCCCTCCCTTAGGTTTGCGAATGCGGTTCTTTAGCTTTTGAGGGGCCGCTCCCGCGGCCCCTCAAATCGGCTCGCCTCAGACATAGCGGAAGACGCCGACGGCATAGACCAGCGAGAGCGCGAGCGCCCACCACAGGTTCTGCCCGCCGACGAAACCGAGCCATGCGAGGTGAATGAAGGCGCTTCCGAGCAGCGACACGAAGAGGCGATCGCCCCGTGTCGTCTCGAAGCGCAGGATGCCGACGCGCGGGTTTCCGCCCGGCGCGGCATATTCCCAGACCGCCATCATCGACAGCAGCGCGAAGATGGTGAGGAAGAACATGGCCGACGGAAACGACCAGGCCATCCAGCCGCCGGCGACCAGCGGCGCGAACCAGTCGCGTGCGCCGTCCTTGATCGGCAGCATGCTCATGAGCAGCCCGGCGGCGGCGGCGTAGACGATCAGAACGGCGGCGAAGGGCAGTTGCCAACGAGCCTTGCGAATGGGTTGAGCGGTCATCATACCCTCCCCAGGGCAAAGCCCTTGGCGATGTAGTTGCGGACGAAATAGATCACCAGCGCCCCCGGAATGATGGTGAGCACGCCGGCAGCGGCCAGCACGCCCCAGTCGAGGCCGGAAGCGGAGACGGTGCGGGTCATGGTGGCGGCGATCGGCTTGGCGTCCGTGGTCGTCAGCGTGCGGGCTAGCAGCAGTTCGACCCAGGAGAACATGAAGCAGAAGAAGGCGGCGACACCGATGCCCGAGGCGATCAGCGGCATGAAGATCTTCACGAAGAAGCGCGGGAACGAATAGCCGTCGATATAGGCGGTTTCGTCGATTTCCTTCGGCACGCCCGACATGAAGCCTTCGAGGATCCAGACGGCGAGCGGCACGTTGAACAGGCAGTGGGCAAGCGCCACGGCGATGTGCGTGTCGATCAGGCCGAAGGCCGAATAGAGCTGGAAGAACGGCAGGGCGAAAACGGCCGGCGGCGCCATGCGGTTGGTCAAGAGCCAGAAGAACAGGTGCTTGTCGCCGAGGAAGCGGTAGCGCGAGAAGGCGTAGGCCGCCGGCAGCGCTGCCGATACCGAGATCACCGTGTTCATCACGACGTAGATGATCGAGTTGATGTAGCCGTTGTACCAGGATGGATCGGTGAAGATCACCTGATAGTTCCTGAGCGTCGGGTTCACCGGCCAGAGCGAGAAGGTGCTGAGGATCTCGCTCGTTTCCTTGAAGCTCATGTTGACGAGCCAATAGATCGGCAGGAGCAGGAAGACGATGTAGATCGTCGGCACCAGCCAGGAAAGGCGTTCGGTAAGCGGTTGTGTTTGCATGTTGGTTCTCCTCCCGCCTTTATCAGCCTTGCGCGTCGCTCGTGGTCATCACGGTGTAGAAGATCCACGAGAGCAGCAGGATGATGAGGAAGTAGATGATCGATAGCGCTGCCGCCGGACCGAGGTCGAACTGGCCAATGGCCGTCTTGACGAGGTCGATCGACAGGAAGGTGGTGGAGTTGCCGGGGCCGCCGCCGGTAACGACGAAGGGCTCGGTGTAGATCATGAAGCTATCCATGAAGCGCAGCAGGAAGGCGATCAGGAGCACACGCTTCATCTTCGGCAGCTGGATGTAGCGGAACACCGACCAGCGCGAGGCGCCGTCGATCTTGGCCGCCTGGTAATAGGCGTCCGGGATCGAGACGAGGCCGGCATAGCACAAGAGCACGACGAGGCTCGTCCAGTGCCAGACGTCCATGACGATCAGCGTCACCCAGGCAGCGACCGGGTTCTGCACATAGTTGTAGTTGATGCCCATGCCTTCGAGCGTGCGGCCGAGCAGGCCGATATCGACGCGGCCGAACACCTGCCAGATGGTGCCGACGACGTTCCACGGGATCAGGAGCGGCAGCGCCATCAGGACGAGGCAGACCGGGACGCCGAGGCCCTTCTTCGGCATGTTGAGCGCGATGATGATGCCGAGCGGGATTTCGATGGCCAGAATGATCGCCGAGAAGATCAGGTTGCGGGTGAGCGCGTCCCAGAAACGGTCGGAGGTCAGCACCTGCACGTACCAGTCGGTGCCGGCCCAGAAGAACGCGTTGTTGCCGAAGGTGTCCTGGACCGAATAGTTGACGACGGTCATCAGCGGGATGACGGCCGAGAAGGCGACCAGCACGAGAACCGGCAGCACCATGAACCAGGCCTTGTTGTTCCAGGTTTTTTCCATGGTCAGGCCTCCTCGCCGACGCGCCAGGAATCGGCGTAGATGTTGATGGCTTTCTGATCGAAGCGGACGCGCGGATCGGCGGGGATCTCGCCATCCTCGTCGACGATGATCGAGATCGGCTGATCGGCGAAGCGGGCGCGCACGATCTTGTGGCGGCCGATGTCCTCGACCTTGGTGATCGCGACGGGCATGCCTTCGCGGCCGAGCGAGACGAATTCCGGGCGGATGCCAAGCTCGGTCTTGGCGCCGGCCTTGAACTTGGGCAGGAAGTTCAAGGCCACGTGTTCGCCGCCGACCGTCGCGGTGTTGCCGTCGAGCTTGACCGGAAGCACGTTCATGCCCGGCGAACCGATGAAGTAGCCGACGAACGTGTGGCGCGGGCGCTCGAAGAGTTCGGCCGGGGTACCGATCTGAACGATCTGGCCGTCATACATGACGACGACCTTGTCGGCGAAAGTGAGCGCCTCGGTCTGGTCGTGGGTGACATAGACCATGGTGAAGCCGAACTGCTTGTGCAGCCGCTTGATCTGCGAGCGCAGCACCCACTTCATTTCCGGATCGATGACGGTCAGCGGCTCGTCGAACAGGATGGCGCTGACGTCGTTGCGCACGAGGCCGCGGCCAAGCGAGATCTTCTGCTTCTGGTCGGCGGTCAGCCCGCGGGCGGTCTTCTTCGCCCAGCCGCCGAGACCGATCATTTCGATCGTCTCCTTGACGCGGCGGTCGACCTCGGCTTCCGGCACATGCCGGTTGCGCAAGGGGAAGGCCAGATTGTCGTAGACGGTCATCGTGTCGTAGATGACCGGGAACTGGAACACCTGGGCGATGTTGCGTTCCTGGGTCGAGAGATGCGTCACGTCCTTGCCGTCGAAGAGAATGCGCCCTTCGGACGGATTGATCAGGCCCGAGATGATGTTGAGCAGCGTGGTCTTGCCACAGCCGGAAGGGCCGAGCAGCGCATAGGCGCCGCCGTCGTTCCATTCGTGATGCACTTCCTTCAGCGCGTAGTCGTTTTCAGACTTCGGCTTGGCGCCATAGGCGTGGCGAATATGTTCGAGATCGATGCGTGCCATGTTTTCCTCCCAGCGCCCCCTTTAGGCCGCGCCGCCGATGGCGCGTCCATCAGGCCCGAAGGCCATGAGATGACGGGTGTCGACGAAGACCTCGAGGGTCGCGTCGGGTTCGATGTCGTGAATGCCTGGCGCGAGCATGACCCAGCGCGCATTGGCAAATCCGACGTGAATGAAGCTTTCCGAGCCTGCGATCTCGGAGATCGCGGTCTTGACGGTGAGTGCGTCGCCGCTGCCTTGCGGACGATCGAACGATATATGGTGCGGCTGGAAGCCGACAGTGCAGGGACCGTCGGCAATGCCAGCCAGATGCGAAGGCACCGTCAGCACCGGCTTGCCGTCGAGCGCGAAAGCCGCGCCTGATTTGACGAGTTCGATGCAGTTCAGCGGCGGATCGGCGAAGGTGCGGGCGGTGATGAGGTCGACCGGACGACGATAGACGTCGATGGTCTTGCCGAACTGGGTGATGCGGCCCTGGCTGAGGGCTGCCGTATTGCCGCCAAGCAACAACGCTTCCGAAGGCTCTGTCGTCGCATAGACGAAGATGGCACCGGAGGCGGAAAAGATCTTCGGCAGTTCCTCGCGCAGTTCCTCGCGCAGCTTGTAGTCGAGGTTGGCGAGTGGTTCGTCGAGCAGCACGAGATCGGCGTTCTTGACGATGGCGCGCGCCAGCGCCGTGCGCTGCTGCTGGCCACCCGAGAGATTGAGCGGCGTGCGGTCGAGATAGGGCGTCAGCTTCAGGAGATCGGCGGCCTTGCGCACTTCGCGGTCGATCGTCGCGGTGTCGGCGCCGCTGATGCGCATCGGCGAGGCGATGTTCTCATAGACGGTCATCGCCGGGTAGTTGATGAACTGCTGGTAGACCATGGCGACCGAGCGCTTTTGCACCGGCAGGCCCGTCACATCGATGCCGTCGAAGATCAGCGAACCGGAAGCCGGCTTGTCGAGACCGGCCATCAGCCGCATCAGCGACGTCTTGCCGGACAGGGTCGGGCCGAGCAGTACATTGAGCGACCCCCTCTCCAGCACCAGGTCGGTCGGGTAGATATGCGTCTCCCCGCCCACGACCTTGGATATCTTCTTCATTTCAAGCATTGAATTCTCCACCCAGCCTGTCGGCAGTCCCGAGCGTTTCCAAGCCGGCGTGGAAACGCTCCATCTCGTCGTTTTTCGCATTTCCGGACCCAGAACCGCAGCGCGCTTTGGCTGGAAATGCTTCGGAATGCGAGGATCCTCACGCGGCTGCGTCGGCCGCGCCTCGCATGTATTCCTCCAGTGCCGCCGCCTCGCCGGGCGTCAGCTTCAATCCCAGTTTCGTGCGGCGCCACAGCACGTCCTCAGCGCGCCGTGCCCATTCCTTGGCGATCAGCCACTTGACTTCCGCCTCGTAGAGATCGGCGCCGAAGCGGCGGCCGAGCGCCGCCTCGTTCGAGGCCGAACCCAGGAGGGTGGCTGCCCGCGTACCGTAGAGGCGCACAAGGCGACGGGCATGCGCAGGCGCAAGGAAGGGGTATTGCTTCTGCAGTCTTGCGACTTGGTCGGCATAACCCTGGGCGGGGAAATCGCCGCCCGGCAGCTTTGATCCTGCGGTCCATTTCGAACCCTTGACGCCAATTGCCTCGCCGATCTTTTCGAGCGCGGATTCACCGAGGCGGCGGTAGGTCGTGAGCTTGCCGCCGAAGACGTTGAGCAGCGGTGCCGCACCCTTGTCGCCCTCGACGCGCAGCACGTAGTCGCGGGTTGCTTCCTGCGCCTTGCTGGCGCCGTCATCATAGAGCGGGCGCACGGCCGAATAAGTCCAGACGATATCGTCCTTCGTCACCGGTTCCAGAAAATATTCGCTCGCCGCGCTGCAGAGATAGTCGACCTCGGCATCGCTGATGCGCACATCCGCCGGGTTGCCGGTGTAGTCGCGATCGGTGGTGCCGATCAACGTGAAGTCTTCCTCGTAAGGGATGGCGAACATGATGCGGCCATCCGGGTTCTGGAAGAAATAGGCACGCGGATCGTCGAACTTCTTCTTCACGACGATGTGGCTGCCCTGGACGAGGCGGACATTGTGGACGTCGTTCTTGCCGAGCGCGCCCGAAAGCACCGCATCGACCCAGGGGCCGGCCGCATTGATGAGCATGCGCGCCTGCAGGGTCTTGCGTTCGCCGGTTGCCTGATTTTCGGTCTCGACGGTCCAGAGCGCGCCGTTACGCCGTGCCGAGACGACGCGGGTTCGGGCCATGATCACGGCGCCGCGATCGGCAGCATCGCGGGCATTGAGCACAACCAGGCGGGCGTCATTGACCCAGCCGTCGGAATATTCGAACGCCTTGTTGAACAGCCGCTTCAGCGGCTTGCCGGCCGGATCGCGGTTCATGTCCAGCGTCGCCGTTGCCGGCAGCAGCTTGCGGCCGCCGATGTGATCGTAAAGGAAGAGGCCGAGGCGGATGAGCCAGGCCGGGCGCAGGCCGCCCTTATGATAGGGCAGCACGAAGCGCATCGGCCAGATGACGTGGGGCGCCATTGCCCAGAGCACTTCACGCTCCATCAGCGCTTCGCGCACGAGGCGGAACTCGTAATGCTCGAGATAGCGCAGGCCGCCATGAATGAGCTTGGTGGAGCCGGAAGAGGTGCCGGAGGCGAAATCGTTCATTTCGGCCAAGGCGACCGAGTATCCGCGGCCGACCGCGTCGCGCGCGATGCCGCATCCGTTGATGCCGCCGCCGATGACGAAGACGTCGTAGATTGCCTGCTCTGACACTGCTGTTTCCCCTCCACTTTTCGCGATGCACAAATTGATGCATGAGCGAAAGTGAAATCAGTTAAAACGAAAACATACCGAATGTCAAACGAATGCTCCCCGAATCTTTAGGGGTGTCTAAACCTCCCGATTCAGACGTCGGTTTCGATCAGCCGAACATCCTGTTCGGCACAGATTTTCCTGACATTTTCAAGCGTACAGCGATCGGTGATGAAGGTCTGGACCTGGGAGATATGGCCGATGCGCACCGGCGCGGTTCTTTCGAATTTGGTCGAGTCGGAAACGAGGATGACATGGCGTGCATTGGCGATGATCGCCTGGGCGACTTTCACTTCTCGGAAATCGAAATCGAGTAGCGCGCCGTCATGGTCGATCGCCGAGGCGCCGATGACCGCGAAATCGACTTTGAACTGCTTGATGAAGTCGACGGCGGCCTCGCCGACGATACCGCCGTCGGAGCCACGCACGACGCCGCCGGTGATCACCACCTCGATCGAGGGGAACACTCGCAAGCGGTTGGCGACGTTGATGTTGTTGGTGATGACCATCAATTCCTTGTGGTCGAGCAGCGCTTCACCCACGGCCTCGGTCGTCGTGCCGATATTGATGAACAGCGAGGCGTTGTCGGGGATGAGTTCGGCGGCCGCCCTGCCGATCGCCTGCTTCTCCGGTGCTGCGATCTGGCGGCGGGCATCGTATTTGACGTTTTCCTTGCCGCTCGGGAAGATCGCACCGCCATGAATGCGGTTCAAAATCTTGGCGTCGCAGAGGTCGTTCAGGTCCTTTCGGATGGTTTGCGGCGTAACGGAAAAGCGCTGCGCCAGTTCCTCCACGAGCACCCGGCCCTCGCTCTTCGCCAGCTCCAGGATTTCCGCCTGCCGACCTGTCAGGTACATTCCGTCCTCCAAATTTTCGTTTTGTTTCATAATATGCAAAAACGAAAGCCATGCAATTTCAGATTCGGCGGTTTCGATGAAATCGCTTTCGCTGCGGGCCAAAGGATCAGTGCGCGTTGCATTCGTTTCGCCGATGGGCGACTCTGCTTGAGGAATGAAGAGGGGAAGGACATGTTTCATCCGGCGTTGTTCAAGGGCATGACCGTTGTGGTCACCGGTGCAGGGCGCGGCATCGGGCTGGAGGTTGCTCGGCAGTTTCTGGATTGCGGCGCGCATGTGCTCGTCCATGCCGGCCGATCGATCGGCGATCTGCCCGATTTTCTCGAATCGGCGGCGACGGAAGGCCGGGCGCATGTCGTCACCGCGGATTTTCTGGCGCCCGGCGGCGTCGAGGGGCTGGCCGAGGTGGTCAGAGGCCAGTTCGATAGCATCGATATCCTCATCAACAATGCCGGCACCATGGTCGGTCGCTTCCCGGCGGCAGAGCTGACCGACGAGCAGTACCAAACCGTCGTGCAGCTCAACCAGACTGCGGTCGTCGAAATGACGCGGGCGATGCTGCCGCTTCTGCGCAAGGGTACGCATCCGGCAATCGTCAACACCGTATCGATCTCCGCCCTGACAGGGGGCAGCGCCGGCTCTTCGATCTATTCGGCCAGCAAGGCCTTCGTCGCCACCTATTCCAAGGCGCTGGCGCGCGAGCTCGCGCCCGAGGGCATCCGGGTCAACTGCGTTTCGCCGGGCACGATCACCACCGACTTCCACGAGCGCTATTCGTCGCCGGAAAAACTGGAGGCGACCCGCAAGACCATCCCGCTCGGCCGGCTCGGGACGGCGGAAGATTGCGCGCCGGCCTATCTGTTCCTCGCTTCGCACGCGCTGTCGGGCTACATCACCGGGCAGGTGTTGGAGGTCAATGGCGGGCAATTGATTGCTTGAACATGTGTTTGCGTCGGCGTTCGCCCCTCATCCGCCTGCCGGCACCTTCTCCCCGCGCGCAGGGAGAAGGGACAGCGCTGCGCCGTATTCGTTCTGCCTTGACTGCAAGCGGGCTTGTCTCGCCGGGCACGTCCCCTCTCCCCGCGAGCGGGGAGAGGGTTAGGGTGAGGGGCAAGCCAGTCCAGTAGCGTGGCAGAATCAAGAACTCCAAAGGCATGACATGATCGACAAGCTGGAAATGTTCCTCGTTCTCGCACGCGAAAGACACTTCGGTCGCGCGGCGGAGGAGTGTGGCGTAGCGCAACCGACCTTGTCGGCCGCCATCCGCCAGCTCGAGGATCAGCTTGGCGTGATGCTCGTCAGCCGCGGGTCGCGCTTCCAGGGACTGACGCCGGAGGGGCAGCGCGTGCTCGAATGGGCGCGCCGTATCGTCGGCGATGCCCGCACCATGCGCGAGGAGATGCGGGCGGCGCGCAAGGGCCTTTCCGGCCATATCCGCCTGGCCGCGGTGCCGACGACGCTGGCGATGGTACCGATGATTACCGCGCCATTCCAGGAGAAACATCCTGATGTCACCTTCTCGGTGCTGTCGACCACGTCGCTGCAGATTCTGGCGCTGCTCGAAAATCTCGAGATCGATGCAGGTCTCACCTATCTGGAGAACGAGCCGCTCGGCCGGGTAACCAGCGTTCCGCTGCAAGTCGAGCGCTATCACCTCGTCACCGCCGCCGGAACGCCGCTTTCAGAGCGGGAAAGCGTGACGTGGAAAGAGGTTAGCGACGTTCGGCTTTGTCTATTGACGGCCGACATGCAGAACCGCCGCATCGTCAACCAGCATTTTGCCGAGGCAGGCGTGGTCGCCAGGCCGACGCTCGAATCGAACTCGATGATCGTGCTTTTTTCGCATGTGCGGACCGGGCGCTGGGCCAGCATCATGCCGTTCAACGTCGCGAAATCATTCGGTTTTCATGAGGATATCCGGATGATCCCGATCGTCGAGCCGGATGCCCGTCACACGGTCGGCCTGGTTGCGACCCATCGTGAGCCGTTTACGCCGCTTGTCTCGGCTCTGTTGCACGAGGCGCGTATCCTGGGTGAGCGAAACCAGGTTCAATAGATTATTTCTATCGATCGACGGAACAGCCTTATTGACCCATCGGGCCATAAGCGCGAAGCTTTTTTGATCATGGCCGGAGACCGCCGAGGATCGGCCTTCGCCAGGTATTGAAATGTCGGCTGGACCGGTCGCCCGTTTGCGGGTGTCGCCGTCTAGCCCATGAGCCGGGAGGGCTCCCGTTGAACATCCATCAGCCGCGCGCCGACATCGCGGAAACCACCCTTGCCATCGTCGAGGAGCTCAAAGGGCTCGAAGGTCCGCTGTTGCCGATCCTGCACGAGCTTCAGGAAGAGTTCGGTTATGTGCCGCAGGAGTGCCTTCCGGTGATTGCGCGCGAGCTCAACCTGTCGCGCGCCGAAGTCTACGGTGTGATGACGTTTTACCATGACTTCCGCGAGCATCCGGCCGGACGCCATGTGCTGAAGCTCTGTCGCGCCGAGGCCTGCCAGTCGATGGGCGGTGATCAGCTCGCCGAGCGCGCCAAGCGGCTGCTCGGCATCGATTTCCATGAGACGACGCCGGATGGCGCGGTGACGCTGGAGCCGGTCTACTGTCTCGGGCTCTGTTCCTGCGCCCCCTCCGCCATGCTCGACGGAGAGGTACATGCCCGGGTCGATGCCGCTGATCTCGAGGCGCTCGTTCAGGAGGCGCGGCGATGACGGTGAAGATCTATATCCCGCGTGACGCCGCTGCCGTGGCGCTCGGTGCCGAGAAGGTCGCCAAGGCCATGGCCGAGACGATCGCGGCCCGCGGTCTCGACGCGACAATCGTGCGCAACGGCTCACGCGGAATGCACTGGCTGGAGCCGCTGGTCGAAGTGGAAACCGCTGAAGGCCGCGTCGCCTACGGTCCGGTCAAGGCACGCGATGTCGGTTCACTGCTTGATGCCGGGCTGCTCGATGGCGGCGACCACGCGCTCTGTCTCGGGAAGACCGAGGAGATCCCCTTCCTCAAGCAGCAGACGCGACTGACCTTCGCGCGCTGCGGCATCATCGATCCCCTGTCACTCGACGACTACCAAGCCCATGGCGGGCTTGCCGGTCTGCGCAACGCCATTGCCATGGCGCCGGAGGCGATCGTCGCGCAGGTGACCGAGAGCGGCCTTCGCGGCCGCGGCGGCGCCGGGTTCCCGACAGGCATCAAGTGGAAGACGGTTCTCGAGGCCGCGGGGACACGCAAATACATCGTTTGCAATGCCGACGAGGGCGACAGCGGCACCTTTGCCGACCGGATGATCATGGAGGGTGATCCCTTCGTGCTGATCGAGGGCATGGCGATCGCAGGCATCGCGACCGGCGCCACCAAGGGCTTCATTTATACCCGCTCCGAATATCCCCATGCGATCGCGGCGATGGCTGAGGCGATCGAGATCGCGCGCAAGGCCGGCGTGCTCGGCGCTTCGGTGCTCGGCTCCGGCAAGGCCTTCGACATGGAGGTGCGCACCGGCGCCGGCGCCTATGTCTGCGGCGAGGAAACGGCGCTGCTCAACAGCCTCGAAGGCAAGCGTGGCATCGTTCGCGCCAAGCCGCCGCTCCCGGCCCACAAGGGCCTCTTCGACTGTCCGACCGTGATCAACAACGTGATCTCGCTCGCCTCCGTCCCGATCATCATGGACAAGGGCGCTACCTTCTATCGCGACTTCGGCATGGGCCGCTCGCGCGGTACGATCCCGATCCAGATCGCCGGCAACGTCAAGCATGCCGGCCTGTTCGAAACCGCCTTCGGCCTCGCGCTCGGTGAGATCATCGATCACATCGGCGGCGGTACGGCGAGTGGCCGGCCGGTGAAGGCCGTGCAGGTGGGCGGCCCGCTCGGCGCCTATTTCCCTCGCGCTCTGTTCGACACGCCGTTCGACTATGAGGCCTTTGCCGCGCGCGACGGCCTCATCGGCCATGCCGGCATCGTCGTTTTCGACGATACCGTCGACATGCTGCACCAGGCGCGTTTCGCCATGGAGTTCTGCGCCGTCGAGAGCTGCGGCAAGTGCACGCCCTGCCGCATCGGTTCGACGCGCGGCGTCGAGGTGGCGGACAAGATCGCCGCCGGCATCGAGCCGGAGAAAAACCGCGAACTGCTCGCCGATCTCTGCAACACGATGAAGTTCGGTTCGCTCTGCGCGCTTGGCGGGTTCACGCCCTATCCCGTCATGAGCGCCATGACCCATTTCCCGGATGACTTTCAGCCGGCACCGCGCGTTGAAGCGGCGGAGTGAGGAGGAAGACCATGTCTCTCATACATGAAATCGACTACGGCACTCCCGCTTCCAAGTCCGAAAAACTGGTGACGCTGACGATCGACGGGTGCGAAGTCACGGTGAAGCGGCGGAGTGAGGAGGAAGACCATGTCTCTCATACATGAAATCGACTACGGCACTCCCGCTTCCAAGTCCGAAAAACTGGTGACGCTGACGATCGACGGGTGCGAAGTCACGGTACCTGAGGGAACCTCGATCATGCGCGCGGCGATGGACGCTGGCATCGAGGTGCCGAAGCTCTGCGCCTCCGACATGATGGATGCCTTCGGCTCCTGCCGGCTCTGTCTCGTCGAGATCAAGGGACGCGCCGGCATGCCGGCCTCGTGCACGACGCCGGTGGCGGCGGGTATCGAAGTCTCCACCCAGACGCCGCGGCTGAAGGACGTGCGCCGCGGGGTGATGGAGCTTTACATCTCCGACCACCCGCTCGACTGTCTGACCTGTGCGGCCAATGGCGATTGCGAGCTGCAGGACATGGCCGGCGCCGTCGGCCTGCGCGACGTGCGCTACGGCTACGAGGGCGAGAACCACGTCACGGCCCGCAACAATGGCGAGATCAACACCAAGTGGATGCCGAAGGACGAATCCAATCCCTACTTCACCTATGATCCGGCCAAGTGCATCGTCTGTTCGCGCTGCGTGCGCGCCTGCGAGGAAGTGCAGGGGACTTTTGCGCTGACGATCGGCGGCCGCGGTTTCGACAGCCGCGTTTCCGCCGGCATGGCGGAAGACTTCATGTCGTCGGAATGCGTCTCCTGCGGCGCCTGCGTGCAGGCCTGCCCGACGGCGACGCTCACAGAGAAATCGGTCATCGAGATCGGCCAGCCGGAACATTCCGTCGTCACCACCTGCGCCTATTGCGGCGTCGGCTGCTCGTTCAAGGCGGAGATGCGCGGCGAGGAGCTGGTGCGCATGGTGCCGTGGAAGGATGGCCAGGCCAACCGCGGCCATTCCTGCGTCAAGGGCCGCTTCGCCTACGGTTATTCCAACCACAAGGACCGCATCCTCAACCCGATGATCCGCGAGAAGATCTCCGATCCCTGGCGCGAGGTCACCTGGGAAGAGGCCTATGCGCATGTGGCGGCCGAGTTCCGGCGGATCCAGTATCAGTACGGTCGTGATTCCGTCGGCGGCATCACCTCGTCGCGCTGCACCAATGAAGAGACCTACCTTGTGCAGAAGCTGGTGCGCGCCGGCTTCGGCAACAACAATGTCGATACCTGCGCCCGCGTCTGCCACTCGCCGACCGGCTACGGACTCGGCCAGGCTTTCGGCACATCGGCCGGCACGCAGAATTTCGATTCGGTCGAGTTCACTGACGTTGCCGTCATCATCGGCGCCAACCCGACGGACGGCCATCCGGTCTTCGCGTCACGACTGAAGAAGCGGCTGCGCGAGGGCGCCAAGCTGATCGTCATCGATCCCAGGCGCACCGACATCGTGCGCTCGCCGCATATCGAAGCCTCCTATCACCTGCCGCTGCAGCCAGGCACCAATGTCGCGATCCTGACGTCGATGGCGCATGTGATCGTCACCGAAGGCCTCGCCGACGAGAAATTCATCCGCGAGCGCTGCGACTGGTCGGAATACGAGGACTGGGCGGCTTTCGTCGCCGAGCCCTATCACAGCCCGGAAGCGACCGAGGCCTATACCGGCGTGCCGGCCGAACTCGTGCGTGGTGCCGCCCGGCTCTATGCCACCGGCGGCAATGGCGCGATCTACTATGGTCTTGGTGTCACCGAGCACAGCCAGGGCTCAACGACGGTCATGGCGATCGCCAACCTCTCGATGGTCACCGGCAATATCGGCCGGCCGGGCGTCGGCGTAAACCCGCTGCGCGGTCAGAACAACGTGCAGGGCTCCTGCGACATGGGTTCGTTCCCGCACGAGCTGCCGGGCTACCGCCATATCTCCGACGACGCGACGCGCGAAACCTTCGAGAAGCTCTGGGGCGTCGAGATTTCCAACGAGCCTGGCCTGCGCATCCCGAACATGCTCGATGCCGCGGTCGATGGCACCTTCAAGGGCATCTATATCCAGGGTGAAGACATCTTGCAGTCCGACCCGGACACCAAGCATGTGGCCGCCGGGCTTGCCGCGATGGAGTGCGTCGTCGTGCACGACCTCTTCCTCAACGAGACGGCGAATTACGCCCACGTCTTCCTGCCGGGTTCGACGTTCCTGGAAAAGGACGGCACCTTCACCAATGCCGAGCGCCGCATCAACCGGGTGCGCAAGGTGATGACGCCGAAGAACGGCTATGCCGACTGGGAGGTCACGCAGAAGCTTGCCCAGGCCATGGGCCTCAATTGGAACTATCGTCATCCGTCCGAGATCATGGACGAGATCGCCGCGACGACGCCGAGCTTCGCGCTGGTCTCCTACGACTATCTCGACAAGTTGGGCTCGGTGCAGTGGCCATGCAACGAGAAGCATCCCGAGGGCTCGCCGATCATGCATGTCGACGGCTTCGTGCGTGGCAAGGGCAAGTTCATCCGCACCGAATATGTCGCGACCGACGAACGCACCGGTCCGCGCTTCCCGCTGCTTTTGACCACCGGCCGTATCCTCAGCCAGTATAATGTCGGCGCCCAGACGCGGCGCACCGACAACGTTGTCTGGCACGCGGAGGACCGGCTGGAGATCCACCCGCACGACGCAGAGCAGCGCGGCATTCGCGACGGCGACTGGATCAGGCTTGCCAGCCGCGCCGGTGAAACGACCCTGCGTTCGCTGATCACCGACCGCGTGGCGCCGGGCGTCGTCTACACCACCTTCCACCACCCGACGACGCAGGCAAACGTCATCACCACCGACTTCTCCGACTGGGCGACGAACTGCCCGGAATACAAGGTGACGGCGGTGCAGGTGATGCCGTCGAACGGGCCTTCGGACTGGCAGGTGGACTATGACGAGCAGGCCCGCCAGTCGCGCCGGATTTCCGGCAAGCTGGAGGCGGCGGAATGATGTTTTGCGCCGCGACCGACCATGGCGACGTTTAGGACATCGACAACCGTTCCCGAGGCTGCCCGCCGCAAGGGCGCGCTTCGGGACGGTTCACGCGCCGTGCCGGAGGAGACGCCGGTTGCCTTCAGCTATGGCGGCTCGACCCACGCGGTGATGATGGCGACGCCCGGCGACCTTGAAGACTTCGCCGTCGGCTTCAGCCTGACCGAAGGCATCATCACGGATCCCGGCCAGATCGAAACGGTCGAGATCGTCGCCGAGACGGTGGCCGGCAATCTCGGCATCGACCTGCAGATTGTGCTTGAGGACGAAGAGAACGACATGCTCCGCCAGCGTCGCCGGCACATGGCGGGTCCGGTCGGGTGTGGGCTCTGCGGCATCGAATCGATCGAGCAGGCGGTGCGGCCGACGCCGGATGTTTCCGGGTCGAAGCTGACGCTGTCGCAGGAGGATGTCGTCTCCGCCGTGGCACTGCTCAACGGCCAGCAGCCGCTGCATTTCGAGACGCGCGCCGTGCACGGTGCTGCCTTTTATGTGCCTGGACGCGGCCTGATCGCGGTCCGAGAGGATGTCGGCCGCCACAATGCGCTCGACAAGCTGGTGGGTGCTGCGGCGCGTGCCGGCTTTAGGGGAAGCGAGGGTGTCGTCGTCGTCACCAGCCGCGTTTCCGTCGAGATGGTGCAGAAGACGGCTGTCGTCGGCAGCCCCGTGATCATCGCCATTTCGGCGCCGACGGCGCTGGCCATCCGCACGGCCGAGGCTGCGGGCATGACGCTGATTGCGCTGGTGCGCGGCGACGAATTCGAGATATTCACCCATGCCGAACGCATCAAGTCCGGAGCTGTCGCCGATGTCGCATGACAACACCAACGCCAAGCTGATCTACATGGCGAACCAGATCGCCACCTTCTTCAAGAGCCAGCCGCAGAACGAGGCGGCCCAGGGCGTTGCCACCCATATCAACAAATATTGGGAGCCACGCATGCGGCGGAAATTGTTCGAGCATATCGACAATGGCGGCGAGGGGCTGACGCCGCTGGTGCTGGAAGCGGCGGCGAAGATCAAGCGTCCGGAAGCCGCCTAGCTAGCCTGCGCTCATCATCGACCGCAGGTTCTCCGCTCTCCGCGGACAGGGCGTTTTCCAAGCAATTGCTGCGTCTGAAAAGATTTAAGGGAAGGCGGCTACCGGTAGCCGCCTTCCCCATTCCCGAGCGCGGGGTGCAGGGATGTGCGCTCAGAAATTCTGCCAGCCATCCGCGGCCGGTGCCGCAGCAAGGCTTGTTCGTTGGCCGCTGCGCATGGCGCGGGCGGTTGCGTGGAGCCGGGTCGGTTGCGCGCGGTCGTCAAAGTGGCGGTTCGCGTCGATGATCTGGGCTTGCTCGCCGTAGCGGAACTGTCGGAGCAGTTCGTGCAGGGCGTCTGCCTCGCGGGCCATGGCGTGGCTTGCGGCCGTGCTTTCCTCGACCATCGCTGCATTTTGCTGGGTCGCCTGGTCCATCGAGTTGACCGCCTGGTTGATCTCCTTGAGGCCGGTCGACTGTTCGCGGGCGGCCTCGACGATCGCCGAGACGTTGGCATTGATCTCCTGGACCTGGGTCAGGATCTCTTCGAGCGCCGCACCCGTCTGGCCGACCAGCGACACGCCGTTCTTGACATGTTCGGTGGAGGTGCCGATCAGCGCCTTGATATCCTTGGCCGCGCTTGCGGAGCGTTGCGCCAGTTCGCGCACTTCCTGGGCGACGACGGCGAAGCCCTTGCCGGCTTCACCGGCGCGTGCCGCCTCGACGCCGGCGTTGAGCGCCAGGAGGTTCGTCTGGAAGGCGATGTCGTCGATGACGCCGATGATGTTGGAGATTTCGCGTGACGACTGTTCGATCTGGCCCATCGCGCCGATGGCGCTCTTGACCACATTGCCGGAGCGTTCGGCGCCGGCCTTGGTCTTGGCCACCAGTCCGCCCGCCTCTTCGGCCCGGCGGCTGGAGTCGGCAACCGTCGTGGTGATCTCGTCGAGCGCGGCTGCGGTTTCCTCGACGGAGGCCGCCTGCTGTTCCGTGCGCTTCGACAGGTCGTCGGCCGCTGAGCGGATTTCCCGGGCGCCGGAGGCAATCGCGCTGGCATTGTCGCCGACGGTGCGCATCGCCTCGCGCAGCTTGGCGGTCGCCCCGTTGAAGTCGGTCCGCACCGTTTCCATGCTGGGCACGAAGGGCGTGTCGAGGTTGCGGGTCAGGTCGCCCTCGGCGAGCGCCCTCAGGCCGGCGCCGAGGCTGTTGATCGCGCTCATGCGCTCGCTGACGTCGGTCGCGAACTTGACGACCTTGTAGACCTTGCCGCTGAAGTCGCGGATCGGGTTGTAGGCCGCCTGGATCCAGATCTCCTTGCCCCCCTTGCCGTAGCGCACGAACTCGTTGGAGAAGAATTCGCCGGCGGCGAGACGTTTCCAGAAGTCGGCATATTCGGCGGTGCGGGCGTAATTCGGTTCGCAGAACATGCTGTGATGCTTGCCCTGGATTTCCGAGAGGCTGTAGCCGAGTGCGGCGCAGAAATTCTCGTTGGCCGTCAGGATTTCGCCTGTCGGTGTGAACTCGATGACCGCCTGCGAACGGGAGATCGCGTCGAGCTTGCCGGCATCCTCGGTTGCCCGCGCCTTGGCGGCGGTGATGTCGGTTGCGAACTTCACCACCTTGTACGGCTTGCCGCCGCGGAACACAGGATTGTAGGTGGCCTGGATCCAGATTTCGCGGCCGCCCTTGGCGATGCGCTTGTAGGCATTGGCGTCGAACTCGCCGCGCCCGAGGCGGGCCCAGAAGTCGCGGTATTCCTGCGTCTGGGTGTAGTCGGCCGGGCAGAACATGCGATGGTGCTGGCCGACGATTTCCGAAAGGCCGTAGCCGAGCGCCTGGCAGAAGTTCTCATTGGCGGTCAGGATCTTGCCGGTCAGGTCGAACTGAATGATGGCCTGCGACTTCGAAAGCGCGGCGACGATCTGGCGCGCATCTGCAATTTTACCGAGAGCGAACATTGTAACCCTCTGATCTCGTTTGTTGGCTCAAGCCGGGGCTTCGTGCCTTCTTTGACAGGGTTTGCGGGGCCAAAGCGGCGCAACTCCCGGACTAAGACAAATACCGGCCTGCCGAAAATTGTCTGGTCGTCCTACGCCGGCCCACCGGGTCAGCGGCTTCGTGCTTCGTGAGGGGAGTTCGAACTACCGGGCTTCATGCCCAAGGCGCCGTGTTTCTACAATCTAGGTTAGTAACAGGACTATTAAGCAGGTGTTAAAATAGCAACTATCAAATTTCAGTTGTAAAAACTCGTATATCCAATTTTAGTTGAATTAGTTGATCCTGCTTTTCTAATCTACTGCCGTGCAATCTGGGTCTGCCGCCAATAAGAAAGGCCGCCCCACGGCACGTAGGGCGGCCTTCATGTCGTTCGTCTGCTACCTCAGGGTTACCTCAGGCGGCCAGTTCTTCGACTTCACGTTCCTTGAACATTCGCGCCAGGTTGAGGAAGCAGATCATGCCGTTCTCGTTGGCGATGATGCCTTCGGCAAAGCTCTTGTCGAAGGACGCTGTTACTTCCGGCACCGGCTGCACCTGGCTGCCCTGAACGGTGAGGATGTCGGAGACGCGATCGACGACGAGGCCGATCACCATGTTGTGCACTTCGGCGACGACGATGGCGCTGCGTTCGTTGGCCGTCGTCGATTTCATGCCGAGCTTGTGGGCAAGATCGATGATCGGGATCACTGTGCCGCGCAGGTTCATGACACCGATCACTTCCGGCGGCGAATGGGGAATGGGGGTGGAGGGCGCCCAGCCGCGGATTTCGCGGATCGTCGTCGTCTTGACGCAGAATTCCTGATCGTGGAGGCGGAACGCAATGATCTCCAGCGTCTCGCCGTCAAACCCGGCCGTCCTGAGTGTGCTTGTCATCGAAGGTCCTTCCAGCTTTCCGGTCGACGCCCATGGCGCGACACCGCCAAACTCGAGATATCTCCGCATGGCTGCCGGCGCATGGGAGCGCGGCGATGGTCCGTTGGGGAGAGATCCTTACAGTCCGCCGATCACATCCGGCGGGGCGCAGCTGCATCATGCGCGGAAGAACCGCTTTGCGCTTTGGGAAGGGACTATAGGCCGGGATTCGTTAAGACTTGCTTTTGCAAGTGCTTAGAGCAGTTCCAGGAAAAGTGTGAAACGGTTTTCCGTCCGGAATTGCGTCGCTTCAAGGATGATCCGCCCTGAGCCTGGCTCGGGGCGGATCGGATCTTGGGGTCAGGCGGAGGCGAGAACCTTTGCGAACTGTTCCACGGCCCAGTCGACCTGTTCAGCGTTGATCACCAGCGGCGGCGCAATGCGGATCGTGTCGCCATGGGTGTCCTTAGCAAGGATACCCAGCTGCTTCAGTGCTTCGCAGTACTTGCGGGCGCCACCGGCTTCCGGCACCAGCTCGACCGCCAGCATCAGGCCGCGACCGCGAACTTCCTTGATGATGTTGGAGCGGATGTCGGTGAGGCCCTTCTGGAAGCGCTCGCCCATGCGGGCTGAGTTCTCGATCATGCCTTCTTCCGTCAGCGCCTTCAGCGCCGCCCGGGCGATGGCACAGGCGAGCGGGTTGCCGCCGAAGGTCGAACCGTGCTGGCCCGGCTTCAGAACACCCAATACTTCGGAGTTCGAAAGCACGGCGGAGACCGGGTAGAAGCCGCCAGAGAGCGCCTTGCCGATCAGCGTCACGTCGGCTTCGATGGCTTCGTGCTCTTCGGCGAGCAGCTTGCCGGTGCGGCCAAGGCCGGTCTGGATTTCGTCGAGGATCAGCGTGATGCCATGCTTGGTGCAGAGCTCGCGAACGGTCGTGAAATAGCCAACCGGCGGAACGATAACGCCCGCTTCGCCCTGGATCGGCTCGACGAGGAAGGCGACGGTGTTCTCGTTGATCGCAGCGCGGAAGGCGTCGATGTCGCCGAAGGGCACGACCTTGAAGCCCGGTGCGAAAGGACCGAAGCCGGTGCGGGCATCCGGGTCGGTGGAGAAGCCGACGATGCCCATGGTGCGGCCATGGAAGTTGTTGGAGCAGACGATGATCTCGGCCTGGTTCTCGGCCACGCCCTTGACCTCGTAACCCCACTTACGCACCGCCTTGACGGCGGTTTCGACGGCTTCGGCGCCGGAGTTCATCGGCAGCACCTTGTGCGAGCCGGTGAGGGCTGCGATCTCTTCATAGAAATGCGCGAGCTGGTCGTTGCGGAAGGCGCGGGAGGTGAGCGTCAGCTTCTGCGCCTGCTCCATCATCGCCTTCAGGATCTTCGGATGGCAGTGGCCCTGGTTGACGGCCGAATAGGCCGAGAGGCAATCGAGGTAGCGATCGCCCTCCATGTCCCAGACATAGACGCCTTCGCCGCGCGAGAGCACCACGTCGAGCGGTTTGTAGTTATGCGCGCCAAGCCGGTATTCGGTTTCGATCAGGGCTGCCGTCGTATTCATACATTGTCCTCCGTTTGTTATCTCAGGCACTGCGGGTCGGCCGGTCGAGCACGCGGCGGCCGAAGAGGCTCGCCGTCAATTCGACCAGGATACGCGCGCTCTTGCCGCGGTCATCGAGGAAGGGGTTGAGCTCGACGACGTCGAGCGAGGAAACGAGTTCGCTTTCCCAGAGCATTTCCATGATCAGGTGCGCCTCGCGGAAGGTCGCGCCGCCGGGAACGGTGGTGCCGACGCCGGGGGCGAGTTCCGGATCCATGAAATCGACGTCGAGGCTGACATGCAGCAGGCCGTTGGCGGCGCGAACCTCATTGAGGATCTGGCGCATGATGTGGGCCATGCCGAGTTCGTCGACGGCGCGCATGTCATAGACGCGTACGCCGTGCTCGGTGATCTCTTCGCGCTCGCGATCGTCGACGGAGCGGATGCCGACCTGGAAGACCTTCTTCGGATCGACGAACGGCCGGTCGGCCGGCAGAATCGGAGCGAATTCCGCTTCGCCACAGAAATACGCGACCGGCATGCCGTGCATGTTGCCGGAGGGGGAGGTTGACGGCGAATTGAAGTCGGCGTGGGCGTCGAGCCAGAGCACGAAGAGCGGCCGGCCGACTTCGGCGGCGTAACGCGCCATGCCGGAGACGCTGCCCATGGAGAGCGCGTGGTCACCGCCGAGGATGATCGGGAAGTGGCCCTTGCGAACCGTGTCGTGCACGGAATCGTGCAGCGCGCGGGCAAAGGCTGCGACGATCTGCAGATTGTTGGCGCCCGGGTGGTTGGCGAGGTCGCGGGCCGGCAGCGGCTTGACGTCGCCTTCGTCGTGAACCGTGTGGCCGAGGTCGCGCAGCACCGTGTCGATGCCGGCTATGCGCAGGGCCGTCGGCCCCATGGCTGCGCCGCGCCGTCCAGAACCTTCTTCGATGGGTGCGCCGATCAGCGTGATGGTCGTCATATCCGCCCGATTCCTTCTCAAGATAATTCCGTGTGTACCCGGTTGGGATCGCGCGGATTATGGCCAAAATGCATGTCAGCAAAAAGATGGAAAACTGCCGATTAGTGAGATAAAATCGACAGATTGATAAGCACCATGTTACAAAGTGATAGCAATGGATGATCTCGATCAGGCACTCATCAGCGCCTTGCGCCAGAATGCGCGCATCCCCGTTTCAACGCTATCGGAAATGACAGGCGTATCGCGCGCGACCGTTGCTGCCCGCATCGACAGGCTCGTCGCTAATGGCACGATCGCCGCCTTTACCATCCGAACCGGCGCGGAAATCCCGGCTTCCGGGGTCCGCGCCGTGGTGATGATCGAGGTGCATGGAAAGATGGCCGACCGCGTTGCCGAACAGTTGCGCGGCCTGCCGCAGGTCCGGGCGCTGCACAGCACCAATGGCCGCTGGGACTTCATCGCCGAGCTGCAGGATCGCGATCTCGTCTCCTTCGACGAGACGCTGCGGCGCATCCGCCTGATCGACGGGATCACCGTCACCGAGACGAATATCCTGTTGAAAACCAGCAAGATGACCGGTGCATTCTGATCATCTTTCGCCGCCCAAAGCGGTGAGGAAATCGCGACTCGGAGTCGAATTGTTCTTGCTTTGTTCTCATGTTTCGCTATGATGTGCGCCTCACCCAAGATGGAGGATGTCATGGTTGCCAATGGCGGCAGGCTTGCCGATCGGCAGATCTGTGTGAAGCTGTTTGTCAGGCATGGCGACGAGGATCGCGCCATCGCCTTTTATCGCGAGGCGCTCGGCGCCGAGCTCCTGCAGCGGCACGAATGGCCGAGCGGCATTCTGACGAGTGCGGATCTGAGGATCGGGGAATCGGTCTTCCGGATTGCCGGGGCCAACCCGCGCCGCGATGCGGAGCCCAAGCTTGGAGGACCGCGCTCTCCGCATGCGCTGGGCACGACGGCGGTGATCCTGGAACTGCATGTTCGCGATGTCGATCGTGTGATCGGCCGGGCGATCGGCGCGGGGGCAAGCCTGCGCAATCCGGCCGAGACTTTGTCGACCGGTGACCGCGTCGGTGCCTTTATCGATCCTTTCGGCCATATCTGGGCGCTGTTCAACGCCATTGAGGATGCCGAAATCGTCGATCTGAACATCGAGGCCCGCAACGCCGCCTGAGGCGTTGCGGGCCTCTCGCTGTATGGCCGTGCACTTTGGCGGGATATGTTGCCCGCCGCGTGGCAATCAGAAGAACTCGTCGAGCAGGCAGTAGAGGTCGCGTTTCTCCGGATCGTCCCTGTCGATGCCATAGCGCGCCAGAAACGGCTGCACCCATTCCTCGCCGAGATTGTGGGCGATGCTGTGACAGGCAAGTGCAATGTCCTGATAGGGATCGGCGACGCCCAGCCGGCTGCAATCGATGAAACCGGAGAACCGGCCATACCTCTCAATGATGTTCGGCAGGCAGGCGTCGCCGTGGGTAATGACGAGCTTGCCGATCGAAGGTACGCGGGCTCGGAGTTCTGCAAAAAGATCTGCCGCCGTGCGGCCGAGTCGCGTTTCGTCGAAATCGTCTTCATCGATAAGGCCGGCTTCGGTGCGCGCTCCCGCGATGGCGATGCGCTTTTCGATCCGGTGATCGAAGGGGCAGTCGGCGACGTCCAGCCCATGCAAGCGTTTCAGGGCGTCCGCCAAGATGACGATCCGGTCCTTTGGCGACAGCGTCGTGGAGGCGAGGTCCGTGCCCTCGACAGCCTGCAGCAGCAGCCAGTTCGTTTCCGCGTCGAAGGCGCGGGCGATCACCCGCGGACAGGGCATGCCCTGAGACGCCAGCCAATCAAGCCGCTCCGCCTCGTCAACGAATTCGCTGAAGGGGCCGGCAGCCTCGACTTTCAGCACCAGCATCGGGCGATCCGGCGCCTTCAGCAGATAGATGCTCGAGTCCGACTGTCCGAGCGTGTCATGATTCCAGTCATAGCCTGCAACGAGCGGCAGGAGATTCTCGGGCAATTCGAGATGCGGTTTTCGGGAAGACAATATAATCACCTGAAAAATGAATGCAGCAAATTGGCCGTGACGGCGGCTGATGCCGATGTGGGTTCGCTGTGGCGGTGATTCCACACGTGACGTGCACGCATTCGCGCGGCTGCGGATCGTATTCGGTCCGCAGGCCGTATCTTGATCTGATCAAAATGTCGTCGAGGAGCGCGACGCCAGACAAACCGCCCCTCAATACTCCTTCTCGAAGAAGATACCGCCCGATGCCGAGCCGTCGCCCGCAGCCGACCCCTTGAGCTTCACGCCCTTGCCGACATCGAGATTGATGACCGCCTTGCTGGAGGCAGAATCAGAGCCCTGCTGCAGCTCGATATAGGTCCGGTCGTTGAGATACTTGCCGGCGCGCACCGAAGCGCCGCCGTTCTCGTCGGTGGTGACGTCGAGGTCGTCGACGCCGAGCTTGTTGCGCAGGCCATCAAGCAGCGACGTCGAGCCTCCGCCGGCAAGCTGGCTGACGGCGGAGGCGAGCTGGGCGATCTGGAAGGCCGAGAGGTTCGACAGCGACCGGTTGAAGATCAGCTGTGCCAGGATCTCGTCCTGCGGCAGCGCCGGCGATGACGAGAAGGCGATCTGCGGATTGTTGGCGAGGCCCGCAACCGAGACTGTGATGGTCGTCGAGCCGACGCTGGAGGTCGCCTTGAGGTCAAGCGTCGGGATCAGGTCGCCACCGAAGCCGATATTGCCGTCGGTGAAGGTCAGGCGCTTGCCGAGGATTTCGAGGCGCCCGCGGCGCATTTCGAAGCCGCCGGAAACGATCGGCTGCACGGCCGTGCCCCGGATCGTCAGGTTGCCACCGAGTTCGGCGTCGATGCCGCGGCCGCGCACGAAGACCTGGTTGGCGGCAACTGCCAGATCGAAGGCGATGCCGCCGCTGGCATTGGCGCCGGCTGCCGGCACCTCGTCCTTGCGCAGGTCCTTGACCATTTTCTGCACCTTGGGCGGCGCATTCTTGTGCTTGATGTCGATTGCCGAGAGCGAGGTGGGCAGCTTCTCGGGAATGGTGATCGATGCCTTGCGGATCGTAACCTTGCCGCCGAGCGTCGGGGTCGCGACCAGCGGACCGGTCAGCGTCATTTCGCCATTGAGATTGGCGTTGAACAGCGTGCCGTCGACATAGGTGGCATTGTTCAGGCGGATCGTCAGATTGGCCGGGAAGCCGGAGCCGGGGACCGTGCCGACGGTGCCGGTCGCCTCGATCGAGCCGCCGGTCGCGAGATTGGCCGAGAGCTTGGAGATCGTCGCCTGCTTTCCGTCGAGCGCGACATTGGCGGTCAGATCGTTCAGTGCCAGGTTGCGGCGCACGTCGACGAGCCGCCCGCCGGATGTCGTGACGGTGCCGGCGATCTGCGGCGCCTTGGCGGAGCCGGAAATCGCGAGGTTGATGCCGGCCTGGCCCGTGAGCGTGAAGCCTTTTTCCGCCATCAGGTTGGCAATGAGGGCAAAGGGTAGGTTGCCGTTGAACTTCATTGCGATCGGCATGTTGCCGCCGATATCGACATTGCCGCCGCCCTTGAAGGAAAGGCCGCTGGCGCCCGAAAGCGTCGTGTCGAGCGTTACCTTGTTGTTGGCGAACTTGCCGTTGGCGGCGATGTCGAAGGCGGCGACCCCGGCCGTGCGTGCGGCGGCCAGCGACGCGCCAGACCATTTGAGGTTGTAGGCGACGACAGGTGCGGACGTTGCGCCAGCGACGTCGACGGTGCCGGCGATCGTGCCCTCGGCGCCGAGGTCCGGGACAAAAGCGTTGACCAGCGCTGCGGGCAGCGCATTGAGCTTGGCGGTGATGTCGAGTTTTTCGCCGGCCGTTCCGTTGACCGCGATGGTGCCCTTCGATGCCTGGATCGTCAGCGCGTTGAGGCGGACGGTGCCGTTTTCGATGGCGATGACCGTCGGCTGCGCGAGCTTCAGCGGGATGCCCTTTGGCGTCGCGCCGAAGGAGGCGAGGCGAATTTCCGTGCGTCCCTTCGCACTCGTGAGATCGCCCTTAGCCGTGAGCGGGCCACCATCATATTTGCCGTCGATCGAAAAGCCGGTGCGTCCCGCCTGCTGCTGGAAATCGACGGCGAGGCCGGCAACGCGGTTGGCGCCTTGAGCGATGGTCTCGGCGCGCACGCTGCCCTTGATGGCGAGGGCCGCGACATCGGAGATCGTGATATCGGCAGTCGGCTTGGCGATCGTCAGGGCATCACGCTTGATGCCGCTGCCGCCGGCCTTGACGACGACGGAGGTGATGCCGTTTGCGGTCTTGATTGCGGCCGACCCGTTGAGATCGCCAGAGGCTTTCTGCCCGGCCATGGCGGCAAGCAGGCCGAGATCGGGCAGGTTGAAATCGATCTTGCCGTCCGGTTTGAAGTCCGGGGTGAAACTGATCGCACCGGTCAGCTTGTTTTCACCGATCCTGGCTTCGAGCACGGGGATCGCGGTGCGTCCGTCCTTGGAGACGACGTCGGCCTTGACGTCGATCGCCTGGCCGTCGAGCGCACCGGTTGCGGTCAGGCTCGCCTGCGGGCTCGAGGGGTTGGCCTTCGCGTCGGCCTTGATCGTGAGGTCGCTGAGGGTGCGTCCGGCGAGCGTGGCGCCGCTCGAGGTCAGTTCGGCCTTGATGCCGAGTTCGGCGAGCGGGCCGGTCACGGCTGCGGTAAACTCAGCCTCGCCCTTGGCGTCGGCCAGAAGCTTGCCGAGATTGGGCAGCTTTCCCTTGAGATCGGTGGTCAGTTGTCCCTGGGCCAAGGCCATCGTGCCGGCCGCCTCGATCGTGCTCGATTTGAGCTCGAGGCCCTCGACGGTCACGCTGCCGTCGGTCGCCGTCTTCACTTCGCCGGCAAGCGCGATGGTCCCGTCGAACTTCGCTGCCGCAGCCGGCGGCAGAGCCTCCGGAACGGTAAAGAGCTTGAACGCGGCGGCAACTGTGTTTTCCTCACGTGAGACGGCACCGGTGACCGAACCGCCAATGCCGGGGCTTTCGATCGTCACCGGATCGAAGACGATGTTCTCCTTCGTCACCGACAGGCTGGCGTCGATCTTCATTGGCGCCTGGACCAGCCGGGTGACGTTGGCGTCGACGAAGCCTGCCTCACCGACTTCGATCACCGTTTTTAGCGGGCCTGATTGTGTAGCGAGGTTGAAGCCGTCGCTGCGCGCCGACAGCTTGACGGCGCCAAGTGCCGCGTCCGGCAGCGTCACGGAGGCGACGTCGGCGGCGAGATCGAGGATTGCGGCCTGCGCGTCGCCGATCAGCGACAGGTTGACGGCGTTGATCTTTGCCTGGGCCTCGCCCTTCTGCAGCGGCCAGCGGAAGTCGATCGCGCCGTTGGTGCCGGCAAGCCGGGCCTGCAGATTGTTGTCGCCCTTGCTGTCGAAGGTGCCGAAGGCGCCAAAGGTCAGCGCGCCGGTCGCGATCTGCCCCTTGTCGACGCGCACCATGCCCTGGCCGTTGAACGCGGCTGCGACGTCGATGCTGGTCTCGCCCTCGAACATCGCACGCAGTGCCGGCGGCATCAGCGAACCGAAGCCGCCGCCGCCAGTGACGGTGAGCCGATGCATGCCGTCGGGTGTCTGGACGTGGCGACCGTCGAGCTTGAGGATCTCGCTGCCGTCGAGCGCGGCCGTGGCAGTGCCGGCCCAGTCGGAAAGAGGACCTTCGCCGGTCAGCTTGATGTTGACCGCGGGCTCGTTGGGCAGGCGAAGGAGTTTTGCGAGCACGCCGTTGTTGGGCTCATCGACGGTTGCCTCCAGCTTCAGCTCGTTGCCCGCCGGGTTGAAGACGATATCGGCGACGGCGCGCGCTTCCGGCCGGTCACGCTGGGCGGCGGTCAGGCTGAGGGCAATGCTCTCGTTGGTCGCATTGATCTTGCCGCTGGCGGTCAGGAACTGATCTTCGCCGGCGATTGCCTTGCCGATGACGATCTCCTTGAGATCGATCGCGTCGATCTTGACGTCGACGGGAAGCGCGAAGGTCGCGCGCACTTCCTTGGTCTCGGTCGAGGGGATCGGCAGGCGTTCGACACGCACCGAGCCGGCGGACAACGCCGCGGCGTCGAAGCGGAAGGAGAGGAGGGCCGCCGGCGACCAGTTGAGCTTGAGGTCGCGGACCTCCGCATAGACGCCTTGGCCGTCGAAAAGCGTGATGCTTCCTGCCGCAAACTCACCTGTCAGCAGCGCACTCGGATCAGCGATCCGCACGATCTGGTCAGGCGTTGCCGCATATTTCTCGATTGCCCAGGCGACGAGGCGGGCGCCTGGAGTCGTGAAGCCCACGAAGGCGACGAGAAGGAGGGCAACGATCGCAATCACGCCAAGCACACGAAGGCCATAGCGCAGCGTCGCGCGAAGGAAGCGGACGACCTGATTCATGCTCTACCCTTAGCGCAAGTTGCGCTGCAGCGGAATCGCCGCAGGGCGAAACTATCGCGCAATGACGGCAATTTGCCGGTTCTTGCTGGAGAATCGGCCCTACTCAGAACGATTGGCCGATACCGGCATAGATGCCGTACTTGGTGCCACCGGGATATTTGTTGAGCGGCACGGCGAAGTCGAGACGGATGGGGCCGAAGGGCGTGGCATAACGCAGGCCGATGCCGGCGCCGGCGCGAATGTCGGAGAAATCGGGCGTCGTTTTCGCCGACACCGTGCCGGCATCGATAAACGGCACCACGCCGATCGTGTCGGTGATCGCGATGCGGGCTTCAAGCGAGGCGTTGACATAGGAACGCCCGCCGGTCTCCTCGTTGTCGGCGTTGCGCGGGCCGATCTCCTGGTAGGAGTAGCCGCGCACGGAACCGCCACCGCCAAGATAGAAGCGACGGTTCGCCGGGATATCCTCAAGCCCGCTGCCGCCGACGAGCACGCCGGCGCCGATCTTGCCGGCGAGAACGAAACGCTTCTCGTCGCCGAGCGCATGGTAGCCCGATGCCGACGCTTCGAAGGACGAGAAGAAGGTCTGGCCTTTGATCTCGTAGCTCGGCTTGGCGTTGATCATCGCCCGGTAGCCGTCGGTCGCGTTCAGCTTGTCGTCGCGAGTGTCGCGCACATATTCGAGCGGAATGGCGGCAGTCAGGTAGGAGTTCGAGCCGAAGGCGTCGTCGATGTTGGCCCAGCTCAGCTCGCCGCCACCGGACACGGTGTCGGTCGGCGAGAGTTCGAATGTGGCGCCGGCAGCACCCGTCAGGATCTTGGCGCGGTAGGCGTCCGGATCCTGGATGTTGGCCTTGAGGCTGGCGGTAAAGGTCGAGGCGGGGCCGAAGGCGCCGGGCTTGGCGAAGAGGATGCCGACCGAATAGTCGAGCTTGTCCAGTTCCTTCGTCTCGCCGATGCGGTCGACCGAGCCTTCTATGCGCAGCGATTCCGCCCGCCCGAAGAGATTACGGTGTCCCCAATAACCCGAGACACCGAGACCATCGGTGGTCGAAACCTGCGCACCGAAGCCGAAATATTTATGCTTGCCTTCCGAGACCTCGATCTTCATTGGGATCGATCCGTCAGGCGACAGCGTGTTGGCTTCCTTGATCGTCACGCTTGAGAACACGCCGAGCTGGCGCAGGCGCTCGGATGCCTTGCGGATATCCTCGGGCGAATAGGGGCGCCCTTCGTTGAGGCGCGAATAGTCGCGCACGAAACCGGGATCGACGGTCTTGGTTCCCGATACGCTGACATCGCCGACAGGCGCGACCGGCCCGCCGCTTGCGCCGATGACGACGTCGACGGTGGAATTGGCGTGGTTGGCGACGGCGCTGCGTTCGGTGAGCTTGGCGAGTGGCCGGCCCTGCTCGCGCAGGTCGTTCACGACCTTTTCGCCAGCCTTGATGATCAGGGTCGAATCGGCGCGTGCGCCGGCAGGCAGGCCATAGTTATCAGGATTGAAGCCGGCCGCATCACCTTCGAACCTGACGGAACCGACCGTAAAGGCGGGGCCGGGCGTGACGGTGACCGTTACCGGGATCGCCTGCCCGTCGGGGAAGGCGGGATCCGGCGGCAGGCTGTCGATGTCCTGGCCGTTGACGCGAATTGCCACGGTGCCGCCGTAGCGGGCCTTTTCGTAGAGGGCGGCGAGCAGCCGGTCGCGATCGTCGCGCGCGCGGATGGCAAGACCGAGATCGCCGGACACGGGCTTTTCCTGACCCTGGACGAGCTGCGAGCTGTTTTCCAGCGCTTCCTTCAGTTCCTTGTCTTCGGTGCCGGCGTCGAAGGTAAGCGTATAGTTGACCGGGTCGATGACCGGCGCTTCCTCTTCGTCGCTCTCGAAGAACTTCATGCCGAAGAGCTTGAAGGCATGGGCGTTTTTGGCGGAAATCGGGCCGAGCGCAAACGAGAAGGCGACTGCAAGCGCAGTTGCGGCCTTCCAGTACGCAATACTCGACCGTGGTGGGGACATTCGCTTCCGCATCCCGTCTTCAGGCGACCCAATACAAACTGCCTGCTTATGCGGCCGGGTCACTATTGCATGCCTAAGGTTTTCCATCTGTTAACGATGACAGCCGGCTGCATCCACCCCTGATACCGATTTTCGGTGCCGTTTTCCGGGAAAAAGCTCCGAAATGTTGTCGGCGCAGCACAACCATAGGCTCCGGACGGACGGTTGCCAGCCAGGCGCGCCGGCATTTTGCTGGGTGTTTGGCTGGTTTTGTCCGCGGATCGTCGGGCCTATGCGGCTTCCGGCAGTGCCCGCAACTGCGGCACGCGAGAGGCTATGATAACGAGAAACTGGACCAGGAAACCCGTCGCGGCAACGGCCAGGCATGCCTCGACGCCGAAACGCGTGGCGACGACGGCACCCAGCGCTGCGCCGATCGGCCGCGCGCCGAACGTGGCTGTGGTGATGAAGGCGGAAACCCGACCCAGCATCGCATTCGGCGTGACGGCCTGGCGCAAGGTGAGGGTGGCGATCGACCAGAGCACAGGCCCTGCGCCAAAGAGGAAGAAGCTCAAGCCGGCAAGAACGCCGGATGGCATCCAGATCGTCGAGAGCATCACGGCGGCCGCCGCCAACCCGCCGAGCGGACCAAGCGCAATCATCACGCCGAAGGGGACACGGCGCGCAATGGCGGGCGCGGCGAATGCGCCGATCATCATGCCGGCGCCATAGATGCCGAGCGTGATGCCGACGCCTGTCGCCGTCATGCCGAGGGTTTGAATGGCATAAGCGACATAGACCGCCTGCAGCACGAACCAGGCGGTGTTGAAGACTATCGCCGTGACGAGGATCGGCCTGAGCAGCGTGTGGCCGGCAAGGAACCGTGCGCCTTCGGTCAGATCCTGCAGAAGTTTGCGTTTTGCCGCGGCGGGTTGGTGATGCTCGCCAAGGCCGGCAAGCAGGACGACGGAGAGAAGAGAAAGGCATGTGGCAGCGACATAGGCCAGGGATGCGCCCGTCCATGCGACGATCGCGCCGCCGATCGCCGGCCCGCCCGAATAGGCAAGGCTGCGGGCGAGTTCCAGCCAGCGGTTGGCATCGGCCAGTTGGGCGCGGGGAACGATCACCGGAATAAGGGCAGGGGCAGCGACATTGTAACAAACGGTGCCGATGGCACCGACGAACCCCATCGCAGCCAGAAGCGGCAGGGTCAAAAGGCCGCTGACCATCAGGAGCAGCGTGGCGACCAGCGACAGCGCGCGCAGCATTTCCGAGGAGACCATCAGCCTCAGTCGCGAGGCGCGATCGGCGACGAGCCCGGCCGGAATGGCGAGCAGGAGAAACGGAAGTGTCTGGGCCATCTGCAGCCATCCGGTTTCCGCCGGACCGGCGGCGAGCAGCAGCACCGCGGCGAGCGGAGCGGCAGCCAGCGCCATCTGCTCCGAGAATTGCGCAAAAAGATTGGACCAGCCGATCCGCTTGAAGGCTGGCGGCAGTGGATTGCCTGGTGATTTCGACATGTGACGGCCTCGATGGATGATACTTCGAGGACAGCAGACGGATTTGCGCGGCCGATAACCACCCGGTTTGCGCGCGTCGGATCATTTCTTGGGGGTATGCCTAGCTTCGCCGGCGCGTCCGGAACGAAAAACCCCCTCAGGCTTTGCGCCATGAGGGGGGTAATTGGATCCTACGGAGAGCTTGCGCTACGCCGAAGGATGACCGTCTTCGCTACGCCTTAGCGCGGGCAAGAGTCGATGTAGCGGCGGCCATAGCGGTCGCGGTAGTAGCACTGGCCCGGCTGCTCGGTGACGTTGCCGATGACTGCGCCGGAAACGCCGCCGATGGCCGCGCCGACCGCTGCGCCACGGACGTCGCCGGTGACAGCGCCGCCGATGATCGCGCCGGAAACGGCACCGATGCCGGCGCCTTTTTCCGTCTGGGTGCAGCTTGCGACCGCCAGGGCGACCAGCACAAGTGCGATGGCTTTCTTCATGTTGTTCTCTCCGATCTCTACGGATCTTAAGCCTAGCGCTCAGTCCGTCCCGTGGATGATGGCGAAGCCGGGAACATCCCGCTCCACCTGAACTTGCAGTTCGGAAAATACGCGGTCCCTATTGAAAGTCTACGGGGACCTGCGGCTTCTTCCGGCGCGCAAGATAATGATATCGTTCCTGAACGGGACATGAAGGCTCAGTTCCGCGAGATACAACCCGCGTGGAAAAATATTGTCGTCCGGCGGGCGGTAGCGGTTGCGGCATTCCCAAAAAAGACAAATGATACAAACAAGCCTGCGACATCCGGAGGAGCGGATCCGTGGGCGACGGGCATCGATATCAGTTGGCGCGTACCCTAGTCGCGTGAACCATCTCACCCGACTTTTCGGCCGCGCTCGTGTTGGCTTGACCGACCCCGGAGGAGCGAAATGGCGAAAGTAACAATGACGGTCAACGGCCGTCAGGTGAGCGGTCATTGCGACGACCGCACACTGCTGGTGCAATTCATACGCGAAAATCTCGGACTGACCGGCACCCATGTCGGCTGCGACACGTCGCAGTGCGGCGCCTGCGTCATCCATATGGACGGAAAATCGGTCAAGAGCTGTTCCATCCTCGCCGCACAGGCGGCCGGATCCACGATCACCACCATCGAAGGGTTGGCGGCGGACGGCGAACTCCATCCGGTGCAGGCGGCGTTCAAGGCCAATCACGGCCTGCAATGCGGCTTCTGCACACCCGGCATGGTGATGACGGCCGTCGACATGATCCGAAGGCACCAGGGCCAACTGGACGAGGCGACGGTGCGCGCCGAGCTCGAAGGCAACATCTGTCGCTGTACCGGCTATCACAATATCGTCAAGGCGATCCTTGCTGCCGCCGCTGAGATGAGCGGCGCCCGCGTGGCCGCAGAATAGCGGTAGATTTGGGGGCGGGACCTCGCCCCGAAGGCATGTCATCGAAGGACTGTCGCTGGATATCTCGGGAGGAGATAGGCAATGGGCGTTGAAGGCATTGGCGCGCGGGTGGCGCGCAAGGAAGACAAGCGGTTCCTGACCGGAAAGGGCCGCTATACGGACGACATGTCCGTGCCGGGCATGAAATATGCGGTGTTCGTGCGCAGCCCGCATGCGCACGCGAAGATTCTGAAGGTGGATGCGTCTGCGGCCAAGGGCATGCCTGGAGTCATCGACGTGCTCGACGGCAAGCAGATTCTCGCCGATGGCATCGGCAACCTGATCTGCGGCTGGATGATCCACTCCAAGGATGGAACGCCGATGAAGATGGGCGCCTGGCGGCCGCTCGCGCATGAGACTGTGCGCTATGTCGGTGACGCCGTGGCGATCGTGGTTGCCGATAGCGTGGCCGAGGCGCGTGACGCGGCAGAGGCCGTCGTCGTCGACTACCAGGAGCTTCCCGTCGTGATCGATGCGTCGAAAGCGCTTGAGGCGGGACAGCCACAGCTTCATCCGGAAGCGCCCGGTAACCTGATCTTCGACTGGCAGATCGGCGACGAATCGGAGACTGACAAGGCGATCTCAACGGCTGCGCATGTCACCGAGGTCACGATTCATAACAACCGGCTCTCGCCCAATCCGATGGAGCCGCGGGCCGCACTTGGCATCTATGACGTCGGCGACGACCACTATACCTGCTACACCACCAGCCAGAACCCGCATGTGGCGCGGCTGGTGATGAGCGCGTTTTATAATGTCGCTCCGGAAAACAAGCTCAGGGTGATCGCGCCCGATGTCGGCGGTGGCTTCGGCTCGAAGATCTATATCTATCCGGAGGAGATCGTCTGTCTCTGGGCTTCGAAGCGTACCGGCGTGCCGGTCAAATGGACATCGGATCGGACCGAGGCGTTCCTGACCGATGCGCATGGCCGCGACCACGTGTCGACGGTGAAGATGGCCTTCGATGCGAACAATCGCATCATCGGGCTGAAGGTCGACACGATCGCCAATCTCGGCGCCTATATGTCGCTCTTCTCCTCGGCGGTGCCGACCTATCTCTATGCGACGCTGCTTTCCGGCCAGTACGACATCCCGGCGATCCACGCGAATGTGCGCACGGTCTACACCAACACCGCACCGGTGGATGCCTATCGCGGCGCCGGGCGGCCGGAGGCGACCTATCTGCTCGAACGCACCATGGAGACGGCGGCGCGCGAACTCGGGGTCTCACCGGCGGAACTGAGGCGGGTCAACTTCATCCGCTCCTTCCCGCACCAGACGCCCGTGATAATGAACTATGACGCGGGCGACTACGAAGCGTCGCTGAACGCAGCGATGCAGGCGGCCGACTGGAACGGCTTTGCCGCCCGCAAGGCGGAAGCCGATCGCCGCGGCATGAAGCGCGGCATCGGCATGAGTTGCTACATCGAGGCCTGCGGCATCGCGCCGTCGGCGGCGGTGGGCTCCCTCGGGGCCGGCGTCGGTCTGTGGGAATCGGCCGAGGTGCGGGTCAATGCGGTCGGCACGATCGAAGTGCTGACCGGCTCGCACAGCCACGGCCAGGGCCACGAGACCACCTTTGCCCAGCTCGTCGCCGACCGCTTCGGCGTTCCGATTGACAGCGTCAACATCGTGCATGGCGATACCGACAAGGTGCAGATGGGCATGGGCACCTACGGCTCGCGCTCCGGCGCGGTCGGCATGTCGGCGGTCGTCAAGGCGCTCGACAAGGTGGAGGCCAAGGCAAAGAAGATCGCCGCGCATCTGATGGAAGCGGACGAAAGCGACATCGTGATTGAGAACGGCGAACTGAAGGTTGCCGGCACCGACAAGGCGGTGCCCTGGTTCCAGATGGCACTTGCCGCCTACACCGCCCATAACCTGCCCGCGGGCATGGAGCCGGGCCTGAAGGAGGGCGCCTTCTACGATCCGGCCAACTTCACCTTCCCGGCCGGTTGCTACATCTGCGAGGTGGAGGTCGATCCCGACACGGGGCGAACGAAGATCGTGCAGTTCGTTGCCGCCGACGACTTCGGCAACATCATCAACCCGATGATCGTCGAGGGGCAGGTGCATGGCGGCATTGCCCAGGGCATCGGCCAGGCGCTGCTCGAAGGGGTGCATTACGACCCCTCCGGCCAGCTGCTGACGGCAAGCTACATGGACTACGCCATGCCGCGTGCCGACGATCTGCCGTCGTTCCAGGTCTCGACCTCGAACACGCCCTGCCCGAACAATCCCTTGGGGATCAAGGGTTGCGGTGAGGCGGGCGCGATCGGCTCGCCGCCGGCGCTGATCAACGCCATTACGGATGCCATCGGCAACAACGCGCTCACCATGCCGGCAACACCGCAGAAGGTGTGGGCGGCGGCGCACGCGGCCAAGTGAACGGGAGGACACCGCATGTACGAGACCCAATATCACCGGGCGTCCTCGGTTCAGGATGCCGTCAGCCGAATGGAAGCGGCCGGCGAAGGCAAGTATGTCTCCGGCGGCATGACGCTGATCCCGACGATGAAGCAGCGGCTGGCGGCACCGAGCGATCTCATTGATCTCCGGCATATCGCCGAGATGCAAGGCATCACGGTTTCCGGCCGGTCAGTGCGGATCGGCGCCGCCACGACACATTATGACGTGGCGTCGTCGGCGGCGCTCAAAGCCGTCTGTCCGGCGATCTGCAGCCTTGCCAGCCATATCGGCGACCCGCATGTGCGGCACATGGGCACGATCGGCGGCTCCATCGCCAACAACGACCCAGCGGCCGATTATCCGGCGGCGATGCTGGCGCTCGGTGCGACGATCGTGACCAACAAGCGCGAGATTGCGGCAGATGATTTCTTCACCGGCCTGTTCGAAACGGCGCTGGAGGACAGCGAGATCGTCACCGCCATTACCTTCGATGCGCCTGCGAAGGCTGCCTATCAGAAGTTCGCCAATCCGGCGTCGCGCTACGCGATGACCGGTGTGTTCGTCGCGCGACGGGACAATGGCGACGTCCGGGTGGCCGTTACCGGAGCGGGAGCGAACGGGGTGTTCCGGCATGGCGATATGGAGGCGGCGCTGGTTGCCAACTGGTCGCCGGACGCGCTCAGCAATGTCAGCGTCGATGCCTCGGAGCTGCTCTCCGACATTCACGCCGACGCGGCCTACCGCGCCAATCTGGTGAAGGTCATGGCCAAGCGCGCCGTGGCAGCGGCTTGACCGGCATGGGGTATCGCCAAACAGCAAAAAAAGGGGGCGGCTTCGGCCGTCCTTTTTTCATCCTTGCTTGACTTCGATCAAGCTTGAAGAGATGAACATGCGCTAAGGCTTTCTTTGGAATGTTTCAAAACTAGGGCTCTCCAGGTTGAAACGGTTTCAGTGAAAGCAGCGAAGATGCTTCGGTCCGAAAATGCTAGATCATTCCGGATGCATTCATTGGACACGCAGCGCTTCAGGGGCCTTTTGCCGCAGTTGGCAGATGCCGAGCATTCCGAGGTTGACCCCAGGTCGCTTTGATTGAAGAAAAGCGACCGGGCACTGGAGAAAATGATGGATTTCGAGAATTTCTTTAAGAACGAGCTGGACGGGCTGCATCAGGAAGGCCGCTACCGGGTTTTCGCAGACCTCGCCCGTCATCGCGGCAACTTCCCGAAGGCAGCGCGCCACACGGCTGCGGGCGTTCAGGAAGTCACCGTCTGGTGTTCGAACGACTATCTCGGCATGGGCCAGCATTCCATCGTCACCGAGGCGATGAAGCGCGCCATCGACGAATGCGGCGCCGGCGCCGGCGGCACCCGCAACATCTCCGGTACCAACCATTACCACGTCCTGCTTGAGCGCGAGCTCGCGGACCTGCACGGCAAGGAATCGGCGCTGCTGTTCACCTCGGGCTACGTGTCCAACTGGGCCGCACTCGGCACGCTCTGTTCGAAGATTCCCGGTGTCATCGTCTTCTCGGACGCTGGGAATCACGCTTCGATGATCGAGGGGATTCGTCACTCCAAGTGCGAACGCGTCATCTTCAAGCACAATTCGGTGGCCGACCTCGAAGCCAAGCTCGCCGCCGCCGATCCGCGCGCGCCGAAGATCATTGCGTTTGAGTCCGTCTATTCGATGGACGGTGACATCGCGCCGATCAAGGAATTCTGCGACCTCGCCGACAAGTACGGCGCCATGACCTATCTCGACGAAGTGCATGCCGTCGGCATGTACGGCCCGCGTGGTGGCGGCATCGCCGAGCGCGAAGGCCTGATGCACCGTCTGACGGTCATCGAAGGCACGCTCGGCAAGGCCTTCGGCGTCATGGGCGGTTACATCACCGGCTCTGCCGCGCTCTGCGACTTCATCCGCTCGTTTGCCTCCGGCTTCATCTTCACCACGGCGCTGCCGCCAACGCTTGCCGCCGGTGCGCTCGCCTCGATCCGCCACCTGAAGGAAAGCCAGGTCGAACGCTTCGCACACCAGGAGCGCGTCCGTCGCCTGCGTTCGCTGCTCGACCAGCGTGGCATTCCGCATATGCCGAACCCGAGCCATATCGTGCCGGTCATGGTCGGTGACGCCGCCAAGTGCAAGTGGATCTCCGACCTGTTGCTCGACAATTTCGGCGTCTATGTGCAGCCGATCAACTATCCGACGGTGCCCAAGAAGACCGAGCGCCTGCGCATCACCCCGACGCCGCTGCATTCGGATGCCGATATCGACCATCTCGTCAACGCGCTGCATTCGCTGTGGTCGCGCTGTGCGCTGGCCCGCGCGGTCGCGTAAGCGGCGGCTTAGCTTCCGAGAAGTATGCCCCTCACCCTAACCCTCTCCCCGCTCGCGGGGAGAGGGAACGAGGACAACGGCTGAACTCTGTGTCCGTTCAATGCCGAAACACCGCCTCTCTCCATTCAGAGAAGCAGGAACTTCGAGCGTTAGGGGCGGATCAGGCGGTGCTGCAACGTCCCTTCGCCCCGCTTGCGGGGAGAAGGTGCCGGCAGGCGGATGAGGGGCGGGATGCCCGACCAGACCAGTTATTGAAGCAGCCCGGCCGCCAGTTGCCGGGCTTTTTCGTCTGCGGCGAAGACATCGTCCATGGTTGCGGCGGCCGGCAGGTCGGCGAGCTTGTCCATGACCTTTTCGACGATCTCGGCCATCGCGAGAAAGCCGGTTCGTCCGGCGATGAAGGCGTCGAGCGCCGTTTCCTTGGCGCCGTTGAGCACGGCCCCCTGCACGCCGCCCTCGACCATGGCGCGGCGCGCCAGGCTGATCGCCGGGAAGCGCACTTCGTCCGGCGCTTCGAAATCGAGGCGCGACAGCTTGGCGAAATCGAGCCGCTCGATCGGCAGGCTGCAGCGGCTCGGATAGGACAGCGCGTAGCCGATGGCGGTGCGCATGTCCGGGCAGCCAAGCTGCGCCAGCACTGAGCCATCGGTGTAGCCGACCATCGAGTGGATGACCGACTGCGGATGCACGATCACCTCGACTTGCTCCGGCTTGAGTGCAAAGAGGTGTTTCGCTTCGATCATCTCCAGCGCCTTGTTGAACATGGAGGCGCTGTCGATCGAGATCTTGAGGCCCATCGACCAGTTGGGATGGGCGCGGGCGACATCGGCGGTTACATGCCGCATCTCCTCGAGCGACTTGGTGCGGAAGGGGCCACCCGAAGCCGTCAGGATGATGCGCTCGACCGCGTGGCGCTGCTGTTCCTCGAGCACCTGGAAGATGGCGTTGTGTTCGCTGTCGACCGGCAGCAATCGGCCGCCGCCCGTCTTCACCGCGTCGATGAACAGGCTTCCGGCGGAAACCAGGCACTCCTTGTTGGCAAGCGCGATGTCGGCGCCGCGGCGGGCGGCTGCGAGCGTGGGAGCAAGACCGGCATTGCCGACGATCGCCGCCATCACCCAGTCGGCATCGCGTTCGGCTGCCTCGATCAGACCGCTTCGGCCGGCGGCGACGGCAATGCCGGTGCCGGCAAGGGCTGCCTTCAGGTTTTCGTATTGGTTTTCGTTGGCGGTGACGGCGAGTTCTGCGCCAACCTTCAAGGCCTGTTCTGCGAGCAGGGGGATATTGCCGTTGCCGGTCACGGCGACGACTTCGAAGCGCTCGCGACCGCCAAGGCGCTCGATGACGTCGAGCGTGTTGGTGCCGATCGAACCGGTTGATCCGAGGATCGTCAGTCGGCGCTTCGCACTGTCGCGGGATGCCATGCCAATACCCATGTTTCTTCTTTTCGGACGGGATGCCCGGCGCAGCCTGCGCTGCGGACACGTGATCTTCGCGAGATCGATCCGAGTTTTTTATGTTGTTTGCTAGGCTCTACAGGCGAATTCCGCCGGCAACAAGGGCGCGGTCTTCAATCCGTGTCGTCCACGGGCTAAGAATCGGACTGCTTTGAGTCGGAGCCCGAAGGAGTTCGCGATGCTGAAGATCATTACCGCCGTTTCCTGCGCCTGCGTGACCATCGAGATGGCCTCGATGCAGCCGGTTGCAGCCGAAAACGTTCCGCCGCAGCTCGTCGGTACCTGGCTTGCCGAGGACATCGGTGGCGGCGGCGTCATCGACGATCTGCAATCGACGCTGGAAATCCGCGAGGACGGCACCTATGGCGGCATGGCCGGCTGCAACCATTTCACCGGCACCTTCAGTCTGTCGGGCACGAAGATCACCTTCGGCCCGGCCGCATCGACACGCAAGATGTGCGTGCCGGCGGCGATGACCCAGGAACAGAAATTCCTGGAGGCGCTTGGCAGCGAACTCTCCTGGGCAGTCGAGGGATCGAAACTCGTGCTCAGCAAGGCGGAGGGCCGGACCGCGATCAAACTGGCGTCGATGACGGTGGGTTCCGAAGGGATCGACGTGACGTTCCGTGCTCCGGGAGCCGGTGCGGTGGACCGGCAATCGGCGCGTTATGACTGCGGCGGCAAGCCCGTCGAAGCGGAGTACATCAATGCCGGCCCGGTCTCGCTGGTGACTTTCACGATCGACGGTACCTTTGTCGTCGCCTCCAATGTGATTGCCGCTTCGGGCGCGAAATATGCCGGTGGCCAGTACATCTGGTGGACCAAGGGCGACGAAGCGACGCTTTTCGACGCGACGAAGGGCGAACAGGACCAGGGCATCGCCTGCAAGCCCGCACCCTGACGCACAGCCTGCCCGGCAACGTCTTTGGGCGCGCTTTCCAACCCGGCTAAAGAAGTTTCCGGGAGAATCGGAACTTTTGCCCTCGCTCCATAGTTACAATCCCGGCGCTGTCGCGCTGTCGTTGTGAAAAGGGAGTTGATCCATGGGGCTGCTTATCGGAATTCTGATTACGTTCCTTGTCATCGTGCTGGTGCTCTACCTAGTCCAGCGGCTGCCGCTCGACGCGCGCGCCAAACAGATCGTCCAGATCATCGTCATCATCATCGGCATCATCTCTCTGTTGAAGTACCTGGCCGTCTTCTGACGCACCTCGTTCCCAACCAATGTGAAAGCCGCCGGCTCCGATGTGCCTGCGGTTTTTCTGCGCGGTCGGTCGATGCTGACGGAAGCTGACAGTCGTTATGCCTAGGGTCGCGTCATCGAAACGGGAGACCCGACCATGCTGTCACCAAACCTCATCCTGCTTTATGTCGAAGACCCGCTAGCGAGCGCACGCTTCTACACCGACCTGCTCGATCGCGAGCCCGCCGCCGCCTTTCCAAGCTATGTCGCCTTCGAACTGAAAAACGGCCTGACGTTCAGTCTCTGGTCCACGGCGGCGAAGGATTTCATATCCTCCGGCACGGGCCATCGCTCGGAAATCGCCTTCATGGTGAAGGACGATGCCGAGGTCGAGCGGCTCTATGCCGCTTGGCGGGAGCGGGGGCTTACGATCGAGCAGGAGCTGAAAACGGCCGTCTTCGGTCGCACCTTCGTCGCGCTCGACCCGGATGGTCACCGCCTGCGCGTCTGCCGGCCGGATGATTGAAGTGCTGCGAACGCTGTGATTCCGGGTCGATTTTGCCTAAGCCTGCAGGTGGTCGATCCCTGTTCGGGAAAGCAGTGACGCGGCCCTTGCTCGAGTTGAACCAAGTATTGCCGGTACTGGCAAAGAATGGTTCTATGTCGATATGGGGGCTAATCGTCGTTTGGTTTCGATCATCGTTGCCGTGACTGTCTTGTTCGCGGCGATCGATGTTGTGTGGCTGCCATTTTCAGTGATCAGCCTTGATCCTCGAAACTTTGGTCACCTTGCGAAGGCGGCGTCGGCCGCTTTGGCTGCCTATCTGATCGGCAGGCTTGTTCTCTACCGCCTGCGCGATGAAAGATCGTGGGCGGCCGGTGCGATGCGATGGGCTGCGGACCGCCTGATTGTACTGGTCGCGGTTTCCACGATCTTTCTACCACTCGGCTTCGTCAGTGCCATCTTCATGTATTTGGCCTCGGCAACCCAGGTTCCCCTGGTCGATGGCAAACTGGCCGCACTCGACGCGGCGCTAGGCTTCGATTGGCGTTCGTTTCTGGAGACGACGAACGGGTCTCCGCCGGTCGCATGGGCATTGGTAATCGCCTATCACAGCCTGACGCCTCAGGTGATTGCGCTGTTTCTCTTGTACAGTGCGGCTCGGCGAGCGGACAAAGCCTTGGAGTTCGTCGCGCTGCTTGCGGTTTCCTCGGTGTTTACCGGCCTGTTGATGGCGATGTTTCCGGCCGCGGGCGCCTATGCCTATTTCGATCCGCCGCCCGAAACCTTCGACGCGTTTACGGCACAAGCCGGGATGTGGCACTACTCCGAACTGCTGAGGCTGAGGTCGGGGGACAACTTCAACCTGTTCGTTGGGAACGCGCAAGGCCTTGTGACTTTCCCCTCCTACCACACGGCCCTTGGAATCATGGTCGTGTATTCCCTGCGCAGCGTTCGCTGGGCCGCCGGCCCGATCGCTGTTTTGAACGCAGTGATGATCATCGGTACGCTGCCGGAAGGTGGACATCATTTGAGTGATGTGATTGCCGGCGCAATGGTCGCTGTGGTTTCAATCCTGGTGGTTCGAGCGGTCATGGGGCTGGGAAGGGAACGGTACCGGCCAGAGCAGGCTGCGACGACACTGTAGGCAATGACCGAAACAAAAAAGGCCGGGGCAAACCCGACCTTCCTCATCACCTTCGATCGACGCCAGTTCATCCGTGGTCATCAAGAAGGTGTGACTGTTCAAATAGCTTCTGTTCGTGACAGGCGAATGACGAACTGACTTCCTTCCCGAAAGTCGGCGGCGTGGATCGCCGCCGACCAATGGTCTCAATCTGCCACTTCGACCAAAAGCTCGATTTCGACCGGCAATCCCAGAGGAAGGCTGGCGACGCCGAGAACGATGCGGCCCGAGAGAAGCTCTGAGCCGAAGACCTTGGCGAGAAGGTCGGAAGCGCCATCGGCGACCGCGGGGTGATCGCGGAAATCGCCTGATGTTGCGATGTAGACGCCGAGCTTGGCGACGGCAGCGACCTTGTCGAGCGAACCGAGCGCCGCCTTGATTGCCGACAATGCACTCAGGGTAGCGATTTCCGCGGCGCGCCGTCCCTCATCGACCGTTAATTCGACCCCAAGCCGGCCGACGACCTGCGGCTTGCGGTCGATAACCGGCAGCATGCCGCTCAGATAGAGCAGCTTGCCGATCCTGACCCCTTCGACATAGTTGCCGAACGGTGTCGGTGGAGGAGGCAGCGCGATGCCGAGTTCATTCAGCCGCTGTTCTGCGCCAGCGGCGGTCGCTTGCCCGCGGCTTACCATTTGCCCAAATGCGCGCCGCCGTCGACGTTCAGCACCTCCCCGGTGACGCGCGGCGCCCTGGTCAGGAACAGGACGGCATCCACGATCTCATCGACGCTGGAAATGCTGTGCATCGGCGAGAGCGTGTTGAGGAAATCCTTCGGGTTGTCCTTATGGAGCGGGGTGTCGACGACGCCGGGGGCAACGACGTTGACGCGGATTCCGTCCCTTGCGTATTCCATGGCGATATTCTTCGAGATCGCATTGATGCCGCCCTTGGTCAGCATCGCGACCGAGGCGTTCATGCCCGCGATCGGGCGATCGGCCAGCGGCGTCGTGATGCTGACGATGCTGCCGCCTCTCTTCTGCGCCAGCATCTGCCTGACGACCAGTTGGGTCATGTGGAGGAAGCCTTCGATATTCGTGGCGCTCAGCTGGCGGTAGTCTTCGGCGGTGTAGTCGACGAAGGGCTTGGTGAAGAAGATACCGGCATTGTTGACGAGCGCGTCGATCGAGCCGAACCGATCGATCGCGGTTTCGACCACGCGCTTCGCCGTGGCCGGATCGGCGATATCGCCGTCGACGCGGGCCAGCCGGTCCGATTCGACGATGTCCCGGGACTGGCTGACGCTTCGCGAGGTTGCGACGACACTGTAGCCCTGAGCGAGGAAGGCGTTTGTAAGGCCCGCGCCGATACCCTGGGACGCGCCGGTGATGATGGCGACCTTGTTGGTCATTTGATCTCTCCACGGTTGGATTGCGTTCGTGGGATCAATATGGTCGAGGTGCGATTGCACGATTAGATGAAATTATCTGGAATTACTTTTCCATCAGTGCAAAAATCGTTGCCATGGTCGATCTGAACGATATCGCGGTCTTCGCTGCCGTTGCGCAATTCGAGAGTTTCAGTCGGGCGGCGCGCGCGCTCGGCATGCCGGTTTCAACGGTCAGCCGCAAAGTGGCGGCCCTTGAGGAGCAACTGGGCGTCACTCTGTTGCAGCGGACGACGCGCAAACTGAGCCTCACGCTTCAGGGGCGCGCTTACTACGCGGAGTGCAGCGAACCGTTGAAGCAGCTTCACGACGCGGAACGGGTCCTGAGCGAAGCGCAAAGAAAACCCGAAGGGCTTTTGCGCATCACCGTCCCCATGACGCTCGGGCAGCCGCCGTTCTTTGATTTCCTGTCTGGTTTCCTGAAGAAATACCCCGAGATCGAGGTCGACCTGCTGGTCACAAACATGTTCATGAATCTCGTTGCCGAAAACATCGACGTGGCGGTCCGATTTGGCGAATTGCGCGATTCGTCGCTCGTCGCACAGCGCATCGGCAGGAGCACCCACTTCCTCGTGGCTGCTCCCGAATACGTGCACGAACACGGCATGCCTTCCGTGCCGGAAGATCTGCGCGACCACCGTTGTGTGCTGGTCAATGCCCGGAGCAACGAAACCGAATGGCATCTCGTCAACGGGGACGAATCGATCAGGCTTCACGTGACCGGAGCCGTCTCGGTCCACGATATCCAGTCGGCCAGCGCCATCACCGAGCGCGGCCATGGCATCGGCCGGCTTCCGCCGATCTTCTGCGACAGCCTGCTTGCGAGCGGCAAGCTCGTGCGCGTGCTTCCCGGATGGTCGGCGCCGGATGTCTTTGTGCATGCGGTCTATCCGACGCGGCGGTTTTTGCCGTCGCGGCTACAGGTCTTCCTGCAGGACCTCAAAGCCTGGCGCGGACCGGCGTGGCAGCCGCTCCGCTAGCCTTCGACCTCTTCGAGCTTCTGCTCGAAAACGCTGAAGCCGGCGCGGCGGTAGGTGTCTTGTGCCTTGGGATGATCCCATTCGTCGGTGTGCAGCCAGATGCGCTTCGGTCCATGGCCCCAGACGGCGCGAAGCGCGTTGTCGAGAAGGAACGGCCCGAGTTTCCTGCCGTACACCTCGGGGACCAAGCCAAAATGGGTAAGTTCGACATCTTGCGTATCGGCGCGGTCGAATTCGCAGAGCCCGACCGCTCGGTCGTCCACCCGCAGGATGTGGAGGCCAGTCGATTCGCTGCGAAGAAAACCGTCGAGCTCGGCTGCGCTCATGCGCAGGCGCTGATCCCAGCGCAACGGCTCGCCGACGGCGCGGTAGAGCGATAGGAACGTGGCGGCATCGGGCAGCTCGGGCGCGACCGCTGCATGCTCGATCGGCGGTGGAAGCGCTTCGCCCGCGCGTTGTCCACGCATTTCCATATAGGTCACGAGCAACTGAACCATGAGTGCACCAGTGTAATGCGTTTGGCTGGAATCTCACATTTTGGCCGGGGGCATAGAGCGCTGCGTAAACGCGAGTGGGGAACGGCCCGGGGAATGTGTCGGAGGGTTGGAATTCTATCTATTTGATTTTTATGGTGATCCCGGCGCGATTCGAACGCGCGACCCCCAGATTAGGAATCTGGTGCTCTATCCTGCTGAGCTACGGGACCACTTGGATAGCACCCATACAAAAGCAAGGCGTCTTAGCCAAGTGTTTTTGCGCGTGTGTCCGCGGAAATGCCGGCGCCGCCGAGCCTGGGTTATCTCGTCAGAGCGACGCATTGGCGCCATCTCCCGCGTGTTTAAATCGATTGCGAAACGGGGCTGGTCTTTCCGGTCGCTCGAATGCTAAGCAAGGCGGGCGTCGGCTTGAGGAGGCTGGCGTTCCCCGTGAGACCTTCATCAGAGACCTGATCCACATATGTTCATCGGAATAGATTGGGGCGGCACGAAAATGGAAGTCATCGCGCTCGGGCGCGATGGCGAAACGCGCGCCCGGCATCGCGTCGCGACCCCGAACAGCGGCTACGACGACTGCATTCGCGCCGTTCTCGATCTTGTCACTGCTGCCGAACAGACGGCGGGCGAAAAGGGCTCGATCGGTATCGGTATTCCCGGTAGCCCCAATCCGCGCACCGGCATCGTGCGCAATTCCAATGCGGTACTGATCAACGGCAAGCCGCTCGGACGTGACCTGGAGGCGGCACTCGGCCGTGCGGTCAGGCTCGCCAACGACGCCAACTGCCTGGCGGTTTCGGAGGCGGTCGACGGTGCGGGCAGGGACGCGCATGTGGTTTTCGGCGTCATCGTCGGCACAGGCCATGGCGGCGGTCTTGCGATCGACAAGAAGGTGCATGCCGGCTATCAGGGCGTTGCCGCCGAGATCGGCCACTATCCGCTGCCCTGGATGACGAAGGACGAGTATCCCGGGCATAAGTGCTGGTGCGGCAAACACGGCTGCCTCGACATGTATGCCTGCGGTACCGGCGTCGAGCTCGACTACCGGATCACAACAGGCGCGGAGCGCCGCGGCCGCGACATCATCGAGGCAAAGCGGGCGGGCGACCCGGTTGCAACGGGCGTCTACGAGCGCTTCGTCGACCGGCTGGCGCGCAGCCTGGCGCTGCTCACCAACATCGTCGACCCCGACGTTTTCGTGCTCGGCGGTGGCATGTCGAATGTCGACGAGATCTATGACGACGTGCCGCCGCGGGTGGTCAACTATCTCTTCGGCGACACGTTCGAAACCCCCATCCGCAAGGCCCTGCATGGCGACAGTTCCGGTGTGCGCGGTGCGGCCTGGCTCTGGAAGGACTGAACCCATGAATATCGACAAGGACTTGGGCCGCATCGCGCGGCAGGAACAGGAATTGCAGTTCGAGCGCTTCGACCTCGAAACGGCCTGGGAGCTCGGCGCGCTGCTGCGCAAGATGGCGGTCGAGCGCAAGCTCGGCGTCGTCATCGACATCACGCTCTTTTCGATGCAGGTGTTCTACGCCGCGCTCGAAGGGGCGACGCCCGACAATCCGAACTGGGTGCGCCGCAAGCGCAACACGGTCTTCCGGCTGTTCAAGAGCAGCTATGCCACGGGCCGCGAGCTCGCCAAGGCACAGACGAACCTGCAGGCAAAGCTCGGGCTTGCCGATGCTGATTACGCCGCGCATGGCGGCAGCTTCCCGATCGTCGTCAAAGGCACCGGCTGCATCGGTGCGGTCACGGTTTCCGGCCTGCCGCAGCGCGAGGACCACAACATGGTCGTCGAAGCGCTTTCGTCCTTGCTCGGCAAGGATCACGACGCGCTGAAGCTCGAGGGTTAAGTGTTGGCAGGCGATATTTTCTCTCAGTCCCAGATTTTGTCGCAATGGCTGGCCGACAAGGCCCTGCCGCTCTGGCGTGACAAGGGTGTCGATCCCTCAGGTGGCTTCGTCGAGACGATCGACATGGCAGGTGAACCGACGCGCGCCAACCGGCGTTCGCGGGTGCAGCCGCGGCAGGTCTATTGCTTCTCGGAGGCGGGCCGACGCGGATGGAGCGGCGACTGGCGCGGTGCTGCCGAAGGCGGACTTGCCTATTTCGATCGCGTCTTCAAGCAGCCGAGCGGTTTCTACGGCGCGCTCGCCGATGCGGATGGCAATTTGCTCGACGGATCCTTCGACCTCTACAATCAGGCCTTCGCGCTGCTCGCCTTCGCCTATCTCGCTGAGGTCGTGCCGGCGCGTAAGGCGGAGATGATCGAACGCAGCAACGACCTTCGGTCTCGGATCGAGGCGCACGTCAAGCATCCGGTCGCCGGCTTCGAGGAAGACAACCCCCCACGGCTGCCGCTTTGTTCCAACCCGCATATGCATCTCTTCGAGGCCTGCCTTGCCAGTGAGGCAGTCGAGGGCTTCGATCAGGTCGCCTGGGCCAATCTTGCGGACGAGATTGCGGATCTGGCGATGGATCATTTCATCGACGCTGAGACCGGCGTCCTGCGTGAGTTCTTCGATCACGACTGGGCGCCGATTGCCGGCGACAAAGGCCGCATCGTCGAGCCCGGTCATCTCTTCGAATGGGCCTGGCTGCTGTTGCGCTGGGCGGAACGCCGCGGCAGCGCCGAGGCGATCGTGAAAGCGCGGCGGCTCTTCGATATCGGCGAGGCGCACGGCATCTGCGCGAACCGCAACGTTGCGATCATGACGCTTCTCGACGATCTCTCGGTGGCCGACCCGATCGCGCGGCTCTGGCCGCAGACCGAGTGGCTGAAGGCCGCGGTTCGTTTCGCGGCGCTGACCGGCGGCGCCGAGCGGGAGCGTTATCTCGCTTCGGCTGCGCGGGCGGCGGCAGCGCTTCAGACTTTCCTGGAGACCCCGGTCGCGGGTCTCTGGCGCGACAAGCAGAAGGCCGATGGCAGCTTCGTTGACGAGCCTGCACCGGCCAGCAGCTTCTATCACATCCTCTGCGCCATATACGAAACCGAGGATTGCCTGGCACGGCTTTGATTTGCCGTCCGGAGCAGGTCCTTTCATAATGGCCCGTCGCAATCGCGGCGGGCCATTTTCTTTGTCCAGATGGCCAAATGTGATCGCGCCATATGTTGACATAAAGATATCTTTATGTGATTGACTCGATTATTGTTTGTCGTTTTCAGAACGGGAGATTTCCCATGTCCGCCATCGGCGCCCTTTTCGGTGACGTTTCCTCCAAGCCGGACGGCTCCGAGATCAAAGAGGCGCTGCGTCGGGCGGCGAGTGAACGCATCCTGATCATGGATGGCGCGATGGGCACGGAAATCCAGCAGCTCGGCTTTATCGAGCAGCATTTCCGTGGTGACCGGTTCGGCGGCTGCGCGTGTCATCAGCAGGGCAACAACGATCTTCTGACGCTGACGCAGCCGAAGGCGATCGAGGACATTCACTACGCCTATGCGATCGCCGGCGCCGACATCCTCGAGACCAACACCTTCTCCTCGACCCGCATCGCCCAGGCCGACTATGGCATGGAGGACATGGTCTATGAGCTCAACCGCGACGGCGCCCGGCTGGCGCGCCGCGCCGCCAAGCGTGCCGAGGCCGAGGACGGCCGCCGGCGCTTTGTCGCCGGCGCGCTCGGACCGACCAACCGCACGGCGTCGATCTCGCCCGACGTCAACAATCCCGGTTACCGCGCCGTCACCTTCGACGACCTCAGGATCGCCTATGCCGAACAGATCCGCGGGCTGATCGACGGCGGCGCCGATATCATCCTGATCGAGACGATCTTCGATACGCTGAACGCCAAGGCCGCGATCTTCGCCACCAAGGAAGTCTTCGCCGAAAAGGGCATCGAGCTGCCTGTGATGATCTCAGGCACGATCACCGACCTTTCGGGCCGCACGCTTTCCGGCCAGACGCCGACCGCCTTCTGGCATTCCGTTCGCCATGCCGATCCGTTCACCATCGGGCTCAATTGCGCGCTCGGCGCCAATGCCATGCGCGCCCATATCGACGAGCTCTCGGGCGTTGCCGATACCCTTGTCTGCGCCTATCCGAATGCCGGTCTGCCGAACGAGTTCGGCCAGTATGACGAAACACCCGAGCAGATGGCCGCCCAAGTGGAAGCCTTCGCGCGCGATGGCCTCCTCAACATCGTCGGCGGCTGCTGCGGCTCGACGCCGGCTCATATCAGCGCGATTGCGAGAGCGGTTGCCAAGCATCCGCCGCGCGAGATCCCCAAGGTCGAACCGCTGATGCGGCTCTCCGGCCTGGAACCGTTCACGCTGACCGCGGACATTCCCTTCGTCAACGTCGGCGAGCGCACCAACGTCACCGGTTCGGCCAAGTTCCGCAAACTGATCACCGCCGGCGACTATTCGGCCGCACTCGATGTCGCGCGGGACCAGGTGGCGAACGGTGCCCAGATCATCGACATCAACATGGACGAGGGCCTGATCGATTCGAAGCAGGCGATGATCGAGTTCCTGAACCTCGTCGCCTCCGAGCCGGATATCGCCCGCGTGCCCGTGATGATCGACTCGTCGAAATGGGAAGTGATCGAGGCGGGCCTAAAATGCGTTCAGGGCAAGCCGCTGGTCAATTCCATTTCCATGAAGGAAGGCGAAGAGGCGTTCCTTCATCATGCCAGGCTCTGCCGTGCCTATGGCGCCGCCGTCGTCATCATGGCCTTCGACGAGGCCGGTCAGGCCGATACCAAGGCGCGCAAGGTCGAGATCTGCAGCCGCGCCTACAAGCTCCTGACCGAACAAGCCGGCTTCCCGCCCGAGGATATCATCTTCGACCCGAACATCTTTGCGGTCGCGACCGGCATCGAGGAACACAACAATTACGGCGTCGACTTCATCGAGGCGACGCGCGATATCATCGCCGCGCTGCCGCATGTGCATATCTCCGGCGGTGTCTCCAACCTTTCCTTCTCCTTCCGCGGCAACGAGCCGGTGCGGGAGGCGATGCATGCCGTCTTCCTCTATCACGCCATCCAGGCGGGCATGGATATGGGCATCGTCAATGCCGGCCAGCTTGCCGTCTATGATGCGATCGATCCGGAGCTGCGCGAGGCCTGCGAGGACGTGGTGCTCAACCGCCGCGCCGATTCGACCGAGCGCATGCTTGAAATCGCCGAGCGTTATCGTGGTCAGGGTGGTTCTCAAGCGCGCGAGAAGGATCTCTCCTGGCGGGAATGGTCGGTCGAAAAACGTCTTGAGCACGCGCTGGTCAACGGCATCACGGAGTATATCGAGGTCGACACCGAAGAGGCCCGGCTAACCGCCGCGCGGCCGCTGCACGTTATTGAGGGTCCGCTGATGGCCGGCATGAACGTCGTCGGCGACCTCTTCGGTTCCGGCAAGATGTTCCTGCCGCAGGTGGTGAAATCCGCGCGCGTCATGAAGCAGGCGGTCGCCGTGCTCTTGCCGCACATGGAGGCGGAGAAGCTTGCCAATGGCGGCGAGGCGCGCGAAAGCGCCGGCAAGATCCTGATGGCGACGGTCAAGGGCGACGTGCACGACATCGGCAAGAACATCGTCGGCGTCGTGCTTGCCTGCAACAATTACGAGATCATCGATCTTGGCGTCATGGTGCCTTCGGCGAAGATCCTCGACGTGGCGCGCGAGCGGAAGGTCGATATCATCGGCCTTTCGGGGCTCATCACCCCGTCGCTCGACGAAATGGTGCATGTCGCCTCCGAACTCGAGCGCGAAGGCTTCGACATTCCGCTTTTGATCGGCGGCGCGACGACCAGCCGCGTGCACACGGCGGTCAAGATCAATCCGCGCTACGATCGTGGCCAGACTGTCTATGTCACCGATGCCAGCCGTGCCGTCGGCGTCGTTTCGAGCCTCCTGTCGCCGGAGGCGCGGGGCAACTACATCGAGACGGTCCGGGCGGAGTACCGCAAGGTTGCCGACGCACATGCACGCAACGAAGCGGAAAAGCGTCGGCTGCCGCTGTCGCAGGCGCGCGCCAACCAGCACAAGATTGACTGGTCTGCCTATCAGGCGAAGGCGCCGTCCTTCCTCGGCACGCGGGTCTTCGAGAGCTGGGATCTGGAGGAACTCGCGCGCTATATCGACTGGACGCCGTTCTTCCAGACCTGGGAACTGAAGGGCGTCTATCCGAAGATCCTCCAGGACGAGGCGCAAGGTGCCGCCGCCCGGCAACTGTTCGACGACGCCCAGGCGATGCTTGCGCAGATCATCGAGGAGAAGTGGTTCGCGCCGAAGGCCGTGGTCGGCTTCTGGCCGGCCGGCACCGTCGGCGACGACATCCGGCTCTTCACTGGCGAAGATCGGGCGTCTGAGCTTGCGACCTTCTTCACGCTGCGCCAGCAGCTGACGAAGCGCGACGGCCGCCCGAATGTGGCCCTTTCCGACTTCGTCGCTCCGGCCAACAGCAGCTCCAACGACTATGTCGGTGGCTTTGTCGTCACCGCCGGCATCGAGGAAGTGGCGATTGCCGAGCGTTTCGAACGCGCCAATGACGACTATTCCTCGATCCTGGTCAAGGCGCTGGCCGACCGTTTTGCCGAGGCCTTTGCCGAGCGCATGCATGAATATGTGCGCAAGGAACTCTGGGGCTATGCTGCCGACGAGGTCTTCACGCCGCAGGATCTGATCGGCGAGCCCTATGCCGGCATCCGTCCGGCGCCGGGCTATCCGGCGCAGCCCGACCATACGGAAAAGGCGACGCTCTTCCGGCTGCTCGATGCGGAGGCAGCGATCGGCGTCAGCCTGACCGAGAGCTATGCGATGTGGCCGGGTTCGTCGGTGTCCGGCCTCTATATCGGCCACCCCGAGGCCTATTACTTCGGTGTCGCCAAGGTGGAGCGAGACCAGATCGAGGATTACGCGACACGCAAGCGCATGCCGGTGCGCGAGGTCGAGCGCTGGCTGTCGCCGATCCTCAACTACGTGCCGATGCCGGAGAGTGAGGCGGCGGAGTAATTTCACTACGACGGTAGCAGCGGCGGGCTGATCTGGGGCCTGCCGGTGCGACTGGAACCACCTACGACGGATCGGTCCACCTGGGCAGCTTTGCCAGGAACGCCGTGAGAGCGGCGTTAAACCGGTCGGGCCGCTGCAGCGGCGCGAAGTGACTGACGCCGGGAAGCGAAATGAACTCGGCGCCGGGAATGCTGCGGGCGAGATAGTCCGCGTGTTCGCGCCTGATGAACTCGTCGTTTTCGCTCTGGACGATTGCGACCGGCACGCGGATCTTGCCGAGGTCCTCGGCCGTGTAGTTCGGCTCGGTTTTCTGCATTTCGCTGACGGCGTCGACAAAGGCGCCGAACTCATCCGGCGTTGCCGATAGCTCCCTATAATCGCGCGAATGGCGGCCGAAGCATCGGTCGAGCACCGGGCTCGGCTCGATCTTCTTGGTTCCGCTCGGGTCCATGTTGCAGGCAAAGAAGAACACGCCGCTTACGCGCTCCGGCGCCATCGAGGCGAGAACAAGCGCAATGCAGGCGCCGTCGCTCCAGCCGGCAAAGGCTGCATTTTGAAGGTCAAGCCTGTCCATGACAGCGAGCACGTCCGACGCCATGAGTTCGTAGGCGTAGGGTTTGCCGTCGCGGGTGCTGCGGCCATGGCCACGGCTGTCGATCAGGATGACGCGGTGGCCGGCCTCAAGCAGCGCCGGGACCTGAAAGCCCCAGTTGCCGCTGTGACCAAGGCCGCCATGCAACAGGATCACCGGCCTGCCCGTTCCATAGGTCGCATACCAGATACGCGCGCCATTGTGCCCGATGTGATCCTCGACCTCCGCGGCGGGCAGGCGCCTTGCGCCATGCTCGGCGAACGCGGCGAGGTCGTCGTCCTGGAATGCCATACGCCCGGTCTCCCATCCCTGATTCGCGACGCGGAGAGCCTAGTTCACCGGTTGCGGCTCGGGAAAGTGCCAGGAACCGTCGAGGATCTCCTTGCGTGGCCGGTAGAGCCGAACCGTGTAGTTCCATCCGTCGACCACGGGCAGGCAGTTGGCGATCTTGCCGTCGCAGCCGCCGAACTGGATCGAGACGCTACCATCGTCGCCCTTCTTTGCGGTGATGTTGTTGATGGTATAGGCATCATACCGGTTCTTCTCGTAGAACCCTTGTGCATCGTAGACGCTGACCGACCAAAAGGCATCGACCGGCACGTCCTTGACGGTAAGCTTGTAGATCGTCTTGCCGTCATTCTTAGTGGGCGTGATGTTGAGATAGGTCGCATCCTTGTCCGGATTGCCGCCCCAGCCGGTGGCCGTGCCGATCAGATGGCGGATCGGATCAACCTCTTGCCTGGTGCCGAAGGCCTTCTTGAAGTCCGGCATGGTGGCGCCGAGCGCGAGCAGCGCCTCGCGCACCTTCTTCTGGCTGGCCGGATCCCAGGCCGGGACCTCGAACTTGCCTTCCTTCTGCTGGCTGGCCTTGATCGCGTCCTGCAGGGTGTGAACCTCGGCGATGTCCTTCGGGTCGGCCGGATCGACGAGCGTGCGGATGCCGACGACGACGTAGCGCGTGCCGACCTTTTCCTTCGTCAGCGTCGTCTCGCCGGCGCCGTAGACGACCTCGGGCACGTAGTGATCCTCGTTGATCACCTGCAGCGACATGAAGCGTTTTCCCGCGTCCGGCATGGTGATGGTAACCGGCCCGGCATCGAGATCGAACACGGCCGACGAATAGAGCGTGTCGCGGTTGAGGCGAATGACGGTCTGGTTGTCGATCGAAGCCGGTTCGCGGCGGTGCAGGAATTTGCCGAAGGCGCCGTCCTTGACCATGCTGGCCGCATACATGTCGCTCTCGGCGCGGACGAAGTTGTCGACGCCGACCGTGACGGGGTCGGCGGCGGTTGATTGTGTGGCGACGGCCATCACCAGTGCGCCGGCCATGAAGAGCGAACGACAATACATCATGCTCGGATCCTTTTCAGTCAGTTGCCGCGCTGCATCGGCGGTGCTTGCTTCGTCACCTAGCGTGGCAAACTCCATTCGATGGTAGCCCAAAATCGTGCCAGTTCGACGGGGAACCGCAAGTACGTAACGGTTACGACGCACGCGGGGCCGGACCGCGCCGATGGCGCCGTCTGCCAAGACGCGGTAACATCTGCGTTGGAGTACATCGTACGTTGAGAGCTCGTCGATGGAGCGCCGTCTCGCTGCCGTCCTGATCGCGGATGTCGTCGGTTACAGCCGCCTGAGCCGGCTGGACGAGGAAGGGACGCGTCTGCGATTCCAGTCGGACCTTTCCAACATCCTGGAGCCGCTTTTTATCGAGCATCACGGGCGTCTGGTGAAGACGATGGGGGACGGGCTGCTCGTCGAGTTCCGCAGCGTCGTCGATGCGACGCAGTGCGCAATCGAAATCCAGAGGCGCAAGGCGGCAGTAGCCGAGAAGGGGCCAGATGGCGAGAGGCTGGATTTCCGCATCGGTATCAATCTCGGCGATATCATCGTCGAGGGCGACGACATCCATGGTGATGGCGTCAATATCGCCGACCGGGTGCAGGGATTGGCCGAGCCTGGCGGCATTGCGATATCCGGCACGGCCTATGACCAGGTCAGCTCGAAGCTGAAGGCCGGTTTCGTGTCGCTCGGGCAGCAGCCGGTCAAGGGGCTCGGCGATCCGATCCGGGTCTACCGCGTGCTCCTGGACCCGGAAGCCGCGGGCAGGACGGTTGTTGAGAAAAACCGGCGAAATACTGTCTGGGTAAAGGGGCTGATGGTCGGGCTTGCGGCCATCGCAATTTCAGCTGCGCTCGCCTGGTGGCAGCCGTGGACATGGATCGGGCAGGACGGCCCGGCGCAGCGTTTCGCCTATCCCCTGCCGGACCAGCCTTCCGTCGCGGTGCTGCCCTTCATCAATGTCAGCGGCGACAGCGACCACGACCACTTGGCCGAGGGACTGACTGACGATCTCATCACCGAATTGTCCAAAGTGTCCGGCCTCTTCGTCATCGCCCGGCACTCGGTATTTGCGCTCAAAGGGAGCGCCACCAAGATCCAGGACGTGGCGGCCGAACTCGGCGTGCATTATGTGCTGGAGGGCACGCTGCAGCGGGCCGACCAGCGGCTGCGCATCAACGTCAAGCTCTTCGACGCGGTGAGCGGGCTGTCGCTCTGGGCGGAGCGCTACGACCGCCAATATGCCGATCTCTTCGCCGTTCAGGATGACGTCATCGGCAAGATCATTGCCGCGCTTGAGGTCAAGCTCAGCGAGGGCGAGCGCGACCGGTTGGCACGGATCCCCACCGATAATCTCGAAGCCTATGACAACTACATGCGCGCCGAGCAGCAGGGCCTTATCTGGCGCGATGTCGAGACCAATCGTCAGACACTCGCCTTTTACCAGCGGGCGATCGATCTCGATCCCGATTTCGCCGATGCTCATGCCGGCATAGCCCGCATCGCGGTCGACGTCTGGCGCAACGACTACAACTATCTCTGGTCGGCGGCGGTGGCGCGCAAGATCGCCTATGATGCGGCCGGGCAGGCGTTGAAACTCGACGCCAACAATGCGCGCGCCCATACGGTGCTGGCGCTGTTGCAGCTCGTCGATGGACGCGCTTCGGAGGCAAAGGAATCGGCGCTTAGGGCCGTCTCCATGCAGCCCAACGATGCCGAGGCGCTCGCCAATCTGGCGCTGGTCCTTGCCCAGACCGGGGAGCAAGAGCAGGCCTTAGACGATATCGAACGGGCACTCAGGCTCGATCCGTCGCCCTCATCGAGCCTGCAGCTTCTGGCGGGCATCGTCTACTACACCGCGCGCCGACTCGAAAAGGCGATCCCATTGATCGAAGCGGCGCGCGAGACGCTGCCGAAGGCGGAAGCCGTGAAGGAGTATCTCGCCTCGGCCTATGCCCAGCGCGGCGATCAGCAGAGCGCAGCGGCAGTAGCCGCGGAACTGCTAAAACTCTTTCCGGACACCAACCTGACCTATTATAGCTATCTCTATGACTACTGGCGCGAAGAGGACCTCTATCGTCACCTTTTCGGCCTGCGTGTCGCTGGCATTCCGGAATGGCCCTTCGGCTTTGTTGGTGCTGCCAGCGACCGGCTTGGCCCGGCGGAACTCAAGCAACTGACCGATGACAAGACCTGGGTTGGCGTGCACAAGAACGGCACGAGCTTCGCGCAGTTCTTCGACAAGGCCGGCAATACCGCCTACCGTACCAGCAATACGAATATCACCGGCCGCATCGAGGTGAAGGGCAACCAGCTCTGCGAGAAGTATGACGGATATTTCCTCGACCGCATGGTTTGCGGCTACGTCTACCGCAACACGGCAAAGGGCGAGCGCACGGCGGACTACATCAACGTCACGCCGCAGGCTCTGAAGTTCTTCTCGATCGAGAGGTGATCGCGATCCTCGCCCGAGCGATAAGCCACTCAGGGCGAGGGCTTCGTCCAGTTGATCGACGCCTTCTCGGTGAGCAGCGTCTGCTCGACCTCGGACCAGTGCTTGCGCGAATCGACCACCTTGTTCGGGTTCTTCACAAGGCCGTCAGCAGCGCCCGGATCGTAGCTGAGGTACAGCTTGTCCTCGATGATGCGCCAGGCCTTGGGGTCGATGTTGGTTGTCACCGTGCCGAAGGAGACGCCGTCGGCGCAGTAGCCGCCATATTGCGGCGCATAGCGGGTGGGTTCCTTGATGAACTGGTCACGGTGCTCGGCGCTGGCGAACTGCCAGGTGGCGCCGAGCCAGCGATAGCTGAATTCGGGCGATCCCTCGACCGCCTTGTTCTCTGTAAAGTAGGCGACCGGATCGTAACCCTTGATCGCCACGTCGCCGAAATAGCCGGTGTTGACGGGTTCTTCCGCCAACGCCGGACTGGCGAATGCGAGCAGCACCGCCGTCGCCGCGGTCGCAAATGGTATGGAGTGTCGAGACATGCCATGTCCTCCGTTTCCGGATGTGCTTGTTATTGTCGCTTGGTGCATTCGCCGTAGAGCCAGGCGCCGACGAGGTCGGCCTTCTGGCAGGTGGCTCCAGCCTTCAGCAACAGTTCGGCGGCCAGCCAGTGGGAGCGCCACCCCGCTTGCGTCAGCGGGGTGTAGCCGTTGCGTTCCTTGGCCTCGATGTCGGCCTTGTTGGTCAGCAGGAAAGCCACGATCTCGGCGTGGCCCTCTTCGGCTGCCGCATGCAGCGGCGACATCTTGTAGAAGTTGGCGACGTCGTTGACGGCAGCACCCTTGGCGACGAGCAGCTTGACGGTTTCGAGACTGCCGCCATAGGCAGCGGCGTGCAGTGCGGTCAGGCCGCCCTTGTTGCGGATCTCGATGTCGCCGCCGCGCTCGATGAGGAGCGCGACAACCTCGGTGCGCCCCTTCAGAGCGGCAATCAACAGCGCCGGCTCCCCGGCCGCATCGGGCTCGGTTATGTCGGTTCCCTGGTCGAGCAACTGTTTGACGCGTTCCGTGTCGCCGTCCCGCGCCGCGTCATGCAAGGGACCGGCCACGGCCGCCGCGGCAAAGGACGCCACCGCGACGAATGCCGCCAGGATAGATTTCATCGCGCAACCTCCGCCCCAGCTTCGGTCTTGCCCAATTGGAAACAGCGAAAATACCACAGGGCGACCGGTGGAAACAGGCGTTACCGTTGCCTGATCCATACTCCTTTTGGGTGTCTGCGATGGCGGATGCCTATCAGGCGGCGACCTGCATCAGGTCGAGCATGCGGTCGATCGCGCTCGGAATGGGCGCGATGATCGGCGTCGGGAACAGCGGCTGGAGCTGTTCGGCCGCCTGGCCGAGCGGGCCGCCACCGATGATGACGGCCTCGGCGCCATCCAATTCAACACACTGACGGACGGCGTCGCCGAGGGCTTCCAGCAGACGCTCGGGGTTGGCGGAGAGCGCGAGCGGGTCGCCTGACGTGCAGCGGATGCCGGTATACCGGTCCCAGACGCCGAGATCGCGGGCGCGGTCGTCGATCGCCTGGATCAATTCCGGCGTCGTGGTGGCGACGCCGAACTTGCGGCCGCCCTGCGAGGCCTCGATCATCGAGGCCTCGCAGATGCCGATCACGGGGATCGCGAGACGGCGTTTGAGGGCGGCAAGGCCGGGATCGCCGAAGGCACTGACGACAATACCGAGGCATCCAGCCTCATGCCTTTCGCCAATCTCGACGACCTCGGCAGCGGCCGCATCCAACTGCTCGGGCGTCACGATCATCGGCGGGTTCCGCATGGCCGTGGCGACTGCCACGGCCATGCGTCCTGATGCAGCCCGGCGTGCGATGGAGACCATCATGTCGCTGGTGGCAAGCGAGCTGTTCGGGTTAATCAGAAGGATATGTGCACTCACGTTCTCAGTTCCGCGCCGACTTTGATTTCAGAAGTGTCAGCCTTTGCGAGGTCGGCATCGGCAGGCTGGGTGAGGTCTTCCATCGACATGCCGTAGGTTTCGGGGCCGAGCTGGATGCAGAAGGCAAAGACCGCATACATGCCGGCGGCAAGCCCGAAGACACCGACCATGCCGTAGACGTCGAAGAGGGCGCCGGCGATGGTGGGGACGAAGGAACCCGCGGCCGAACCGGTTGCCAGGATCAGCGCCACGCCGAAGGCGCGGATGCGGGTCGGGAAGAGTTCGGGCGCATAGATCCAGATCGAGGTGTTGAGCAGCAGCACGAAGAACTGGAAGATCGCGCCGAACATCAGCACCAGATAGATGTTGGTGCCGAGATAGGCGATCGAGACCGCCGCAAGGCAGGCGAACACGGCGCCGAGCGTCAGCACCTTTTTGCGCGGGAAGTAGTAGCCGAACATCGAGGCGGCGATAGCACCGAGCACACTGCCGCTCTGGATGATCATGCTGTAGAGCAGGCTTCCCTGGAGCGTGTAGCCCATGGACACGAAGATGATCGGCATCAGGGTGAGCACCGAGAGCTGGGCGCCGTAGCTCATCAGGATGGCGATGGCGACCGGGACGGTGCGGCCGATGAAGGGCGCGCGGAAGAGTTCCTTCCAGTCGCTCTTGGCCGGTTCTTGGTCCTTGAGGTGGTCCTTGGTCAGATATTCCTGGACCTTGAGGTTGCGCGGGCGCAGCGACCCGGAGGCGAGGATCGAAAGCACCTTGTTGGCCTCGTCGATCTTGCCCTGTGATGCCAGGAAACGCGGTGTTTCCGGCACGAAACGGCGATAGAAGACGACAAGCAGGGCCGGCAGAGCAAGCGAGGCGAAAAGCCAGCGCCAGCTGTTTTCACCCGGGAAGAGGGTGAAGATCATCAGGCCGAAGGCAGGTGCCAGGAAGTTGCCGAAACCGCCAGCACCGACATTGACGAGGCCGGCTGCCGTGCCGCGGAATTTTGGCGAGCAGAATTCCGACAGCATCGTGACCGCCGTGGAGATCTCGCCGCCGACCCCGAAGCCGACGATGGCGCGGGCAAAGCAGAGGGTGGCGAAGTTCGGCGCCATGGCGCAGGCGGCCGAACCGATGGTGAAAAGCAGGAGGTTGATGGTCAGCATCACGCGGCGGCCGTAGCGGTCGCCAAGGATACCGGAGAGCAGGCGGCCGATGGCGGCGCTGCCGAAGGTGATGGTGTTGAGGAAGCCGATGTCGGTGCCGGTGAGCCCCCAATGTTCCTTCAGGATCGGGCCGGCGACGCCGATGGTGTTCTGCTCGAAGCTGTCGAACAGGCAGCCGATGAGCACGAGGGCGAGGATCTGCTTGTGGGCGCCGGTGACGCCAATTTTGGTGAAGGCTGATTCCAACTGTCTGATGACCGGCGATGACCTGCCGGACGGCACCATATTTTCCGCTGCCATGGTTCGTTCCCCTTTATGGCTTAACAACGTGAAAATGTGAAAACTCAGTTTCATAAAATCTACATCATGAAACTGAGGTTTCATAGAAGATTCTGTGATGCACTGCGAAAGGACGGAGCCCTTCGCTGCATAAAATTCGTGGAATGCAGGTTTCGTGCCATCTCAAGAGAAACCACAGTTTCTCTTTTGCAGTCAGCGGCTTGGAGGCTGGCTGTCGTGTCGCAAGCGAACGAAACTGAGATTTCTTATGTGCAAAAAATAATCTGGCGTTTCAGGCCGCTGCCCAATCTACGCTCACAATTCCTCGAGCGCATCGTTGATGGCTTCGATGCCACGCAGCCGATTTCGACCGGCAGTGCCGGCGATTTCGATGCATCGTGTCGTCAAGAGATGGCAGAGCGCCATGACCGAGACGTGGTTGAAGAGGGGGCCTGGCGCCAGTGTCTGGCAGCGGAAATGCCATTCCGCCTGGTTGAGGAAGGGCACGCCCTCGTCGGTGATGTAGAGCAGCCGCGCGCCGGATTTTTCCAGCTGTCCGAGAATCGGCTCCATGAGGGAGACGCGCCGGCGCAGCCCGAAGAGGATCACGACATCGTCGCGGCCGATGCTGACCAGATGTTCGCCGAGCGTCTGGCCGCCGCCGGGGATGGCGGCGATGTGCTCGACCACCTGGGTCATCTGCCATTGCAGATAGGTGGCGAAGGAATGACTGGCGCGGAAGCCGATGACCCAGACCTTGCGGGCGCCGAGAATGGCGTTTGCCGCCGCCGTCACCTGGGTCTCGGAGATGGCGAGAAAGGTCGCCTCGATGTTGGCCACGCCTTGCGCCACATGTGAGGAGAGCGACTGTTCGCCGCCGCTGTCGGTGGCAGTCGCAAGGAACAGCCGCGAGCCCGTCTGCTTGTCGGCGCGAGCATGACGGCGCGCCTCCTCGTAGTTGTCGTAGCCCAAGCGCTGGATGAAGCGGGAGACGGTCGCCTTCGACACATGCGCCAGCGCCGCCAGCTCCTGGGCCGAGTAGCTCGCGACCTCGCCAGGAAAATCGCAAAGGAAATCCCCCAGCCGCCGCTCGGCCGGATGCAGCTCCGGCAGCACCTGGCGGACGCGCGTGAGGAAGGAGCGTTCTTTGGGGCTCATGTCGATTCCATGAAACTGTCGTTTCACGGCAATCTCTGATTTTCGAGAGGATATTGCAAGCGAGGCGGGCGGGTGCCGCCTCGCTTTCAACTGGGAACGGGGGAAGGTCCTACAGCGCCGCGCGTCTTATCAGACGCGCGTAGGTCGCTGTAGCACTTTGATTTGCTGCATGTCTTCGTCCTTAAATCGAGGTCGATTTAAGGAGACATGCAGTAGCCCCGCCGTCAGTACTTCGACGGCACGTAGAGTTCCGGCGGCAGCACCTTGCGCTCGTAATCCGGGTTGAACACGCGTTCCGGCAGCGAGATTTCCTCGTGCGGCACCTCCTCGTAGGGGAACTGCGTCAGAAGATGATCGATGCAGTTGAGCCGGGCACGCTTCTTGTCGTTGCCTTCGACGATATGCCAGGGCGCTTCCGGAATGTTGGTGCGGGCGAAGGTCTCTTCCTTGGCCTTGGTATAACCCTCCCAGCGCACCCGCGATTGCAGGTCCATGGGCGACAGCTTCCACTGCTTCAACGGATCATGGATGCGCACAAGGAAGCGCATCTGCTGTTCTTCATCGGTGATCGAGAACCAGTACTTGACCAGCCGAATGCCCGAACGCACCAGCATGCGCTCGAATTCAGGGACGTCGTTGAAGAACTGCTCGACCTGATCTTCGGCGGCAAAGCCCATGACCCGCTCGACGCCGGAGCGGTTGTACCAGGAGCGGTCGAAGAGCACGATCTCGCCGCCGGCCGGCAAATGCGGCACGTAGCGCTGGAAATACCATTGCGTCTTTTCACGGTCGGAGGGTGCCGGCAGCGCGACGACGCGCACGACGCGCGGATTGAGCCTCTGGGTGATGCGCTTGATGACGCCGCCCTTGCCGGCGGAGTCACGTCCCTCGAAGATCACCACCACTTTTTCCTTGTGGTAGACCACCCAGTCCTGCAGCTTGATCAGCTCCGACTGCAGCTTCAGCAGCGCGCGGAAGTAATCGATGCGCGGGATCGTCGGCGGGTGGCTCTTGCGATAGATCTTGCGGATCTCTTCAGAGAGCGCCGGTTCTGAAAGCTCGAGTTCGTAGTCTTCGTCGAGCGTGTCGGCCAGTTCCGCTTCCAGCCAGTCCTGCGTCTCGATCTCGTCGTTCGACCTGTTCATCTGACCCTCCGATACGATGTGTCCACCGACAGCTTTGCAAAGACTATCGTTAGTCGGCTTATTTCACAGCCGCATGAAAGGAATTTGACGCCGGGACTTCTGCGCCCCTGATCGCCCCTATCCCTTCATATACCAGCCCCAGGGTTCGTCGGTGTCGAAGCTGGTGATCTGCTTGGTCTCGAGATAGTTCGAAAGGCCCCAGCGGCCGAGTTCGCGGCCGATGCCCGATTGCTTGTAGCCGCCCCAGGGAGCCTCGGGGAAGGTGGGCTGCGAGCAGTTGATCCAGACGATACCGGCGCGAAAAGCCCGGGCGACGCGTTCGCAACGCTCGCGGTCAGCCGACATGACAGCCGCCGCGAGACCGAAGCGGCTGTCATTGGCCATGCGGATCGCGTCCGCCTCTTCGCGGAACGGCTTGACGCAGACGACTGGGCCGAAGATCTCCTCGCGCCAGACGAAGCTGTCTTCGCGCATGTCGGTCAGCACGGTCGGCTCGAGGAAGTAACCGCTGTTGAGGCCGGCCGGGCGGCCACCGCCTGCAGCGACCGTGGCCCCGTCCTGCCGGGCGCGATCGATGGCGCCGACAACCTTGTCATATTGGCCGCGGGAGACGATCGGCCCGAGCAGCGTGCCGTCCTCCAAGCCATTGCCGATCTTGATCTTCGCGGCCTCTTCGCAAAGACGGCTGACGACGGTCTCGTAAATCTCCTCCTCGACCAGCACCCGCGAGGTTGCCGAACAAACCTGGCCCTGGTTCCAGAAGATGCCGAACATGATCCATTCGACGGCCTTGTCGATGTCGCTGTCGGCAAAGACGACGAAGGGCGACTTGCCGCCGAGTTCGAGGCTGACATTCTTGATGTCCTGAGCGCCGGCCATCATCACCTTGCGGCCGGTCACGACAGAGCCGGTGAAGGCGAGCTTGTCGATCAGCGGATGCTCGGTGAGCGGCTGGCCGGCATCCTGGCCGGTGCCGGTGAGGATATTGAGCACGCCGGGCGGCAGCCCGACTTCCTCGGCAATGACGCCAAGCTCAAGCGCCGTCAGCGGCGTCAGTTCAGAGGGTTTGAGCACGATGGTGCAGCCGGCGGCAAGCGCCGGTGCTACCTTCCAGGAGACCATCAGCAGCGGATAGTTCCAGGGGGTGATGGCACCGACCACGCCGAGCGGCTCGCGCACGGCGCGTGCGGTGAAGCGGCTGTCGCCGACGGGGATCGTCTCCTCCGGATCGGCGTCCAGTTCCTCGGCGAGGCCGGCATAGAAGCGGAAGCAACCGGCGGCGTCGTCGATGTCCCAGAGCGCCTCAGGCAGCGGCTTGCCGTTGTCGGCGACTTCGAGCCGCGCCAGCGAGTGGCGCTTCTCTTCGATCTTCGCCGCGATCGCCCGGAGATAGACGGCACGCTCAGTGCCTGACAGTTTCGGCCAGGAACCGCTGTCGAAGGCGATGCGGGCGGCCTTTGCGGCCCTGTCCACGTCTTCATAGGTCGCGGCCGGCGCCCGGTGGATGACCTCTTCCGTTGCCGGGTCGACCACGTCGAGCGTGCCGCCGCGCCGCGGTTTTTCCCATTTGCCGCCAATGAACAGCCGATCCTGCATGCCATAACCCCTTTTTAGCCCGGAGCAAGTATGGCCAGACTATGCGAAGCGCGCCAGTCGCAAGTTACGGCTGGCGTTGATCTTTTTGGTTCGGAGACGTCGCTCAGCGGTCGGTAGCCGCCCGCGCCATGCTTTGAGGCTATCCGCTATCGCGTTGCGTTGGCCAATGCCGGAACAACATTGGCGATCTGTGTAATCACCATGCCGCCGACGATGAAGAGCAGGCCGGTCAGTCGCGCCGCATTGACCGGCTTTGCGGGGAAACCCATCAGGCCGAAGTGATCCATCAGCAGGGAGACCGCCATCTGGCCGGCGATGACGGCGACGATGAAGCTTGCCGCGCCGAGCTTCGGCGCAAGGAGGAGAGCAGCGGTCATATAGATCACGCCGGCGGCGCCGCCGATCCAGATCCACCACGGACCCTTGAATGCCGCCGCAAGGCTGGGCAACGGCGCCCGCAACGCGATCAGCATCGGCAGGATGAGCGCGAGACTGACACCGAGCGAGACGGTGGTCGCCCAGAGCGGATGGCCGAGGAGGCGGCCAAGATTGGCATTGGCGCCGGCCTGGAGGGGGACGACGGCGCCGGCGAAGATCGCCGCGGCAAGCATGAGGAGGGAGGAGAGAGTGGGCATTGTTTTTTCCTTCTTGATTGCCTCATCCTCGCGCATCGATGGGAGGAATGGAAATTCAAATTTCGTACGTGTTACATTCGCCTTATGAATAATCTCGGCGGAATCGACCTGAACTTGCTGGTGGTGCTCGATGCCCTGCTGGCGGAACGCCATGTGTCGCGTGCGGCCCTGCGGCTGAACAAGAGCCAGCCGGCGGTCAGTCATGCGCTGGCGCGCTTGCGGACCCTTTTCGACGATCCCTTGCTGGTGCGCCATGGCGGACAGCTTGAACTGACGGTGCGGGCGCTGGAGATTGCGCCACAGCTTGCCGGGGCCCTGGCGCACATGCGCCAGCTCATGGGGTCTCAGCCGTTCGATCCGAGACGCGAGCGCCGCGCCTTCCGCCTGGCGATGTCCGACTACGCCGCCCTCGTTCTGCTGCCGCGCTTGATGGCGGTGCTGCGCCGGCAAGCGCCGTACGTCGATCTCATCGTCAGCCAGGCGAGCCGCGAAGTGATGATGTCGCAAGTTGTCGACGGCGAGATCGATCTGGCGCTCGGGGTGTTTCCGACGCTGGCCGAGGATCTGAGGACATCGCTCCTGTTTAAGGAACACTTCGCCTGCCTGGCAGATGGCGCGAGCCTTGGTGGCGAAAAGGCGATGGATTTGACGGCCTATCTGGAGCGGCCGCATATTCTCGTTTCGCTGCGCGGCGACACCGGCAACGAGATCGACCTGGCGCTGGCGGCCGCGGGGCACAAACGCCGCATCGTGCTGGCGCTGCCCCATTGGAGTGCTGCGCCCGGCCTGGTTCTCGGCACGGACATGGTGCTTACGGTGGCACACCGCATCCTGCCGCGTGATGCTGAGGCCGGGTCACTGACCGTCTTCGATCCGCCCTTCGCCATCCCGCCTTTTTCGTTCCGTCAGATCTGGCATCGGCGGCGCGACGGCGATCCCGCCCACCGCTGGCTCCGGGATCTGATCACCCACATTCTCGCGCCATCGGAGTCGGTTCCGGCCATCGTTTGATCGTGGGAAAATGAGATCTTGAAAATGAAAAGGCCCGGTGCGGCGATGCCGACCGGGCCTTTCTCATAGACTCTGTTTCGCGTCAGTCGTGGCTGACGCCCTGGATCGCCGAAACCTGCCATTCCGCGCCGGGCTTGCGGACGAAGGTCCAGAGCTCGACCGCTTCGGTCAGCTTGTCCGGATCGCCGCTGATGACCTTGCCCGTGGTGCGGTCGCGCATCACGTCGATGCTTTCGTAGCGCATCGCAACGGTCGCGTAGTCGGTGCCGTTTTCGGACCAGGCCTCGGCCACGTCGCCCTGGACAAGGTGCACGTCGTGCACATCGTTCTTGACGCCGCTCGTTGCGTTGTCGCTCAGCTCTTCGGCGAGGTAGGACATGGCTTCCGGCGTCGTCAGGCGACGCAGCGTGCCGTAGTCTTCAGCCGCGTAGGCCGCCTGCACGTCCTTCAGCATCTTTTCGAACTGTTCGAGATCGGACTGCTGGACACCGATTTCGTCGGCCGGGCCGTCGGTGACGGGGGCCGGTGCAGGTGCTGCCGTCGGGCGCGCGTTCGCCTGACCGCCGGCCTGGGCGCCACCGATGCTCGGAATCTTGAACGACGGCATACCGTTCGGCTGAGCCGACGACCGCTCGGACGGGCCCGCATAGGCTGTCTGCTGGCGGTTGCGGCCGAAGAAGCGCATGGCAAGCATGATCAGACCGCCGATGAGGAGCATCTGCACGATCAGGCCAAGGAAGCCGGCCGCACCGCCGAAGCCGCCGCCCATCAGCATGCCGATCAGACCGCCGACCATGAGGCCGCCGAGCAGCGAGCCGCCGAAACCGCTGAAGAAGCCCGGACGGGCGTTCGGCTGGGTAGCGTTCGGGCGCGTCTGGCCGGCCGCCGGATTGGTGGCGGTGGGGCTGGCGTCCTGGCGCGGCGTCATCGAGCGGTCGATCGGTGCCGCGTTGGTCGGCGCGGTCCGGGTGACGGGCGGTTGCGAGAAGGTGCGGGTGCCGCGGCTGCCGAAGCCGCCGCCCGAACGCCGCGCTTCGGCGACGTCCACAACTGTCAGCGCGACGGTCAAGCCGATCGCCATCATTGCCAGAGCTCGTCCAAAACGCCCAAATCGCTGCATTGCCATCACAACCCCTAATCTTGCTTGGGCTCAAAACTGAGCCATCAGGGCACGATATAGGGGTTCAAGGCCCGTGATTTAAGCGTTTCGCGTCGCTTTTCGGACAGTTTACCGTTATCCGCTGCCCCTCTCCGGGCCGAATCCGGCGTCGAATCAGCACCTTCGATCACATTGGATGTCGCATTCGCTGACACAAAACCACCCCGCATTTTCGCTAGCGATTGGCTGCCAGGATCAGGCTTGCCGCCTTTTCGGCGATCATGATCGTCGGCGAATTGGTGTTGCCCGAGGTGATCGTCGGCATGATCGAGGCGTCGGCGATGCGCAACCCCTTGAGGCCGCGAAGGCGCAGTTCAGGATCGACGACGCTTTCAGCGTCAGCGCCCATGCGGCAGGTGCCGACCGGATGAAAGATCGTCGTGCCGATATCGCCAGCGGCGCGCTTCAGGTCGTCCTCCGTCTCGTAGGATGGGCCCGGCTTGAACTCGACCGGGTTGAAGCGGGCGAAGGAAGGCTGTTTGACGATTTGCCGCGTCAGGCGGATGGCGCTGACGGCGACGTTGCGATCGGCCTCTGCGGTCAGGTAGCGCGGCCGGATGTCCGGTGCCGCGGCGAAGTCCGGGCCTTTGAGGTGCACCGAGCCGCGGCTTTCCGGGCGAAGATTGCACACACTTGCGGTGATCGCCGGGAAGGAATGAACAGGTTCGCCGAATTTATCCAGCGAGACCGGCTGCACGTGATATTGCAGGTCGGGCGTTTCCTTCTCCGGGCCGGACCGGGTGAAGATCCCGAGCTGGCTTGGCGCCATCGCCATCGGACCGGACCGCTTCAGCAGATATTCCAGCCCGATCGACGCCTTGCCGAAGAGTGAATTGGCCTTTTCGTTGAGCGTCGGCACGCCCGTGACCTTGTAGGCCATGCGAAGCTGAAGGTGATCCTGCAAGTTCTCGCCGACGTTCGCGCGTTCGTGGCGGACCTCGATGCCGTTGGCCTGAAGCACGTCGCCGCGGCCGATGCCCGACAGTTCGAGAATATGCGGCGAGCCGATCGCACCAGCGGAAAGTACCGTCTCGCGACTGGCACGGGCGCGCTTGACCGTGCCGTCGTGCTGGAACTCGACGCCGGCGACCCGATCACCTTCGATGATCAGCTTGCGCACATGCGCCTTGGTGAGAACCGTGAGGTTGCCGCGCTTTTGCGCCGGGCGCAGGAACGCCTTCGCCGTGTTCCAGCGGATGCCGGAGCGCTGGTTGACGTCGAAATAACCGGAGCCTTCGTTGCTGCCGCGGTTGAAATCGGGCGTTTCGGGAATGCCGGCTTCGGTGGCGGCCCGCTGGAACGCGTCGAGCACGTCCCAGCGCACGCGGGCCTTTTCCACCCGCCATTCGCCGCCGGCCCCGTGCATCTCGTTGGCACCCTTATAGTGGTCCTCCGACTTCTTGAAGAGCGGCAGCACGTCGTCCCAGCCCCAGCCGGTACAGCCGAGCTGGCGCCACTGGTCGTAGTCCTGTGCCTGGCCCCGCATGTAGATCATGCCGTTGATCGAAGAGCAGCCGCCGAGCACCTTGCCGCGGGGATAGCCGAGCGAGCGGCCGTTGAGGCCCTCTTCGGCGGCCGTCGTAAAGCACCAGTCGGTGCGCGGGTTGTTGATGCAGTAGAGGTAACCGACCGGAATATGTATCCAGTGGTAATTGTCGCGGCCGCCGGCCTCGAGCAGCAGCACGCGATGGCTCAAGTTTTCGGAAAGGCGATTGGCAAGCACGCAGCCGGCGCTACCCGCCCCGACGACGATATAGTCGAACGTGTCCATTGGGTTCTCTTGGTGTTCGGGAACCGCCGCGAAACGGGCGCGTAGGAATGTACGCGGGCTCCTCTGCGCGGATGGCGGTGCCGTTTCGTTCTGTTCATAATTGGCCAGACATGCTCCTCAGATGTCGGCTCCGGCGACTACAATCCGGAAAAAACCGCTTGGATGCAAGCGGCCTGGACCGTAAATTGCGAAACAGGATCTGTTCATTTTCGAACAGATGGGGGTGGCTATGAATCCGAATTTCACTTGGGACGATCTGCAGTTCTTTCTCGCGGTTGCCCGTACCGGACAACTGTCGACGGCGGCCCGACGCTTGAGGACCAGCCATGCCACGGTCTCGCGTCGCATCGATCGGCTGGAGTTCGCGCTCAAGGTCAAGCTGTTCGAGCGCAATCCGCGCGGCTATGTGTTGACCGGCATGGGCCAGCGTTTCATCGAAACCGCCGAGCGCATCGAGCGCGAGACCGAACAATTGCAGCTCGACATCAATGATGGCCTGACGGCGCAGCGCGGCGTCGTCAGGTTGAGCACGCTTGAAGGCTTCGGCAATTTCTTCCTGGCCGATCGGTTGGCGGATTTTGCCGAAAACTATCCGAACGTCTCGCTGGAACTGGTGGCGATCCAGCAGATCATGTCGCTATCGCGCAAGGAAGCGGATATCCAGGTGGCGCTGACGGCGCCAAAGGCCGGACCTTACCATTCCGAGGTGCTGACGCCCTATACGCTGCATGTCTATGGCGCGCGCAGCTATCTCGCGAAACATCCGCCGATCACCGGACGCAACGACCTCGCCGCGCACCGCTTCGTCGGGTATATCGAAGACATGATCTTTGCTCCGGGCCTCGATTATCTGGGAGAACTCCAGCCGGGCCTGCATGCTCATTTCCAGAGTTCGAGCATCCTGACGCAGCTAAAGGCTGTGCGGCAGGGGCTGGGACTATGCGTGTTGCCGTACTTCATAGCGCAGCAGGAAGAAGACCTGGAGATCGTCCTGCCTGAAGAGATTGAGCTCAAGCGCACCTATTGGCTGGTTTGCCACCGGGATCTGGTCGCGGTGCCACGGGTAAGGGCGGTGCGCGAATTCCTGATGCAGATCGTTCGGGAACACCGGGCGGATTTCTCCCGGGAAACTGCGCCGCTGATGACGGGCATGCGGCGCATATCGCGATCGTAATCCGTGTCGGGTGATGCCGGGATGGGTCTCTTCGCGGCCAAGGGGTGATTTGCGCCGCAAACGCCCGTGTTTCCGCTCCTCGAAATCGATCGAGTTTATCAACAGTCGAAATTATCTTTTAAATTCAATAGCTTGTTCTTTTTTGAAGTTTTTTTGAAGATCGCTGTTGACGTCTTGGAGGCTGGGGGTCTATAAGCCCGATCACTGACGAGGGCGGCGGCGCTGCTGGCGACGACGACCTTCGCTCTAGAGTTTCCCTGGTTGGCTGAGGCTGATTTTGGGGTCTGGGACGCGAGTTTCGGGCTTGTT